>Ga0070735_10004592_pt1 | contig 11595 bp, 8 predicted proteins | sample Coa_R1_FD_66443 | JGI IMG/M metagenome (GOLD analysis project Ga0070735, IMG submission 66443) | Surface soil microbial communities from Centralia Pennsylvania, which are recovering from an underground coalmine fire - Coalmine... | ecosystem: Environmental > Terrestrial > Soil > Unclassified ... | reverse complement strand
GGGGAGCTAAGGCGCACGAGCAACCCGACCACGACGCCAGCCAGGAAACCGAACACGTGCGCCAGGTAAGCCACGGAACCGGCGCCGGACGCGGCGTACCCGGCCGAGTAGGCCCACTGCAGCACGAACCAGCCGCCGAGCACCAGCCACGCGGGCAGGCGGAGCGGGATGAAGAACAGGAACGGCACCAAGGACCAGACCTTGGCCCGCGGGTAGATGACCAGGTACGCGCCGAGCACGCCGGCGATGGCCCCGGAGGCTCCGACCAGCGGCTCGACCGAGGACTGGTTGGCGAACGCGAACCCGTAGGCAGCGACGAAGCCGCAGAACACGTAGAACACCAGGTACGGGATCTTGCGGAACTTATCCTCGATGTTGTTGCCGAAGATGACCAGGAACAGCATGTTGCCGAGCAGGTGCAGCCAGCCCTCGTGAATGAACATGGAGAACAGCACGGACAGGGGCGGCGACTTGTGATATGTCGGCCTGCTCACGTAGCAGGTGTCCGGGCTCGGGCCGGGCTGGCCGGTCGCGACCTGGGTCAGCGGGTGATCGGTGGTCAGCTCGTGCGGGATTGCCGCGTAGCGGTCGAAGAACGCTTGCTGGCTGCACAGTTGGGCGGTGGTCGTCGTGCCGGTGACGTCATTCCTTGACCCGGGGGTGAGGAGCAGCACGATAACGTTCGCCGCGACTAGGGCGTAGGTGACCCACGGCGTCCGGCGAACCGGATTGATGTCGTGAACCGGAAGGACCACTATCTAAGGTTCGCACACCGGCCTGCGGTAAGCGCAGCAGGTGCTCCAGCCGGGCCAGGCTTTCCCGGAGGTTGGCCTCGGACGTGGCCTCGTACGCCTCGGCAATCGACAGCCAGCGCAGCGGGGCGCCTGCGTTCTCAGCCGTGGCCGCGTCCGGGATCCGGGTGGCCATGAAGAAGCGGAGGTCCGCGTGCTCATGGGCTGGCTCGCCCTTACCCGCGGGGACATTGACGATGACCAGGTGCCTGAGCTGCTCGTCCGGCCAGGGCACCAGGTCAGTCAGGCCGGTCTCCTCGGCCGCTTCCCGGAGTGCGATAGCCAGCGCGTCGCTCTCCCCCGGGTCGCCGTGGCCGCCAACCTGCAGCCAGGCCTGCTGGCGCTGGTGCCAGCGCAGCAGCACCCGTCGAGATTCTTGGTGCACGACCAGCGCGGAGCTTGTCACGTGCAGCGGCAGCTCACGCCGCCATGGATCAGCAACGGTCTCGCCAAGGGTCCGTACCCGTCGTAGGTCAGTCGTTTCGGCTTGGCCCTGTGCCTGGTAGCCGTCGAGCAGAACGATCAACGACGGTCTCGAGAGGTCGGTTTCCACAGGACGCGATGATAACTGCTTTGTATCGCGGCTGCGATCCATTAAGAGCGCGAGCACTTTCTACCGTGGTCTATCTTCTGATCTGATATGAGGCTTTGTGCGGCCATCGCTGGAGAGTGCTATTACCCGGCGGCCTCATCCTTGATTAGGCGGACGAACCGACGCCACTGAATAGGGCTGAACTCTAGTATGGCTCCCGACTGATTTCGCGAGTCTCTGACCAGCACCGAAGAGCTTGTCGACGCGACCTCTACACACCCGGTGCCTGCGTCGCTGATTCGACTCTTTCGCCAGACACGGGTTGAGTCCCGGTTCGGCCGAGTAGCCATAAGCAGATCCCTCACTCGCCGTTCGGTTCGAAGGGCCCTATATCTGGCGTGAGGGCATCGAACACAGGAAGTCGACCAAAGCGCGAACAACCACCACTCTGTGGGTGTCTCGTCATAGAGTGTAAGCGGCAGGGCTTGGCCGGCCTATACGTCCGCGCGAACGGGATCGATCCGGCTACGAACGGATGTTCTAGTTGCCTCCTGAGGTAATCGAAGCTTGATGCGATGCATGAGAGAGAATTGTCCCTGAGGTCGGCTATGACATCTCTTCTGCGATGGCCCGAAGGAGGTCGATCGACTTTTCCGCCGACAACGCGTCACCGAGGAGCAACTCGAAGTCATCCCGGTATTCGGCGACCCTGGGATCGTCACCCGTCACGATGCTGGCAAACTCACCCCGGCCGGCGTCGATATATAGCAGATCGGACAGCCCGCCCTCGAACTCCAGGAGGGTGAAAGGGCCGTACAGCCCACGGTGCGCGCCAGCATCGAATGGGATCACACGGACCGTGACCAGATCGTCCTGCTCCGCATTATCGGCGATCCGCCGAAGCTGAGCCGGCATGATGTCTGGAGATTTGGCGATTCCGACGCGCCGACGGATCACCGCCTCGTCCACCACGTAGTACTGCCGAGGTCGAGGATCCCGCTGCGCTAGCTCTACCTGACGCTGCATTCTGAGGTCCACGATCGGACCAACGCGCACCGCATCGACCGAGTTAACGGTGACGGCCTCCGCGTAAGCAGGTGTTTGCAACAAGCCCGGCACGAACAAAGACTGAAACTGCCTGATGAAGGTGGCTCCTGCCTCGAAACCAACGTAGCTGAGGTAGGTCGGGGCCGCGCTGTCCCGGTACTTATCCCACCAGCCGTCCGCGCGGGCACCCTTGTTCATGAGCTGAAGCCGCTCACGGGTGCTCTCCGAGCTAACACCATATCTGGTGAGGAGGGCATCAAGGTCCACCTTAGTGATCGAGCTCTTCCCACCCTCCACCCGGATCAGCTTGGACGGTGACCACTCAAGGGCCGAAGCGACCTGTTCCTGGGTCAGGCCGCTTTCCCGGCGCAGGCGGACAAGCTCACCACGAAGCAAGGCGCTCTGAACGACCGGTCCCTGGTCAGTGGCCACAGATGTCATCACTTTCTGTGATAAATGAGCGGATATTACCCTCTGTAATCGGACGAAAACCTTGCTAGTCTACACCATGCTACCTAGCAAAGAGCAAGCTGACGATCTAGTGGCAGTCAACCTAGGAGACGGCCACTAGGAAGGACGCATCGGCCGTACAAGAGGTTGACGTCATCCGAAAGATTCTTTGGTCCGATCTACAAATGATCATGCAACCTGGCAAGCTGCATGGTACCAAAGCGGTGCCTTCTCTTGTGGAAGGTGATGATGTAAAGCATACTTGTAGATGATCAACTATAACTACACGTGCACAGACGGGCAGGGTTCAAGGAACCCGACAACTCAAGCCCCAGGAACACGCTGCCGCACCGCAGGTTCTCAAGATCAACAAGCATGAGGTCATACGGGGCGTCATCGGTAGTACCTCACTCATGTACACACGAGAAGGGCCGCCCTTCTTAGCTCTTCGATCACTTTCGGTTAGCAGCCACAGATCGAAGCGCCGAGGGCGGCCCTCCCAAGACCACTCGGACGTACCTACCGTTAGAAGGCCATTGATAATGTCACCGCATAACGATCGATGCACATCGAAGGCAACGGTTTCATCCGACCAGGACCAGCCTGATACGGCAATTGCCATCTTCTCCTCTAGCAGGCCAGTCGCCCAGAGCAGTACCGGAAGTATACGTCGCGTTCGCAGAGCGCACCATAGAGTGCAAGCACCCGAAATCATCTGTAACAGGGAAGAGCAAAATCATTCGCTAACAGACGGCGAAAAGGGCACCTGGAGAAACTCTCGCCCATGCGACACCGCCTCTAGCTGGCAATACCGGGGGAGGCGGAGGTATGGGCCGGTCCGGTAGATTTTGGCAGCGGTGCGACTCGGCTCGCAGGGCGCTCGACGGTCCCCAAGCCGGCAGCGGCAAACCAGTGAAGCTCACGCTCGGAGGTCGCCGGTTCAAGGTTCAGGTCGAAATGGCGCGCCTCGGAAGGACCGAGAGCCCGGGAGATGCATCCGCGGCCACGCATGCAACGGTCGCCCAAGCCGACGAGGTCCTAGCCGATCAGTCGACAACGCCCGCGGCACCCGTCGAGACCGACGAAGCCCGCGGCGATCAAGTACTGTTTGGAGCTCCGGTCTGGACGAGCGGATCTGCCGCCAGTCCCCGGTATCCACGACCTTCCGAGTCGGCCGATGCTCAAATTCCCCGGCCGCATGGTGTTGCCACTGGATTCTGGGACGTCCTTGACCCGACCGAGCGCGAGGTCCTCCGTTCGCTCGCCTCGTGGCGGACTTTCGCGGCCGGGGCCAGGATCATGGAGGAAGGCGAGCGCGCCGACCACGTGATGGTGATCTTGGGCGGTCAGGTCGAGATCAGGATGCACGAAGACGGCACCGAGCGCGTGGTAGCCGTCCGCGGCGTCGGCCAGCTGGTCGGCGAACGCGCCGCGCTGAAGGTGAGCGTCCGGTCAGCTACCGTGGTCGCGCGCGAGATGGTCTGGGCTCTAGTGGCACAGACCAAGGATTTCGCGGCTTTCATCAGCGCGCATCCGCGAGTCCTTGACATCGTACAGAACCAGCAATATCAGAGGCGGGCCGCGGGTGCGCCTGGGTATGAGTATGCCGGGAACGCGGATGACATATTCGCTGGGCGATTCAATGACGCTCAGCCCGAAGAAAGCCATTCGGCCGGATATTCAAGGAAAGGCCCAAAGAACCTGACCGGGGAGAATTGCACGGTCGTACTGACCGATGTGGCCGAGTACGGCGCACGTATCCGCACCGACAATGACCGCCTGCTGATCAGGGAAGCGCTGTTCAGGATGACGCAGCAAGCGGTGCAAGGATTTCCCGGTGCCCAGTCCGAGGACCGTGGTGACAGCTTCCTGACCGTCATCCCGCCGGATGCATCCACGGCTAGGGTTCTCGATCAGCTGACCAAAGAGCTGCCCGGAGCACTCGAGAGGCATAACGGCACCCATGCCGAGTCGGCCAGGTTCAAGTTGAGGCTCGCTGTGAACGTCGGCCCCGTCGTCAGCCACATGGGCGGAGTGTCCGGCGAGGCGATCATCGTAGCGGCACGGCTCGTCGAAGCCCCCAGCTTCAAGCGCGCTCTCAACGATAGCAATGCCAGCCTGGGCGTCATCGCGTCGCCATTTGTGTACGAGACCATCGTCAGGCACGGCTCCGACCCTCGTGACATAGCCAGCTACTTCCAGGTGCCGGTCGAGGTGAAGGAGACCAGCACGACGGCCTGGATGAGGCTATTCACCGACCCAGAACCATCGTCGGCTGTTCCCTACACCGGAACACCCGGATCTCACGCCGGTCATTAAGACGTCTAGCCGAACAGGAACGGCGGGCGGCCGGTTACGCCGGGGGTGCAGGCGAAGATGTCGCCGGCGTGGGGCTGTTCGGCACGTTCGGTGGGGGTGAGGCCTTCGGAGGCGCAGGTGATGTAGAGGGTAGCGAGGCCGGGGCCGCCGAAGGCGGCGGAGGTGACCTGGCGGGCGGGTAGGCGGACTACCGTGTCGAGGACACCGGCGGGGGTGTAGCGGCGGAGCTCGCCGGAGCCCCAGACGGCAAGCCAGAGGCAGCCCTCGGCGTCGAGGGTGAGGCCGTCGGGGACGCCTTCGGCGGCTGGGATGGTGACGAGGGGGCGCCGGCCCGACAGGGCGCCGGTGTCGGGGTCGGTGTCGAACAGGTCCACGCGGCCGCTGTTGCTGTCCGCGTAATAGAAGAGCCTCCGGTCGCCGGTCCAGTCCAGGCCGTTGGACAGGCCTACGCCGCCGAACAGCTCGGTGACTATTCCATCCGGGCTGAGCCGGTACAGGCTGCCGGGGGGGTTGCCGGTCTCGTCCCAGGCCATGGTGCCGGCGATGAAGTTGCCCCAGGGGTCGGGCTTGCCGTCGTTGAACCTGATAACGGTGCGGTCGACGGAGAACCCGGGCACGCGTCGCAGGTCAGCGCCGTCGTGATCGGCCAGCGCGAAGGCGTCGACCAGGGCGAGCACCAGGCCGCCGCTGCGGGTCAGGCCGACGGCGCCGACCGGGTCACCGGCGTCGAACTGGGTGCGCGCCCCGCTCACGGGATCGATTGTGTGCACGCGGCCGGCCAGGATGTCCACCCACCAGAGCAGGCCGCGGCGTGCGTCCCAGACCGGGCCCTCGGCCAGCTCGCACCGGGCCGGCACGGCGAGTTCGGCCTCCAGGATGCGCGTCATGGGGCGCTCACCGCGAGGTCGGGGTTGGGGATACGGGTCATGGTGCGCTCACGTCCAGGATGACTTTGCCCCGGGGGCCCGGGCCCGAGCGGAGCGTCTGGTAGGCGTCGGCGTAGGCCTCGAGCGGGAAGCGGTGGGTGATCAGCGGGCCGGGTCTGATCTGGCCGGAGCTGAGCAGCGCGGCGACCTCGGCGAAGGACGCGGACGTGTAGGCGAAGCTCGCGCTGATCCGCAGGTCGTTGTTGACGGCGTCGTCGATTGCGAACGCGGCTTTGACATCGTTGCCGGCCAGGCCGACGAGTACCACCCGGCCGCCGCGGCGGGCCAGGGCCAGCGCGCGCTCGACCGCGGCGGCGGTGCCCGCGGCCTCGATGACCAGGTCGAATCGGGTGTCCGGGGTACCGACGGTGAACCCGGTGGCGCCGAGTTCGGCGGCCAGGGCGGCCTGGTCGGGACGCTGCCCGCAGACGATCAACTCGGCGGGCGAGTACAGGCGGAGCAGGTGCGCGGTGATCAGGGCCAGCGTGCCGTCACCGACGACCGCGACCCGCTCCCCCGGCCTCGGCTGACCCCTGCCGATGGCCCGCCAGGCTACGGCGGCGGGCTCGGCCAGAGCCGCCTCGAGCAGGTCCACGGAGCCGGAGAGCACGTGGACGACCTGGGCCGGGAGCAGCACCTGGTCGGCGGCGGTCCCGGCCCGGGTGAAGCCGAGCTCGTCGTAGACGACGCACAGGTTCGTGTGGCCCTGGACGCACTCGGCGCAGACCCGGTCCGGGATGATGCCCTCGGCGATCACCGGCTGGCCGGGTTGCAGGCCGGTCACGCCCGGGCCGACCGCCTCGATCACGCCGGACCACTCGTGCCCGGGGATCAGGGGGTAGCGCACGTAGGCCGGGTCGACCACGCCGGCCAGCAGCTCCAGGTCGGTGCCGCAGATCCCGGTGTGCACCGGACGGGCTACCACCTCACCGGGACCGGGGACCAGGTCCGGGGCGCCTCGCAGGCCGATCGAGCCGGGCTCGGTGATGACCAGGGCCCGCCGCTCAGCCATGGACGGCTCCCGGCCCGGCGGGGCGGTCGGGCTGGTCGGGCGGCGGGGGCCAGCCGGACCGGCGGTCGGCGAATGAGGGGCCGCCGAGCGCGGCGGTGATCTGGTCGGCGGCTTCGCGGAGGGTCAGGCCTAGCTCGTCCATCCGCCAGGTCGGCCGGTTCAGCTTCAGGCCGGTGCCGCTGATCGCGGCGACTCGCTCGCCGTTCCGGTCGAAGATCGCCGCCCCGACGCAGAACACCCCTTCGGAGTCTTCCTCGTCATCGATCGTGTAGCCGCGGGCCGCGCTCAGCTCCAGGTCCCGCAGCAGGGCGTCGGGATCGGTAATGGTGCGCTCGGTCCTGACCGGCATGCCGGCCTCGAGCGCCAGGGCCCGGGCCTGCTCGGGCGGGAGCGTGGCCAGCAGGGCCTTCCCGGCCGAGGTGCAGTGCGGGTACTCGCGCTGGCCGAGGTAGCTGGCGAACCGGACGCTGCCCGGCGCGTCGACCCGCGCGGTGACCACGGCAAACGGCCCGTCGGGCACGACCAGCCGGGTGGTCAGCCCGGTGGCGTCGGTAACCGACTGCATGACCGGCCGGGCCAGGCTGATCAGCGGGGACTGCACCTCGGCCGCGTCACCCAGCTTGGCCAGAGCCATGCCCAGCCGGTACCGGCGGGTCAGCCGGGTGCCGGAGTCCGCGACGTAGCCGCGGGCGATGAGCGTCTGCAGCAGCGCGAACGCGCTGCTCTTGGAGACCGAGATCTGCTCGGCGAGCTCGGTCAGCGTCATGCCGCCCGAGCCGGCCGCGGCCAGCAGTTCCAGGGTGTCCAGCGCCCGCTCGACGCCGTGCAGCCGGTAGCGCTGCGCGTCAGGTTCCGCGGTTGCCGGCTCAGCCACGGCTTGTTCCCTTCTTCCACGGAGTGTTCGGTATAGCAGAATAGCCGGTCAGCTATTGACAAGCACCGGGCCCTGCCGTGTCATTGTGTCACGCTAATTCGGATCTAGAGAATACTTTTCGGCAGAGCCGAAAGCCACGGTTCGTTCGGCAGAAATAAAGAAGGGGTGCGGACGGATGAGGTGGGTCGGCGAGGTATTCGACGGGCTCGGGGTCACCGGCACCGATCGCGAGCCGGCCTTCCCGGACGGCGCGGCGTTCCGGATCGAGATCCCGAGCGTCGAGGGGCCGCGGGTCCTGGAGGCTGTGCTGCGGGCGGCCGAGGCCGAGGGGATCACGGTCAACCGGGTGTCGCAGGGCAGCGGGGCGATGCTGCTGCGGGCCAGCGAGCTGCGGGACATGGCCCAGGCCGGGCTGGACGCCGGGATCGAGGTGTGCCTGTTCGTCGGGCCGCGAGAGCGGTACGGCACCGGCGCGCACGCCCGGTCCGCGGACGGCAAGGCGCATGGTGACCAGGTGCGGGGCCTGCGGCAGATGTCCTACGCGCTGGAGGATGTGCTGCGGGCGACCGAGGAAGGGATCCGCAGTTTCCTGGTCGCCGACCTGGGGCTGCTCCGGGCGGTGACGCAGGCGCAGGCCCGGGGCGCGCTGCCGGCCGGGCTGGTATGGAAGGTCTCGGCCAGCATGTCGCCGACCAACCCGGTGACGCTCAAGGTCCTGGAAGAGATGGGCGCCAGCACGGTCAACATCCCGGCCGACGTGACGCTGGACGAGCTGGCCGAGATGCGAGCGGCGGTCGGCCTGCCGCTCGACCTGTACGTGGAGTCGCCCGACGCGCTGGCCGGCGTGGTCCGCGGCCAGGAGCTCGGCGACCTGGTCCGGGCCGGGGCGCCGCTGTACGCGAAGTTCGGGCTCCGTAACGCCCAGGCGATCTATCCCAGCGGGCATCACCTGGACGCGGTGGCCTGCGCGAACGCGATCGAGAAGGTGCATCGCGCGGCGGTCGCGCTGGAGTGGCTCGAGCGGCTGTCACCGGGGCTGGTTCAGTCCAAGCCGGGGGCGGCCGGGCTGGGCCTGCCGGTCCGATGACCGTGCCTTTGGCCGGCGCTGCTGACCTGGCCGGCGGTGCCGGCGGGGCCGGACGGCCTGAGGTCGCTGCGAAGCTGGACCGGGTGCGGGGGTGGCTGGCCGGCAGCGGGTACGGCGCGGCCCTGTTCACCGGCCAGCCCGGCGTGGCCTGGGTGACCGGCGGGCTCGAGGACCGGGTGGTCCGCAACGAAGAACCCGGGCTGGTCTGGGCCCTGGTCACCGAGGAGGCCGCCTTCCTCATCACGACCAACATCGAGCAGCCACGACTGCGCGCCGAGGCCGACGTGGACGGCTTCGACCTGCGCGCGGTGCCCTGGTACAGCTCGGGCGGGCTGGCCGAGGTGGCCGAGAGCCTGGCCGGCGGGCACAAGCTGACCGAGGCCCCGGCCTCGCTGCGGATGCCCCTGATGGCCGCGGAAACCGAACGCCTCATAGCTCTCGGCGCCGATACCGCCCAGGCGCTGGAGGGGGCGATGCGCGCCTGGCGGCCCGACGAGCGCGAGTGCGACCTGGCCGGGCGGATCGCCGGCGCGCTGGAGGAACGCCTCATCTTCCCTTCGGTCCTGCTGGTCGGCGGGGCCGAGCGGCGCCGGGCGTTCCGCCATCCGGTGCCGTCTCGTGCGGTCACCGGAAGCGACGTGCTGGCGGTGGTGGTCGGCGTGCGCGGCGGCCTGAACGTGGCGTGCTCCCGCTCCGCGTCCGCTGGTTCGCCGGATCCCGAACTGGCGGCCCGGCACGAGGCGGCCTGCGCGGTCGAGGCGGCCATGATCGCCGCGACCAGTCCCGGCTGGAGATGGGCGGACGTCCTGCGCGCCGGGCAGACCGCCTACCGCGACGCCGGGTTCGACGGCGAATGGCGCGAGCACGTCCAAGGCGGCCCGATCGGCTACCTGTCGCGTGAGTTCGACGTCGTGCCGGGCACGCCCGGCGCCGCCGAGGTCATCGCGTCCGGCACCGCGTTCGCCTGGAACCCGACCGTCCGCGGCGCCAAGTCCGAGGACACGTTCGTCGTAAGCCGATCCGGGGCGGCGGCCGTCCCGGTCACCAACACCGCGGACTGGCCGGTCACCGCGTCCGGCCGGCCGGCCGTCCTGCCCGTCTAACGTCCCTCGAAAGGTTCCCATGCGATGACTACCCCCGGACTGCGCGAGAGATCCGTCGGACTGCGCGGCGACTGGATCGCGTCCATCACCAATGTGGCCCCGACCGCCGCCACCACGCTGACCATGGCCGCGCTGATCGGCGCGTCCGGGCTGGCCTCTCCGCTGGCCCTGCTGATCGCGGGCGCCGCCATGCTGTGCTGCGCGGTGGCCTACCACCGGCTGAACAACTGGCAGGCCTCGGCGGCCGCGCCGGTGGAGTGGGTGGCGCGCGGCCTGTCCCCCATCATCGGGTTCGCGGTCGGGATCTTGGTGCTCATGACCGCGCTGACCTCGAACATCGGCAACATCACCCTGATCGGGTCCACGGTCCTGTCGCTGATCGCGCCCAGTCAGACCAACAACAAGCCGCTGACCTGGGTCGTGGCCACGATCATCTGCCTGCTCGTGGTGGCCATCGCGGTCCTGGGCGTCCGGCTGACCATCCGCTTCGAGGGCTGGGTCATCCTGGTCGAGTACATGATCATCGCGTCGCTGGCCATCTGGGGGCTGGAGACCGAGCTGACCTCGCATGCTTCCGGTATTACCGCGCCGACCTGGTCGTGGTTCAGCACATCGCACTCCCCCGGCGGGTCAACCGGGCTGATCGCGGGCGTGGTCATCGCGACGTTCCTGCTCGGCGGCTGGGACTCGCCCATCTACCTGGGCGATGAGCAGAAGCGGCAGCGGGATCCCGGGCGTTCGCTGCTGATCTCGATCACGTTCTGCACGCTGTGGGTGGTCTTCCTGTTCATCTGCCTGCAGGGCCTGGCGCCCGCGTCGGCGATCACGACCAACTCCGCCAACGTGCTGCCGTACCTGGCCGGGAGGCTGGGACCGAAGGTGTTCGTCGATCTGGTGGCGCTGGCGGTCATCGCCTCGTTCGCGACCACGATCCAGTCGCAGATCGTGGACGGCAGCCGGATCATGTTCGGCATGGGCCGGGACCGGACCGTGCCGCGGCAGCTCGGCCAGGTGAACCGGCGCTTCCGGACGCCGGTGGCCGGGCTGGTCGTGATGGGGGTCATCCCGATTGTGGCGCTGATCCTGTACCTGGCTAGTAGCTCTTTGCAGAAGACCATCGTCTACATCGACTCGACCGGCGGGCTGCTGTTCGCGGGTTACTACGTGGTGATCTCGCTGTACAGCATCTGGTACTACCGCTCTGTGCTGCTGCGAGACGCCAGGGAGTTCGTGCTGGGGCTGCTGCTGCCTCTGGTGGGCGCGGGGACGCTGATCTACGTGATCGTCAAGTCGCTGCCCGGCACGGCGACGCCGGTGAAGATCATCGCGCTGGTGCTCTTCCTGGTCGGGATCCCGCTGGCCTTCCTGTCCAAGGCGATCACGCGCGCGCCGTTCTTCGCCACGCGGCGGGAGCGGTACACCGAGCAGACGCCGGAGCCGGTGGGGTCCGGCAG
>Ga0070735_10004589_pt1 | contig 11599 bp, 9 predicted proteins | sample Coa_R1_FD_66443 | JGI IMG/M metagenome (GOLD analysis project Ga0070735, IMG submission 66443) | Surface soil microbial communities from Centralia Pennsylvania, which are recovering from an underground coalmine fire - Coalmine... | ecosystem: Environmental > Terrestrial > Soil > Unclassified ... | reverse complement strand
TCGGAGCCCGGCTTGAACGTGAGGTTGAGGTAAGCATGCCGCGAGAGCCCGTGACGGCGCGGATCGATCACAATGAGCTTGACGCCCTTCTGCTTGACCGCGTTCTTGATGAAGGTGGCCGCCACCGGATGATTCACCGTCGGGTTGGCGCCGATGACGATGATCAGGTCCGCATCGAGCGCCGCCTCGAAGGGCGCCGACACGGCGCCTGAGTTCAGTCCCTCCATCAAGGCGGCGACCGAGGAGGCGTGGCACAGCCGCGTGCAGTGATCGACATTGTTGGAGCCGAAGCCGGTGCGCACCAGCTTCTGGAAGAGGTAGGCCTCCTCGTTCGAGCCTTTGGCGGAGCCGAAGCCGGCGAGCGCCTTGCGCCCGTGCTTATCGCGGATCGCCTTGAGACCGAGCCCGGCGCGATCGAGCGCTTCCTCCCAGGTCGCCTCGCGGAAGTGCGTCCAGGGATTCGCCGGATCGACCTGCTGGTTCGCATCCTTGCCGACGTGATCGAGCCGCACGAGGGGCTTGGTGAGGCGGTGCGGGTGATACACGTAGTCGAAGCCGAAACGGCCCTTGACGCACAGGCGGTTGTGGTTGGCGGGGCCGTCGCGCCCTTCCGCGTAAACGATCTTCTCGTCCTTCACCTTGTAGGTGACCTGGCAGCCGACACCGCAATACGGGCAGAGGGAATCGACCTCGCGATCCGGGTAGACCACCCGGGTCTGCTTCGCATCGAGATAGGCCGCGGGCATCAGCGCGCCGGTCGGACAGGCCTGCACGCACTCCCCGCACGCCACGCAGCTCGATTCGCCCATCGGGTCGTCGAAGTCGAACACGATCTTGCTGCCGAAGGAGCGGTACGCCATGCCGATGACGTCGTTGACCTGCACCTCGCGACAGGCGCGCACGCACAGGTTGCACTGGATGCAGGCGTTGAGGTTGACGCGCATCGCGGGGTGACTCGCATCGGGCCCCCAGCGCTCACCGGCCGGAAAACGGCTCGCGCCGACCGAGACGAAATCCGCCTGGCTCCAGAAATGCGATTTCGGGTCGTGGGAGCTCACGCGCTCGGGCTGGTCGGCCACCAGCAGCTCCATCACCATGGCGCGCGCCTTGGCGGCGCGCTCGGTCGCGCTCCTGACCTTCATGCCGGCAACCGGCGCGCGCTTGCAGGATGCCGCCAGCACGCGCTCCCCTTCGATCTCGACCATACAGGCACGGCAGTTGCCGTCGGGACGATAGTCGGGCTGCGGCCGGTGACAGAGGTGCGGAATGTGCGTGCCGAGCCGCTTGGCGACCGCCCAGATGGTCTCACCGGGCCGCGCCTCGACCTGCTTGCCGTCGAGCTCGAAGGTGACGGCCTTCTCGAGGTGCGGCGGCGGCATCGCCGCGGGGTTCTTGGCGGGGGTCTCTGAGATCGCCTGTTTAGTCACGGTAGCTCACCACTCCTGGCTTGCGCCTGCTTCGCCGCCGCGGGCCGCGCCGTCGGGAACAGTTCGGGGAAATACTGGATGACGCTCATCAGGGGATTTGCCGCCGCCTGGCCGAGGCCACAGATCGAGGCATCGCGCATGCACTGCGACAGCTCCGCGAGGAGCGCGGTGTCCCAGACGCTGCGCTCCATCAGCACCACCGCTTTCTGCGTGCCAACGCGGCACGGCGTGCACTGCCCGCAGGACTCGTCCTCGAAGAAACGCATCAGGTTGAGCGCGGCGGCGCGCACGTCGTCCTTGTCCGAGAGGATGACCACCGCCGCCGAGCCGATGAAGCAGCCGTATTTCTCCAGCGTGCCGAAATCGAGGGGAATGTTGTCCATCGATGCGGGCAGGATGCCGCCGGAGGCGCCCCCGGGCAGATACGCCCTGAAGGTGTGCCCCTCGCTCATGCCGCCACAGAATTCCTCGATCAGCTCGCGCACGGTGATGCCCGCGGGCGCGAGCTTCACGCCCGGCTGTCTGACCCGCCCCGACACCGAGAAGGAGCGCAAGCCCGTGCGGCCGTTGCGGCCGTGGCTCTTCCACCAGTCGACTCCGCGCTCGAGGAGATCGCGAATCCAGAAGAGCGTCTCCACATTATTGATGAGGGTCGGGCGCCCGAAGAGGCCGATCTGGAACGGGAACGGGGGCTTGTGCCGGGGGAGCCCCCGCTTGCCCTCGATCGACTCGAGCATCGAGGACTCCTCGCCGCAGATGTAGGCCCCGGCGCCGCGGCGCAGGTGAACCTTCGGTCCGCCCGGCGGGAGCTTCGGCATCTCGTTGGCCAGGATCTGCCGCGCAATCGGATATTCGTCGCGCACGTAGATATAGATGTCGGTCGCCTCGACCACATGGGCGGCGATCAGCATCCCCTCGAGGAATCGGTGCGGGTCAGTGTTGAGGTAATACTGGTCCTTGAAAGTTCCGGGCTCTCCCTCGTCGGCATTCACCGCCATGAGCCGCGGACCCGGCTCGCCGCGCACCGAGCGCCACTTGCGCCCCGTGGGGAATCCGGCGCCCCCGAGGCCGCGCAAGCCGCCGTCGTCGAGCACCTTGAGCACCTCATCGACGCTGAGGGCGCCCGAGCGCAGCCGCTCGAGGGTGCGGTAACCGCCCGCGGCGCGGTAGGCCTCATAGTCGATGTAGTCCGGGACGTGCGGGTGCGTGTCCTTGTGGCCGACCACGGCCTTGACGCTCGCGACGGTCGCGCGCGGCACGAAGTTGTGTCCGACCTCGACGGCCGGAGCCTGGTCACACAGCCCCACGCACGGGGCACGCACCACGCGCACGCCCGGACCGAGCTCACGCGAGAGCGTCGCGAGCAGCGCCTCGGAGCCGAACAGAGCGCAGGTGAGGCTGTCGCACACCCGTACCGTGAGAGTCGGGATGTCTTTGCCATCCTCCTTCACGACATCGAAGTGAGCGTAAAAGGTCGCCGTCTCGAAGACTTCCGCCAACGACAGGCGCATCGCCTCGGCGAGCGCCGCGAGGTGTGCGGCGGAGATCTGTCCGTACTTGTCCTGGACCCGGTGCAGGTATTCGATCAGCAGATCGCGATCGCGCGGGGCATCCCCGAGCAGAGCCTGAATGGCGTCTGCCGCGTGGGGGTCCACCTGACGCCCCTTTGGAATGGGCCGCACCCGCCCGCGGCCGCGGCCAGGGTGCTCGAACTTGCGGACTTTGCCTGCATCGCGCGGGCGGTCGTGATGATCGGCCATGACCGCATGGTAACGGAACGGCGCCGCGAGCGGGCAGCTGCGGCTAAGTGAATGCTCAAAGATATCAACAGTCTGCCGGCACCCGCCTCAGCTGACGCCCCTGTTGCGCCCCGGACGCCGACGCTCCATAAGTAAAGCTAATCGCCAACTTATGACCTGGCTTAACTCGCAGCCGGCGCGATTGCTCCAGCCCCGGCAGTTGAACCCCGGCCTGGAGCGTGGACACTTACCGCTGGAGGGCGCGATATCGATGGCGAGCGGATACAGCGATTTGCCGGAGACGCGGGTGAGCTCGGGGGCGCACGAGGTCGAGCTCATCGCCCGCATCGCGCAGCACCATGACCGCCGCGCCTTCGAGGAGCTCTACGGCCTTTATCACCGCCGGCTGGCGCGATTCCTGACGCGCCTCACCCGCCGTTACGACCTGGCCGAGGAGATCATCAACGACACTTTCTGGGTGGTCTGGCGGAACGCCCGCGATTTTCGCGGCGCCTCACAGCCCTCGACGTGGATTCTCGGGATCGCCTATCGCAAGGCGCGCAATGCGTTCCGCAGTGCCGCTCGCGCCCGTGCCCGGGAGAACCTGGAGTCGACCTCCTTTCCACTCACCACGGAGGAGCCCGCCCGCGAGGCGGAGCTGCGCGACTGGCTCGGCGCTGCGCTCGGGCAGCTGCCGGTCGAGCAGCGCCTGGCGGTGGAGCTGTGCTACGAGCTCGGACATTCGTGCGAGGAGATCGCGACCATCATGGGGTGCCCGGTGAATACCGTGAAGACGCGGCTGTTTCATGCACGCGCCAAGCTGCAGAAGCTCCTGCCGGAGCTCTCCGGCAGCGGCTCCGCTCTGCGCCGCGCCAACGCAAGGGAGAGTGAGGCCTCATGAGCGCCCAGGCAGTGACTACTCACGAGGAATGCCGGCTGCTGCTCCCGTGGCTCGCCAACGGCCGCCTCGAGGGCGCCGAGCGCGCGCGCCTCGAGCAGCACGTGCGCGGCTGCAGCGAGTGTGCGCGCGAGTTGGAGCGCGAGCGGGCCTGGTGCGAAGCGCTCACCGAGCCTGAGCGCATCACCCATACGCCCGGTGCCTCTTTCCGCAAGCTCATGGAGCGCATCGACGCGGAGCCTGCGGCGAGCTCTGCGGCGCCCCCGACGCCCTCCGCCCGAGCGGCCCGCACACGCGCCGCCTGGCGGCCACCGGGCCTTGCGTGGGCGGCGAGCTTCGTGCTGACCCTCGCGATCGGCGCCTTCGGCGCGACCGCCTACCGCTGGTCGCGGCCGCTCTACTCCACGCTCACCAGCGCCGCAGCGCCTGCACCGGGCGTGTTGCACGTTGCCTTCGAGCGCTCGCTCCCCATCGGGGATGCCGAGCAGCTGCTCCTCTCCGCCGGCGCACGCGTGGTCGAGGGCCCGGATGCGAGCGGAGTATTCGGGGTCGCGCCGGTGGCCGCTCCGGGTGCTCTGGGGGTGCAGGACGCACGGCTGCACGCACTGGCCGACCGGCTACGCAGCGACCCGAAGGTACGCTGGGTCGAGCCTCTCCCCGGCAGCGCGCCGCGGAGTCCGTGAGTTGCGCGCAAGCCTGACCGCGTGGCCTTTGTGGCTCGCAGCGGCGTGCGCGGCGGCGGCAGCGGGGCAACCCGCGGCCGGGCCAATGCCCGTCGGAGGCAGCGCCGCCGGAGCCAGCGCCGTCGCGGCCCCGGCCGTCGCTGCGGCGCGGCCGCGGATCGTCGTGGCCTTCGCGAATGCACCCGCCACCACGGCGGGCCCGGCGGGGTCGACCGGCCGGCGCTATTCGGGCAATGGCTATGGCGTATCGCAGAGCGCCGCGACCAGGGCGCGGCACGTGGCCTCGGACTACGCCCTGCGCGAGCTCGCGAGCTGGCCCATTCGTGAGCTCGCCATGCATTGCGTGGTGTTCGAGATCGAGAGCGGCAAGCCGGCGGATGAGGTCCTCGCTGCCCTCGCGCACGATTCGCGCGTGATGCTCGCCGAGCCGCTGCACGAGTTTCACACCTTGAGCGGCCCGCCGGGCGACTCGCCGTACAACGACCCCCTCTACGATCTGCAGACCAACCTCGCAGTGCTCGGAGTGCCGGAAGCGCACCGCCGCACCCGCGGCGCGGGTGTGCGTATCGCGCTCATCGACACCGCAGTCGACACGCGTCATCCCGATCTCGAAGGACGGATCCTGAGGAGCCGTTCCTACACGGGCGAGAATCGCGGCGCCGGCGAATCGCAGCGCCATGGAACTGCGATGGCGGGAATCATCGCGGCCGATGCCGGCAATGGCATCGGCATCGTGGGCATCGCACCGCTCGCCCGGCTGGAAGTGTTCGCGGCCTGCTGGCAGCTCCTCCCGGACAGCGATGCGGCCGCCTGCAACACCTTCACCCTGGCGCAGGCGCTCGCCGCGGCGCTCGAGTCCGGCGCCTCGCTCGTGAACCTGAGTGTCGGCGGTCCGGCCGACCCGCTGCTCGCGGCCCTCATCGAGGCGGGCGTGAAGCGCGGCGTGGTATTCGTCGGTGCCTGCGATTCCAACAACGGCTTCCCCACGGCGGTCCCGGGTGTGATCGGCGCCGCGGGCAGCGAGAGCGCCATCCCCCCCGGCGCCCTCGCTGCCCCGGCCCGGCATGTGCTGACGCTGCGACCGCAGGCGCAGTACGACTTCGAGTCGGGCAACTCGGTGGCGGCCGCCGAGATCACCGGGGTGGTGGCGCTGCTCATGTCGGCGACGCCGGCGCGCCTGAGCGCCGTGACCCTGACACTGTTGCTGAAGCCGGCAACGACACCGACCGCCTTCGATGTGCCCGCGGTGAATGCCGCCGCGGCGCTCGCACGGCTCGACCTCGAGCAACAGCGCGGCTGCAGCGCGCCGCGCGGCACCGCGGCGGAGGCGCCGCCGTGTACGGCGCTCGCTTCCCGCGCGCTTGACGGCCAATAGCACGGTGCCCATGCTCCCCGGCGCATGGGCGAAGCACCCGCCGGTCTCACCTGGACGCTGATTGAGCAGGCGCGCGCGCGCATCGCGCCGCACGTGCATCTCACTCCCGTACTGACGAGCTCGACTCTCGACCAGGAGTCGGGTGCGCACCTTTATTTCAAGTGCGAAAACTTCCAGAAGGGCGGCGCCTTCAAGGCCCGCGGCGCGACCAATGCGGTGTTGAGCCTGCCCAAAGCCGAGGTCAGCCGCGGCGTCGCCACTCACTCCTCGGGCAACCATGCGGCGGCGCTGGCGCGCGTGGCCCGCCTGTGGGGCGTTCCCGCCTACATCGTGATGCCACAGAACACGGCTGCTCCGAAGCGCGCCGCGGTGGAACGCTATGGCGCCCAGATCACCTGGTGCGAGCCGACGCAGGCCGCGCGCGAGCGCGCAGCCGAGCACGTGATTGGGGCGACCGGCGCGACCCTGATCCATCCCTACAACGATCTGCGGGTCATGGCAGGACAGGGAACCGTCGCCGTGGAGCTCATCGGGCAGGTGCCGGACCTCGAGGTGCTGCTGTGCCCGGTGAGCGGCGGGGGACTCCTGAGTGGTATCGCGGTCGCGGCCCGCACGCTCCTGCCGCGAGTGCGCATCATCGGTGTCGAGCCCGAGGGGGCCGACGATGCGGCCCGTTCCCTGAGTGCCGGAAAGATCGTGCCGTGCGAGCATCCCACGACCATCGCCGACGGCCTGCGCGCCACGATCGGTGCGCTGCCCTTCCTCGAGATCCGCCGCTACGTCGATGAGATCGTGACGGTGTCAGACGCGGCGATCGTGGATGCCATGCGCCACCTCTGGGAGGTGATGAAGATCCTCGTCGAGCCCTCGGGGGCTGCCGCTTATGCGGCAGTGGCCTGCGGCCGCGTGAAGCTGCACGGCGCGCGCGTCGGCGTGGTGCTGAGCGGCGGTAACGTCGACCTCGACTCTCTTCCCTGGATCAGACCCGCTCCAGGATGACCGCGATCCCCTGGCCGACGCCGATGCACATGGTGCAGAGCGCGTAGCGGGTGCGGGCGCTCTGAAGCTGACTGACCGCGGTCGTCGCCAGCCGCGCGCCCGACATGCCGAGCGGATGGCCGAGCGCGATGGCGCCGCCGTTGGGATTCACCTGCGCCGCATCATCGGCAAGCCCGAGCTCGCGCAGCACCGCGAGCGCCTGGCTGGCAAAAGCCTCGTTGAGCTCGATGACGTCCATCTGCGCGAGCGTGAGATGCGCGCGCTCGAGAACCTTGCGCGTCGCGGGCGCAGGTCCCATCCCCATGACGCGCGGCGCGACCCCGGCGGTGGCGGCCGCCACGATGCGCGCGCGAGGCTCGAGGCCGCAGCGTCGTGCCGCCTCCTCGGAAGCGACGATGAGCGCGCAGGCGCCGTCGTTCACTCCGGAGGCGTTGCCGGCGGTCACGGTGCCGCCCTTGCGAAACGGTGTCGGGAGCGCGGCGAGCTGCTCGAGCGTCGTCTCCGGTCGCGGATGCTCGTCGCGCTCGACGAGCAGCGCCTTGCCGCGGCGCTGCGGGATCTCCACCGGCATGAGCTCGGCGGCGAAGAAGCCGCGCGCGCTGGCAGCCGCGGCGCGCTGCTGACTGCGCAGCGCAAATGCGTCCTGGTCGGCCCGCGAGACGCGGTACTCGGCCGCCACGTTCTCCCCGGTCTCGGGCATCGAGTCGATCCCATAGCGCTCGGCGATGCGTGGATTGACGAAGCGCCAGCCGATGGTCGTGTCGTAGATCTGCGCCTGGCGCGAGAAGGCCGCGTCGGCCTTCGGCACCACGAAGGGCGCGCGCGACATGGACTCGACTCCGCCCGCGACCACGATCGAAGCCTCGCCGACCCGCACCGCACGCGCCGCCATCGCCACCGCATCGAGGCCCGAGCCGCAGAGGCGATTGAGCGTCGCGCCCGGCACCGAGACCGGCAGCCCCGCCAGGAGCGCGGCCATGCGCGCGACGTTGCGATTGTCCTCACCCGCCTGGTTGGCGCAACCGAGCAGCACCTCATCCACCGCCTGCGGATCGAGCCTGGCATTGCGCTCGAGGAGCGCTGCGATGGGGAGCGCCGCGAGATCGTCCGTGCGCACCGTGGACAGCGCTCCGCCATAGCGCCCGATCGGGGTGCGCACGGCATCGCAGATGAAGGCGTCGCTCATGAGACCATGATAGCGGAACCCGGCGCCGCAGCCGCGGCGTACCGGCGGCCACCCGGTACAGTGCGCGCGCCGCCGCGCGCGCCGTATCTGCCGGGCGCACGGCCGCGCGGGCAACCTCTGCCGCCAGCGCCACGCTTCGGATGCACCATGCCCGACCCCTTGCCCTTCATCACTTACACCTTTGTCATGTCGATCACGCCCGGCCCCAACAACGTGATGCTGACCGCCTCGGGTGCCCACTTCGGCTTTCGCCGCACCCTGCCGCATATGCTCGGCATCGTATTCGGCTTCGTGGTGCAGCTGCTGGCGGTCTGCGCGGGGCTCTCGGCGCTGTTCGCGCGCTGGCCGCAGCTGCAGAGCGTCCTTGCCTGGGTGGGGGCGGCCTACCTCGTCTACCTCGGCTGGCGCATGCTGCGGGCGCAAGACTCCGCGGCACGCGAAGCGCACCGCCCGGTGAGCTTCCTCGAAGCGGCGGCCTTTCAGTTCCTGAACCCCAAGGCGTGGGTGATGACACTGACCGCGGCGACGCTGTTCCTGCCGCAGGAGCTGGCCTGGCTCGGCCGCGGGCTCTACATGGCGGGGATCGCCGAGGGCATCGGCCTGCCCTGCATGGCGGTGTGGGCCCTCTTCGGCAGCTCGCTCCGCGGGCTCCTCGCGGCCCCTCGCGGGCGGCGCGTGTTCAATGCCGCGATGGCCCTTGCGCTCGCGAGCACCGCGTTCATGATGGTGCGCTAGGCGCATATCGGAGCCGGACGGAGATGTTCGAGCTGACACGCGATTCCCGGATTCCGCTGGTCGATCAGATCTGCGAGCGCCTCACCCAGCTGGTGCGCTCGGGCCAGCTCCCGACCGGCACGCGGCTGCCCTCGATCCGCAAGCTCGCGCGGCTCGCCGGCACCAGCGCCTTCACCGTGGTCGATGCCTACGATCGTCTGGTGGCGCGCGGACTGATCGAGTCGCGCGCCGGGCGCGGCTTCTTCGTCGCGCAGCAGCGTCTGGTGGCGCCGCTCGCCGCCGTCGAGGCGCTGCCCGAGGCCGCCAACGATGCGGTGGCGCTCGCGCAGCTGTGCATGGTGCACGCGCGCGATCTGATCCCGGCGGGCTCGGGATTCCTGCCGGAGAACTGGCAGCTGGCATCGAGCAGCGCGGGCGCGATGCTGCGCACCCTGCGCGGCCGCCGCGCGCAGCCCTGGCTCCCCTGCCCGCCGCAGGGACTGCCGGAGCTGCGCGAGCAGCTTGCGGCGCGACTGGTGCAGCAGGGCATTGCCGCCGGCGCCGCCAACATCGTGACCACCTACGGCGCGAGCCAGGCCTTCGATCTGCTGGCGCGGATCCTGTTCGCTCCGGGCGATACGGTGCTCGTTGAGGATCCCGGCTACTTCGTGCTGTTCGAGCAGCTGCGTGCCCACCACGTGCAGCTCATCCCCGTGCCGCGGCGCGCCGCTGGACCGGATCTCGAGGCGCTCGAGGCCGCCTGCCGCGCGCACCGGCCGCGCGCCTTTTTTCTCCAGACCCTGGTGCACAACCCCACCGGCTGGAGCGCCGATGCGGCGCACTGCCACCGCATCCTCTCGCTCGCCGAGCAGTTCGGGTTCGCGGTGGTGGAGGATGACGTCTACGGCGACCTGTTCGAAGGACAGGCCGTGCGGCTCGCGCAGATCGACGGTTTGAGGCACGTCATCTATGTCGGCAGCTACTCCAAGCTCATCGGCGCTGCGGTGCGTGTCGGCTTCATCGCCGCCGACACCGCGCTCATCGCCAGGCTCATCGAGCGCAAGGTCCTCGCGGTGCTCTCAGGGAGCGCCCTGCTCGAGTGTTTCGTCGCCGAGGTGCTCGATGGCGGACGCTACAAGCGTCACGTGGAGCAGACGCGTGCGCGCCTCGCGCGCATGCGGCGCGACGCCCGCGCAGCCCTCGCCGGGGCCGGAATCGACTTCGAGGACGCCGTGGGTGAAGGCATGTTCCTCTGGGGCCGGGTGCCCGAGGCGATGCCGGTCGAGGAGCTGGTGCGCCGGGCGCGCTCGCACTCGATCCTGCTGGCGAGCGGCTCGCTCTTCTCTCCGGCCCAGGGCTGCGGCCAGTGGCTGCGCTTCAACGTCGCCCACTCGACCAGCCCGCCGCTGATCGAGTTTCTGCGGGAGTCGTTGGCCGCCGCCTGAGGTTTTGTGCAGAGCGAGCTGCGAGCCCGTAAGATCGCAGCATGTTTCGCTCTGTGCCGCCCGCGACGCGGGCACTGATCCTCGCCAACGTCCTCGTCTACCTCCTGGAGCTCTACTCACCCGAACAGGTGCTGAGTGCCTTTGCGCTCTGGCCGCCGCACACGCCGCTCTTCAGGTGGTGGCAGCTGGTCACCTACGCCTTCCTGCACGACCCCGGGTCGTGGATGCACATTCTCTTCAACATGTTTGCGCTCTTCATGTTCGGCCGCGGACTCGAAGAGTACTGGGGCGGCCGGCGCTTCCTCGGCTACTACTTCGTCTGCCTCGTCTTCGCAGCGCTGACGCAGCTGGCCGTGGAAAACGCCGGCGGGGCGCAGGAGCCGGTGCTCGGTGCCTCGGGTGCGATCTTCGGGGTGCTGCTGGCTTTTGCCTGGTACTTCCCGCGAGCCCGGCTCATCCTGATCCCGATCCCGATCCCGATGCCCGCCTGGCTGTTCGTCACCCTTTACGGCCTGCTCGAGCTCTTCTTCGGGGTCACCGGCACGATGTCGAACGTGGCGCACTTTGCCCACCTCGGCGGCATGCTCGGCGGCGCGGTGTGCATCCTCTACTGGCGGATGCGCCACCGCTTCAATCTGCGCTGAAGCGTTCAGGTCGACCCTCGGGCTGCCCGGGAGGCTGCGGAGGTGAGGAAGAATCCACTTGATCTTCTTTATGTAACTAATTGTTAATATGGAATATAACTCGACCCAAGGGGCGCACCAGCCTCACCATTGGAAATCCGCGCCGGCTGCAGTCAAAATCGCGCGCTCAAAAAATGCGACGGAACTTTCCGACAGGCCATTTCTCTAGACCCCATCCAACATGATCAAGACCGAACATCTCACCAAGCGCTACGGCGCACTCGCGGCGGTCGAGGACGTGAGCTTCGAGGTGAAACCGGGCGAGGTCCTCGGCTTCCTCGGGCCCAACGGCGCCGGCAAAACCACCACCATGCGCATGCTCGCCGGCTTCGTGACGCCGACTTCGGGAACGGCCAGCATCTGCGGGCACGACATCGGCAGCGACACGCTCGCTGCCAAGGCAGCCCTCGGCTATCTGCCCGAGGGAGCGCCGCTCTACGGCGAGATGAC
>Ga0070735_10004588_pt1 | contig 11599 bp, 11 predicted proteins | sample Coa_R1_FD_66443 | JGI IMG/M metagenome (GOLD analysis project Ga0070735, IMG submission 66443) | Surface soil microbial communities from Centralia Pennsylvania, which are recovering from an underground coalmine fire - Coalmine... | ecosystem: Environmental > Terrestrial > Soil > Unclassified ... | reverse complement strand
AATCTTGAAGGAGTCCGGATCACTTCCACTCAGTTCGACGGTACCGAAGGTCACCGTGGCAGTGCTCGGATTCGAGATTACGATGGTCTTTGGCGAGCTGAGGCTGCCCGCGCGTACAGATGAGAACGACGCCGATTTCCGCGCAGTGAGCGTCTCGGCGATGCCATTGCCGCCCAGAGCTAGTGCGGGATTCGGACCGGTTGTAAAATACGATCGACGCCACGGCGCACTCGCGGCGCTCATGATCCCTACGCCGCAGCCGCCGATCGTTCGAGCGATTCGGATAGTACTCGAACGGCACAATCCGCTCGAAGAATTTGTGGGTGGCCTGTACGATTCGTGCGAACTGTTGGCCGGCACCGACGCCTGCGAGGTCCTTGCGGCACTGAAGGCGATGGGGCCGGTTCCCGTCAAACCTCACCTCGATACGCCGAACGTTTACGACGCGCTGCGGCAAGCGCTTGCGTATGCCGGTTATGACGGGCAGCTAGCAGACACCTGATTAGTTCTCTCTTCCGCGCCTCGAGACGAGGAAGGGTAATTAAGTTAACCGCCGCAACTCTGATCAGGCGCGGCACGCACAAGGAGGACCGTTATAGCCGACTCAGAACATCGTGCACTCGACTTGCCGCTCATGTCTTTCGTAACCGAGCAGGAAATTGCAAAGCTCAAGGCCTCGGATCAGTGGCAGCGGGAGAGCCGGGCGGCGCTTACTCTCGTGAAAACGCACGCGCTTACGATTGTGCTCCTCGTGCTGCATGCTGGCGCAGCGCTGAAAGAGCATTACGCCGAGGTACCGATAACAGTCGCGGTCCTAGAAGGAGCGATCCGCTTCAAGGCTTCCGGCGAAGAGCGGTACTGCGCCGCGGGGGACTGCTTGCGCTTGGTCATGCTATCCAGCACGAAGTCGAGGCGCTCGAAGACAGCGCATTCGTGCTGACCGTGAATCAACCAGTGAAACACAGCTAGGTACGAACCGTTCCGCTGTTCGGAAAGTAGTCACTGCGACTCTGTCGGAAGGGGAAACGACCTGGTGCAAACGTTGACTGAACTACAACTCAACCGAACGAAGGGTAGGCAAAAGTCACGAGGCATCGGGGCTAAGGGTATGGATCGATCTTACAGCTAAATAGCTCGGTCTCATGCTCGACGCCCCGCCAGTTTCGCATTGATCGCTGGGAGTACCGCTCACAGCCGCGCGCGGATCACGATCATTCGGCTTCGCCTAGCTTCAAATCGGTGAGACCAGGCGTATGATGGCCGTGCTGAGCCCGGTCCCAGCGCCTTTGGGCCGGGCGGCCCCGTAATCTCCCAGTGGGTTGGCCTGATGGGCGCGGGGACTGGCCCTCGAATGGGAAGCGAACCAAAACCTGGCTTCGCAACCTGTCCCGCGAGCGAAAGGTTTCAGTCGACGATTCGGGTACTAACCGAGGCCCGGACGAGGGAGTGAACCGGCCGTAACGAGCTGAGCTTCGGGCGAACTCATCGTGAAGTTGAGGGAACGATTCGTTTGGAAGGGCTTTGAATGTGGCCGCCGAGATCGGGCAGGCCTTCGAATTCGGATACAGGTCGATACCGGTTAGTGAGGACGATGGGAGGGTTGATATAAGCGACATGGTAGAGACGGCAATCGCGGTGTTTGAGACCCAACTCCAATTCCTGCGGTGAGCGCCGATCAGTGCGGTAGGTTCGCAGGAGAGTCTCGCTGCGAAGTGCGTTTTCCAGTTCGTTGTCGATTTGCCACGGTTCCTCGTCGTTTGAACGGATCACAGTTCCAGCAAAATCGTAGCGAAACCAATAAACGATTCGTACTAACGCTCGTGCCGGATCGTCGCAGAGGCCCGCGTAGCTCCACTTTTCGTTGAAACGGATCCGGTGCTCTTCAGAGTCCCGTGATTCATTCAAGCTTCCATCGGTTCGGTCGGGAGTGCTCAACAACCAAACGACCATATCACGACTCGGACGGCTGGAAGGTTTGAAAGCGCCGATCTCTGTCTGGTCCGTCAACATATGACTCCTCGTATAGGTCTTGATGGGTATGTTCCGACATAAATCATACTGAGAAGCTCTCCTGAAACGGACATTGGTGCTCGATGACGTGTCGCTCAAACTCATTTCGGAACTGGTTTAAAAGGGCGCGCGCCGACCAAGCCGCACCGTCGGCCAGAGCACAGATGCACTTGCCATCCATAAAAAAACAGTTATCGGAAATCGTCTGCAAATCTTGCATGGTCGCTTCGCCTGCCTCCAACCGCCGCAAAAGCTTGGTGATCCAGCCAGTCCCTTCGCGGCATTGAGTGCACTGGCCACAAGACTCATGTTCGAAAAATCGTGCGATCACCAAGGCCACCCGGACCATGCAGGTCAGATCATCCATCACGATTACACCGCCGGTTCCGAGCATCGTCCCCGCCTTCACCAGCGCGTCATGGGCCATCGAGACGTCGATCTGGTCGCCGCGAAGTACGGGCATTGAGACTCCTCCGGGAATGATTGCTTTGATCATCCGTCCCTCTATCGGTCCACCCGCATGCTCATAAATCAGTTCTCGCAAGCTGACGCCGAGAGGCAGTTCAAACACTCCGGGGCGTTGCACACACCCGCTTACACCAAACAATTCGTGCCCGGCACTATTGGGCACTCCTTGTTGTTGAAACCAAATCGACCCGTGTGCGACGATAGCTGGTAGATGTGAAAGAGTCTCAACATTGTCTACGGTAGTAGGTCGGCCCCAGAGTCCCTGGAGAGCGGGAAACGGAGGACGCTTTCTTGGTTGACCTTTCCTGCCCTCCATCGATTCGAGCATCCCAGTTTCTTCTCCGCAGATGTAAGCACCGGCGCCGCGCTGCGCATGAATATAGAACGGACGATTGAGGCCCAGAGTTCGCTCACCGACGATTCCATCTCGATACGCCTCGGTGATCGCCTCGCACAGCCTGGCGTATGAGTCCACATATTCGCCCCGTACATAAATGTAGGCGGCGTTCGCTTCGATTGCATGACTGGCAATCAGGATTCCTTCCAACAGCAAATGTGGGTTGCGTTCAAGAATCTGCCGATCCTTGAATGTCCCTGGCTCACTCTCATCGGCGTTGACAGCGAGATAGCGAGGTCCACCGTTTTTAGGCGGCATGAAAGCCCACTTGCGTCCCGTGACGAAGCCTGCGCCACCCCGTCCCCGTAAGCCTGACTCTTCCACCAACTTGCGCAGGTCCTTAGTTTTCATTTGTCCGGCAGCGGCGACCGACGCATAGCCGCCATCGCGCTTGTAGTCGTCGAGATTTTTCCAGCGCGTACCATTTGGCGGAAGCAAGTACCCGTGCGTTCCCGGTGGGATCGATGAGACAATCGCTGCAGGCCGTCGTGCGGCGGATGCAGTGTCCGGCGAGGTCGTAAGTGTGGCAATAAATTCCGTCGTGACATTTTCCAAATATGGATTCAAATTGACCTGTGCCACAGGCGCCGTGGCGCATGAACCCAGGCACTCGACTTCCGCGATGCTGAAGCGACCATCGGCCGCCGCAGCGGCCGGGTGAATACCAAGTTGCTGCTCCAGCTCCCGAACGATTTGTCGAGCGCCGCGCAGACAGCAAGGCAGCCCGGTGCATACCTGAAGGACGGCGCGCGCCGGGGGTAAAGTTAGAAGCGAGTAAAATGATGCGACCTCCGCCACGTCTACGGGTCGCATGTCGAAGAGTTTTGCCAGTTCGGTGAAGGTCTCCATCGAGAGAGTGCCGATCTCAGCCCTCGCCAGGTGCAATGCTTCTATCAGCGCGCCGCGCGGCTTGGGAAAGCGCGCCTGTTCGCGTTCAATTCTTTCGAGGGTTGCTTGTGACAACATGATTAGATTACCGGTCGCATTCACCGCCGATCATGTTGATCATGTCGAAGGTTGGAATGATATCGGCCAGCCGCCGCCCGATAATCATTCGCGCCAGGGGTTGCATGTTGGAAAAGCTGGGCGCACGACACCGGCATTTGTAAGGCTTGCCCGTGCCGTCGCTGACCAGGTAGAAGCCAATCTCACCGTTGGCGCCTTCGATGGCGAAGTAGCACTCGGCCGGCGGCATCAGACCGCTATCTTCAACCACCAGTTTGAACTGATCGATCAATTCCTCCATATGGTTAAACACACGGCTCTTGCCGGGCCATCGGAAACGGGGATCCTCTGTATCGACTGGTCCACGAGGTATCTGCTCAAGACACTGCAGTACCATTCGACGGCTCTGGCGAATCTCCTCCATCCGCACGAGGTAGCGATCTAGATTATCGCCATGTTCGCCAATCGGTACTTCGAAATCGAGCCGATCATAGGCCAGATAGGGTTCCACTCGGCGCAGATCGAGGGGCATGCCAGCTGCACGCAAGAGAGGGCCGGTAACGCCGTAAGCGATAAGCTCGGTGGCAGCCAGAGCACCGGTTCCTTCCATCCGTTCGCGAAATATCGGATTGTCTGTCAGTAGCTTGTCCGAGTCTTCGAGTAACTTCGCGACTCCATCGAGTTTCTGACGACAGAATACTGGGAAGCCTTCAGGAAGATCCGCAGAGACTCCTCCGATGCGAATGTAGTTAGTCGTGACACGCGAGCCACACAGAGCATCCAGCAAGTCCCACACTAATTCGCGGGCCTCGACCAAATAGAGAAACGGTGTCATGGCTGCCAATCCCATGCTGGTAGCACCAACGCATAGCAGATGGTCGGCAATCCGCGAGAGTTCTCCGGCGATCACTCTCACATAGCGGCAACGCTCGGAAATCTCGATACCGCTCAACTTTTCAACCGCCATACAGTAGGCGATGTTGCAAAGGATTGGAGAGCTGTAGTTGAGGCGGTCGGTGTAAGGAATGTTCTGGTAGTAGTATCCGGTTTCACATTCCTTTTCGAAGCCACGATGGAGATAGCCGACCTGAACATCCGCATCAACGATTTTCTCGCCTTCGAGATCCAACGTTATTCGCACGGTACCATGGGTCGCCGGATGCGACGGCCCCAACTGCAGCCGCATCGGAGGCGTGTTCAAATCGTCTGACGTAACAACGTCACTCCGACCTTTCGGGAAGTGGTCTTCGAGGGAGGTGCGCGCCGGGCCCGAGGTATTCCTGGATGGGTTGTTCGTCGTGCTTGCCATAATCCTTCCTTAATGGGTGGCCGACAAATTCGTCATACAGATAGATGCGGCGAAGGTCGGGATGACCGGTGAAATGGATGCCGTAGAGATCATAGGTCTCGCGCTCCAGCCAGTTTGCTCCAGTCCACACCGGAGTAACGCTGGGAATGTTTGGATCACACTCCGGTACACGGCACTTGATCCTCAACCGATGAACTAAGCTGGTTGAGAAAAGATGGTAGACGACTGTGAAGCGCGACAACGGACCACGATCAGGTAACATCAACCGATGGCGGGATTGCTGGATCCGTCTCCACGCTGAGCTGTTCTTATCCCAGACCTGGGGTTTGATCTGGAAACCGTCGGGCTGGCCAAGGTAGTCGATAGCCGTCACGTCCAAAAGCATGTCGAAGGAAAGATCGGGTGTGTCGCGCAATTGCTGGGCAACAATGACGATATTTTCTCGCGCCACATGGATTCGTTCGTCGCCTCGCTCCCGGTAGCGTTCAACGACCAAGTCGCCAAGCTTGCTAAGAACCGTTGCGATAAGCGGTGAAGTAACGCTGGAGTCAGTAGGCATGTGGCTATTAACGCTCATAGGTCTCTCTTAAATGGTCCGTCCGGGTTTTGAGGTCGGACACCGGGACGAGCAGGTCGTCCTTGTGCCACAGGGTTCCATCGCGAGAATAGCAACTTATCTCTACCTGCCGGCTCATGATGATTGCCTCTTCGGGACAAGCTTCTTCGCACAAGCCGCAAAACATGCAACGCGACATGTCTATGTCGAAGATCCGGGGATACCGTTCGACCTCGGCGTCAGTTTCTGCGGGAAAGATCGTGATACAACTGGTCGGACAGGCCCATTCGCATAAGCCACACGCAACGCAACGCTCCTTGCCGTTTTCCATTTGTACCAGAACAGGCATCCCCCGTAGTGCCGGAGCCTGGAGAAAACGTTGCTCAGGAAAGTAGATGGTAAAGTCCTGGCCGCCGCTGAGAAAGTGGAGGAGATTGTTCAGGAGGTGGCGCATCGACACCCAGATACCTGAGAACAGAGCCAGGGCAGGGCTTGCACTCCAGACCGGGCCCTTGGGCCGCGATACTTTAACCACTCGAACTGGCATTACTCAGCACCTGGAGCGCATTTTGGCGGGCGGGATCCCGGAAACGCGACTGGACGGCCGAACGTTCTTAGACGATCCCGACGTTCGCTGATCACCGCTAGTTTGAGAGGAGTCCGCGGCTTTCTTTTCTCTGGATGAGGTTCGTTTTAGAAGGTCATCGAGTGACACGACGCCGACAACCTGGCCGTTAGCGTCCAGAACGGCGAGGGCGTTCATCCGCTTTCGCCGCATGGTCAGCAGAGCTTTTTCGATCGGATCGTCGGGGCGGCAGAAAGCGTTTTGGTAATTAAGACATTCTGAGAGCAGGGTCTTCTCCGGATCTAGTCCTTCACCGATCACGCGAAGGCAGAGACTGCGATCCGTCACGGCACCCATGTACGTGTGTGGCGGCTCGTTCTCGGCCACTGGAATGAAACCGATGTTATTGCGCTTCATGATGGTCACGGCTGCCTTCGCGGTGTCGTACGGCACACAGCATGCGGCGGTCTTGTCCATCACCTGTTTTATCAACATACCTGGGTTTCCCTTTCCGACGGTGGCGAATCGTGTTTGCTCGCAAACTACCCTGTTACGAGGGTGGTTGAGTTGAGGGTAACGGTGGCTGAACTCCGAGCGGTCCAATCTGATCAAACGCTATGGAAGTGAACGCAGGACAAGACCTGGTGATCTCGCCCCAGGTGGCTTCGATGTCATAACGCTGGTGCCCATTCGTGAAGCGGTTCCTTATCGCCACGAATATGTCGGCGTCGCTGAGCCAACCCGGTGGGGGCTCGATGGCTCTGACGATCCTCTGAAGGCGACCGGCGTGGTTTACAAACGTACCGGTTTTCTCAGAAAAGGCCGTTGCCGGTATGAAAACCGCGGCTCGATCCAATGGAGGTCTGAGTGTGAGTGACTGAACAACTAGGAAATCGAGACCATCGATGATCCTCTTGAGTCTGGCCAGATCAACTCCGTTGACTAGATCATCACCACACACATAAAGACCCTTGAGCTTCTGCGCTTCGAGTAGCTGCAGAAACTCGTCGAGGCCGTCGTCTCCGTCTCTAACCAGACCGAGCTCCCTTACTCCCCGCGCATTAGGCGCCTTCTCCTCTTTGATAAGAAAGTCATCGAAAGGACCCCGGCGAACAGCCATCGCGGTCTGCGAAATGTGCATCGCCTGGAGAAGACGACCGAACTGATAATTGTCTTCAAGTGTGAGATGTGGAGAAACGATGGCTGCGACTGCTCCAGAGCCGTACCGGTCGATGATTCTAAGCAACCCATCTGCCGCTGCTGATACTGCATCGGACCATCGGACCTCGGTGATCGTGTGGTCGTCCCGGACGTGTGGCCTGACGATCCTATCGGGACTCTGGAGCTGCTTGTAGGTAAAACGTCCTACGTCGCACATCCAGGTGTCGTTTACGTAGTCATTGCGACGTGGCATAATCCGCCAGATGTGGTTTTGATACTCATCGATCATTATGTTGCAGCCGTTGGAGCAGCCTGGACAGACGCTTGCGGTCTCGGTCAAGAACCAAACGCGGATTCTATGATGAAAGTCCTTTGTTTCAAGCGCACCGACCGGACAGATATCCGACGTGCACATCGAGTAAGCATTGTCGAGGCGGCGGTCCGCAATATCGAGTATTGATCGATCGCCGCGATTGAAAATGACAAGTTCTCCAGTTTTAGGGACTTCGCGACAGAAACGCACACAGCGGCGGCATAGGATGCACCTTTCCTGGTCCAGCAGCATGCGCTCGCCGATGTCGAGGCGCTTGCCGTGCTTTCGGCGCGGCTCAATCGTTCGTGCCATGCAGCTGCCGAAGCGCATCGAATAGTTCTGCAGCCAGCATTCCCCTGATTTGTCACAAATCGGGCAATCAAGTGGGTGATTGAGAAGCAACAACTCGAGCACCCCGCGTCGCGTCTCGGCTACCTCGGAATCGTCAGTGTGCACGATCATGCCATCGCGAACCGGAGTATTGCAGGCGATTTGCATCTTAGGCGTTCCCTCGATCTTAACCGAGCAGAGCCTGCAGCTCCCATCGACGGAAAGTTTGGGGTGATAGCAATAGTGTGGAATATCCAAGCCGGCATCGAGCATAGCTTGCAGTAGGTTGCTGTCCTTCAACACCTGTAGGGATTGGCCATCGACCACGATATGAACGTAGTTTTCCATCTCAATCCAGCGTGCGTCCGGTTCCGTGGATCGCCGGCCACGACTTATTAGGCCGTTCATGTTGGACTCGGTACTGCAGCTTGATAAGGCCGTCGAGCACGGCCTCGGGGCGCGGCGGGCAACCCGGAATGTAGAGATCGACCGGCACAATGCGATCGATACCCTGCAGGACGGCGTAGTTGTCGTAGGGGCCGCCCGAACTCGTGCAGGCTCCGAAGGAGACGACCCACTTGGGCTCAGTCATCTGGTCGTAAACGCGCCGAAGAACTGGTGCGAGACGTTGAGTAATCGTACCAACTACGAAGAGCAGATCTGCCTGGCGCGGTGTGAACCTCGGAAGAGCTGCGCCGAACCGGTCGATATCGTAACGCGGGCCGGCGACCGAGAAATATTCCATTCCGCAGCAGGCGGTTACGAACGGGTAGGAAAAAAATGAATACTTGCGGGCCCACTGAATGGTATCTTCTAGGCGCGTGCTGGCGAAATGGTCGGGAAACGCCTGCGCCTCCTGCGCAAAAGTACCGTGAACGGACGTAGCGCTAACGACATAGACTGGGAGCTTGCGATGCTCACGGTCACCTCGATTGTGCGTATCCACAGTGTCTCCTTGGCTCTGCCCTCACCTCGGGCGAAAATAGAAGTCTGACGTTGAGTGGCACCCGACGATCACTCAGACCTACCGGACGGTAGCCGAGTACGTTCAATACCTCCTCAAATGTCGGCCATTGAATCCTAGAACTCATGATCTTCGTTGCGGCCTTCCTCGCCCCCTCGAATACGTCTGATGAACTCCGATTGTTCCAGTCGCGCAGAAAGATTCGATAGGGCGGACTCAACACGTTTGTGGACTTCGTGAAACGGTGGAAGTTCCAAGAAATCGCTTAACAGGTCATCAAAATCCAGGCGCATGCACTCCAATCTCACAAATTGCGACTAGACTTGGTGGCGGATCGCTATGCTACCTGCCATCGTTAAGGTATCGATTGAGCACGAAGTGTGCCGCGCGCCCGTATGGTGATCCTGCGTCTTCCGATCAGGGAGTCTGACGCGGTTCGGGGTAGCAGGTTAGGCTTTTACGACTCGCAGCCGGGGCTGGCGGGCAGGTATGTCGCGGACGTAGCTAATGTGATGCTTGTAGAGCAGATTGTAGAGCGTCTTTCGATCAACGCCGGCCGCCTTTGCGGCGACAGAGACATTGCCGTTGTGCCGCTTAAGGAGCTCGGATGCGTATTCAATTTCAAAGCGTGCCCTCGCGCTCTTAAAGTTTTTATCCGACCATCGAGACGACGATGATTCGGGCTCAGCCGTTGGTTGGGTGCGACAATCGGGCGGTAGATCGCTAGGGCGGATGGTGCAGCTGTCCGCTACTGCACAGGCGTACTCGATCGAACTTTGGAGTTCTCGAACATTCCCAGGCCAGAAATATTCTTGCAGTATCCGGAGCGCTTCCGGTTCAAGGCTGCATATCGGCGGATGTCGAGTGCCGCCATATTGTGCAAGGAAATGCTGAGCGAGAGCCGCCACGTCGTCCAGATGTTCCCTTAGTGGCGGAAGGTGGATCGGCAGCACATGCAAGCGATAAAAGAGATCTTCGCGGAAACGGCCCTCCGAAACCGAACCGCGCAAATCGCGGTTGGTTGCGGAAATTACGCGGATGTCGAAATCAACGATCTGCAATCCACCAAGGCGACGATGCCGACGCTCCTGGAGGGCGCGCAGCAACTTGGGCTGGAGAGCCATCGGCAACTCTCCTATTTCATCGAGAAAGAGGGTGCCGTGATTCGCAACTTCCATGAGTCCCGGCTTCGCTCTGGGAGCTCCGGTGAATGCTCCTTTTTCATAGCCGAACAATTCGGCTTCCAGCAGATTCTCGGGCAGCGAAGCACAGTCTACGGGTACGAACGGATGCTTGGCCCGTTCGCTCTTTGCGTGGATCGCGTGCGCAACCAATTCTTTGCCAGTTCCGGACTCGCCGAAGAGTAGGACATTTGCTTCGCATTGTGCGGCCTTGAGTGTCTGGTTGAGCGTCTCACGCATCTTACGGCTGGATCCGATAACAGAAGGGAAAAGAGCACAGGGCGGCGAGTCCTGAGCCAATCCGACATCTTCGGTTTGCTGCGTTCGCCTCGCGAAGGCTCGGTCCAACGCCACTTGCAGTTGCTCGCGGCTGAGTGGACGCACCAGATAGAGAAACGCGCCCGCCTTGAGGGCTTGGGCGGCTCTCGCGATCCCGGCCGGCACAGTCAGGATGATGACGGGCGGCGCCGCCGCGAAGTCGCCGAAGACGTTCGAAGCTTCGTCCGCTCCAGCGCGCCACACGTCGAGGTCAGCGAGAACGGCATTAAATCGGTGAGCCCGGTGAAGATTCAGCGCTTCGAGACGGTCCGTCGCGTGGAATGTTTCGTAGCCGAGAGAGGCCAGTTCGGAGCGAAGTGCCGAAACACGGTCCGAATCCTGTTCGATCAAAAGGACTATCTGCGCCATCGCCCGACACCTGGCGCACACCTAGATCCTAGCGTTCTTCCGGTCCGAACGTTTGGGAGCTTGGTTCTGGAGTGTGCGTTGGTTTCAGTAGGTGATGATGGATCGCGATCCTATAAAACGTCAATCCGGATGTGTAACCGAAAGAACCAAATCTTGTGCGTTAGGCCTTTGAGCGGACTACATTTAAAACTCCGAACATTCAGCGAGGGATTGTCGCCTTTGAGTCCAAGGAGCATGCGGGGATGGACACCCGTACCCTAGTTGTGGGCCGCTCGACTCCTTCTCTGATCGATAAGACGGTTCTCAGAGAAGAGCCCAACTCTATTTAGAAACAAGCTCCCGGCATTCGCGATGTGAGTGGTCTTAGGCGCAATCGCTCCCCGCGCAGGCATAGTCGCAGCGCGATCTGAACGAGCACCCGCTTCTGGTCAATCGTTCCGAACTTTTGCACCGGTGCTCAGCTTAAAGGCGAGTATCAAGGGACGAAGCGCGACCTGGGAGAAGGCGGCGTGGGGGAACGCGACAGAAGCCTTCGAGTCGGCGCCCCGTCCCTTGTGGCCGGTCATTTACCCTTGCCGCAGCAATCCTTGTAAAGCTTTCCCGATCCGCAAGGGCACTTGTCGTTGGGGTTTGGCATGCAAAGTCACCTCCTGAATCTCACCTCCACCAGATCCGAGCACTAAACATGCCGGATTCCTGGTGCGAAGATCAGA
>Ga0070735_10004587_pt1 | contig 11600 bp, 6 predicted proteins | sample Coa_R1_FD_66443 | JGI IMG/M metagenome (GOLD analysis project Ga0070735, IMG submission 66443) | Surface soil microbial communities from Centralia Pennsylvania, which are recovering from an underground coalmine fire - Coalmine... | ecosystem: Environmental > Terrestrial > Soil > Unclassified ... | reverse complement strand
TGGCCTCGTCATTCGACGTAAACAAACTCATTCAAGCACAACAGCACCTGGCAGAAATCGGCCAGAGCCAACTCGTGCGCGTCGCTCTTGCCCGCTGCTTCGTACGAGGCGGCTTGCGCTTTGACGAATGCGGCGCCATCGGCGAGCTCGTCGTCGGTCGGCGGGCGGGCCACGGCGATCAGGTATCCTGCGCGGATCGCCGTTTCCATCGGCGCCGCAGCGTCCGGTGAAATGCGCTTGGCAAACGATTTGGCGTAACTGCGGCTGTTCGGGTTATTGAGGAGCAATAGCGCCTGCGGCGCCACCGTGGTCGTGGGGCGCTCGCCGATGCTCGACAGCGCATCGGGCGCATCGAAAACCTGCATCATGGGCAAGAGCTTGCTGCGCTTGACCGTGAAATAAATGCTGCGGCGGCGGCTCGATTCGTCGAGCGTCCCCGGCCCATACATTGTTGCATCCATGAGACCGCTGGCGGCCAGCAGGCTGTCGCGAATCACCTCGGCCTCAAGACGATGCGGCGGCCAGCGCCACAAAAGCTCGTTTTCGCGGTCGACCGCGAGTTTGGTTTCGTCATAGGCGGACGACTGCATATAGACGGCGCTCGACATGATGAGCTTGTGCAATTCCTTGAGCTTCCAGCCGCGGCGAATGAGCTCGCCCGCCAGCCAATCGAGCAGCTCGGGATGCGTGGGGGCCGCGCCGCGAACTCCAAAATCGTTCGGCGTGGCCACAATCCCGCGCCCCAGATGGTGTTGCCAGAGCCGGTTGACGATGACCCGCGCCAGCAGCCGGCCGGCGCCCTGCTCGGTGTCGGTCAGCCATTCCGCGAGCGCCCGGCGCCGATAAGATGTCCGCCAGCCATCGGGGGGCGGCGATTGCCAGCGCTGTGCGTCTTCGGCGCTGGGCATGAGCACCTGCAAAAAGCCCTGCCCGGCGACCGCTTCTTTCTGGGTCGGATCGCCGCGACGCAAAAAATGCGTCTGCTCCAGAAAATCGCCCCCTTGCGTGTTGAGCCGCACCGCCGCCAGTCCTTCGCTCGAAATCATGGCCTTGGATAGGCTGCGCTGGGGAGCTTTGGCCAGATGGTCGAGCGCGGCCCGATTCAGCTTTTGCCAGTCCGGATCGGTCGTGGCAAACCATTTGGCAAGGGCCGAGCGCTGTTCGGCCGTGCGTTTTTCCGCCGGCGCTTCGAGCGTTGCAAAGATCGACTGGGGAATCGCCGTCGCATTGAGCTCGACCGGATTCTTCGCGGTCGCCACGGCCAGTCGCGTGCGGCCGAAGCTGTGCTTGTCGTTGCCTTTGAAAACCACTGACAGGGTGAGCACCGATCCGCCGTTGAACCCGGCCGGCGCGGCGAACTCGAACGAGGCGGCGTGATCTTTTCCGAACTGAGGATCGACCGCCCAGCCCGATTTGTCGTTCTCGTCGATGGCCGCGGCAATTGCATAGCCAGTCTGCTCAAACGTGGCGCGAGCGTTCTTGAGAACGACGGGGATGGGCTTGGCCGCCTCGGTTTGGTTTTCCGCGGCGGGCGGATTTTTCGGAGCGATTGTCACCCGGAAGTCGGTGAGATCGAAATTGCCGTTATCCGCTCGGCCCGGCCCGCCCTTGGCGAGCGATGGCTCGGCCAAGGCTTCCACTCGCAGGGCCGTGATTTCGGTTAAATTTGTTTCGACCACGAAATTGTATGTATCGAATTGTGGGTTCTTGCCGCTTGCAAGAATCGACGCGTCGGGGAGCCTGGTCAGCGTGGCGCCCCCTTCAGACTTGAGCGTCTGCGGTTCGACAACGATCCATGGGAAACTGCTCTTGCGAGCGGGCCAGTCTTTTTCCCAGGCGGCCAGCCGCGGCGGAATTTGTTCGCTCTCGAATTTTTCCAAAGCGGATGCCAACGGAGCGTGTTCTGCGTCGAACGCGGTCTTGGCTCGCTGGTAACCTTTAGGGTCGAGGTCGAGATCAATTTCGCTGCGCACGGTCGTCGTGAAAGTCGACAGCAGCCGGTAGTAGTCGCGCTGCGGGATCGGGTCGAATTTGTGATCGTGGCAGCGAGCGCAGCCGATCGAGAGGCCCAGCATCGCCGAACCGATCGTCGAGAGCATGTCGTCCATCTCGTCGTAGCGGTGCTTCTCGACTTCGTTCTTGGTGATCTGCGTGCTGTGGACGCCGGCCGCCAGAAAGCCGGTCGCCGCGAGCGCCAGATTGTTCTCGGGCGCGAATTCGTCCCCCGCAATCTGCCATTTGACGAACGTGTCGAAGGGCAAGTCCTGATTGAGGGCCGCGATCACAAAGTCGCGGAAGTGATAGGCGGTGGGGCGATCGGTGTCGTGCTCGAAGCCGTGGCTTTCGGCAAAGCGCGAAATGTCAAGCCAGTGCCGCGCCCAGCGCTCGCCGTATTGCGGGCTGTCGAGCAGCCGCTCGAGCAGCTTGCCCCAGGCGTCGGCCGATTCATCCTTGAGGAAATGGGCGACGGCCTCGGGAGGCGGAGGGAGCCCCACCAAGTCGAAATAGGCACGCCGAATGAGGCGCACTCTGTCGGCCGGCGGGTTCAACGCCAGTCCCTTCGCCTCCAGTTTTTCCAGAACGAAGCGGTCGACGGGTGTGCGGACGAGCGCCATTTGCTGGACGGCAGGCGGCGGAGAGCGGCGCAGCGGTTGGTAGGCCCAGAACGCGCGGGCCTCGGGCGCGACGACTTTTTCAGTCCAGGCCGCCGGTTGCTTCTTGCCCTCGACCAGCGGAGCGTCGTAGGGCGCGCCCAGGTCGATCCATTCGGCGATCCGCGCGATGACTTCATTCGACAGCTTTTCGCCCTTGAGCGGCATGCCGGGTTCTTTGGCGTGCGTGATGCGCTCGTAGAGTCGGCCGGCCTTCGCGCGACCCGGCTCGGCCACTTTTCCGGACGAGCCGCCTCGCAAAAGAGCGGCGCGGTCGGTGAGGTCGAATTCCGATTCGATTGTCGGCCCGCCGTGGCACTTGACGCAATTCTGGATGAGCACGGGCCGCACGTGCGTTTTGAACAACTCCAGCCCCTTCGCCATTTTTGCGGCGTGCTCTTTATCGAGCGGTTGGGCCTCGTCTATCGGCTTTGCCGTGGGAGTCTTTTCCTTCGGGGGCTGCTCTTCGCCGCCGACGAGCAGTCCCGAAAGGGCCAGGCCAACCAGGGCCGCGGGAACAGCGAGGCGGCAGACGCGTAGCCGCCGAAGGAATGCGATGGTCAAAGTCACCCAGACACCCCGTTCAGAAAAACAGATTCTTCCCCGAGCCAGCATAAACGGATCGCGTAGGGCCGATCAAGGGTGCTGGCCCGGAGGCTGTGATCGGCTGCTCAGAATCTGCCGCTCCGAGTTATCCTCGATCGATTCCGGGTGAAGTGTTCGTAGCGGAAGTCGCCAGAGTTCCGACGCCGGCTGACAGCCATTGCTTAGCGATTTTGTCAATCCGAGAATCCACACAAAATGGACTTTTTTTCAAAGCGCGCGGATCCTCAAAAAGAACTGCCACAAAACCGCGGGCCGAAGGTAAAATTGAAATAGAGGAATTAAATCCGATTGAGTCCGTCACCCGCCTAACACGACGGGCCGCGCTTAAGCACGTGCCGCGACGAAAAGAGCGAACTAGCCCCAAGGGGGCGCGATTCGATAGCCCAGGGCGCGTCAGCCCTGGGTATATGTGTCACAAGAAAACCATGAATTCTATGCTGCGTCGTGAAATCTATGGAGTTTTTCCGCGGGGTTCACATACATTTCATGCCGGCAAGTCATGAAATCTATGGCCGCGGCATGAAATCTATGGACCGTGGCGTGAATTGTATGTGTCCGGCGTCGGATTTGAGAGGGACCTGATGCGCGCCGCACTCTCGTACTCGGTGCTCGTTTTCCTGCTGACGATCGGGATTTCCTCTCCGATTCCCGCGCTCAAAAGCGACGAAGCGACCGCAGCAGCAAGCCGCATCGATCCCGACGGGATTCAAGGGTCGCTCGTTTTGTGCGGCGGTGGAAAACTTCCCGAGGCCGTGCGCGACAGATTCATCAAATTGGCCGGGGGGAAAGAGGCGCGACTGGTGATTATTCCCACCGCCAGCGGCGACGATACGATCGCCGACGACGCCCGCGAGGTGGCCGAAATCTGGAAATCTCGCGAACCGGCGTCGATCACGTTGCTGCACACCCGCGCTCGCGGCCAGGCCGACGATGGCGCCTTCGTCGAGCCGCTCAGGCACGCCACCGGAGTCTGGATCACGGGCGGCCGCCAGTCGCAGATCGCGGCAGCTTATTCGGGGACGCTCGTCGAAAGGGAGCTGTGCGCGCTCCTCGCGCGCGGGGGAGTCGTGGGCGGGACTTCCGCCGGGGCGGCGTGCCAATCGCGAGTAATGATCGTGCGCGGCAGAATCCACGAAGTCCCCGGCTTGGGATTGGTCCCCGGAGCAATCGTCGACCAGCACTTTCTGGCGCGCGAGCGCAAGGCGCGGCTCTTTGAAGCGCTGGCCGCGCATCCTGGGCTGGTCGGTCTGGGAATCGACGAAGGCACGGCGCTCATCGTGCGAGGGCGCACGTTGGAATGCCTGGGAGATTCGACGGTCACCGTGTGTCTGGCGGCGGGGGGCGGCCGCCTCGCACAGGAGTTTGTGATTCAGCCGGGTAAGACTTCGGACCTCACGATGTTCCGCCGGGCGGCGCGCGATCGCTTGGTGTCGCCGTTCCCGGGCGAAACGCTCGCCAGCCCCGAAGTGCCTCACGGGGCGCTCGTTATCGCCGGAGGTGGCCGCATTCCCGAAGAGGTCGCGCAAAAATTCATCGAGCTCTGCGGCGGGCCCGAGTCGCCGATCGTCGTGCTTCCGGCCGAATCCGGCGAATTGCGCAGAGGTCGCCGCGCGGAAGGTGGATTTTTGACGCGCGCCGGCGCAAAGAACGTCCAAGTGTTGAAGGCACGAAATCGCGCAGAGGTCGAGTCGACAGAGTTTCTCGGCGTGATCAAACAGGCGCGAGGCATTTGGTTTGGAGGGGGCCGCCAATGGCGGTTCGTCGATGATTTCGAAGGCACGCCGGCGGTCGAGGCGTTTCGCGAGTTGCTCAGCCGCGGCGGCGCCATCGGGGGAAGCTCGGCGGGGGCCACGATTCAGGGGGAATATCTTGTGCGCGGCAGCCCGCTCGGAAACGAAGAAATGATGGCCCCCGGATATGAGCGGGGCGTGGCCTTGCTCCCGGGGACCGCCATCGATCAGCACTTCGCCGAGCGCAATCGATTCGCCGACATGTCTCGCGTTGTCTCGGCGCACCCGCAGTTGTTGGGAATCGGCCTCGATGAATCGACGGCGATCATCGTCCGCGGACACAAGGCGCAAGTCATCGGCCGGCGGCAAGCGCACTTTTACGATCGGTCGAAACCGGTGGGCGCAGGCGAACCCGATCACATCTCGGTGAGCGCCGGCGGAAGTTACGATCTGAAGGAGCGACACGTGGACTAACGCGATCGTCGGCAGCGTCTGCAAGGCACAAGAATTGCATCCTTACGGTCAAACAATTCACTGCGGGCGAAGGAGAATTACCATGCAAGTGCGACGGCTTGGATTTCGAACAGCGACGGCTCTTGGCGGTCTTTTGACCATTCTGACGCTTGCGCGATCAGGATTTGCGGTCGACATCATCGACGATCCCGTGCAAATCGACGATCGGGCAGCCCAGGTTCTCCAAGCGACCAACTCGTTGAGCTGGGAGTTGTACCGTTATCATCAGGGCGAGGCCGACTTTCGTCCGACGTACCGAATGTCGAAGGAACTGTGGTCGAGAGCCGGCGACCTGCGCGATTCTCTGCGCGCCGGGCCGATGGAAACCGAAGCGCTGATGCAGCAGGTGACGCAGATGAATGATATGTTCGCCCAGCTTGAAAAGACGCTTTCCAAATGGGGCGATGGCGATCGATCGCTGGTTCCGCCGAATGGCGGCTCGAATCCGCGCACCGTCGTGACTCCCGGCGTGGGCGTGGATGTGCCGTTTGTCGGTTTGCGCGTCGGAGGCCCGCGCGTCGTGGTGACCGAGGGGGGGCCGTTGCTCGAACGGCGGCGGCTGCATCCGAATTCGCCGGGAAGCAAGCGCAGTCTCGAACGTGAATTGGCCGCGGTGAAGGTCGCCGTCGGTTATCTGGTGGAAGACGCAGGCATCTCGGCGCCAGCGGCTCCGCCGGCGCCGGGCGCGGCGCCTGCCCCTCCGGCCGCCGGGCCCGTTCCCAACCCGCCGGACGGTCCCTCATTGGGAGAACCGGTGAAGATCGTTCCACCGTCGGCGAAAACATCCGGGTCGGGCTCCAGTCGGAAATAATGATTTCCGGATCGGCGCGCTGTTCCTCAGTCATGGTGGCCTTCCGCTCCTATCTATCCGCGCGTATCCGCGAATTCCGCGGTCACTTCTCTTTTTTGATCGGCTTGGTTGCGGCCTTAGCCGCGCTGGGGAAGCGCTGAGTGGAACTGCGCCCGCCATTCTGCCATATTCAGGTCATGATCCTGCTGATCGATAACTATGACTCATTCACCTACAACCTGGTGCAGCGGCTGGGTGAAATCGACTCGACGCTCGATGTGAAGGTGGTGCGCAACGACCAGATTTCGCTCGACGAAATTGACGCTTTGCGCCCCGAGCGAATCATCGTTTCTCCCGGCCCTTGCACCCCCCGCGAGGCGGGAATTTCCAAACAGGTGATCGAGCGGTTTGGGCCCACAACTCCCCTGCTCGGGGTCTGCCTGGGGCACCAGTGCATCGGCGAGGTTTATGGTTGGGAAGTCAATTGGGCCGACCGTCTGATGCACGGCAAGGTCTCGGACATTCATCATGACGCCCAAGGCGTATTTGCCGGCCTTCAGAACCCGTTTGTCGCCACGCGCTATCACAGTCTTGTCGTCCGGGCCACGGGCGGGCACGATGATCTTGAAGTCTGCGCCTGGACCGACGACGCCGGGCAGCCGCGAGAAGTGATGGGGGTGCGCCATCGCCGCTTCCCGATCCACGGCGTGCAGTTTCACCCGGAAAGCTTTTTGACAGAAGCCGGAATCGATCTCTTGAAGAACTTTCTGGCGGTCGGCGCACCCGTTCAGCCCGGATGACCATATTGACCGTACAGGAGGCGCTGGCCGAGATCGTCGCTCACGTCGAGCGATTGCCGGCGGTCCCTGTCGCCCTCGATGAGGCGCTGGGGCTGGTGCTGGCCCACGACGTAGTGAGCGACGTCGACTCGCCACCGTTCGACAAGGCACTGATGGACGGATACGCGGTTCGGGCGGGCGATCTGGCTTCGGGGCGGGCGACGCTGCGAGTCATCGACGAAGTTCTGGCGGGACAAGTCCCGTGGCGGCCGGTTGGTTCGGGAGAAGCGACGCGCATCATGACCGGCGCGCCGATTCCCGAGGGAGCTGATGCGGTCGTCCAAGTCGAGCACACAAGGCCGGCCATTACTGGAAGCGACGCCGCGGTGGCGATCGAAACGACGACCGTCGCTGCCGGGCGGAACATCATGAAGCGGGGCGAGTCGCTGCACAAAGGAACCTGCGTGCTGCCGGCGGGGCGGCAAATCCGCCCGCAGGAAATCGGCGCTCTGGCGGAACTGGGGCATGACCCTCTCGCCGTTTATGCTCGTCCACGCGTTGCCGTATTGTCCACGGGCGATGAGCTCGTTCCGGTAGGCGAAGTTCCCGGGCCCGGAAAGATTCGCAATTCGAACGCAGCGATGTTGACCGCGCAATTGCGGCACATGGGTGCCGAGGCGGTTTCACTTGGCGTGGCCCGCGACGATCCATCCTCGCTTCGCGAGCGAATCGAGCGGGGTCTCGCCTTTGATGCACTCGTGCTGTCCGGGGGGGTCTCGGCAGGCAAGCTCGATTTGGTTCCTGCGGTGCTCGCCGAAGCCGGCGTGCAGCGCATCTTTCACAAGGTGCAGGTGAAACCGGGGCAGCCCATTTGGTTTGGCGTCTTTCGGCGTCCGCCAAGAGAAGAAAGCGGCCCTGGTCCGGCGCCGGCGGCGGCCTCTGCCGAGTTGCACTCGAAGTCGTGCTACGTATTCGGCTTGCCTGGAAACCCTGTTAGCAGTATGGTTTGCTGCGAATTGTTCGCGCGGACGGCAATCCGGCGTCTGATGGGAGTTGAGCCGGCATTGCCGACGCCCCGGCGGGCGCGATTGGCGAGCGATCATTTCAGCCGCGGAAACCGGCCTACTTATCACCCGGCCCGGTTCGAATGGACCGAATCGGGAGCCGCCGTCGAGCTGGTGCGGTGGATGGGTTCGGCCGATTTGAGCGCCACGGTCGAGGCGAACGCGATGGCCCTCTTCCCCGAGGGAGAGCGGATGTACGCGGCGGGAGCGGTGGTCGAGGTTTTTTTGTGGTAACGTGGCGTTTCCAGGGACGGAGACCCGTTATGGCAGTTGCTGCGATGAAGTCGGCGAAACCAGTGTCAGCCCGCATGCCCCGCGACAGCACTCCGCAGGAAATCATCGCGTCGGCCCGCAATGCGCCCGCCAGCATGCGGCCGGCGCTGATGGTTTCGGGCCTTTCGGCATTCCTGATGTGGGGGGCGTTCACGCCGCTTGATTTTGGTGCGCTGGCGTGGCTGTGCCTGGTTCCCATGCTCTGTTTGGCGTGTGTCGAACGGCCCGCGGGGCGAATGTACCTGGCACTTTTTTTGGGTGGGCTGGCGTTCTGGCTGGCGGCTCTGCAATGGATGCGACTGGCCGATACGGCGATGTATGCGGCGTGGGCCGCCCTTTCGGTGTACCTCGGGCTCTACTTTCCCCTGTTCATTTCTCTCGTGCGCGTGGGCGTATGGCGCTTGCGAATTCCGCTCACGTTGGCGGCGCCCCTTGTTTGGGTCGGCTTGGAGCTTCTTCGCGGTTATTTGATGTCGGGGTTCAGTTGGTATTACCTGGCCCATTCGCAGCATCGCTGGATCGAATTGATTCAGATCTGCGACCTGGTCGGCACTTACGGCGTGAGTTTTCTGATCGCGCTTGTCTCGGGCTGCATTGCCGAGCTGTTGCCCCTTTCCTGGCTATCGCGCCTGGGAATGATTCCGGCCGCCGCGGGCGCCTCGCGGGCGATCGTGCTCTCGACATTCGGGAAGAATGTGCGCGCGGCGGCGTGCTTGGCGGTTTTCGCGGCGGTGCTGGCGTATGGTTATGTTCGGCGCAGCGGCAATGAATTTCAGGCCGGCCCGCGCGTGGCCCTGGTGCAGGGAAACGTCACATCGGCCGTGAAGCACGATCCGCAGGATTGGCCCAAAATCGAACGGCAGCACGAGTTTCTCACGGGGCTGGCGGTCAAACAGCAGCCCGCCGTCGTCGTCTGGCCGGAAACCATGTTTCGCTGGCCTTTGCTCGAGACGCCGCGTGACGTTTCCGACGAGCAATTGCACGCGGCCCATCCGCATCTGCCGCTCGCCCAGTTGCGCGGGCTTAAGGTCCGCAATAAGCTGGCGCAACTGGCGCAGATGTCGAATACGGCGATGGTCATCGGCCTGGAAACGCTGGAGGTCGATGCGGCGCACGCGCACACGTACAACTCGGCCGTCCTGATTCGTCCGGATGGCACGATCGCCGGCCGCTACGACAAACTGCACCGGGTGATCTTCGGCGAGTTCATTCCTTTCGTCGAAACGTTTCCCTGGCTGCGGAAGTTGACTCCCTTCGGCGAAGGCTTCGGCATCGACGCCGGCCAGGCCCCTGCGGTGTTCGACCACAACGGGTTCCGCTTTTCGCCGATCATCTGTTTTGAAGACACTGTGCCCCAGCTTGTTCGCAATATCATTCAAACCACCGCGCAGCATTCTGCCGGCGGTATGAAACGCATCGATTTTCTGGTCAATCTGACGAATGACGGCTGGTTTCACGGGTCGAGCGAGCTCGATCAGCATCTAATTACGGCGGCGTTTCGCTGCATCGAATTCCGTACGCCGATGGTGCGGGCGGTGAACACGGGAATTTCGGCAATCATCGACGGCGACGGCGTCGTGCGGCGGAAGGCCGTGGGCCTCAAGACGGGGCTCTCGAAGCTCGACGAGGCGGTCGTCGTCGACACCGTGCCGCTCGATTCCCGCCGCAGCCTGTATTTGGCCGGCGGCGATTGGTTTGGAGCGGTTTGCCTTGTGTGTTCCGGGGCGCTGTTCTTTTTCGGGATTTTCGGACGGTGGTCCCGCCGGGCGATTGCGTGAGTGCAGACTCAGCGTGAGGCGCTGCTCTTGGTAAGAGGAAATTGCAAATTGAAAAATGGCCATTGCAAATTGCGAATGGAACGACGGGCCGAAGGCCCGGCGTGCTTCGATTTGCGATTTGCAATGGCCAATGGCTGATGGCCAATCTTCAATATGCTTTCGCCTTCCCGCCACGCGGAGCACCGCACTGGCCGGACCTAAAACTGGCGCGCCCACTCGCGCGGCCAGCGTTCGACGACGACTTTTGTCTGCGTGTAGAATTCGACGCCGTGGCGGCCCTGCGCGTGAAGATCGCCGAAGAAGCTCTCTTTGAAGCCGCTGAAAGGAAAAAACGCCATCGGTGCGGCGACGCCCACATTGATGCCGATGTTTCCCGCCACGACGTCGTGCCGGAACTTGCGCGCAGCCGCGCCGCTGGAAGTGAACAAACAAGCCATGTTGCCATAGCGCGCCTCATTCACCAGCCGCACCGCGTCTTCCAGCGTATCGAGCGCCACTAAACCCAGCACGGGTCCGAAAATCTCGGTCCGCGCGATCTCGCCCAGCGGCGCGACCTCTTCCAGCACGGTGGGAAATACGAAATTGCCCGCTTCGAAGCCCGAGACTTTGCGCCCGCGCCCCTCGACGCGCGCCTTGCCCCCCTCGCCCAGGCCCACGCCGATCATGCGCTCGACGCGAGAGCGGCTTGCCTCGGAAATCAGCGGACCCATTTGCACGCCTTCATCCCAGCCGTACCCCACGCGCCGCGCGGCGGCTGCCGCGCAGATCGCCTCGGAAAACGGGCGCCGCGCCTCGCCCACCGTGATCGCCAGCGACGCGGCGAGGCACCTCTGGCCGGCGCAGCCGAAGGCGCTGTCGGCGACGATCTGCGTCGTCATTTCCATGTCGGCATCGGGAAGGACGATCACGGGGTTTTTGGCCCCTCCCTGGCACTGGGCCCTTTTCCCCGAAGCGGTCGCCCGGCTGTAGACGGCGCGGGCCGTCGTGGTGGAACCGACGAACGAAACGGCGGCAACCAGTGGGTGATCGAGCACGGCTTCGACCGCCGTCTTGCCCCCGTGGATCAATTGAGCCACGCCCTTGGGCAGGCCCGTTCGTTCCAGCAATTCAAACAGCCGCACGCTGGTCATCGGCGTCTGTTCGCTGGGCTTCAAGAGAAAGCAGTTCCCGCAGGCGATGGCATACGGCAAAAACCAGAGCGGAATCATGGCGGGGAAATTGAAAGGAGTGATCGCGGCGACCACGCCCAGCGGCTGGCGAAACAAGTGCTCGTCGACTCCCGAGGCGATGTCTTCGTTGTTGTAACCCTGCATCAGGCTGGGAATGCCGCAGGCCACTTCGACGTTTTCGATTCCGCGGCGGATTTCGCCGACCGCCTCTTGGCGCGTCTTGCCGCACTCGTCGACGATCGTGTGC
>Ga0070735_10004586_pt1 | contig 11600 bp, 5 predicted proteins | sample Coa_R1_FD_66443 | JGI IMG/M metagenome (GOLD analysis project Ga0070735, IMG submission 66443) | Surface soil microbial communities from Centralia Pennsylvania, which are recovering from an underground coalmine fire - Coalmine... | ecosystem: Environmental > Terrestrial > Soil > Unclassified ... | reverse complement strand
CTGAACGTGGACACGGACCGCATCCTCTCGGCCGAGGTCGAGAAGGACAAGATCGTCCGGAAGTGGCTGAGCGACACGTCCGACAAGCTCTACTTCTCGCGCGCCAGCCGCGACCGACATCGGATGGACGTCTGCGTGGCGGACACCGCGACCGGCGACGTGAAGGTCCTTATCGAGGAGCGGCTGAACACCTACATCGACACACAGCCGATGCGGCTCCTTCATAACGGCAAGGAGATCTTGTTCTGGTCGGAGCGGGACGGCTGGGGCCACTGGTACCTGTTCGACGAGGCCGGCAAGCTGAAGAACCAGATCACGCACGGCGAGTACGTGGCGCAGAACATCGTGGCGATCGACGAGAAGGCGCGCACGATGGTGTTCCGGGCCTGTGGTCGAGAGCAGGGCGAGGACCCCTACTTCATGCACCTCTATCGCGTCAAGCTCGACGGCGGCGACCTGAAGCTGCTCGACCCCGGCAACGCCTCGCACGCCGCCTCCGCCAACGATACCGCGCGCTACTTCGTGGACAACTGCAGCCGGATCGATGCCCCGACCGTCTCGCAGCTCCGCGACAACAACGGCACCCTCCTGCTCGACCTGGAAACGGCGGACGTGTCGGCGCTCGTCGAGGCCGGTTTCAAGTACCCGGAGCCGTTCAAGGCCAAAGCGGACGACGGCGTCACGGACCTGTACGGCGTGATGTTCAAGCCGTTCGACTTCGACCCGAACCGGAAATACCCCGTCATCGAATACGTCTACCCCGGCCCGCAAACGGAGGCCGTGCAGAAAACCTTCAATCCGCGCAGCGCCAACCAGACGCTCGCGCAGTTCGGGTTCATCGTGGTCGAGGTCGGGAACCGCGGTGGCAATCCGCAGCGTTCAAAGTGGTACCACAACTTCGGCTACGGCAACCTGCGGGACTACGGCCTGGCGGACAAGAAGCGCGCCATTGAGGAACTGGCGCTCCTCCACCCCTTCATCGATACCGACAAGGTCGGCATCTACGGCCACTCAGGCGGCGGCTTCATGTCCACTGCCGCGATGCTTGTCTATCCGGACTTCTACAGGGTGGCCGTGTCGGAATCGGGCAACCACGAGAACAACATCTACAACCGCTGGTGGAGCGAAACCCACAACGGCGTCAAGGAGATCGAGGATAAGGACGGCAAGGTCCACTTCGACTACACGATCGACAAGAACAGCGACTTGGCGAAGAACCTGAAGGGCCACCTGATGCTCTCTACAGGCGACATCGACAACAACGTCCATCCCGCCAACACCTTCCGTATGGCGAACGCCCTCATCCGCGCCAACAAACGGTTCGACATGGTGGTGCTGCCGGGCCAGCGGCATGCGTATGGCGACATGAGCGACTACTTCTTCTGGATCCGCGCCGACTACTTTTGCAAGCACCTGATCGGCGACTCCGATGAGAGAGTTGACATGTTGGAGCTGGACCGGGAGCAGCCACAGACGGGCAAGAGGTGAGGGGGCGCGGGATGAGAGGGTGATGGAGTGATGGGGTGAACCGTCCGCTGCAGCTCCTGAAATTTGGATAGGATTATGGCCGATTTCGACACGGTGCGCCAGATAGCGCTCGCCCTGCCGGGCGTGGAGGAGGGAAGCTCCTACGGGACTCCGGGCTTCCGAGTAAAGGGAAAGCTGTTCCTGCGCCTGCAGGAGAACGGCGAAATCCTTGTGGCGCGCGTCGATCCCGATGAGCGCGCGATGCTCCTCGCCGCCTCGCCGGACACGCTGACGCTTACCGACCACTATCGGCCGCATCCCTGGATTCTCGTCGTTCTCCCCGCGGTGTCCACCGAAGAGCTGCACGAGCGTATCATCGCTGCCTGGGCGCTGTCGGCGCCGCCGAAGCTTGCTGCGCAGTACGTGGCGAGCCGGTTGGCCGCCAGCTCGCCAGAGCCGACCACGTGAGATCCTCGTACCCGGGGCGGCGAGGACAAGAGAGCTCGGCCGGCTACCGTTTAGCCCTGGCCCAATCCCCGCCGGGCCGCGGCGAATTGCCGCTCGGGACGAAGCGCGCAGCGGTTGTAGCCGGGAAGCAGCCTTTGGCGCGTGCCCTGTATGGCGGGGCGAGGCGTGCGACGCGGGCTCCGGCCAGATCGGGCGCGGCAGTGGCGAAACTTCTGATCGCGTCCTTCGTCGCCGCAGCGGCGCTTGCGGCGGGACCGGCGCCGGCCGGAGCGCGCGACGCGGAGCTGGACTCCTGGCGGGCGGCGGATGACACTACCGTAAGCGCGGCCCTTGCACTGGGCCGCCGCGCGTTCGACGCCTACGCCGAGCGCCGCGAAGTGATCGATCCGCCCGACAATCTTCCCCCGCTTCTTAGGCGGCGCGCGGCCGTTTTCGTCAGCGCGATGCGGGACGGCGCGCCGCGCGCCTGCATGGGCACGCTTACGCCTGCGGAGCCGGACGCCGCGCACGAAATCGTCGCGTCGGCCGTCGCGGCGGCCGGCCGCGATCGGCGCTTTCCGCCCGTCAAGCCGGCAGAGCTGCGCGGCCTGACGCTTATCGTCAGCATCGTCGGCTCCTCGCGGCCCATCGCGGCGGCAGAAATCCCCTCCCTCGACCCCACGCGCGAGGGCCTCGCCGCGCGCTACGCCGGCCGCTTCGGCGTCGTCCTCTCCCGCGAGACTACGCGAACCGACCGCATGATTGCGTGGGCGCGCATTCGCGCCGGCGCGCCCACCGGCCGCCACGTCGACTACTTCCGCCTTCAGGACGTCCGCTTCGTTGAGAACGAGCGCCGCCCGCACCGGTAGGTCTTCCCGGACACGAACTTCCCCGCAAATCGGACACGGCTTCGGACACGCTGACCCCGCCACACTAAGATTGCGCCGTTGGGCCGCGTGCCGGGCGCAATCAACCACGACGTTTCCGCCAGGCGAGCTGGCACATCCGCGGGGAATCTCACGATGGAAGTTGGACTCATCGGCAGGATCCGATTCCTGCCCCTTTGCATGCTCTTTACGCTCTGCGCAGTGGCTGCGAGCGGCCAGCCGGCTGCGGTCAAGCATCGGCCGGCGATGGACCTCTACGTGTACCGCCGGTCGCATACCACGGACGAGCCGGTCAAGTTGCGGCTCAGCGCATTCAACCAGAAGCGGATCGAATTCGCCGCGTACCGCCTGAGCCTTCCCAGCCTCGTGACGAGCAGCCGGGCAATGACCGACCTGCCGAAGTCGATCAAGGCGCTCGACCTGTCGCGGATGCACACCGTCCGCGCATGGCGATACGCGGTCCGCGACGCCTATCCCGACCAGTGGGCGGAGCGCGAGATCGACGTGCCGCGGCTTGCGCCAGGCGTCTATCTGATCCGCGCGCGCGGCGGCGGCGTAGAGCGGCGCACCTGGCTGGCGGTCACCGATATCGCCCTACTAGCGAAGCGCTCGCGGCAGGAGCTGCTGGTTTTCGCTACGTCGATCCACTCCGGGCAGCCGCAGCCAGGCCTCCGGCTGACGCTCTCCGGTGCGGCCGGCCACGCGACCACCGGCGCCACGGACGCGACCGGCGTATGGCGCATCCGCCGGGCCGCCGCCGACCGGGACGCAAATCTTTGGCTCTACGGGGAGCGGTCCGGCCAGCCCGCGTTCCTGCTTGCCGGCGCGCCACCGGCGCCGGAGCCGTTTGCGGTCTACATGTTCACGGATCGGCCGATCTACAGGCCGGGCCATACGATCCAGTATCGCGGGACTGTGCGCCAGCGGCTGGAAAGCGATGCGCCCGGCGGCTTCACCTACCTACCTTACAGCGGCCAGCAGGTCACCGTCGAAATCCGCGACGCCAGCGATGCGCTCATCGATCGCCGCACCCTGCGGACCAACGCGCACGGTACGTTCGACGGCAGCCTGAGGCTGGCGAGCGAGCCGCCGCTCGGCCGGTGGCAGCTCATCGCGATCGTCGGCGGGCAGCGCACCTACGCTGCAACCGAGGTGCAGGCCTACCGGAAGCCGGAGTACGCCGTAACGGTGCAAGCGGGCGCGGCCCACTTCGTCGGCGGCGAAACGGTTCCTATCACCGTCGAGGGCCGGTACTATTTCGGCCAGCCCGTCGCGAACGCCGCGGTTCAGTACCAGATCGCGTTCGCGGCGGAGCCAGGCGGAGGACCGGTCGATTCGGCCGTCCCGGAGCCGCCCTTTAGCGGCCAGGGCGTGCTCGACGCCCAGGGCCGCCTCCGCCTCGAAGTCAAGACGAAGCGCCTGCCGTTCAATCGCCGCCTTACCGTGAGCGCTACGGTCACCGACCTGAGCCGGCGAAGCCAGCACGCCACCGGCGACGCGCTCATCACGTCCGGCCAGTTCCGCCTTACGCTCTCTCCGGAGAGAGCCGTCTACCATCCCGGCGAGCGCGTCGGTATCGCGGTGCGCGCAGAGGACTACTCCGGCCGGCCGGTGGCGACGCGCGTGCGCGTCCGATTGATCGAGACGAAGGAGGACCGGCTTCACCGTACCTACAAGGAGACTACCGCTCGCGACATCGCGACCGCGGTAAACGGCGACGGCATGGCGCTCTTCGCGCTTGAGCAGCCCGGCTACATAGAGATTGCGGCGGAAGCGTTCGATGCGGCCGATAACAGGGTCGCGGCGGGCGGATACGTCTGGATCGCGGGCGAGGATATCGCCGGCTACGAGTACCCCAACCTGGACCTGATTCCCGACCGTGCGAGCTACCGGCCCGGCGATATCGCGACAATCCTCGTCAATACGAACCTCGTGACGCCTGGCGCGGGCGCGCGGCGGCGCAAGGCCGCCTCCGGAGGCCGGCGGGCCGAGGACGATCGGCCCGCCTATCCCGTCGCCTGGGCGCTGGTCACGCTGCAGGGCGAGCGGATGTACGAGCACCGCGTCGTCCGCATCTCAGGTCGCTCCAGCACGCTGCGGATCCCCCTCACCGACCGCAACTTTCCGTGCGTCCACGTGAGCGTCGCGATCGTCCAGGAGCGCCACGTCTACGAGCAGGATCTAGCGGTGCAGGTGGCGCGGGACGAACAGAAACTGGCGGTGGCGGTTGCGCCCGCAAAAACACGGTACGCGCCCGGCGAGGAGGCGGTCTACACGATCACGACGCGCGACTATCGCGGCCGGCCCGTCGCCGCGGAGGTCGGCCTGGGCGTCGTAGACGCGAGCGTCTACGCCGTCCGGCCGGACGATACGCCGGATCCCGAGGGCTTCTTTTACGGCGGCCAGGAGGTGCGCGTATACACGGACTTCTCGTTCGCCGCACAGTACAGCGGCGGCGCGGCGCAAACCGTGCCAAGAGAGCCGAAAGCGCCCGCTGAGCCGCCCGCCGACGCCGCCGGAATTCGGGTGCGCCGGCAATTCGCGGATACCGCGGTCTGGCGGCCAGCCGTCGAGACCGATGCCTCCGGGATCGCGGTCGTCCGGTTTCCGCTCCCGGACAATCTGACGACCTGGCGGGCCACGGTGCGCGGAATCACGCAGGCGACGGCCGTCGGCACGGCGACGTGCGACGTTATCAGCGCGCTGCCGCTCCTGGTCCGGATCTCGCTTCCGCGCTTCTACGTCGAAGGCGATGACGCGGTCATCTCCGCCGTGGTCCACAACTACACCGGCGAAACGCGGAGCGTCGAGGCGCGGATCGACGCAGTCGGCGCAACGGTGGATGGCGCGGCGGCGCGGAAGATCACGCTGCGGGCCGGCGGAGAGACGCGGCTGGACTGGCGCGCGAAGATCGCGCGTGCCGCCGAGGGCGGAGCCCCGTCCGGCGGCGCGGCACGCTTCCGCATCACGGCGGACGGGGGCCCAGGCGGCAAGGATGCCGCGGAGCTGACGCTGCCGGTGGCGCACGACGGGCTGACTCAGGTCGACAGTCGCGCGGAAACGCTGTCCGAACCGAACGCCGAGACGCCGATCGACCTGGCGGGCATTCCGCGGGACGCCACGATAACCGTGTCGCTGGCGCCGTCGCTGGCCGCGGCCACATTCGACGCGCTTGACTATCTCACCAGCTATCCGTACGGCTGCTCGGAGCAGACGATGAGCGCGCTCCTGCCGGACATCGCGGTCGCGACGACGCTGAAGCGTCTGCACACCGGCCGCACGGTCCGCGCCGATCTCGATGCGTGGGTCACGGCCGGCCTGCAGCGGCTCTACCGGTATCAGCATTCGGACGGCGGCTGGAACTGGTGGGAGTTCGACCAGACCGACGGCGACATGACCGCCTATGTGCTCTATGGGCTGGCGCAGGCGCGCGATGCCGGCTATCTCGTGGACGAGCAGCGGGTCCTGCGCGGGACCGAGGCGCTCATCAAGCTGCTTCGCGACGATCGGGAGTGGAACCGGCGCGCGGACTGGATCGAAACACTCTCCTACGTGCGGCCCGGAGCGGTGACGAAGGCGGCGGCTGACAGGCCGATCTCGCCGATCGAGGAGCTTTACCAGAACCGCGCGCAGCTCGATACGCTCGGCCTCGCCTCCCTGTGCCTGGCGCTATCGCGCTGCAGCCGTGGTTTCGCAGCGGAGGCCGCTACCGCAGCCCGCGAGCTGGAGGCCAAAGCGATGGTCCAGGGCACGGCCGCGCACTGGCCCGCGGCGGACGGCGGCTACACCTGGCGCGGCGACGACGCCGGCGTCACGGCCCGCGCGCTGCGAGCTCTGCTTACCGTTCTGCCGAGCAGCCCGCGCATCGCCGGCGCCGTCCGCTGGCTGATGGGGAATCGCGTCGACAGGGCCTGGGGCTCGACCCGCAGCAGCGCCGAGGCGGTCCTCGCCCTGGCGCAGGCGATGGTGCAGAGCGGCGAGCTGAAGCCGGACTTCCGCGCGACCGTTGGACTCGACGGCGAGAAGACGGAGGCGTTCGTCTGGACGCCCGCGAAGGCGTTCGACGATCCCGCGCGCGTCACGCTCCCGCCGGAGCGCTGGCGCGGCCACGCGGCGCTGACTATCCGGAAGGAAGGCGCGGGCGTGCTCTATGCCACGATGCGCGCGGCGTACATTGTTCCGTCCGACGCGGTGTCGGCCGCAGATCGTGGCATCTCCGTCCACAGGCGCTACAGCCTGACTGCGGAGGACCCGTCGCGCGCCGGAACGATCTCCTCCGGCCAGGACGTCGAGGTGACTGTGGACGTGACTGCCGCGGCGAACTACCGCTATGCAATGCTCGAGGAGCCGATCCCTGCCGGCTGCGAGGTCGCGCCGCCGGACGATATGTACCGGCCATGGGGCCTGTCGTTCGAGAGCGGCGGGGGCTACGTCCGCCAGGAGGTGCGCGACAACAAGGTGGTGTTCTTCTTCAGCGAGCTGCCGAAGGGCCGCGCAACGCTCACCTATCGCCTTCACGCGGAGACGCCCGGCGACTACCGAATCCTGCCCTCGCTCGCCTCGCTGGTGTACTTCCCCGAAATCCGCGGCAACAGCGCGCCCGTCCGCGCAAGGATCGGCGAGCAATGAGCGCACTGGCCATGGCAGCATGCCTATTGACCGCGGCGCGGGCGGTCGTACCTACCAAACCTTCACCGTCCCGCAGCGAGCGCGCAATCTCCTGCGCCCTTGTCGGACCGCCCATCCACAATCCGCCCGGCGGGAGCGTGGTCGTCGGAGGTGCGGCCGACCGCGGTGCGCCCAGCGCGAGTGCGCCCGTCCGCGGCACGGCCATGCGTAGTATGCACGGCCGCAGGACGCGCAGTCGCAGGACGCCCCACCGCGGTGCGCCCGTTGGCGGTGCGCCCCACCGCGGTGCGCCCGTTGGCGGTGCGTCCGTCAAGAGGACGGCCGACCGCGGTGCCGCCGTCGGCAGTGCGTCCAGCCGGGTTGCGTCCAGCCGCGGTGCGTCCGTGGGACTGAAGTCCTCGGCACGTGACGACCGCAGGTCCGCCTTCGCGGACGTTAACCGGGAGACGACACACCTCGCGTATAGTAGATCTGGGATGCACTGTGTGGGTAACGCCGTCTGCAAGTTCGATCATCTCTACCGTGAATTGCCAATGCAAAATCACAAAGGAATTGATCTCGCATTGACGTCCGCGAAGGCGGACATGTTGTTGTCACGAGCCGAGGACTTCAGTCCCACGGGCACGTGTCCCACGCGCAAGTGTCCCACCGTCATGTGTCCCACGGGCATGTACCTCACGGTCCGGCGTACCTCGAGCATGCCTCCCCCGGCCGGACGCCCAACGCCCGGGCATCCCACGTCCGTATGCCCCACAGACGGCTCACCCACGGGCGCGCGGCCAACGGGGCTACGTCGTTCGGGCGCACGTCCCGCGGAACCGCGACGCATGTCCCCGCGCCCAACGAGCGAGCGGCAAACGCCCACGAGCGGCACGCTCGCGCGCCCGACGCCCCCGCGCCCCACGGTGCGATTGGCGGGCTGCACTGGGTCCGCGCAGGGTGACGATCCCGTAGCGACGGGCACGTTGCCGGCAGCCCCTGTAAGCATGCACAGCCACGCGACTCCCGCGGCTCCCTGGATCGGGGCCTCGGCGCCGCAGTTCGATCTGCCGGATGTGGATGGAAAGCGGGTGCGGCTGGAGGAGATGCGCGGGAAGCCGGTACTGCTCAACTTCTGGGCGTTCTGGTGCGATACCTGGCGTGCCGAGATGCCGGACCTGCGCGAGATTGCCGCCAGGCAGGAGGAGATCGGCTTCTGCATCGTCACGATCAGCGTGGACGGCACGCGCCTGCCGGAGTTCGCTCCGCGCGCTGCCCCGCCGTTTCCCGTGCTCCTCGACATCGGCGGCGCGACGACGCAGGCCTATCAGGTCGGTCACGTGCCGACCGTGATTCTGCTCGACGGCGCCGGGCGCATCCGCTATTCGGCGGTCGCGTGGCCGGGCAGCCAGGCCGTGCTGAACCAGCTCCGCGAGCTCGTTTCGGCCGGCCCGGCGCCAGACCGCGAGAACAGCGGACAGGGCGGACGCACAGCTACCGGCGCGGCGCGCGCGAGCCGCCCGCCCGCTCGAGGAGCGGTACCGTGGAACGCCTCGAAGCTTACGGCAGCCGAAATCCGCCAGGTATCAGGTCGCGAACGCCGTGGCCGCCGAACGAAGGGATCGCGTCGACCGCACGGTTCGCCGCGTCGTAGGGAGCATACAGCACCCGATCCATCCCGTTGCGGATGACCCGGCCAGGCCCCTGATACAGCAGGTTCTGCATCACCGTCTTCATGTCGGGAGAGATCTCCTTGGCGTCGTCGATGTAGCCGGCCGAGCAGCTCATGAGCTGCGCTTTGCGGTCGCCGGTGGCCTGGTCCGCCTGAATGTGATAGAGCGACGACAGCGACACGTTCAGGCCCGCGACCTCGTTCGGATCGGACGCCGAGCCGCGGTTGGCGTTCGCGATCTCGTACTGCTTCGTCGCGTTCTGGGTGTCGTTCATCTGGTGGTAGCAGTAGGCCAGCTCGCGATGCGCCTCGTAGTAGTTCGGATCGAGGTCGATGGCCCGCTTCAGTGCGTCCACCGCCCGCTTCAACATCGCCGGCTGGCCGTCTCCCTTTTCGAACACAGAATAGTAGCGCAGCGCATATCCTAGTCCGTAGGTGGCGGCCGCGCTCTTCTCGTCCAGGAACACCGCGCGTCCGAAGATTTCGATCGCCGCCTCGCGGTTCGATCCCTTGCTGTCCGTGGCGATCAGCGCAAACCCCATCGCCTGCTTCGCCTCGGAGCTCTTGTCGTCCGCGCTCTGAGCCAGCTTCGCGGCCTTCAGCGCGAACGCAGCTGCCTCGCGCGCGCTCTCGGTCGGCCGGAAGTCGCCGGCCTCCGCGCCGGCGGCTGCGTTGTCGGGCGCGGGGGTGTCTTCGGGCTTCTTCTTGCGTCCACCGCCGATGCGGATCCCGCCCGGCAGCCGGATTCCGCCGTCGTTATGCTTCTCCGGTTTGGCCGCGCCGCCGGGCTGCTCCGCCATTGCCATCTTGCGGGCAATCGCGGTGTAGCAGAGGGCCAGCTCGGAGTAGGCGTGCGCGTCCGGCGGGATATTGCCGTTCCGCTTGATCAGCGTCTCGATCGCGCGGAAGTTCTGGCCGCCGATCGTGTACAGCCGCGCAAGGCGATCGTACGCCGGTCCAAACTTCGGATCCTGCTCTATGACGACGGCGTAGCCCTGCTGGGCAACCTCGAAGCGACCCTCGCGCTCCGCCTCCTCGGCTCTCTGAAAGTAGTCGACCCCGGGCCCCGCGGGAGGAGGCGGGTCCAGCGCCTTTAGGGCGGCGCCATAGACGACGGCCCGCCCACTGAAAGGCAGCAGGTAGTCCGACGGCTTTACCTTCAGCATCACGACCTTGGGCGTCTCGCCGAGGGCCTGAAGCTGCGGCTCCTGCTCAATCTCCGAACCTTCGCCGTTCTTCTGCTTGGCCCACTGCTTCACGTTATCGCTGACGTAGCCGGCAAGTACGTCCATCTGCAGCTCGCCCAGCCGCTCGCCAAGCTTGACGGCCTTGTCGATCGCGTCCAGTACGAAGTAGGTGAAGACGCCGTGCTGCAGGTTCGGGTCCTCGTAGGCCCGCTCCCCGATCTGGCAGGCGAAAAACGTAGCGGAGGCCGCGCTCTTCGGCCCGTCGCGGGGCACCACCTGGAAGTCGCTGCTCAGCCTGTCCGTCAACTGGTTTCCCTTGAGTCCGCGGCCGGGCGTCGGGTCCTCGCGGCAGGCATCGACGAGAATGATGAACTGCTTGGCCGGAAGTTTCGCGAGTTGGCTCGATATGTCGCGCACGTCGATCGCCGACTGCTCCATGGCGGCAACGCTCAGGCCGCGCACGTCGGTCGGCAGGAAGTAGCTCTTGGAGTCGAGCCCACAGCCTTTGGAGACTCCGTGCCCGGCCATTGACACGATCACGTCGTCCCCCGGCTTGACGTTCTTCGCCAGGAAGTCCGAGAACGCCGCCTTGATGTGCTCTCCCGTCGCGTCGTCGTTCACCAGCAGCTTGATGTTCGCCTCGGGCACGTTGCCCTTCTGGACGAGGTACTCCTGCAGCGTCCTGGCGTCGGCCGCGGGAAAGTTCAGTGAGGCGATCTGCGCGCTCTGGTACTTGCTGACGCCGATGATGACGCCCCACGTTGCGGCCCGCGCGGCCCCCGCGCTGGAGCACGCTATTGTCGCCGCAAGCGCCGCGGCAGAAGCGGCGCGTCGAAACGATAGAGATCTATCCATCCGATGAATTCCCTTCGATCAGTCGCCCGCGATCATGCTCGTCGAGGCCCAATTTCCGAACACGACAGGCCCGGCGGAGTGGTAGAGAATGTTGGAGCGGCCTTCGTCGTCTATCGTGAAGTCGAGCGCGCCCATCAGCACGCCGAATCGCAAATACGCGTCCACGATCAGGCCGGTGTACAGTCCTGCGTCATCCGCGGCGGAGGCCGCGCCGCCGGGCTTTGCCGCTGCAAGTTTAGACTTCAGGTCGTCGATCTGGGTTCGCAGCGCCTCGCCGTCCTGCGGAGACAGAAACGTGACGACGCCCCAGGCCGCCTTCTTCGTAGGCCGCCCGTCCGCCAGACCCGTAAGGCGCCAGACGTACGGCGTCTTCAGCTCGAAGTCCGGCACGTCCGGCGGCATCGTCGCGCTCAGGCCGGACGTTCTCACGCTCCAGATTACGTCGCCGTCCGGGTCCTGAATCGTAAAGACGTAACC
>Ga0070735_10004585_pt1 | contig 11600 bp, 14 predicted proteins | sample Coa_R1_FD_66443 | JGI IMG/M metagenome (GOLD analysis project Ga0070735, IMG submission 66443) | Surface soil microbial communities from Centralia Pennsylvania, which are recovering from an underground coalmine fire - Coalmine... | ecosystem: Environmental > Terrestrial > Soil > Unclassified ... | reverse complement strand
AACTTGCGTTCGGACATTAAGCGTAGCGCCGCCGCAACCGTCGCTGCGCTCACCACTCTGAAACCAAAACTTTCCAACATGAGTGGAATGGTCAGACGAATGCTTTCTTCGTCATCAACGAAAAGAACTTGCAGTTCCTCTGCCATAAGTGCAATCTCACGAAAGAGTACGCTGACTGTCACTCCACCGACCGTTACAAAGCTTCCCGATGCCCAAGCAAATAGAATTTATTGAAGCAGACGCTTACGACGTGCGGTGCGTCTGTTTAATGCGCTGTCAGCCAGCTTGAGCCATAGCTCTTTTTGACGGTCTGGCGTATTCGGAAAATAGACGATTTCTGCGGTAGGGGTGTTAGGGCGGAGATCGCGTGCAGACTCATTATGTCTGCTCTTTCTGTGCTCGTCCTGCTTCGGCATCGTCAGAAGTTTAGGCAAGCGAAGTGACTCCTCAACACGCATTGGGTGCATACGCACGCTGTCTCTTGATGTCTTTTCGTACGTGGAATAAAGTATAGCGATTTGGTTATCAAAATTTAGGACAAAATTCTTCGGCTTAATTTCAGGCCATCTTTCCCGATAACATTAGCCCAGTAATAAAATGACTCAAGCGGAGAGCAGAGCAGCCTTGGACGACGACAACGTCACTATCTCGCCGGGCCCACCTGCGCATAACTCTGTTGTGCTAGATTCTCGATGCGCTCGTTGTATTCGGCGATGCGCTGGCTGACAGATTCAATGGCCGCGAGCAATGGCTCCAGGGCTGCTTGCAGTTCCGGACTAAGCCCTCGCCGCTTGGAGTTCACGGTTATGCCGCCCCAAAGTAGCAGTAGCGGGATCAAGAAGCTACATTTGGCCGAGCCAGTGCTGTTGACGGTAGGCCAGCCCCCGCCAACGGCGGCCGGCCTACAGACGATTGGTGCTCCAAAACAGTGGCGGCGAATTGTGGTGCTTCGAGCGGCTTACCGGTGATCTGAACCTTGTCCGTTATAGCCCTTCTCGTATCCCTGAATGTAGGCCTGGCGGTACGATGCTTTGAACTGCTCTTTGCTGCCGAAGCTCGAACTGTAACCGCGGTCGCCTTCCTTGTAATCATGATGCTTTGTGGCGCGAGAGCTGTGTCCCGCCTGGCGATCCTGCAGGCCCTGGTTGGCGCCATCTTGAAATCCATTCTGGGTTGCTAAATTGCCATTGGATTCAGCTCGGGTGCCGTACTGATCGTTCTGTCCGCTACGGTCTCGATCGGCATCCCGATCGGCATCGCGCGCGGTTTGATAGCCTTGATCGTATCCAGATTCGTAGGAGCGGCGATCGTCCGCATTGTTCGGTTGCAGGCGATACTGGTGAGCCTGATTGTTCGTGCGGTCGGCTCGCCCCTGGCTCAGGCCTTGCTGGTACATGAGGTTGTTTGCGTTGTCGTTGCTGTAGGGATGGCTGTTGTTTTGGTCTTGCTGCGATTGTTGCGCAGCCGTGATCTGCGGTGTGACGAGCATGGTCAGTGCCAGTACAAGACCAAATATCCATATTGCTTTTCGTCTATTGAGATTCATAGGAGACTCCGTAACGTGCGGTTGAGAACGTGAGAAAACGACATCGGCACGATTTGCCGATTAGGAACAAGGGAAGGTTGCAAGGGAACGAGCGGCTGTGTCGTCCTCTTTGCCTGGGATGCAGCCCCAGAGTTACCCACCTGCTAAGACGTTACCGAATGTATCCGCCCATGTCTGTGCAAGATTGCTCACATTGGTGTCTTGGTAAGTCCGATGCTCTTTCAAGAGAGAACTCGACGCGCGGAGGTATATCCGCGGATTTCTGAGTGCCAGCGCATACAACTCAAAAACGAGGCGTATCAAACGTTCCACCGCGGTTGTCATTGTTATCGCCTTTTTCCTCTCGGAACAGCCTTGCACAGAATTGTGAAGGCCCTGCCGCTTGCGTTCGCAACAGCAGTGATCGTTTGTCCACCAACCTTTGTCTTGGTGAGGTAATGGAAGCTCAGAAGCGAATTATTGAGCATTCTTCAGCCCAGCCTATGGCTGGCCGTTCGCCCCTTTGGGGACGTGTGAGGTGATCCGTTTCAGAACGAATTCCCGGATGAGATTCGACACAGCATCAGCACCTGTGCCCGCCAAACCATTGAAGATGACCAACGAGGCTCCGCGATCGGAAGCCGGATAGTAGAGATTCGAAATGGCTGCCGCGGAGAAGTTACCGAGCACACGCGAATAATTCGGCTTCCATTGCCCATCATCGCCCCTCGCGATCACCGCGGCGGATATAGCGTACAGCGCGCGAGATCGGATACTCCCCTTGCCCTTGTAGAAGTAGCGTGGGTCTTGATGAAAGATGGCAGGGTAAACAGCTCTACCCAGCAGGGTGCCAGATACGTGATTCGCGAATGCAGCGCCGTACCGCTTTCCATAACCTTCAATTCCGCCGCCATACGTGGGAAAAACGTCTTTGTATTGCTCCGCACCCGCAATTCCCGCCACAGCTAAAAATGAAACCGGATCGAAAATTGCGCGCATGCTCAGTTGAAATTTCTGTTTCGCTTGCATTGGGGGCGCGTTCCAGTCATACGTGCTGTAAAAGTTCGGAATGACGTTTCCTATCCGTTGTTGGACCGCGATTCGCAGCTGCTCTTCAGCCAGTTGCTCCTTGTTTCCGGAGGTCACAGTCACATTGGTGGTCACACCGGCAACCGCAAGGGTCACCGGTGCCACAATACGCGCTTCGCCTGTACGCAGAGGAATTTGGATCGAGGTGGACGCGCTCATCCCTGGCGCAGTCACCGTGAGTTTGTAAACATCCGGCGGTAAGTCTGCGAACGCGAATTGCCCGTTGCTCCCAGACTCCACAGTCCGTACAGCGGAACCCGACGAGTCCGCCAGGGTCACGCGCGCACCCTGCAGCACGTTTCGATTCGTATCGAAAACCGTTCCCGATAGGCTTGCAGTAGCGGTTTGCTGTGAGACATTTGTCCCAGGCGGAGCGGTAACCTGTGCCGGTTGGGGTGCGTCCGGGAGAGCGTTGCGGTGAGCGGTCAAGCTGAAACGATTCTGCGCGAGGGCGGTTGAGCCCGCCAGGCTGGAAAAGATTAATAAAATGGAACCAGCCAGTACGAACGGCTTCGACCACAACGCAACATTTACTAAATCGGAACAGACGCGAATGTTGTTGCTGTTAAGAGGCGATTTCATTCCCAATTCCGTCAAGCGCAATACGATTTTACGACTCTTAATTCACACGCTTGGGACTCGAACTCACGGGAGAATTGAAGCTGCATTGGGTCCAGCGCTGCCGTTGCGCGGCCCGAAACCGTGTTGTACTGGTAATCCGCGAATTAATTTTCTGCCAACATTCTTGCAATCGAATCTGCTCTCGCCAGCGCATCTTGCTTCTAGGTCAAACGTCGATTTAGCCGCACCTCATTTCACTCTGAGACACCACAATGCGGCGCGAGTAAAAGTGTGCGTCAGAAGCCGGTGTCCAGTACTCGTACTCGGAGCAGACGGCAGGAACATCCAAGTCAGTACGCGAATCGTGATTGGGAGATCGTAGGGCATTCCTTGATCCGACTTAGGAGGAAAGAAGCGACTGAGTGCCTCCACTGGTTGCTCGCGAAACTGATCGATCATCGATACCTGGTGTACGCAGGATACCGTGCAATAAGGGGCACACGGTTTTACGGTGTGATATTCGCGCTCCAAGTGCTCCGTCCCGTACTGCTCGAGCGCTATGCCGGGAAAACCACGTTGCTGAGAACAGTAATGTACAAGTCCGTTCTCGCAGATGTAGAGATAGCGACTGCCCGCGCGACAGTGCCATTCGTTGGGGAGTCCGCGAACTAGCTTCTTCTGAAACTGATTGTAATACGCGAATGTTGAAAAAGATTTAGTAACTACGCTCACAATCTCTTGGTAGACCTTCTGCTGTTGTTCGCTCAATGGTCGGAGTTGGCCACCACCATCGTGAATGATTCCAACGGTGGTCACGAGGCCGAGTTCCCCCGCCCGGCGGGCAACCTGAGCAGCATCCTCGGGATGCTGAACTGAAGTTCCGATCACCGAATTGATGTTAACTTGGAATTCTGCGTACTGGGCCAGCCACTGAAGCTTCTTATCTAATACTTTTAAGCTTTTCTTAGAAACCTCGTCCGGAACCACGTTGTCAATACTAATTTGGAGATGATCGAGGCCGGCACGATTCAAACGCTTGATGCGGTCGGGAGTAAGCAGGTACCCGTTGGTAATGATAGTAGCCATGCTACCGCGGCTGCGAATGTGGCGAATGATCAGGTCCAGTTCCGGGTGCAGCATCGGTTCACCCCCGCTGATCGTGATGACTGTTGTGCCCAGTTCAACCAGTCGGTCCACGCGGCGCAGCATCACGTCGACTGGAACAGGCTGCGAGAAATCATCAAACTCGTTGCAGTAAGTACAGGAGAGATTGCAACGCCGGTTGGGCACAATATGCGCCACAATTGGATGACGCAGAGAACGGAAGGCTTTCGCGACGACGCGGACCTGCCGCAGCTGCCACGAGATAGCACGAAGTTTGCGCTTTATGCGCGTGCTGATCATTGCGAAGTTCAGAGGAGACGATCTTTTAAATTCATCCATGAGAAGTTGCCCACCGATCTGCAACTGACAGACGGTTGCTGTACTGCTACCAGAACCAGAAAGTACCAACGAATACGAAAACGGCGACGAGTAATGCGAACAGGACGTCGGCGGCATAGTGGTAGCCACCGACGACCGTCGCTACCGCTATGCTGAGCGCCGCCCAAAGAAAGATCAGGCCCACATGGGGCTCCAATCGAAATATAACCAGGCCTGCCGCGGCGGAAGATGCGACGTGAGCACTTGGAAACGTGATCGCCTGAATGCTTGCGCGGCGGAGTACCCACCGATTCAAAGCTCGCAGGCTGTTGGGTGGAATCTCGAACATGTCATAACCGGTCAACATGCGAGGGGGGAGCGCCGGCACGAACGGTGTCATTGCAAAGCAAGTGTAAGTAGCCAACAGGACTACTACCCAATAGTAATCCGCACTCTGCCGTAAACTAGCAATATAGAGAGCTGCAATCCCCAGCGGAATGAGGGGGTAAACCATGAGATAGGCGAGCTCCAGGTAGACGGCGGGGACTGAGCCAATTGCCGTTTTTGCAGGTTGGATATGCGCGGCTCCAAAAAAAGATCGGTCGAATGCAGCAAGCCTTGCTTGTACGCCATGATTTGGTTCTCGGACGAACTGGCCAATCTGCCAATACGCTACAAGTAACAGGGCAGCAGGCATCCAGTCACGAATAACAGAAGAAAAACCGGGTGGCGCAAAGTAGAGCATGAAGCGAGTCGCTAAAACGGCAGCTATCGCAAGTGTTGCGACTGCGGTGACCCTGAGTTTCCGCCAAGATGGGAGGCGGCGCCACCACGCACCCAAGACAAGAATCGAAAAAAAGGCGATCTCAATCCACTCAGCGACTCGCATTTATCAATACCGCACCACTGTCAGTGTTTCCCTTGAAGTTGGAGGTGTCCAGCTGGCTGGCGAAATTGTCAGACTTTAGCTGATGCAGGTCTACTAAGAGCATTCTGCTGTCTGAATAGTAGGTACCACCGGTGGTGGTTTGCCCCTTGAAAACTGGATCAACACAGTGAAGGTATTCTTCATTTGTGACCAGACGTGTGTCCGCCAAATTGCCAGCTATGAAATCACGCTCCGCGTCCACTTGAGGGTCGATTCTGTGAAAAATCCGAAGTTTCTTGATATCGATTTGAATTGAAACGTCGTGAGTCGCAGCGCCCACCCATATGGGAGTGCCATTCACTTGGTAATCAGTTTTCCAGATTCGGAGGTGATGACGCCGGGCGACAATCGAGGCAGGGTCCGGCAATGCATAAGAGTAAGTCTGTGCTCTCCCGAACACGAAAAGCCTGGACATAGGTAGCTTGACATAGTGTTTCCGCTGCCGTAACAGATGCCAGAAAATCACAGGCTTTGATTTATCCGTTTTGACCCAGCCGGCGCGCTCGAACGCGGCTTCCAAGTCGTCTTTTTTTGCAATGAAGATCAGGTTCAGCATGTCCCCTTCGCGCCCTTGGCCATCAACCGTGCGCGGTGGCAGAAAATTGATCAGCTCGCGGAGTTCTGAAACGCTTTCTTTTGCTTCCAACAACTTTGCCGTCTGTACGAGAGAATCACCTTCAACGTAAGCTGTCACTTCAGTGCCTTTCAGGACAGTGCTGTCGCGGCCGCGGGAAAGCAGCATTACCGGTGCAGCCGGTAGGTAAAGCAACCCCGTAGCGATCATCTCTACCATCATGAACTTGGTATGGGAACTCCCTTTGATCTCTTTGCGTGCCCGCAACGCAACCTTGTCACCGGTGATGAGTTCAACTGAATCGAGCTTGATCACTACATTGCCTCCAATTCCAAGGAGGCGCTTACGTTTTACTTCAACGACCGAGCCGCTGGCGAGGGTGCCTGCCTCGATGATGGTGAATCCGCCGACCGTCACGTCTTTTACCACCACGAAATCGAGGCGATCATCTTTTTGAGCGTGCGCGGAGGAAATTGTCCGGACCATTTGAAGTTTGACAGGGGTGCCGTCGGGAATAACCAGCCGGCTTTCGTGCACTTCTTGGCCCAACAAAACAGAGGGCAGGAGAAAGAGAAGGATCAAGGTGTAAGTAGGCAAACTTAGGTGATTCGCGCGGGACACGTGGGGCCGCCTTCCATTGGGAGGTCAAGCCTCTCAATCGCGAAGGCTCAAGAATTAGCCGCCACTTTGGCGCACTGGGTCTTCGTTTCTATCTTCTAAAGTATTGCGGGTTATACGGGCGTTGTCTGGTCAAAATTGTCCACTTGTACACTCCTCTAGATCCGGCTTCTTCGGCATGCTTTTGGCGAGTGTCGCGCCCGTAGACGGGATGTGCGGCCTCCATTTCGGGTGTTAGGTGCCAATTGTGTGTTGCTGGTTTCAGCCGGGGCCGGGATGTTCGGAAGGCGCACAGAAAAATGGGCCGAGCGGAATTTCACTATCGCTCGGCTCTGTGTGCTGGAAGGCTTAGTGTTGCTGCTGCTTACGGGCCTTTTCGTCGCGCTCCAGTAGGCGATCAAGCTCGAAGACGAGTGCCATCATCTTGTCGGAATTTTTTTCATCACAGATTTGCTCGGCGACGGATCGCCAATTACTAGGTTGTGGGGTCATGGGAAACCGCCCTTCTGTTGCTGATTTCCCTTAAGCTACTCTGGATTGGAATCGAAGTCTGAGCAATATTGCTCTACATTGCCCTTCTCAGTTTGTTCGCATCGGTGGGCATTTTGGCCCGTGGGGCGAAGTCCTTCCCGCAGCGTAGATGTTCTGAATCCAGTCTTAGGGTACTCAGTGGCTGAGGATCGCATGGCAGTGCGGACATTCCTCGTTACCCATGGAGCGGATCGCGTCGAGGCTGAGGTTGATATGCTGGGGCATAGGAACATCGGAATAAACCAGCATCATCCCCTAGCACCTACAATTGTTAAATGCGATGACCATGCACAGGCTAACGAACCGTGTCCGAAGCAAATCGTGATTCATGTGATTTCTGCCGAGCTGCGCCGACAGTTCGGGGCTATCTTTGCAAAAATTTTTCGCTCAATGGCATTCCTATTTTCAGCAAGTCTTCGGGTATGTGGATGGCATGTCAAAGATGCGCAGAGCTGGTTAACGCTGGAGAATGGTCAGCACTCGCAGAACGCGCTTATCAGAGTTTCGCGGAGGCGTTTGAGGTAGCACCTCACGAAGCCGCCGCTGTTAGAGCACAATTCTCCGAGCTTGTCACGCAGTTTGTTGTCCATTGGAGAATTGAGAGTTAACTGAATTATTCTCCACCCGCTTAGAGCATCCTTCTCTCACCCCAAAAGAGCCTAGAATAAGAGAGTCTCATCTAGCATCTTCCTGCCGCGTATTATTGCGACGGTTCCTTGCAAAATCAGACGATTTTCCGCGTTGCAGGAGCCGTTATGTTCCAGAACACTCGTCCGTCCACGAAGGTCGCCTACCATACGACTCCTAACAAGATCGATGGCAATCCAATCCAGAATGTAATCCTCCTTGGGTTGCCCGAGGCGGAATGCGAGGCGCTGTTTCCAATGCAACGATCTGGCTGGAAAGGTCGCCAGTATTCTGAACTCCTAGGGATTGGCTACCGATGAAGCAGCACATACGACAATCCTGCGAATGTGGCCACAAGCATCGCGAGAAATATCACGTCCTGCAACGTCCAATCCTTTGTTTTTCTTGATAGATTCGCCGTCATAAAAAAGCAACGAAAAAGCCCCGTCTCCAGAGAAGAGACGAAGCTTTTACGCGGGCTCCTTCTAATGAGCTCACAATAGCCGGACGCAAAGCTAGCCGGCAAGGTCACACAAGTACAAGATTTCTTACTCGCTGCGTGATTTTCTAGAAGGAACAAAATTACGAATAAACAAAATCAACACCTTCCGATTTTATTCGAAAACATAGATACGGCCTTACGAATCCATGTCATGGCGCCGAAAGTTGACGGAACCCTCAACCTAGTTAGCGCCAGAGATGTATTTCCTGAGCCGGCAAGGCTTGCGCTACCCCTGTTTTAGGGAACGTACGGTACTTGGAGACCTGGCATGGGTCGTCCTGCGAACAGACGCCGGCAAGGTTTCGCCAACAAGCGCGCCCATCGTGCTGATCGGCTTACGCGGGCGCTGTCAGTAGCGATACCCGTGTCGGCATACATCTGGCGATATATTTTGGAGATTAGTAGAAAGGCCAAGCGCCCTCGCCACGATTTGATAAAGCGAGATCGCCGCCAAATTGATTGCCATGCGTAAAAGTCCTCCCACACACGCTGGGTTCGGAAGCGAATTTCTTCCGCGGACATCACAGGATGTTGCCAATACAATTTGGGACGGAGTGCCTGCGGTATCAGCCATCGTCGGGTTAGTGGAATGCCCGCGACGGTCGGAGGATGAGGGCCCAGTTCCTTTTCCCAGCGGTTAAAATCCACCGTGCCAGGATACGGACTTAGTGTAACGAATTGCGCGAAAGTCACGTCAGCCCTTTCTGCGGCTGCGGCAGTCGCTGCGAAAGTCTCCGGACGGTCACTGGGCAGGCCGAAAATAAACGAACCTAATACGTGAATACCATGTTGGCGGAAGGTCCTGAGTCGTTGAATCAGTCGTTCCCCTGCTAAATTGAAATCTTTGTAGACATCCTTCAGCCCTTCCGGAGTAACGGATTCCACCCCGACCAGCGCCCCCTTAATGCGTGCCGTTCTCATTGCGTTCAGAAAGTCTGCGTCCTCGGCCGCTTCCATCGTTATCTGAGTGAAGAACACCATGTCGTCCGGGAGCATCGCCAGCTTCGACATCAATTCAAAACGCTCCTTACGAATCGCTTTGAGTTCAGCCAACCGATGATTGTTTTGTTGACGCGAAGCCAAATCAAGGTCGGTCAGTGTAACTGGATAGAAGTTGTCGTCAGCGAGCGCAACGAATCGAAAACCTAGCCGTCGTAGCTGGACAACTTCTTCGATTACAGCATCGGACGCACGCTGTCGAGGCCGTTGTCCATCGGTCCTCCAGACCGAACAAAAAGAACAGTGTTTCGGGCAGCCACGGACCGTCTGTACCGATGCCCACATATATCGGTTGCGCGGAACTAGTTCCCACCGGGCGGGAACAAAATCGCTGGCATCGATCCGTCCACCGACATAAACCGGTGATGGCTGGCCAATTTGGCAATCGGACAGGACTCGCGGCCAAACGGTATCGCCGTCTCCCTTGCAGACAGAGTGTGCGCCTCCGAGTTCCGCAGCCTCTTCTGGAAAAAGGGTGGCATGGATCCCTCCGAAAACGACGAATGCACCCCGGCTACGAGCATGCTTGCCAATTTCGTAGCCTCGCAATGCGTTCGCAGTGTGGATGCCAATACCAACAATATCGCCTTGCTGAATGGATTCCAGCTTCAGAGGAACTAGAGTCTCGTCCACCAGAACAGGGTTACCAAATGATTTTGGCGTGGCTCCAGCAAGAACGTATTGCCAACGCGGCGTAATAACAGCAGTTCCGAACGAAACGGGGCTAGGGTTAATCAGGTAAACCTTCAACGCCGTTCTCCTGAACAACGATGTGCTGGTCCACCGGGAAAACATGGCACCGCTTGCTAATTAGTGCCGTTTTGATGTTCGTGAAATGCTGTCTGTGTCGACGCCGGGTAGTCCGACTCAGTGAGACCCCTGCCGGTACATAACCGAAATTCCCTGTGCCCAGGCGGTTAGGTGAGATGGTGAAATCCGCGACCGTGGATGCCCATGATATTACCGCCGGGTTCTAAAAAAGCCCTAGTCGGGCTTCACATCTCCCGGTAACCGCTGTTCTGAGGTGCTCGCAATGCAAAGCGACGAAGCTGAGATTTTTCGCAACCTAGGCGAGCAGGCCACTGTTGAGTAAGACCACGATAAACTGCTAGCGCTCATCAAGGCGATCGCCCACATACTCGATGCGAAAGAAGACCGCATCCGCAACGCACAGCCGAAAAAAGCATGGCGCTACCTCAAGCAACGCTAACGCTCTTTCGCGGGACTCCGATCATTTTTTTGAAGAGCCCCAATGACTGATTTCACGCACTCAATGACGGACTGGAGTTCTTTCGATGGCGGTTTCTTGTATATCTCGGCAAGCTGTTTCCCGGTGTCTTGGAGTTTTGTCAGAACCGCGTCGGGCATGACCATACCTTAAAACACCAGGAATTTACCGAGTAGTGCCGGTTGATTTCACAGGGCTATGACCCTGTCTGGCCTGTGCGAAACTGTCCGCCGGTCCAATCCTGCCTGGCTCGACTGCTGTGCTGATAAACGCGTCTTGAGCGGTTTACCGTCTGTGCCGATGCCTTTGTAGATGAAACTTGAATCCGGCATTGGGAACCGTTTTGCTGCAAACCCTGCCTTCGCTAAGCGTCGAGTACTTTTTCTGGAGCGGGCACGGAGATTTGGACACTTCGATCAAAGGCTATCAACGCAGCTTTCGCAAGCTCTTTCGTATCGCCGACATCAGAAATGGCATCGTCAAGATTTTTATTTCTGTCCAAAACGAGATATCCATTTTGTCTCCGCGAGGAAAACATCAGAGATCCTATGAACCCGGCGAAGTATGCATGAGGGTGAGCTGATTAGCCAATTGCCAGGCTGTCTCTTGCGACCGAGATATCCTATTCATCCCGAAGGCAGCAAGCTGATTGGTCCGGGGCTTCAAACGAAAACCTGAATGGGATGCCCAGGAGACGTACCAAGACGCTATCAGCAGGTGTCTCAGGATCGGTGGAAACCTAAAACGGGCTAAACATGAAAAGGACTTGTGTATTGCCGGGGGCAGAAAGGCTGCGCAGAGGAGCTACGCTGTCAGGAGGGTTAGGTCGCCTTCCTGCGCACTCAGCACATATTTGCCGAAGATTCGTACAATGGCCGGGTGTGTCAAGTCTTCTGTGTAAACGACCTTGCTGCTTTTGTTCTTGGTTTTGGTTTTGTTGTTGGTCTTGGTTTTTGGTTTTGCTGTTGTTGTTGGTTTTGGGGATGGAGTGCAGGG
>Ga0070735_10004584_pt1 | contig 11601 bp, 6 predicted proteins | sample Coa_R1_FD_66443 | JGI IMG/M metagenome (GOLD analysis project Ga0070735, IMG submission 66443) | Surface soil microbial communities from Centralia Pennsylvania, which are recovering from an underground coalmine fire - Coalmine... | ecosystem: Environmental > Terrestrial > Soil > Unclassified ... | reverse complement strand
GTCGAGTCTGTGGGTGCAACTGTTTCGACGAGCTTTAGAACGCGTCGAAGCTCCGGACTCTTGCCGACGATATCCTTAAAATTGGCATCAGAGCGAATCTCGTCCTCGAGATAGAGATTTTCTTGAGCGAGCTTCTGAGTGAGTTGCGAGAGCTCATCCTTGGTGCTTTGCAGTTCCTGATTTGCTGTTGTGAGCTCTGCAGTCCGTTCCGTAACACGAATCTCAAGTGCGTCCCGCGCTTCTACCAGCAACTTTTCTGCACGAATCCGCGCCGAACTGAACCAGCTCACGAGGAAGCCAAAGACCCCATAAATGATGAGGTAGGAATCCCAGGGAAGGTCGCCGACTTTAAGAGGTGTAAAAAAATAACTCAGTACGGACCAGGAGAGTGCGATGGCGAGCAACCCCGGTCCCGTTCCGGCGTACCAGAAGGTGACAGCGATCGCGGCAAAGCTGAAAGACGTGAACGGGTGCGGCAAATCGTAGCGCCGCAGCATGAGTCCCGCGGCCGCCGCGATTGCGACAGAAACACTCGCAACTCCATAACGCTGAAAGACCGCGCCACTGCGTCGAGGCATTAAGATTGAAGCAAGTAATCGGTTCATCGTCTGCATCCTTCATAGCAACGTGTCATAGTGATTCAATCCATTTCAAACGCGACATATTGACGTTGTCAGTTGGCATTCATAGCCAACTTGCCGCAGCATTCCGGACGTTTGGGCAAATTCGATCGATCCCACCCTCCGCCCAGCGCCTGGATGAGTAACACGGCGCTCGCCATCCGTCGTCCAAGGATGTTTACGGCTGTCACCTCGTCGGAAAGTGCAGCATTCTGTGCGGTTATGACCTCTAGGTAGCTGGTGACCCCGCCTTCATACCTCGTATTGGATAGGGCGAGGGACCGCTGCGCGGACTGCACTGCGGTCGCCTGTACCCCCGCCTCTTGTTCCAGTATCCGCAAGGCTGCCAGATTGTCCTCAACCTGTTGGAAAGCAGTGAGCACTGTCTGTCGATATGAGGCTACGGTGGAGTCGTAGCCGGCCTTGGCTTCATCGTTTAAGGCGTGCCGTCGTCCTCCATCGAAGACGGTTTGTGCGACGGCCGCACCTACCGCCCAGAAAGCGCTGGGTCCCTGAAGTAAAGTCGTAATGGTCCCGCTCTCGAATCCACCCGAGCCCACAAGATTGATGAGCGGATAATAGGCAGTCTTCGCAAGACCAACTTGCGCATTCGCGGATGCTACCTGACGCTCGGCCGCTGCGATATCCGGACGGCTCTCCAGCAACTCTGACGGAACGCCAACCGGAATCACTGGGGGTGGAGTTGTCAGCGGCAGTGGGGGGAGACTGAAATCAGCGGGTGGCTTGCCGACCAACACTGCGGCTGCGTGCTCGTATTGCGCGCGAGTAACTCCAACATCGACTAGTTGGGCCTGGGTGGTTTCAAGTATAGTTCGCGCCTGCTCCACCTCTACTTCGGAAGCTAGTCCTCCCTGGTAACGTTCCTCGTTCAATTGCAGTGCTTGTTGGTATTGCCCGACTGTGTCTCGGAGTAGTTTCTCTTCCGCGTCGAGAGTCCGCGCTGCGAAGTAGTCGACGGCAAGATCCGCATGCATCGTGAGGTTTACGACGGCCAGATCGGCGGCACTTGCCTGTGCTTGTTCTCGATAGGATTCTACGTTCTTGCTGACGCGACCCCAGGCGTTGACCTGATAAGAGAAATCTACCGGCAACACGAAATCGTTAAAAGTCGCTCCGCGAGCGGCACTGCCGGGACGATTGTCTGAGTATCTCTGCCGCGTGGCCGAAGGAGCCGCGTTGATCGTTGGATAATAGTCAGCGCGAGCGTAGCGGAGAGCGGCACGCGCTTCCTGGTATTGGGCGACAGCAGCTTTTAGGTTCTGGTTGGAGACGTTGATCTGTTGCTCCAACGCGTTCAGTTGAGCATCTTGAAAGATCTCCCACCAATTTCCGCCCAGGTTTTGATCGCTTGGCTGAGCGCTTTTCCAGTTGCCCATCTCTTTGTACGCAGGTGGTGCGGGCACGGCCGGAGTCTTGTATTTCGGACCCACGGCGCAGCCTCCGAGTAGAAACATTGCGGGGAGGACCACGAAAAGCCCAACCATCCAGCCCCGAAGGCACGTTGCTTGTAAGCTTCTCATTGTGCATCTCCCGGCAGAGTTGCTTTCACCATGTTTACTGGCTGCCCAGACACGAGCGAATCGGACGGATTGACAACCACCTGATCGTCAGCTTGCAATCCAGCCACGACTTCGATCTCGTTCCCGAAGTCATGACCGGGAGTAAGATCCGTAAGTTCTACTTTGCCATTTTTCACCACGCCTACCTGCAAGTGCTCCGATCGGAAGATCAACGTATTGACTGGGACCAGGAACGTCGGGACGGCAGATGGAACCTGCAGATGCACTTCCGCATAGGAACCTGTCAGTAGCGTGTTATCAGGATTGGGGAGGTCAATTTCGGTTAGGAGCGTTCGAGTCGTCCCGTTGATTGCTTCGGACGTACGAACCACTTTTCCGGGGAATTTCTGGCCCGGGAATTCTGCAAGCACGATGTCTGCCGTTGTCTGTCCGGGCTTTACGCTTCGCGAATACTCCTCAGGAACATTCACGTACACGCGCAGAGTGCCAGTCTGGGCGATATGAAACAGATCGGTCTTGGCTGCGGAGCTGCTTCCTGCATTGATCAGGTCGCCGATGTCCGTATTCCGCGCGGTGATCACTCCATCGAAGGGTGCATAGACTTTTTCGAAGGAAACCAGGGCTTCGTAGTGCCGCACATTGGCGTTATCGGCGTCCAGGATTGCCTTGTTCGCGCTATACGTCCCCTCAGCATTGTCGCGGTCCTGCTGCGACACAGCATGTTTTTGGAACATTGCCTCGTAGCGGGTCTTCGTAATCTGGGCGAGATTAAGGTTGGCTGCGGCGGTTGCAAGATTGCTGCGTGCCTGGGCCAACTGCTCGTCAATTTCTGGCGACTGAATCGTAGCCAGCAGTTGCCCGGCTTTGACGTGCGCACCGATGTCGAAATACCACCTCTTCAGGTAGCCATCGGTGCGGGCGTAAACCGGAGACGAGATCAGCGGCTGCATATTTCCGGGCAGGATGATCTCTTGCGCGGGGGCAGCGGGTTTTGGTTGCACAACCGCGACATCGGGCACTGCCATTTGTGCCGTGACGTTGCGCAGATTAGCCGCTGCTTTGACGCGCGACAAAATTCCAAAGGCAAGGACGGCAGTGACAACTGCGGCCGCGGTCAGGGCGATGAACCAGAGTCGGCCAGTATGCGGGCTGCTGTTCGGCTGTGGGTGCAATGGAACTATTTCAACGTTACTTTCTGTTTGTTTGATCTCGAAGTTATTCATAGTGAGTCCCCTATTGAGTAAGACCTATTTCGCGGATACGGATTTCTTTCGCCATCCGTGCAGCAGGCTGAAGAATGTTGGAACGAAGAAGAGTGTCGAAACGGTTGCGAAGAGAAGGCCACCAATTACCGCTCGTCCGAGCGGAGCATTCTGCTCTCCGCCATCTCCCAGTCCCAGCGCCATCGGTACCATGCCGATGATCATGGCGAGAGCCGTCATGAGGACTGGGCGAAAGCGCGTGAAGCCCGCCTCCAGAGCAGCAGTTATGGGATCTTTGCCTTCCGCCATCTGTTCCCGGGCGAAGCTGACAACCAGAATGCTGTTTGCCGTCGCCACGCCCATGCACATAATTGCGCCCATCAGTGCCGGAACGCTGAGCGTGGTATTCGTGATGAAAAGCATCCAGGCGATTCCAGCGAGTGCAGCCGGCAATGCCGAGATCATGATGAAAGGATCAAGCCACGACTGGAAATTCACCACGATCAGCAGGTAATCGAGAAAGATTGCGAACACGAGCCCGACCAGAAGCCCGATGTAAGATGACCTCATCGTCTGGACCTGCCCACGAACCACAACCCGTGAACCACGGGGCAGCTGGCTGCGCATGGAATCGATAACCTCGTTAATGTCTCGCGAAACACCTCCCAAATCGCGACCGCTGAACGATCCGTAAATATCAATGACCGGTGCGACGTTGTAGTGAGAAACCAGGGCCATGCTGCTTCCCCGCTGCATTGAAACCAGGCTCGCCATCACCGAAGGAGGGGCTGCAGGATTTGTTCCCGTCACAGGCGTGTTGACCAGGTCCGGCAGCGACGAAGTTCGGTATTGCGGCGTCTGGGTCGCGATCGGATAACTTACTCTGGTCTTTGGATCGAGCCAGTACGTCGGAGCCGTCTGAAAGCTGCCACTAAGTGAGACCAACAGATTTTGCGCGACGTCGTGCGCGCTGAAGCCAAGCTCTTGCGCCTTTGTCCGTTCAACCCTGAGGTGAATGAAGGGATTGTCGAAGGGCTGCTGGATTCTCAGGTCCGTCGTTCCGGGCACGTATCTGACTTTTTGGAGCAACTGATCGGCCCAAAGCCGGTTGCCGGCCAGGTCATTCCCCACGACCTGAATGTCAATCGGAGCGGGGAGCCCAAAGTTCAGAATCTGCGTGACGATGTCGGACGGCAAGAACGCAAAGATCACGCCGGGAAACTCCTTGGCCAAGCTCATCCGAAGCTGCTGAACATAATCCGCAGTTGGATGATGCTTGGGAGCCAGGGTGACGAGGATGTCCGCATCCGAGGCGCCAACTGGAGCCGAGTTGCTGTACGAAAGATTGATGCCGCTGTATGGCAGTCCGATATTGTCGATGATGCTCGATAATTCGGTCGGTGGAATCTTGCTGCGAATCGAATTCTCTACCTCATCGCACAGGAAAGCCGTGTCTTCGATACGCAGCCCCGTGCGCGCTCGAAGATGAAGTGTGAAACTGCCAGCATCTACGCTTGGAAAGAAGTTCTGCCCCAGGAAGGGAACGATGATCGCCAGCGATGCCAAACACGCAGCGAAGAACATTACCAGAAATGCGCGCCTATGGTTCAAAGCAAGTGCAAGAAGCGTGCGATACGCTGCGCGAAAGCGTTCGAACCCCGCTTCGAACCAGCGCTGAAACCTGACCAGGGGATTTCGGCTCGGAGCATTTCCGTCGACCGCCTTTTGGTGTCTGAGAAGGTATTTCGCCATGGTCGGAACGATGGTTCGCGAGAGCACGTAGGATGCGAGCATCGCAAACACCACAGCTTTCGCAAGCGGCAGAAACAAGTATTTAGCGACTCCTGAAAGCAAGAACATGGGGGCAAACACAATGCAGATCGAGAGCGTTGCGACGAAAGCAGGCGTAGCAATCTGCATGGCGCTGTCAAGAACGACCTCGTCCATGTTCTTATCGGGTTCTGCTTCGAGATTCCGGTTGATGTTCTCGACTTCCACCGTGGCGTCATCGACAAGGATTCCGACGGCCAGGGCCAATCCTCCCAATGTCATGATGTTGATGGTTTCGCCGGTCACGCTGAGTACGATGATCGAGGTGAGAATTGCCAGCGGAATCGAAGTCGCGATGATCAGCGTGCTCCGCCAGCTGCCCAGAAACATCAGGATCATGAACGCGGTCAGGCAGGCTGCAATCAAAGCTTCGCGTACAACACCGCTAATCGCCCCCTTCACGAAAATCGACTGGTCGGCCAAGGGACTCATTTTCAGCTGTGGTGGAACTGTGGCCGCGATCCTGGGCAAGATCGACTTGATCCCGGAGATTACGTTCAGGGTTGAGGCATCCCCGGCCTTTTCGATGGTCACCAACACGGAGCGCTGCCCGTTTACCCGGACAATGTTTGTTTGGGGTGGGAAACCATCACGTACCCAGGCCACGTCCTTGACATAGATCGTGGCGTCCCCGATTGTCTTGATCGGGATGCGATTCAGATCTGCGATCGTCTGTGGCGCGGCATTCGGGATGTCCACGTTATATTCGGTGCCACCAATTTTCGATGTGCCGGTCGGCAGGATCAGGTTCTGTGCCGCGATTGCATTGACCACATCCAACGCAGAAAGCCCTTTTGCTTGCAATGCCGCCGGGTTGAGATCCACCTGAACCTGACGCTGCTTGCCCCCGTACGGATAAGGTACGGCCGTTCCTGGAATGGTGATCAACTGTGTGCGAATGAAATTCAATCCGTAGTCGTTGAGCTCTTGCTCCGACATCCCCTTGCCGGAGAGTGCCAGTTGCAATACCGGAACGCTCGACGCGCTATACGCAATGATCAGGGGTGGCGTAGTCCCTTGCGGCAACATCTTTAATTGGGTCTGAGAACTGGCCGTAATCTGCGCGACCGCACGGTCCAGGCTAGCGGTGGGTTGCAGAAACACCTTCACGACAGCGATCCCGTACAGCGACTGGGATTCGACGTGCTCGATATTGTCGACCACCGTAGTGAGGTTCCGCTCGGTGATGCTGACGATGCGATCGGACATCTCCCTGGGGACCAGACCGTTGTAGGTCCAAATGATGCTGACCACAGGAATGTTTATGTTGGGGAATATGTCAGTTGGCGTGCGGAAGATGGCGACCGCACCCATCGCGAGAATCAGAATGGCCAGAACCACAAAGGTGTAAGGCCGCTTTAACGCTATTTGAACAATCCACATAAAGTCCTCTTGGCTGGCTAAAGTTGCTGGTGCTGCGCTTCCGCTCGTTTCATCTCAATCCGCTCTCGCGAGATCCACTCTCTAATGAATGCGGAGCAATTTCTGAGTCTTGCGCCCTGTGTCTCGATTTGCGCCAGGAAACGGACGGCATCGCGGTCGACCAATTTCACCTCTGCTAAGTCCAAGACCAGGCCATGGTCTGGATGTTCGGAATGTACGAGTCTATGGAGTTCCGAAACATGCTCCGCTTGCATCCGACCCGTAAGGGTGAAAATCACGCGCTCTCGTTCGTCTGATATGTCGATTCGTAAGGTCATTCGTTGTGCCTTTCGCTTTTGGGAGAATGCATTACGACGGCCAATGCTAAGCCATTGAAAAATAACTTCTTAAGTCCCCTAGCTGGTAACGAGGATTCGGAAATTTCCGAATCCTCGTGATCGTATCCACCAGAATCACGAGCATGCGGCTACTAGGAGTCGGGGGGAATACGCCAGTGAAAACCTGCGACCGCATTGAAGGGAGGAAAGGACCCTTGAATATCACTAGGTGGAATGAAGCGTGGAGCGTGGAATTCCTAGCTTTCCTGATGCGCCCACCAGGGCCTTGGAAGGGGGAGGGCGTTAACTATTTGCTCGCAGCAAGCTCAGAGGACTTCTGCTCAGGTGTGCCGAAATGCACGCGCATGTGCTCTGTTGAGACATATGTGGCCCAGTAACCGCTCCGCGACGATTAAAACAATTCTTTTGATTGACCTGCACCTGTGGAGAGTCGATACTGTCCAATTGTTGGTGCCTCACGGCCGAAGCACGCTCTCTCGAGACTGACCCTCGTCATGCTCAAGGGGAACTCGATCACCTTTCCGCGTTGAAGCTCCGGAACCCACCTTTCTGTTTTCTGAAATCTCTCGGGTATGTAGAATTCGATTATCTTTGCCATAACCACCCTCATTTCAAAAGCTCATAAAGCCATGTTTTTCGGCTTTCCGCTCAACAGAAATGCAAGGCGGCGACCAAACTTTAAGCCGCTGAAAGCATGCGCTCAGGCAGCGATGACGTTCCCGAGAATTCGAACATTTCCGGGTTCTCGGAAATAGATGTCCAACTTGGAACTGCGCGGGTTTCGGGGTTAAAACACACAAAGTGAAAGGTGCGGTCATCGGCCGAGCTCAGACGCGAAAAGACACTCGAATTGGCTGTTAATTCTTAAGACGCGAGTGGGATCCCGAGTGACTCTGCGATTTAACGTTGCTTGGCATTGTACGGACAACTAGGCCTTTCTAAACCGCTGCTTGTCGATCTTCAGGGCTTTGATCTTGGAGTCGAGTGTCGACTGCGGAATTCCGAGCTTTGCCGCCGCTCCGCGAGGACCCGATACTCGGCCGTTGCTGTCGGCAAGGGCCGCCTCGATCATCTGTCGCTCATGGACGGATAGTTTCTCAGTGAGCGGTAGGGCTCCCTCTACGGCGACAGGAGTACGTCGCCCGAGCCAGCTTTCGTCAACAAAAAGCGTGTCCGTATCACAAATAACCACAGAACGTTCAATCACGTTCTGCAGTTCGCGAATGTTGCCCGGCCATGTATACGATTGGAGAGCCTCCATGCTTTTCTTGTTAATGTTCGTAACGTTCTTTCCAGCTTTACTGGCGTAACGCTCGGCAAAGTACTGCACTAACAGAGGGATGTCTTCTTTACGCTCCCGCAGCGGAGGCACTTCGATCGGGAACACGTTCAGACGGTAGAACAAGTCCTCCCGAAACCTGCCCTCAACGATCGCACCCTGCAAATCCCGATTCGTTGCAGCCACGACCCTCGCGTTCGTTTTGAAAGACTCATTTCCTCCAACGCGCTGGAATTCTCGTTCCTGGAGAACGCGCAACAGCGCAACTTGGATCTCAGCCGGAAGCTCACCGACCTCGTCCAGAAAGATTGTGCCGCCTTCCGCAGACTCGAATCGACCTACGCGTCGCTGCGTCGCACCGGTGAAGGCGCCCTTTTCGTGTCCAAACAGCTCCGATGCGATCAGGTCGCGTGGGATCGCTGCGCAATTGAGGCTCACAAAGGCTCGCGACGATCGCCCAGAGCGCTTGTGGATGGCACGTGCGATGAGTTCCTTGCCAGTCCCAGTCTCACCCGTGATCAGAACTGTCGAGTCGGCGGGCGCGACCTTGGCGACCCGCGACAAAACCGATTGCAGAGCAGGAGACGATCCGACAATCTCTTCAAACATCCTGGTGATGTCGATCTCTTCGCGGAGGGCCACATTCTCTTTGTACAGCTGGTCGCGCAGAGCTCGAATCTCATCAAACGCATTTCTCACGGTCGTGATGTCCGTTACGGCGCCGATGAATTCCAGCCCGGCCGCTCCGCGACGGGCATGCCCCAGGACGTGCACCATCTTCACCGAGCCGTCGGGCATCGCCAGACGATGCTCCATGTCAAGGTTCTCGCTGTGCGATGCGACATCGAGATTCTCCTTGACTCGGCGAAGATCCTCGGGATGGACACGTTCGAGAACGCGTTCCACAGTCGGCTTGAGGGCACGATCGTATCCAAAGATCTGAAAGGTCTCGTCGGACCAGAGAAGCTCTCCGGTGTCGACATTCCAACCGAAGCTTCCAGTTTGGCTTAACGCCTGCGCTTCGGCAAGATATGCCTCACTCTTGACCAGCGCCTCATTGGTTTCTTTGAGTGTTCGGACGGTGTCTTTAAGATCATCGCGGGCGACCCGCAGTGATTGAGTCGCCAATCGTTGTGCGACGCTGAGCGAGCCAACAAAAAGTGCCGACAAGACAAAAACAAGGAATCGCGCCATTTCGCCGGGTTTTGCCGCCAATGAATTAAGTGGGGAAAGGAAACTGTAGTAGAACCCGACGGCAGAGAGGATAGTAGCCAAAAGGCCTGGACCAACTCCCCCAAGCCAAGCGCTGAACATTACGGCACACAGAAATAGTGATACCGGAGCGGCTTCCAGATGTAATAACGGCAAATGTGAAAGGATAAATGCCGTACCAACGGAGAGAACCGCGATTCCGTAGCCCAGAATGCGCGGCAGTCTTCGCCCCAAAAGCGGATTAGAGCTCTGCATGTGTGCTCGGGTGACGGCACAGTCGCTCGCCTTCAGAATGTTACTACCCACAGCCCGATCATGTCGCCAACGGCTGCATAGCAGGGATACCCTCCCACGAAGCGCGAATCCGAGACCTCTTAAGTGCATCCACAAGCCAATCTAGTTCAGCTCCCGTCGCTTACAAGGAGAGCGAAGCGTGCGCCGCTGGAGATGCAGCTCCTATTGACAGTCTATATGTACGTCGCTATTATTCATATAGACTGCCTATAGGAGGGATGCTTGAACTCGGAACCGACCACCCTTCTTCAAGGGACGCTGGACTTGCTCATCCTCAGATCGCTTCTTGCGGGCGAGCAACATGGGCTGGCAATCTCACGCAGAATCCAGCAGATCACTGGCGGAACGTTTATTGTCAAACCCGGTTCTCTCTTTCCAGCTCTTCACCGGATGGAAGAAGAAGGCTGGATTTCGGCTTTGTGGGGCGATTCGGAGAACAATCGCCGCGCGAAATACTACCGATTGACGAAAGCAGGCCAGAAGCAACTCGACGTGGAAACCAAACGCTGGGGACGCATCTCCTGGGCGATTGCCCGGGCTTTGGAAGCGTCGTAGTGAGGTGCTCGCCGTGCCCCTTGCATCGAAGGTACGAAGTTTTTTCCGGAATCTCTTTTTGTCTCGCCAGGTGGAAAGCGACCTCGATCAGGAGGTGCGCTCCCATCTCGAGATGCTAACCGACGAGAACATTCGATCTGGCATGTCTTCGGAAGAAGCACAACGTGCCGCGCGGATCGAATTGGGTGGCCTGGATCAGGTGAAAGGACAAGTTCACGAAGTGCAGATTGGTAATTGGCTTCATTCCGTATTTGCCGATTGTCGTTTCGCCTTCCGCCAATTTCGCAAGACTCCCGGCTTCACCGTGATCGCGGTGTTAACGCTGGCTCTGGGTATCGGGGCCAATTCTGCGGTCTTCAACGTGGTGAATCGCGTGTTGCTGCATCCCCTCCCTTATCCGGAATCGGATCAACTCATCGCGCTTTGGCTCGATGCACCGGGCGCCGGAGGAATGGCGAATTCTTCCACTGGACTTCAGCTTTCGCCTTCGATGTACATCACGTTCTCCGACCACAACCAGACCTTTCAGTCGATGGGCATATGGACGTCAGGCAGAGCGAATGTAACCGGGATCGCAAGGCCTGAGGAGGTCCGCACTGAATTGATCAGCGATGGCATCCTCGAGACGCTTGAGGTTCCCCCGGTGCTAGGCCGCTGGTTTTCGCAAGTCGATCAGGATCCGCACGGCGGCAGGACCGCCATGCTGAGCTATGGATATTGGAAGCGCCGTTTTGGAGGCGACCCCGGCGTTATCGGACGCACTCTCCAGGTTGACGCGGAGCCGCGCGAGATCATCGGCGTTATGCCTCGCGGCTTCCGCATGGTGGATCAGGACTTTGATCTTCTGATTCCCATGGCCATCGACCGCATCCACCAGAAGCTTTCTCCTTTCGGTTACGACAGCATCGCTCGTCTTAAGGCTGGTGCTTCGCTGGCGCAAGCGAATGCAGACATCGCCCGCCTCATTCCCCTCTGGATGGATTCATGGTCCAACGGCCCAGGGACCAATCCGCACTACTACCACGTCTGGCGAATCACGCCGAACTTTCATTCGCTGAAGCAACAGGTCATTGGCAACATCAACAACGTGTTGTGGGTGGTCATGAGCATCGTTGCGGTGGTCCTGCTGATCGCCTGCACCAACATTGCTAACCTTCTTCTTGTGCGCGCGGAGTCGCGCCAGTTAGAGTTGTCGATCCGCGCCGCGCTGGGCGCAGGCCGCGGACGGATCGCGCGGCAGTTGCTGCTGGAAAACATGCTGCTCAGTCTTACCGGGGGCGCCGTCGCAGTCGCGGTTGCCTATTGTGTCGTGCGGCTTCTGGTCGCCGTCGGTCCTGCCGATTTGCC
>Ga0070735_10004583_pt1 | contig 11602 bp, 6 predicted proteins | sample Coa_R1_FD_66443 | JGI IMG/M metagenome (GOLD analysis project Ga0070735, IMG submission 66443) | Surface soil microbial communities from Centralia Pennsylvania, which are recovering from an underground coalmine fire - Coalmine... | ecosystem: Environmental > Terrestrial > Soil > Unclassified ... | reverse complement strand
AACGGCGCCGACGGCTGGCATGCCGCCAGCCAGCGCAATTCCAGTGCCGGCTCCGCCGGAGCAACCAAAGCACCCGCCAGCCCCGAGCGCGGCAGAGCCTTCTGTTCCTGCGGCAGCCGCAGCGCCGACGCCGACGGTTGCCGCGCAGTCACCCAGAATAGCACAGGCGCCGCCGCCGGATCAGCCGGCGCCACTACCACCGGCCCCGACAGCAGCAGCCGAGGTGTCCGCCACGCCGGCTCCGACGGCTGCTATCGCGCCAGTCCCACCGCCGAGCGTTCTGCCGGCGGAGACGGAGATGTCGGAGGCTGATCGCCGACAGGTGCAAGAAGCGCTGCATCGCCTGGACTATTACAAAGGGCCTCTGGATGGCATCTTCGGGCCCTTGACCCGCGCAGCCATCCGACGATTCCAGCGACAGAACATGGGGTCCGTGGCGACCGGTCACCTCACGGCGGACCAGGCCAACCGATTGGTGATGCCGCGATAAAGCGGCATTTCCACGGTTGGGACGGAGGCACATCATCATACAGGCGGACCCGTGCGTTCAATCTCCATTCGAAACGATGCGCCCGTTGTCATGCAAGACATGCCGATGAAAGCGGTTCGCGAATTATCGGTGCTGCCAGCGACACCAGGGCCAGTGGTGTAACCGAACTATCCGAGCACCAGGTTGGTCCGGTGCTGAACGAAAGCGTTGACGCAGTGGCGCGATTGATCGGCAATGAATGAATGTCGTTCGTGTTGATCGGCAAAGCCTTCGCAGCGCGCGACATGGTTCGCCAAGCATCACCAGGTTCCCTTATCACGCTGATCTGTATTTCGGCGAAAAGCGTGAACTAAATCACACCTTTTCAGATGTTTAGCGCATGAAAGCCATGCGAATCAAAGCGGTTGCCCGCTGCCTGATACGCGCTAACTCTGCTGCAACGCAGCAATGCCGTTCGGCGGCACAGGAGGTGGGTTATGTATGTCGTATTTTCCGATCAGGTGGCGCCAACGTGCGCGACAATTACGGATTGGCTCGTGGGCTTCGGTCGCACCATCCGCCAGCACTACTCCGGGTGGGCTGCGCAGCGGCGCGAACGGGCTTTCGCGCAGGCGCTGTACTACGCAACCGACGTTGAGCTCCGGGACATGGGTATTACCCGCGGGGACATCCCTGCAGTTGTAAGCAGGAGCTATAGGCGCGATTGAGAAGGAGGCGACCGGCTTGGCTCTGGTCGCCTCGCTCAATGTTTCCTTTGGAACGTTACGAGATGCTCTACGCGTGCGCGACCTTGCCGATTCTGTTGCTGTGCACGGTGCGCCATACGCCCGCTGCAGAAGATCGGCGTTCGGCACGATCGCGATTCGCAACACTCCTTCCTTAACGCTCCTTCCTTATCGTGACCATTTGCTGCGCCGAGACTCGAACCGTCCCGCGACCGGATATAGCCGTCTCTCGCGCAACCATCCTTGATCGGGCAGTATCGCAGGATCATGCCCCTTTGGCCGTTGATCGCCACGCTGGCAGCGCAGACGCTGGCGACCATGGCACTCTTCTCCTTGCCCGCTATTGCCCCGGCGGTGGCGCGGGCCCTCGACGTGCCGGGCGAATTCGTCGGCGTGTTCGTCTCCGTCGCCTACGGTGTCGGTATCGTATCGGCACTGTTCTCGCCCGGGTTCATCCATCGATATGGCGGCGTGCGGGTATTGCAAGGCGTGCTGGTTGCGACCGCCGCCATGCTGGCGCTGGCCGCCGGCGGCAGCGTGACGTGGCTGGCGATCGCTGCCGTGGTGCTGGGCCTCGGCTACGGCGCCGCGGCGCCGGCGTCCACGCATCTGCTGGTCCCGCAGACGCCCCCGGCAGTGTTCAACATGGTGATGTCGCTCCGCCAGATCGGCGTGCCGCTGGGCGGTGTACTCGGCTCGCTGCTCCTGCCGCCGCTGGTGGTGCACGTCGGCTGGCGCGAGGCGCTGCTGGCGGAACTGCCCGGCGTGCTGCTGCTCACGGTGCTGATGGAAATTCCGCGACGCCACTGGGACGTCGATGTGCACCCCACGCGCCGGCTGCTCGGCCGCGCTCTGCTGGCGCCGTTCGCCCTGCTGCGCGCCTGGCCGATGTTGCGACTGTCCATCGCCAGCTTCTTCTATTCCGGCACACAGCTCTGCTTCGTCGCCTTTACCACGACGCAACTCACCACGGTCGCGGGTTTCGGCCTGATCGAGGCAGGACGCGCGCTCGCCGTCTACCAGATCACCGGCGCGGTCACCCGGCCAATCTGGGGATGGATCGCGGATCGCTGGCTGACGCCAAGTCACATGCTCGCCGTGCATGGCTTTGGCATGGCGGCGGCATCGGTAGCCGCCGGCTTGTTCAGCCCGCGCTGGTCGCATCCCGCGGTGCTGCTCGTCGCTGCCGTCGCCGGCAGCACCGGCGGCGGTTATACCGGCGTCGCCTATGCCGAGTACGCCCATCTCGGCGGCGCGCGCCGGACCGAGGCGACCGGCCTCGGCACCGCGGTCATGTTCGCGGGCGTGCTGCTGATCCCCTCGAGCTTCGGTGTCACCGTGGCGGCAACCGGCGGCTATGCTTTCGCCTATTCGGTGCTCGCCGCCCTTGCCTTGATCAGCGCCGTTCTGCTCTGTCTCGACACATGCAGCAGCCGCGCCGCACCCGTCTGACCGAGGCCGACCGCGCGCTCTGGGCGATCTACACGGGGTCTGTCCGGCCCATGCGTGGCCGGACGCCAATACCGGCACGTCGGGAGCAGATCGTCGTGTCGCCGGATGCCCAGCGCCCGGCGGCTCCAGCCCGAGTGGTGCGGGTTCCGCTGGCGCCGCTGTCCGTGGGCGCGCAGCCAGGCGGGGTGGACACCGCTTCGTGGCAGCGCCTCCGCACCGGCAAGCTATCGCCCACCCGGACGCTCGATCTTCATGGCCATACCGCCCAGCGCGCCCATCGCGCGTTGTCCAGCTTCCTGCGCACCGCACAGGCCGAAGGCGTGCGATGCGTCGAGATCGTCACCGGCCAGGGCGCCGTGTTGCGGCGAGAACTGATGCTCTGGCTGAACCAGCCGGAGTTTCGTGGACTGGTTTTGGCGGCGGCACATCCCCACGCTGCCAATCCCGGCGCGGTACGCCTCCTGCTCAGGCGGACCCGGTGACGCCATTCGGAGCCAGGCTTCGGGCCCTTCGAGCCGAGCGTGGCGTGACCCTCCACCACCTGGCCAACGAGCTGCAGGTATCCGCAGCCTATCTGTCGGCCCTTGAACATGGGCGACGTGGCGCTCCCAGTGCCGGCCTGGTGCACCAGGTCAACGAGTTTTTCGGGCTGATCTGGGATGACGCCGAGGATCTGGCGCGCCTTGCCCGGCTGTCACATCCACGTGTGACCGTGAACACTGCCGGGCTGACACCCGAACAGACCGCCCTCGCCAACCGGCTCGCGCAGAGCATCCACCGGCTGACCCCGGAGACCGTCGCGGCTCTGCATGCTGTTCTGGACAGCACGTCACGCGCGGAAAAGCCCAGGCTGAGGCGGGCGGCCGGCGCCGGTCGAGGATAAGGGGCCGGCGACCGGCGTTTCGGCCACACAAGACCCCCCGCGAAGTCGTCGCGTTCGCCACGAACACCAACCGTCACCCGGATTAACCCTGGATTAACCAATGGGATAGCCAGTGGAGGTGCTCGCTATGCACGATCTGGCCTCGGGTCATGGGATTGACGGAGCGGATTTCGATCGGAGCGTCACAGTCTGGGATTGCGGTACTGGGCGGTGCTTGCCGCTTCCCCGGTGCGGATAGTTTTGACCACGTCGCCGATATCCTGCTGACCGGCCGCGATGCCCTGGCGGCCGGCCGCCCATCGCGCTGGTCGCGGGAGCGCTATCTGCACCCAACCCCGCGGACGCGGGGGCGTAGCTACACGTTCGATCACGGGCTGATCGCCAACGTCAGCGAGTTCGATGTCGAACTCTTCGGCATTTCGCCGCGTGAGGCCCAGCAAATCGATCCGCAGCAGCTCCTTCTGCTGGAGGTGACCTACGAGGCCCTGGAAGACGCCGGACTGTCACGAACCGTGCTCGCCGGCAGCAAGGTCGGTGTGTTCGTAGGCGCGTCCTTTTGCGACCACTTCCATCGCCGGTTGATGGATGTCGCCACGCTCGACGGTTACTTCATGACCGGCGCCGCGATGAGCATCCTGTCGAACCGCATCTCGCATGCATTCGACTGGAAGGGGCCGAGCATGACCGTTGATACGGCGTGCTCGTCGTCGCTCGTGGCGCTGCATCTGGCGTGCCAGGCGCTGCGGACTGGCGAGGTCGATACCGCCGTCGTCGGCGCGGTAAATCTCTTGCTCGCGCCGGAGCCCTTTGTCGGCTTTTCCCAGGCCGCGTTGCTGTCGCCGAGCGGGCGCTGCCGCCCATTTTCGGCAGAGGCCGACGGTTATGTCCGGTCCGAGGGTGCCGGAGCCATCGTCCTGCGCCGAAACGACGCAATGGCGCCAGACGACGCGCCACGCGCCTGGGTGCTGGGGACCGGCTCCAATTCCGACGGCCATACCAATGGCATTTCGCTGCCGAACGCAGGCACGCAGGCTGCCCTGCTGCGCGAGGTCTATGCCGCTGTCGGCGTCGCGGCAGATGACCTCTGCTACCTTGAGGCGCACGCGACCGGTACTGCCGTCGGCGATCCGATCGAGGCGCGCGCCATCGGCGAAACCCTGGGTTGTTCGCGCGCCAGGCCGTTGCCGGTCGGATCAGCGAAATCCAGCTTCGGCCACCTGGAGGCCGCAAGCGGGATGGTTGGCCTCTTCGCTGCCATGACTGTGGTCCAGTCACGCTCGCTGCCTCGTCTGGCGCATTTCGCTGCGCCAAACCCGAATATCGACTTCGCAGGACTTTGCCTGGCGCCGACCGCCGTCGCTCGGCCTCTGGCAGACGATGAAGCAGCGATCGTCGGCATCAATTCGTTCGGCTTCGGCGGCACGAATGCCCACGCGATCATCGCTGCCGAACCCCTCGCGCCAGTAGCCTCGCGGCATCGCCGCGCCGCTCCGGCCACCAGTGAGGTACCACCGCTGATACTGTCAGCTCACAGCGCTCCGGCGCTCGCAGCACTTGCCGACCGCTGGGTGGAATTCCTGCCGACCGTGCATCAGGCAGAGCTTGCCCCGATGTTGCGCGGCGCAGCCCGAGGACGGCCTTTGTACGATCATCGCCTCGTCGCACATGGATCGGAACCCCGGGCGCTCACCGAGGCATTGCAGTCCTGGCGGGCTGGTTCGCCGACATCCCGCGTGGTCAGCGGCCAGGCTGACGCCGGCGCGCTTGGCTTCGTCTTCGCCGGTAACGGGTCACAATGGCCTGGCATGGGGCAGCTCGCGATGGCCGAGAACCCCGGCTTCCGTACGGCAATCGGCCGGCTCGATGGCATCCTCGGCCCTCGGCTGGGTTGGTCGATCGTAGCAGCACTGGAAGTGCCAGACCCGGCAAGACTGCGGCGGACCGACGTTGCCCAGCCTCTGCTGTTCGCCATCCAGTACGCGCTCGTCGAGGCTTTGGCCGAAGCCGGCATTCGCCCCGCGGCGGTGGTGGGCCACAGCGTTGGCGAGATTGGCGCCGCCTGGGCGTGCGGCGCTCTCGGCCTGGAAGACGCGCTCGATGTGCTGATCGCCCGCAGCTCTCTGCAGCAGCGCAGTCACGGCCAGGGACGCATGGCAGTGTGCGGACTGGATAGCGCGGCACTGCACGCCACGCTCGCGGAACACGGTCTGGCGCTGGAAATCGCTGCGATGAATGCGCCGCGTGCCGTCACCGTGGCAGGTTCCGCCGCCGATATTGCCCGCCTTGGCACCGTCATGCGCGCGGCGGACATCTTCTTCAGCGAACTCGACCTGGATTACGCATTCCACAGCAGCCTGCTGGATCCGATCGAGCAGGAATTGCGGCACAGGCTCGCCGGCCTGGTCAGCAGCCCGGCTGTCGTGCCGTTTGTGTCTACAGTGACCGGCGAGGTCGAATCCGCGCTCGCGCTGGATGCGGAATACTGGTGGCGCAACATCCGCGAGCCGGTACGCCTCGATGCGGCGCTCGAGGCGCTCGACGCGCTCGGTATCGGCACGCTGCTGGAGATTGGCCCGCACCCTGTGTTGCAGTTCTTCCTTCGCCAGGGACAGCGCAAGTCGGGGCGCCCGATCCGCGTGCTTGCCAGCCTCTCGCGGGGCCAGACAAGCGATGACCCGGTCCTGGGCGTGATTGCTGCCTGCCATGTTGCCGGCCAGGACATTGGGCGTGGGCCGCTGTTTGAAGGTGAACGACGAACCCGCGAATTGCCGCGCTATCCGTTCCAGCGGCAGACGATCTCGTTGCGCAGTTCAATCGAAAACCTTGATGTATCGGATATCGCTCGGGCGCATCCTCTGCTGGGTTTTCCGATCGGCGACAGCGGACTCCTCTGGCGCGCGCAGGTCGATACAACGCTATTCCCCTGGCTCGGGGATCATGTGGTCGACGGCGATGTCATCATTCCGGCGACAGCGCTCCTCGACATGGCACTTGCCGCGGCACGTGTCCGCTTCGCTGACAGCCAGGTGCTCGACTTGCTGGACGTGGAGCTTCGCCAGCCGGTGCTGCTCGAAGCGGGCAGCCTCGTCGAGCTCGGCCTGCAGATCAGCCCTGAACGCAACACGTTCGAGATCGTCAGCCGGACACGGCTGTCCGATGCTCCCTGGCGGTTGCATGTCACTGGGCGTCTCGCTGTCGGCGAGTGGGTGTCGACGGGGATTGCATCGTCTCCCCTCGCGGGCGTCACGATGACACCAGACGTCCTCTACGACCGTGCAGCATCGGTCGGATTGCATTACGGCGCGACGTTCCGGACTGTCGAAACGCTGACGCTGCACGACACGCGATCGGCAACGGTTACGCTTCGTGTGCCGGACGCCGATCACGGTTTGCGTTCCCTGTCGGGATCCATCCTGGATCCTGCCTGGGCCGATGGTTCCTTGCATGGACTGATCGGGCTGCTGACCAGCCGGGACAGTACAGATCCCGCCATGATGCTGCCCCGGCGTTTCGCCCGGGTCCGCCATTTCGGTTCATCGAAGGCCGTCCATACGGCGCGGCTGATGATTGTCCGGACCGGGCCTCGGGCCGTTGAAGCCGCCATTCAATTGCTGGATGCCGAAGGTGACCGGGTGGCCGACATGTCGGGTGTCTGGTTGGCGCGGGTGCCTCTGCGCCGTCAGCACGAAGCATTGCCCCTGTGGGCCACCGAGCTGCGTTCGCTGCCGCCGCTGCACCAGCCGATGAGCCGGCTGCGCGCGCCGTTGACAGGCCCCGCGCTGGGCAACACCGCGCCGCAGGACGCCGCCATTCTCCTGGATGCGTGCATCAGCTCCGCTGCCTACGCCGCGCTTGCGCCATTGGCGGCAGTCGCCGGATTGAACCCAGATGCATTGGTGGCGGCTGGTGATGTGCATCCCGCGGCCAGGCGACTGTTGCAACATCTGCTGCAATGGCTGGAAGCGGATGGGCTGGCAAGCCACCACAGTGGCGCCTGGCGGCTCGCCGAGCAGTGCGACCTGCCCACGGCGCCCGAGATCTGGCGCTCCCTGCTCGGCGATTTGCCGGAGATTTCCGGGGAACTCGCGCTCCTCGGCGCCGCGATGGAGGGATTGCCGCACGCCCTCGCAAATGGCTCGCATGCGGCTGCGGACCTTTCGCGAGCCATGCTCGAACAGATGCTCAAGGATGGTCCGGATGGCCACGCGACCATCGCCGCCGTTGCGGGCCGCGTTGCAGGTATCGCCAACGCATGTTCCGACGCCCGTCCTCTGCGCATTCTGGAGATTGGCGCACGCGATGCGGGCCTCGCTCGCGCGATCGCCCGCCAGCTTGGGCGGTCGGTGCCTGGCCTCTACTACGTCGTCGCGGTCGCCGGAACCGAGGCGGCGGATCTGCCGGACAATGTTCTGCATGGATTGCCGGGCCGGTTCGTGGCGTGGGATCAGGAGAGCGAGCCGCCGCCGGAAATCCTGCCGGGGAGCTTCGACCTGATCATCGGTAGCTATGCCGGCAGCCTGGGGCCGGGCGGCCGAGCCCTGCCGACAATTCTCGCCCCGCTGCTGGCACCGGAAGGCCGTATGATCCTGGCCGAACCGCTGCCGAACCGGCTGTGGCAACTCGCCTTGGACGGCGATCTGGAACTTTCAGGTGGCACAGGTCAGCACCTGCTGAGCGGAGCAAGCTGGCTGGCATTGATGGATGGCGCAGGCCTGCGCCATGTCCATGCGGAGCCGATTGCCGGGATGATCTGGCCCGCATCGCTGCTGGAAGGCGAGGCACCGATGTTCGACGAGCCCGCCGAGACATCGGATGAGCAGACAGCGATGCACCAGACCGATGTCCTGTTGGTCGGTGAGCCGGAGGACGCGCTTACGCAGGCTCTGGCCCAGAAACTGGGCACGCAAGGCCAGCCACCGCGATGCTGCGGTTTGCCCGGATTGCTCGCCGAACTGGAGCGGCCAGCGTCGGACATCATCGTCGTCACCGGCGATACAGCGGCCGCGTCGCGGCAGTTGGGCAATCTTGCCAGCGCGATCAGCCACATTGCGAAACCAGGCAGGCTGTGCCTCGTGACGCGTGGCGATGCTACCGGCGAACCGCTCGCCGCCGCGCTGGAAGCTGCCCTGCGCGTGCTGGCAAACGAGAACAATGGCCTGTCCTGTCGCAGCATCCGTGTCTCCCACAATCTGTTGCCGGAAGTCGCGGCCGTGCGGATTGTCGAGGAACGGCAGGCGGGCTCCGACGAACCGGAACTTTACCTGTCCGCCACCGCACGGCAGGCCCCGCGGGTCAGGCGGCTCTCGCCGGTAACGTTGCCAATCGAATCAGCGCAATTGGCAATCGGCCAGCCAGGCAATCTCGATACGTTGCATTGGCGTCCCTTCACCGGGACCAGGCCTGGAACCGGCGAAGTGATGCTGGAAGTTGCCGCTGCCGGGATCAATTTCCGCGATCTGATGTGGTCGCTCGGCGTCCTGCCCGATGAAGCGCTGCTGGACGGCTTTGCCGGAGCCACGCTCGGGATGGAATGCGCGGGCACCGTTCTCGACGTTGGGGCAGACATTACGGCGTTACAGCCCGGCGATCGCGTGATGGCTTTGGCGCCGGCGGCGCTCGCAACGCACACGACGACACGCGCTGCCGCCTGCGTGCCAATACCCGCGAGCATGAGCTTTGCCGCCGCCGCGACGATGCCGGTTGCCTTCATGACTGTCTGCCATGCGCTCGGCGATCTCGCGCGGATCACCGAAGGTGAGACCGTGCTGGTGCACGCCGCTGCTGGCGGCGTCGGCCTTGCTGCCGTCCAGTATGCGACTGCGCGAGGCGCCGAGGTCATCGTCACAGCGGGATCCGAAGTGAAGCGGACCTTCCTCCGGATGCTGGGCATCCGGCACGTGTTTGATTCACGCAGCCTGCGTTTTGCCGATGACGTCATGGCGGCAACCGGCGGTCGAGGGGTCGATGTCGTGCTGAACTCGCTGCACGGCGAAGCGATGCGCCGCAGCATGGCACTTCTTGCCCCCTTCGGCCGCTTCATCGAGCTGGGCAAGCGGGACTTCATTGCCGACACGGCTGTCGGCGTGCGCCCGTTGCGGCGCAATGCTGCCTATTTCGGCGTAGACACAGATCATCTCGCGCATCTGCGGCCGGCGCGTGCGGCCGCGATGCTCGAGGAACTGTCCGCATTGATGGCGAGCGGCGCGTTGCGTCCGCTGCCGCATCGCGTGATGGGCTACGCCGATGTGGTCGAGGCCTTCCGCGTGATGCAATCCGCCGAGCATATCGGCAAGCTGGTGCTGTCGGTGGAGCGCGCCGCACCGCGTGTCACACCGGGGCCGATTGGTTTCGTTGCCGAACCAGAGGGAGCCTACGTGGTCTCGGGTGGATTGAACGGCTTCGGCCTGGAAGCGGCAAAATGGCTGGCAGCGCGGGGCGCCAGGCATCTGGCGCTGATTGGAAGACGCGGTGGCGAAACCCCGGGTGCCGACGAGGCATTGGCTGGTTTGCGCACTGCGGGCTGCGATGCCCAGGTTTATGCCTGTGATGTCTCGAATGCCACCGCGCTCGCGGCCGTTCTGGCAACGGTGCGCGAGCGGCAAGCTCCCATCGTCGGTGTGGTGCATGCGGCGATGGTGCTTCGCGACGGCATGATGTCGGGGATGGCGGAGGCGGACTTCGACGCGGTGATGGCGCCCAAGTTCGCAGGTGCCAACGAACTCGATCGGCTGACGCGCAGCGATCCGATATCACTGTTCCTGCTGTTCTCCTCGGCCACGGCGCTGCTCGCCAATCCCGGGCAGGCCAATTACGTCGCGGCCAACGCTGCAATCGAAGCGCTTGCCGAACGGCGTCGTGCTGAAGGATTGCCGGCACTGGCCGTCGCCTGGGGGCCGATCGCCGATGTTGGCGTGCTCGCGCGCGATGCTGGCGCTGCCGACGTGCTGGCGCGCCGCTTCGGCAATCAGAAGACGACGGCGCGTGCGGCGCTCGACCAGTTGGATCGGATGCTGGCGTCGCCGCAGTGTGTTGCGGCGCCGGTCTCGGTGAACTGGCGGCAGGCACGGCAGACACTTCCGGGGCTTGCATCGCCGCGCTTCTCCGAAATTGCGGCACGATCGCGCGAAGCGACGGTCGAGACCGGTGTCGCATTGCGCGAACTCCTGCTGCAGAAGACTGCAGCGGAGGCGCGCGCCATGGTGCAGGCGGTGCTGACCGACATCATCGGCGAGGTGCTTCGACTGCCTGCCGGGCGCCTCCAGCCACAGGCCCGCCTCGCGGATATCGGCATCGACTCGTTGATCAATGTCGAGGTGCGGCTCGCGATCGAGGAGCGCTTCGGCACGAATCTGCCGATGGTCGCCATCTCCGACGAGACGACCCTCGGCCATATGGCAGAAAGCGTGTTGCGGGCGATCGGTGTGGGCAATCAGCAAGCGCCGAATCTCGCCCTGCGGCTGGCGGAACGTAACGAGGGTCAGGAAGCCTGGCTCGCCGGGGTGGAAGGCAACAACGCTGCGGATTGATTGAGCGGGAGGTATGGTGGCGGGGATATTTGGCATATCGGACGATGCGAAGCGGAAGCTGATCAACGGTATGCTTGCGCGTCGCACGTCCTCCGCCGCGCCACCGCCGGCCCGGACGACCGAGCGGCCTCCGCTCGGCGACCCGCAGCACTATGAAGAGCTGCGTCTGATGCGCGCCGCGGCCGCACATCTCGACCTGGCCAATCCCTACTTCAAAGTGCACGAAGGCATCGCGGGTGCCACAGCCTGTATCGGTAATCGTCAATACATCAACTTTGCCTCGTACAATTATTGCGGGCTGAACGGTGATCCCCGCGTGCAGCAGGCGGCGATCAGCGCAATGGGCACGTTCGGGACCTCGGCTGGTGCGAGCCGGCTTGTGGCCGGTGAGAGGCCGTTGCACGCCGAGCTGGAACAGGCATTGGCGGCACACTACACGGCGGAGGACTGCGTGGTGATGGTCAGCGGCCACGCGACCAATGTCACGGTACTGGGCCATCTGCTGTCGGCTGGCGATCTGGTGCTG
>Ga0070735_10004582_pt1 | contig 11604 bp, 10 predicted proteins | sample Coa_R1_FD_66443 | JGI IMG/M metagenome (GOLD analysis project Ga0070735, IMG submission 66443) | Surface soil microbial communities from Centralia Pennsylvania, which are recovering from an underground coalmine fire - Coalmine... | ecosystem: Environmental > Terrestrial > Soil > Unclassified ... | reverse complement strand
CATCAGCCGCAAAGCCACTGGAACAATGTAATCCGCGAACGCAGTCATCTTCGAAATATCCTCGACTTTGAAAGCTCCAGCAGGAAGTCCTGAACAGATCTGCCAGAATCCAAGCTGCGTCAGTTTGTAAAACTTGATTTCGTGCCCGTCGTATTCACTAACGTCGTTGTAGCGCGGAAACTCCGCCGCAAGCCGCTCCACCAGGCCATTGCCCTTATCGTAAAGCCGCGGCGAGCAGGAGCGAATAAAGTTGTAATAACGCCCATCGTATTTCGCCGCCAGGATCGCGCCCACCTGATGAAAGAGCTCCAACTTATCATCGAGCATCGGCATTTCAATATTTCCCGCAAAAATCTTCTCCATCTCCGCGCGCGTCATATTCGCCAGAAACTTGCCATCGAGCACCGGGATGCCGTTATCCCTCGCCCGCTTCAAGCAGCCAAACATCGCGTCCGAGTCGGAAAGATGTTCGCCGTTATAGTCGATCTGAAATTTCACGTGCGTCTTGAAATCCGTAAATGCCGTATCAATCGTGTTCCCGACCATGATGAAGTCCATGGCCACGTCAGGCGTCTTTTGTAATCCGTAGGGCACGCTGAGATTCGGCATTGGCAATTCTTCGTAGGCCATCCACCCCGCGACTTCGACAATCTTCTCGTAATGCGTGTGAACGTCGCGAGAGTTCTCAATCACCGGGCGTAAGCTGTCAATCACGGGACACACTGTTTTCGGCCACGGCATAGAGCCCATCTTCTTGCTTGAACCGGCAATAACGGAAGCGAACGTGGACGGAATCAGGCTGCCCATGGTTGCGGCTGTAGAAATTCCCTTCAACATCTGACGGCGCGTGGGATTCATTCGCTGTTCTTGAAAAATCTCCTCTACCGAAAAGGATGCTAACAAACAGTCGAAAAAGTTACTAGGACGCGGCTCCAAACTTCACTCCAGGCGGATTCTTGGATTCGCATAGGCCTCGCAAACGAACCCCGCTGCCGTTCTTAGAGTCCCAGAAACTTTTCCATCCGTTGCAGTGCCTCCTCCAGCGCCCGCTTAAAGTCGCGACCCCGTGGCCGTGACCCAGCGAAGCCCAGCTCGTGCTGCAGCCGCCCATCCATCACCTTCAGATTCGCCCAGCCCAGCACTTGCTCTCCCCATAACACGGGCATTGCATAATGACCCATGCGCCGCTTGTGCGCTGGCACATAAGCCTCCAGCTTGTATTCCCATCCCCAGAACAACTGGAAGCGACGGCGGTCCCAGACTACGGGATCGAAGGGTGTGAGGAAGCGCAGCTTGTCGTCGACTTGGTGCCGCGCGGCCGCCGGGTTCTCACCCTTCGGCCAGAACCACATCGCGCCATCGACCTCGGCATATGCATAGCGGGATTTAGCATCCTCGTGAATCTCCCGCACCTCAGCCGCGAGATGCGGCACTCCAGAGCACAGCAGCCGGCACAGATAGCGCAAACTCCCCGCAGGCAGCGGCGCATAAAGTTGCACCAGCACATCGAGCAAATGTCCCGCACGCGCGACCCGGGCGTGGTTATTCTCGGCGTTGCTGTCGTCCTGCGCCGGCTGTTCGACCGCCACATACACTCGCGAGCCCGCTTCGCGCCGCGCCACGCGCAACATCCCGCGATAGTGCAATCCCTCCAGCAGATGCCTGGTGACATTGAAGTCGGCGCCCCAGCGCTTGATGCGGCCATGGTCGAAATGCGCCTGCACATCCTTCGGGTAGGTGGGACCATGCTCGCGCACAAACGCCAGCACGTCCTCGGCGCGCGCCTGCATTTGGGCGTCCCATCCGTGCCACGCGCACGGCAACCCGCGCGGATGCAGCAACGCCAGAGTCTCTCGCGACACAAAACCGTAATTGATGAAGAAGGCTTCTTCGATCGCCAACTGAGGGTAGCGGCGCTCCAACTCGCCGGCGCGATAGTTCTTAACCCGCTGCGCAAGGATCAGATCCTGGGCGCGAGCCGGCGCGCGCATGGGATCGGCTTGCACGAATCCCAGACGCGCAAAAGCCCGCTGCAAGCTGGTCGGCTTGAAAAGGCTGCGCGCGATCGCGTAACGGCAAAGTTGTCGTAGAGTGGGGGCTTTTACAGGGCTCACGCGCGCTTCCGGCAAATCTCCGCGGCTCGTTAGTATAGCAAGGCCGGACAGCCTATTCACGCCGGTTTGGCTTATGTGTCCAGCGCGGCATCTGGAAAAAGATTGTCCCTGTCGCGCTCCGCACTGGTATTCCGCTTCGCAGCAGTGCTAAGGTTCCCTGTGCTCACAGGGCTCTCTGTTCGCGAACGAGAATAGGATTTGAAGATCGATCTATGTTACGCAGAATAGGCTGGGCAATTTCATATCTCATTGCAATCGTTTATTTCTTGTCCATCCTGCTGCCTTCTTTCTACTGTCTCCAGCATGGCTGCAAGGGACCGGGCGAGCTCGATGCTTTTATGCCCGCCTTCGCATTGACTCCATTCGGTGCAATCGCAACCGCTTTCGCATTGCGCAATGCCATAAAAAACATCGGAAAAAGACAACGCTGGTCCTGGATTTTCTGGCCTCTGACAATTATTTTTGTCATCGATCTCCTCTGTGTAATTGCCTTAATCGGGTTCGTAATTTATCACACCGCGCTACATCGTTAAGGCCTCCAGGCGCTCATCGCACATCGTGTAACATTGTCGTGCGCAAACGAAGAGAAACTGCCTTACAGGAGAACCGCAATAATATGCTCTTTGAAAACGATCTCGGCGACGGTCGTAACCGCCGTCCTTGCCCTCACCTTGCTTCATGCCCAGTCCAAGGAAGAAACATCTTCTGTGAAGGTCGAGACAGCCAAGACCGAGACGCCGAAGCCCGAGCAATTCAAGCCTAAGCAGCAGCAGACCAAAGGCTCAGTCACCATCGGTGGAAAGGCGATCGACAATGACGCCTACGCGGGCACGCTGGTCGTTCATCCCAAAGGTTGGGACCACGTCCCGCAGAACGCCGATCCGGATCCCAAGAACAAAACGCCTGAAGCCGGCATGTTCTATGTCGCTTACTTCAAGTCTGATAATAAAGGCGCGGCGCGTCCGGTAACGTTCTCTGTTCGCGAACGAGAACAGGATTTGAAGATCGATCTATGTTACGCAGAGTAGGCCTCGCAATTTCGTATTTCATTGCAATCCTTTATTTCTTGTCCATCCTGCTGCCTTCTCTCTATTGTTTCCAGCATGGCTGCAAGGGTGGAGGTGACGGCGATGCTTTTATGCCTGCCTTCTTTTTTGCTCCGATTGGCGCAATCGCAACCGCTTTCTCGTTGCACAATGCCATACAAAACATCAGAAAAAGACAACGCTGGTCCTGGATTTTCTGGCCTCTGGCAATTATTTTCGCCCTCGTTCTCATTGGTGTAATCGCACTGATCGGGCTCCTGATTTATCACACAGGTTTTCATCGCTAAGGCCTCTAAGCGCCCGTTCGCACATCGTGTAACATTGTCGTGCGCGGGGTAAAACGAAGAAATCGACATCTGCCTTACCAGGAGAACCGCAATAATGTGCTCTTTGAAAACCATCTCGGCGACGGTCGTAACCGCCGTCCTTGCCCTCACCTTGCTTCATGCCCAGTCCAAGGAAGAAACATCTTCCCTCAAGGTCGAGACAGCCAAGACCGAGATGCCGAAGCCCGAGCAATTCAAGCCTGAGCAGCAGCAAACCAAAGGCTCGGTCACCATCGGCGGAAAGGCGATCGAATATGACGCTTACGCGGGCACGCTGGTCGTTCATCCCAAAGGTTGGGACGACGTCCCGCAGAATGCCGATCCAGATCCCAAAAACAAATCGCCCGAAGCCAGCATGTTCTATGTCGCTTACTTCAAGTCTGACAATAAAGGCGCGGCGCGTCCCGTAACGTTTTTCTACAACGGCGGTCCAGGGTCCTCCACCGTGTGGCTTCACATGGGCGCTTTCGGACCAAGGCGCGTCGTCACAGCCGATGACACGCACACTCCCGCCGCTCCCTACAACGTCGTGAATAATGAGTACAGCCTGCTCGACGCGACCGACCTGGTTTTCGTCGATGCTCCCGGAACCGGCTTCAGCCGCCTCAGCGGTAAAGATAAAGAGAAGGCTTTTTATGGCGTCGATGAGGACGCCTGGGCTTTTTCCGACTTCATCGTGCAATTCTTGTCGAAGTACGGCCGCTGGAATTCGCCCAAATTTCTATTCGGAGAGAGTTACGGCACTACGCGCTCGGCCGTCCTCGCCAACATTCTGGAAACCGAACGCGATGTCGACTTCAACGGCATCATGCTCCTGTCGCAGATTCTGAACTTCTCGCTCGATTCCGACTTTCCCGAAGCCAATCCCGGCGTCGATGTCGCCTACCAACTCAACCTTCCTACCTATGCCGCGACCGCCTGGTATCACCATAAACTGCCCGAGCAGCATCCTGATCTGAAGGCGCTGATCGACGAGGTCGAGCACTTCGCCATGAACGACTACGCCCTTGCGCTGGAAGCCGGCTCCTCGCTGCCTGCCGACCAGCGTCGAGCCATCGTGGAAAAGCTCCATCAGTACACCGGTCTGCCCGCTTCCTATATCGAAAAAGCCAACCTTCGCATTAACGGCGGAGAATTCGAAAAAAACCTGCAAGACGAAAACGATCTGACCACGGGCCGCCTCGATACCCGCTTCTCCGGTCCCACCTTTGATCCCCTGAGCAAGCAGGCGGAGTACGATCCGCAGTCGGCGGCCATCTCCTCGGCCTACGTTTCGGCGTTCAACGATTACGTAAGAAAAGAGCTGAAGTTCGGCGAAAACCGCGAGTACAAGCCCGAGATCGAAGTCTTCAAATGGTGGAGCTTTGCGCACCGGCAACCCGGCATGAATTCTGCATTCCCCGGCGCCACCAACGTCATGCCCGACCTTGCCATCGCTATGAAATACAATCCCCAGCTCAAAGTCCTGCTGAACGCAGGATATTTCGACCTCGCGACTCCTTTCTATGAGGGAGTGTATGAAATGCAGCACTTGCCCATCCCGCCGAACCTCCAGAAGAATATCGAATTCCGGTTCTACGAATCGGGGCACATGGTCTATGCCCACGAGGCCTCGCTAAAAGCGATCCATGACAACGCGGCTGCATTCATCGCCAACAGCAGTAACTCCAAAACAAAATGATCGAGCTACATTTAATGCGCGGCAGCGCCTACAATACGTGAATGAAATACACCATCCGCAACGTGCCCCATGTTTTGGACGAAGCTCTTCGCCGCGCCGCCCGTGAGCAAGGTAAAAGCTTGAATGGTGTAACGATTGAAGCTCTGGCCCGTGGCGCGGGCTTGACGGCCGAGCGCCGTCAGCAACGCGATCTCAGCGATATCGCAGGAACATGGCGCAAAGATTCAGCGTTCGATAATGCCTTGGCCGCGCAGGACACCATTGATGAAGGGATGTGTCGATGAGGCTGGCGCTCGACGCCAACCACGCACCGACGCGTGGCGGGGACTACGATTCGTTGGACCTCTTAACCCCCGCTCCCACCAGCTCCACCGGCACCTGATCCACAATCTCAATCCCAAATCCTTCAAGCGCCGCCACTCTCTTTGGACGGTTTGTCAGCAGCCGAATCCGCCGCAAATTCAAGTCCGACAAAATCTGCGCGCCAATGCCGATCTCCCGCTGCGTCTGCCGCTCGTTGTCCAGCAGCGAGGGCAGCTTCCGCCCGCGATGAAACGTCAGCGCCGTGCGCTCGCCAACTTTCTCCACCGAAAATCCTTTGGAAGTCTGATGCAGATAAATCAACGCCCCGCGTCCTTCCTGCGCAATCCGCCGCAGCGATCCTTCTAAAGTCGCGTGGCACTCGCACCCAGTCGAACCAAACACATCGCCCATCAGGCAATGCGCATGCATACGCACCAGCACCGGCTCGTCGCTCGCTTCAATTTCGCCTCTCACCAGCGCCACGTGCGACTCTCCACCATCCACTTCACTCTCATAAGCAATCAGCCGGAACTCGCCGAAACGCGTGCCAACCAACGCCTCGCCCACGCGATGCACATAGCGCTCGTTCGCCATGCGGTAGCGGATCAACTCCGCCACGGTCAGCATCTTCAATCCATGCTCGGCACAAAACCGAATGAGATCCGGAACTCGCGCCATGGTTCCGTCGTCTCGCATGATTTCGCAAATAATCCCCGCCGGAATCATGCCAGCCAGCCGAGCCAAATCCACCGCCGCCTCAGTCTGCCCCGCGCGCACCAGCACGCCGCCCTTGCGCGCTCGCAGAGGGAACATGTGCCCCGGCTTCGCCAGATCCGTTGGCTTTGTCGCCGGATCGATCGCCACCTGAATGCTGTGCGCGCGATCGTGTGCGGAAATTCCGGTGGTCACTCCCGAGCGCGCATCGAACGCTTCGCAAAACGCCGTGCCGTACTGCGAAGTATTCTCCGAAGACATCGGCCCCAGCCGCAGATAATCCAGCCGCTCTTCGCTCATCGCCAGGCAAATCAAGCCCCGCCCATACTTCGCCATAAAGTTGATGGCTTCCGGCGTAACTTTTTCAGCGGCTAATGTTAGGTCGCCTTCGTTCTCGCGATCCTCGTCGTCAATCACAACCACCATGCGGCCGGCACGGAACTCTTCAAGCGCAGTGGGGACATCCACAAAAGATGCGTGGCTGGTCATGTGCAGATTTTATCAAAGCCGAGTTATGAGTTGGTTAACCTGGTTTGTTAACCAGGCAAGTACAAAATACCGAGCGCAAGCGGGGGTGCCCCATTTTTCCCTTCCTTTGCGGGAAGTGAGATTCACCATTGAAGTCAGGCATACGACTGCGGCAACGTCTATTGCACAATCTCAAATACCGTCCCACCTTGCGCGCTCCCGCCGTCTGGCGTCGTGCCATAGAGATTGCCGGCCTGATCAAGCACCAGGCTCGCCTCGGGATCATATCCATCTCCCGAACCGAACGGTCCAAACGTATACAAGGTCGTTTCGTTCCACTCGCCACCGCCTGCGGGAGAAAGCTCGAACACAAGCGACGAAGTGGTCCCGTAAAGGTTTCCTTCGCGATCGAATACAACACTATCCGCTGGTCCGTTCAACTGCGTAAATTCGTAGATCACTGTTTCCTTCCACCCGCCTCCGCTCACCGAAGACAGTTCATAGACGGTGCCGCAGCCAATGCCACAGGTTTCATTCTGCAAACCACCCGTGGGAGTCGTGCCATAAAGATTGCCCGCGCCATCGAGTACCAGCCCCGCCTGAGGAATCGCTCCATCCCCGCCTTTCTCGGTGAAGAAGTGCAGAATACTCTCCTTCCATCCCCCGTTCGATGGCGAAAGCTCGAACACTGCGCCGCATCCGATGCCGCAATTATTTCCGCCATCAACGCCGCCGCCCTCAGTCGTGCCGTATAGATTTCCTGCTTTGTCAAAAATCAACCCAGCAACCGGATCTTCTCCATCCGTAGTCCCACCCTGAAAGTTGTAAAGCGTCGCCTTCGTCCAGGTACTGCCCGCAGCCGAAAGTTCAAATACCGTTCCACATGCTGCCTTATGGCAGCCCGTGCCTGTGCCTCCTGTCTGCGTGGTGCCGTACAGATTTCCTTCCGCGTCCAACACCAATCCTCCTTGTGGACTCGCTCCGTCTTTTCCACCCGCGAAAGAATACAAAGTCTTTCCCACCCAACTGCTGCCCACAGGAGACAACTCGAATACGCTTCCAAATCCCGCGCTACCTCCGGTAGAAGTCTCGCCATAAAGATTTCCGGCGGAATCGAAAATCAGATTGGATGGGCCCGCGCCTTCGGCCTCACCGTTGTATACCGATCCGGTCGGAAAGTTATAAATCACCTGCTCTTTCCATGCGCCGTTGCCCGAGGGTGTCAATTCATAAACCGATCCGAAGCCGTACTTGCCGCCGCGCGAATTCGTCCCATACAAATTTCCCGCGCTATCAAAAATCACGTTCACCAGCGGCCCGTCGCCGCTGCCATCGACGAAGGCATCGAGCGTCGTTTCCTTCCACAGTCCGCTCTGGGTTGCGGTCAGTTCGATCACGCTTCCGTTGCCAGTATTCCCACCGCCATAAATCGCAGTAGAAAATACCTGTCCTGCCGAGCCCAACGTGACTCCAAACAACGGCTCCCATCCGTCGTTTCCACCGGTAAAATCCCAGAGCACGCTTTCACTCCACTGTCCGTTCGATGGAGTCAACTGAAAAACGGTGCCCAGGTTCGATGTTCCGCCGAAACGAGTCGTTCCCAAAAGCTTTCCTCCGCTGCCAAACGTCAGCGCACCGATGGGATCCTGACCATCGCTCTCCTGGAAGCTGTAAAGCACATTCTCCGTCCACTCTCCGCCACTTGACGAAAGCTCGAACACCGCTCCGCAGGAGTACCCGCGGCAGGCAGTGCTGCTTCCACCAACCGCCGTCGCTCCATACAAATTTCCCGCGCTGTCCGAGATAATGTTGTCCGGCTCGCCGCCATCCGTCCCGCCGGTAAACGCATAAAGAACTCTCTCCGTCCACGAACTTGCATTGGGCGAAACTTCGAACAGCACTCCATTTCCCAGACCCTCGCCAACATCGCCGCCTTCCCGGGTAGATCCGTACAAATTTCCCGCGCCGTCAAAAACCAAATTTGCATTCGGCAGCGATCCATCGCTTCCTCCAGTGAAGCGATACAGCGTAGTCAGCGACCATTGTCCATTCGCCTGTGGACTCAACTCGAAAACCGTACCGCATCCGCCATCAATGCATCTCGTCGTACCCAGCCCACCGCCGTTCTCCGTTGTCCCGTAAAGATTCCCGGCCTTGTCGAAAATGAAACCGCCATTCGGATTGAATCCATCCTGCCCGTGAAAATTCCGCAATGTTTTCTCGGTGTACTGCCCGTTCGAATGCACCACCAGTTCGAAAATGAAGCCGCCCCCCGCCGTTCCGCCTACCGCGGCCCCGTACAGATTGCCCCCGCCATCGATCAGCAGCGTGCCCACAGGGCTCGCGGGCCCCGTCACGGAACCAAGCGGCGCATTTCCGCCCGTCGTGGCCCCGAGGTTATAAATCAGAGTTTGCGTATAGCCATTCGAACCAGGAGTCAACTTGTAGACGGCGCCATACCCGTAAGTTCCCCCGTAGGCGACAACTCCGTAGAGATTTCCCTCCGCGTCCGCGATCAATCCACCGCTCGGCTGATACCCGTGCGGCCAGGCGTTAAAGCTGTGCAGAATCTTTTCCGTAGCGCCAAATGACAAAGACGAAATCATCAGGGTCGCGAGTAAGAAGATAATCTGGCCGTACTTGGAAAAACAAAATTGCGAAGTAATCTCATGCCGCATAAGTCTCTCCTGAGAGGTAAGCTCTTTCTGAAAGCGGGGAAGGGAACCGCGTCGCAGAAGTATACAAGGCCAGAGCCTGGAATGCTCGCCGAATCACCGCAGGATCTGGGGTAAAAAGTCTCTACAGAAAACACCCGAGCGGATTTCTGCCGCACCCATCGTTCTTTCTATGATTCGGATGCAAGATTTCTTTAGCGAGAACTGGGACTCACCCTCAATCTCGCCAGCAACCCATACGCCTTCCGAAACCACGCCCGCTCGCGCCGCTTCTGATATCCCGGCATGGTCGCGCGCTTATCCAGAATCTTCTGCGCCCACTCCCGCGCCTCATCGGTGCGCCCCTGCGACTGCAAGAACAACGCGTAGTTGTAATAGGTCTCCGAGCTGGTAGAAATTTTCGTTGCCTGCTGGAAAAGCGTGGCGGCTTTCTCCGGCTGTCCGGTTTCCGCATAAGCGTGCGCCAATAATCCAATTCCGCGATGGAAGTCATAAACCGGGTCCGCACTGACCGCACGCTCGAGATCAGGCACCGCAGCGGCAAAATCGCCCAACTCCACCTCCGCCACGCCCCGCCGGTAAAACGGATCCACCGAATCCGTCCTCTGCGCAATCGACCGGTCATAGCACGCCCGGGCACGCGAAAAATTCTTCTCGTCCAGATACAGCAGCCCCAGCTCCTCAAAATTCCCCGCCGAAGGATTGTCTCTGATCGCCATCTCCAGCTCGCGAATCCTCCGCCGCCGCGGAAACGCCTGAAACGATCCGCGCAGCAGGCTGGCATCCGGAATCACTTCCACCACAATGTAGATCAGCGCCCCAATCCACCCCAAAAAGATGATGATGAAAATCCAATAAGTATCCGGGCGCCGGCGAATGAAATGCACAATCGCCACGCCCATCAGCAGCAACTTCCACCAGGAAATGAAGAGGAAAAAGAGCGGCAGCATGAGAAAGCGCAATATATCACGCCCCGCGAGCGCTTTTAGCCGTGGATTTTGAGCGCCGACTGGGTTACTATGTGGGCCGCTCGAAGTCAGCGAGATCGCCCGCCCCCAGCGGACTTCGGCCTCGGCCGTCGAATCCCTCTGAGGAGATTGTCCGTGCCTTTGCCATCCCGAAGTTCCAAGCCACTGTTGCCCCAGATCGCTAAACGGATCGCCGCCTACGCCGCAGTCGCCGGAGCCGTCGCCGCTTCCCACGCCGCCCAAGCAGAAATCGTCTACACTCCGGTTCAAGACAAAATCTGGGGGAAGCATTACCTCGATCTCAACAACGACGGCCTCAACGACTTCTACGTGAGCGCCACCTATTTGAGTGAGCTTGGGCATTTGGAAATCGTTCCCACGATCCCGATTAACAGAATCACAGCGGTAAATGCGAGCTGCGATCAGTATCGCTATGGCTATGGCGCAGCCGCACTATCTGAGGGCGCTGTAATCGGGTCCGGCATGCCTTTCGCGCGGGACGCGAACTGCATGGCTACGTTGCGCTCTTATCGCGTCCACGGTCCGTGGAAATGGGTAACGGATCACTACCTTGGTTTCCGCTTTTACATCAAAGGTCAGGTGCACTATGGCTGGGCTCGTCTAACCTTTAATTCCTTTTTTTGTTACCCCTGTATCGCCAGCCTCAGCGGCTACGCTTACGAAACCATCCCTGACAAAGCAATCAAAGCAGGCGATCAAGGACAAAATTCCGATGCCTCGGTTGAAACCGAGCCGACCATGCTCGGCGCTTTGGCCCTTGGCGCTCCCGCCATCAACCTCTGGCGCAAGAGGGAAGCACTCCAATGATCATCGAACCCGGTCTGCTTGACTCCCACGACCAGCTTCCCCGGCCTCTCCACCACAACTTGACCGCCTACGCGCTCGCCGCCGGCACCGCCGGAGTGACTCTGCTCGCCCTTTCTCCGACAGCAGAAGCCCAAATCGTGTACACGCCGGCCCACGAGACCATCGATCACAATCATGAAATCCTCATCGATCTCAATCACGACGGCGTAACCGATTTCGCGATCCGCGAAATCGAGAACAGATTCGGAACCGGGAATTCGCTGCTGGCGGTCCCGAGCCGCCACGGCGGAGGCGTCGAAAGCCAGCTCGCGGTCGGATGGGCGGGTGACTTGCCGCGTGGCCGAAAAATCGGACCTTCAGCCCGTTTCGCAGCGGCCACGGCGCTCATGGCAAATTATTCGAGCTTTGGAGACTACGGCTCCGGTTCATGGCTATATGCGCTCGGCAGTGCCAGGTATCTCGGGATTCGCTTCCAGATCGA
>Ga0070735_10004581_pt1 | contig 11606 bp, 13 predicted proteins | sample Coa_R1_FD_66443 | JGI IMG/M metagenome (GOLD analysis project Ga0070735, IMG submission 66443) | Surface soil microbial communities from Centralia Pennsylvania, which are recovering from an underground coalmine fire - Coalmine... | ecosystem: Environmental > Terrestrial > Soil > Unclassified ... | reverse complement strand
TCGCTCGAGATGATGATGATGCCGACCGCCTTGGGCTCGCGCGTGAGCAGGAACGGATGGCGATAGTCGGGGTTGGCCTCGGTGAGGTGGCCGATGACTTCCAGCATGCGCGTCGCATAGGGGCGTGCGAGGCGCATGCGCTCCTGCGCGCGGCGCATCTTGCTGGTCGCCACCATCTGCATCGCCTTGGTGATCTTCTGAGTGTTCTTGACACTCGCGATCTTGGCGCGGATTTCCTTGGTGCCGGGCACTAGTACGTCCCGGTCGCGACGAAGTCCTCGATCACCTTCTTCATCGCCGCCTCGTTCTCCTTGGTGAGCTTCGGATTAGCGTTGATGGCATCGAGGCTCGACTTGTAGTTGCTCTGCGCGAAGGCCTGCAGCGCCGCCTCGAAGTCGACCACTTTCTTCAGCTCGACCTTGTCCATGTAGCCGTTATTGACCGCATAGATGGAGAGCGCCATCTCCGCCACCGACATCGGCGCGTACTGCTTCTGCTTCATGACCTCGGTGACGCGCTGGCCGCGCTCGAGCTGCTTGCGTGTCGCCTCATCGAGATCGGAGGCGAACTGCGAGAACGCGGCCAGCTCGCGATACTGCGCGAGCGCCAGGCGGATGCCGCCGCCGAGCTTCTTGATGATGTCGGTCTGCGCCGCACCTCCGACGCGCGACACCGAGATGCCGGCGTTCATCGCCGGGCGGATGCCGGCGTTGAAGAGGTCGGTCTCGAGGAAGATCTGCCCGTCGGTGATCGAGATGACGTTGGTGGGCACGAAGGCCGTCACATCGCCTGCCTGCGTCTCGATGATGGGAAGCCCGGTGAGCGAGCCCGTCTTGCCCTTGATCTTGCCGCCGGAAGCCTTCTCGACGTACTCCTCGTTGACGCGCGCCGAGCGCTCCAGCAGCCGTGAGTGCAGATAGAACACGTCTCCCGGGAACGCCTCGCGTCCCGGCGGACGGCGCAGCAGGAGTGAGATCTGCCGGTACGCGACCGCCTGCTTGGAGAGGTCGTCGTAGATGATGAGCGCGTCCTCGCCGTTGTCCATGAAGTACTCCCCCATGGTGACGCCCGAATAGGCGGCGATGTACTGCAGGGCGGCGGGACTGGAGGCGGAGGCCGCCACCACCACCGTGTGGGCGAGCGCGCCGTGCTCCTCGAGCTTGCGCACCACGTTCGCGATGGTCGACTGCTTCTGACCGATCGCGACGTAGATGCACTTAATGCCCGAGCCTTTCTGATTGATGATGGTGTCGACCGCGAGTGCGGTCTTGCCGGTCTGGCGGTCGCCGATGATGAGCTCGCGCTGACCGCGCCCGATCGGCACCATCGAGTCGATTGCCTTGTAGCCGGTCTGCACCGGCTGGCTCACGGACTTGCGGTAGATGACGCCAGGGGCGACGCGCTCGATCGGCGCGGTGCGCTCGGCCTTCACCGGGCCCTTGCCATCGAGCGGCGCGCCGAGCGCATCGACCACGCGCCCGAGGAGCCCGCGTCCCACCGGCACCTCGAGGATGCGTCCGGTGGTCTTGACCGTGTCGCCTTCCGTGAGGTGCTTGTACTCGCCCAGCACCACCGCGCCCACCGAATCCTGCTCGAGGTTGAGCGCGAGGCCGAAGGTGTTGCCCGGAAACTCCAGCATCTCGCCATAGCGCGCGTCCGCCAGGCCATGAATACGGGTGATGCCGTCGGTCACCGAGATGATGGTGCCGACGTTGCGCGCCTCGGTGACGGACTTGAAGTTCTCGATGCGTTGCTTGATGAGATCGGAGATCTCGGATGCCTTGATGGCCATGTCGATTCCTTAAGCAGTCAATTCGTAGGCGATGCGCTCGAGGCGCGTACGCAGCGACCCATCGATCACCAGGTCGCCGCTTTGCACCACCGCGCCGCCGATGAGCTTCGGATCGGTGGCGCAGTGCAGTCGCACGGATCTCTTCAGGCGCTTCTCGAGGGCCGCCGCGAGCGTCTTCTGCTGCCCCGCATCGAGCGTGCTCGCTGCGGTCACGGTGACATCCGCCACGCCCTCGGCGGCATCCTTCAGCACATCGAAGAGCGCCGCGATCTCAGGCAGACAGGCGAGGCGGCGGTTGGCGGCGAGCGTGCGCACGAAGTTCTCCCCCTCCGCGCCGAGCTTCGGTCCCGCGATGCCGCTCACGAGCGCCGCCAGCTCGTCCGGCGTCACGTGCGGATTGCCGAGAAGCGCCGCCACGCGCGCGTCCCCGACCACGGCGGCGCCGACGTGCAGCGCCTGCGACCAGGGCTCGAGACGCCTGGTCTGGCGCGCCTCCTCGAAGGCGGCGCGCGCGTAGGGCCGGGCGATGGTGAACTTGTCAGCCATGCGACGCCTCAGACCCCCGCGGCGAGCTGGTCGAGGAGATCGGAGTGCTTTTTGGCATCGATCTCCCGGCCGAGGAGCTTGGCTGCAGCCGCGACCGCGATGCCGGCCACCTCACGGCGCAGGCTTTCGCGCGCGCGCGTGGTGTCGAGCTCGATCTGCTGCTGCGCGGCGGCGACCAGGCGCGCGCCTTCACTGCTGGCCGTGCCCTTGGCCTGCTCCACCAGCTCATTCGCCCGATGCTGCGCATGATCGATGATCTGGTTGGCGCGCTCGCGCGCCTCGCGCACGATCGCATCCGCCTTGCCGCGCGCCTCGGCGAGCGCCTGCTCGCCCTGCTCCGCGGCCGCGAGTCCGTGCGCGATGCGCTGCTCGCGCTCGTTCATCGGGCCGAGGATCATCGGCCAGACGAACTTCATCGTGAACCAGATGAGCAGTATGAACACGATCATCTGCACGATGAGCGTGAGGTTGATGTTCACCGGCTAGTCTCCTGCCTGGACAAGCGCGCGAGCGCTCAGTGTTGCAGCGCGCTCAGGAACGGATTCGCGAAGGTGAAGAAGAGCGCGAAGCCGATGCCGATCATGGCCACCGCGTCCAGCAGGCCCGCGACCACGAACATCTGGATGCGCAGCACCGGCAGGAGCTCGGGCTGGCGCGCCGAGCCTTCGATGAAGCGGCCGCCGAGAATGCCGAAGCCGATGGCGGTCCCGGCCGCGCCCAAACCGAAGATGATGCCGACCGCGAGTACGGTCATGGCCTGGACATGTGCAATTTCCATTCAAATCTCCTCGAGAAGACAAAAAACTCAGTGATGCTCGCTCGCGAGCGCGAGATAGACGATCGTCAACACCATGAAAATGAATGCCTGCAGCACGATGATCAGCACGTGGAAGATCGACCAGATGAGGCCGAGGACGATCTGCGCCACGATCCACACCCAGCCGCTCACGGTGGCGAGCGACTGCAGCCCGTGCGACAGCGTCAGCACCGCGATCAGCAGAAAGATCATTTCGCCCGCGTACAGATTTCCGTAGAGACGCAGCGACAGCGACACCGGACGTGCCAGCAGCGTCACCGACTCGAGCAGGAAATTGACCGGCACCAGGAGGGCCTGCAGGAACCAGTTCTTGGCGCTGAATGGATGGAGCGTCAGCTCGCTGACGAAGCCGAGGAAGCCCTTCATGCGGATGCTGTAGTAGATGATCAGCACGAAGACGGTGAGCGACATCGCGAAGGTCGCGTTGAGGTCGGTGCTGGGCACGACCTTCAGGTGCCCGAGTCCCACCTGGTGCGCGGCCGCCGGCAGCAGATCGACCGGTACCAGGTCCATCATGTTGAAAAGCAGGATCCAGCTGAAGATGGTGAGCGCCAGAGGCGCGATGAGCTTGCTGGTGCCATGGAAGGTGTCACGCACCTGGCCGTCGACGAAGCTGACCAGCACCTCGACGAACAGCTGGAACCTGCCCGGCACCCCGGTCGTGGCGCGCCGCGCGGCGATGTAGAACGCACCGCCAAAGAGCACCGCGAGCAGCACCGAGAAGAACACGGTGTCGAGGTTGAGGGTGGACATGTCGAGGATGCCCTTGGGCACCTTGCTCGAGAGGAAAGTCTCGTGGTGCACGATGTACTCGGTCGCACCCCCCGCTTCCTCCGCCACCATCGTTGTCAGCGACCTGAGCACCGCTACGCCTCTCCTCCGCGTCGCACGCCACTCACCGACGGCAGTGCAGTGACGAGCGCGATCCAATAGACCAGATACGTGACGGCGAAGCCGGCGAGCATCGCCAGTGGCACCACCCTCACCGTCGCCAGCACCGCGACGAACAGCGCCGCGATCACCGCGATCTTCACCGCCTCGCCGACGTAGAACGCCGCCACGATGCGGGGCGCTCCGGCGGCAGTCCCCGCAAATGCCAGTGCGGCCATCGCGAGGCTCCCAGCCGTGGCGATGCCGCCGCCGAGGAGCGCCGAGAGCGCCGCTCCCGCCCCCGCGAGGGCCCACGCAGCGAGTGCCGTTATTCCCGTGACGCCCGCCTGACCCAGCACGACACCGAAGGCCAGCCGCCGCGCCCGGGGCAGATCGATCGCCAACACCTTATATAAGTCCCGCTCGAGGGGCTCAAAAGAGCCGCTGGTCCGGCTCCTGAGCGACGGCGCCGGGGGCTTAACTTACCTCGGCCGTTCAGTCACTTAGGATGACGGCCAAAAAAGCCGCGGGATTATAGAGACCGCCTGCTGTCCAGTCCACCGACAGTACTACCTATTGAGGCGCGGCGGCGGTGTCAACGGATGTGCGCCAGGATCCCGTCGAGCTCGTCCAGGCTGTGGTAGCTCACCACGAGCTTGCCCCCGCCGCGGGCCGAGTGCTGGATGGCCACCCGGGTACCGAGCTTCTCGGCGAGCTCCTGCTCGAGGCGCTCGACGTTCGGATCGCGGGGGGGAACGCCATCGCCATCGCGCCCATGAACCGTCGGCGCGGTGAGGCGCCTGACCAGCGCCTCGGTCTCCCGGACCGAAAGGCCCTTCTTGGCCACCAGCAGCGCCACCTCGATCTGCTGGCGCTTGCCGCTCAAGCCGAGGAGCGCCCGTGCATGGCCCATCTCGAGCGAGCGCTTCTCGAGGAGCTCGGCGACCTCCGCGGGTACCTCGAGCAGCCGCAGCAGATTGCTCACCCCGGCGCGCGAGCGCCCGACGGCTTCGGCGGCCTCCTGGTGAGTGAGGCCGAACTCGGTAATGAGGCGGGTGAGCGCGCGCGCCTCCTCGAGGGGATTGAGGTTCTCGCGCTGGATATTCTCGATGAGCGCCACGGCGATCGCGGCGGAGTCGGGAATCTGGCGAATGACCGCCGGGATCTCCGTGAGTCCCGCCATCTGTGCGGCACGCCAGCGGCGCTCCCCCGCGATGATCTCGTACCGTTGAGGCGTGCCGCCCACGGCCGGCTCGAGCGCGCGCACGACGATCGGCTGCACCACGCCCTGCGCCTTGATGGAGTCGGCGAGCTCGCTGAGCGTGTCGGCGCGCATGTCCGCTCGTGGCTGATATTTGCCGCGCTGGAGCAGATCGAGCGGCAGCCGCGTGAGCTCCTCGCCCGGGCTCGCCGTCACCGTCGGGCGCGCCACCGTCTGGCCGAGCAGATCCGCGAGCCCCCTGCCGAGCGAGGGTTTTCTCATGCCTGTTTCTCCTGCGGCGCCGGGTCGGCGCCGCCCGAGCCGCCGTTGGCGGCCGCGGCGGTGCGCGTGATGACCGCGGCGGGCCGCTCCTCGGTGAGGGATTCCTCCTCGCGGCGGATCATCTCGCCGGCGAGCGCGAGATAGGCGAGCGCGCCACGCGATTCCTTGTCGTGAAACAGCGCCGGCTTGCCGAAGGACGGCGCTTCCGCGAGGCGGATGTTGCGCGGGATGACGGTGCGGAACACCTTGTCGCCGAAGTGGGTGATCAGCTGGCTCGAGACCTCGTTGGCGAGATTGTTGCGTGGGTCGAACATGGTGCGCAGCACCCCCTCGACTCCGAGGGACGGATTCGCGGCGTCGCGAATCTGCTCGATGGTGCCGAGCAACGCCGAAAGACCCTCGAGCGCGTAGTACTCGCACTGCATGGGGATCAGGACGCTGTCGGCCGCCACCAGCGCGTTCACCGTGAGCATGTTGAGGGCCGGCGGACAGTCGATCAGGATGACGTCGAAGTCATCGCGCTTGGGCTGGAGTGCGTGGCGGAGCTTGGTTTCGCGTCCGATGGGCAGCGTCAGCAGGCGCACTTCGGCCGCCGTGAGGTCCTGGTTGGCCGGCAGCAGCGTATAGCCACCGTCCGCCACGGCGACCAGCGCGGCCGCCATCTCGGATTCCCCGAGCAGCACTTCGCAGGCGCCGAGCGTCAGCTGGCCTTTGTCGACACCGCTCCCCATGGTGGCGTTGCCCTGCGGATCGAGATCGATCAGCAGCACCCGCCGGCGAGTGGCGGCGAGGGAGGCGGCGAGGTTCACCGCGGTGGTGGTCTTGCCGACGCCGCCTTTCTGGTTCGCGATGGCGATGACCCGCTTCATGGGCGGACAGTGTACGACACTGCCGCCCGCCTCAGGCCCGACTCACGCCACCAGCCGCGGCGCCTCGAGGCGCAGCCGCTCGCGCGCGATTGCGTCAGCGACCTCGCTCGTCGGGCGGTTCTCGCGTCTCGCGCGCTCGAAGATCTCCGTGAGGCGCGCAGGAATCCCCTGAATGTCCTCGATCACCTGGCCCTCGGTGCCGCCGTAGTACTCGCGCGCGACGCTGATGATGCCGCCGGCATTGATCACGTAGTCCGGTGCATAGAGGATCCCGGCTGCCCGCAGCGCCTCGCCGTCTTCGTTCCGGGCGAGCTGGTTATTGGCGGCGCCGGCGATGACCGGGACGCGCAATCTCGCGATCGAGCGGGCATTGAGGATGGCGCCAAGCGCGCAGGGTGCGAGCACGTCCGCTTCCTCCTCGAGCACCTGGACGGGGGGGATGGAGGTCGCCCCGAACTCATCGCACGCGCGCTCGACGGCGGTGGCCACGACGTCGGCGACCTTGAGGCGAGCGCCGGCTGTCGCCAGCATGCCGCAGAGGTGGTAGCCGACCCCGCCCACGCCCTGCACGGCGACCGTGAGGCCCTCGAGGTCGCTGCGCCCCAGGCGGAACTTCACAGCGGCCCTGAGCCCGAGAAACACCCCGAGAGCGGTCTTCGGCGCAGGATCCCCTCCCGCCGCCTGGCCCGCGGAGCGCCCGAGCCCCGACACGTAGCGGGTGACCCGTGAGACGTGCGCCATGTCGGCCGTGGTCGTGCCGACGTCCTCGGCGGTCACATAGCGGCCGCGGAGCGCATCGACCATCCGGCCGAACGCGGCGAAGAGCTCCGGCGTCTTGGTCGCGCGCGCATCGCCGATGATCACGGCCTTGCCGCCGCCAAAGGGGAGCCCTGCCATCGCGTTCTTGTAGCTCATGCCTCGCGAGAGGCGCAGCACGTCCGTCAGCGCATCGGCCGTGGTCGCGTAAGGCCACATGCGGCAGCCCCCCGCCGCGGGGCCGAGCGCCGTCGAGTGGATCGCGATGATCGCCTTCAGGCCGGTGGCTGCGTCGTGTCCAAAGATGACCAGCTCGTGGCCGTCGAATTCCCGGTTGTCGTAGATGTCCATTTCCACCTCCGTTACTCCTGGCAGCCTACGCCGTGGTGGCGCAATACTTCTCACAGAAGTTGCTCCAGATAGCCAGATAGTGAAATATACGTTTCACTTTATCTCCATAAAGTGAATGAACGATGCACGAGAAGCTTAGCCGCGGCGACCTGCGGATTCTCGACCTGGTACAGCAGCAGGGGGACCTCTCGGCCGCCGAGGTCGCCGAGCGGCTCGGCACGAGTCCCTCGACCTGCTGGAGGCGCATCGGACGGCTGACCGAGCTCGGAATCATCAAGCGCCGAGTGGCACTGCTCGACCGCGAGAAGCTCGGGCTTTCGGTCATGGTGTTCAGCCACGTGAAGCTCGCCGGCCACGGGCGCGATGCCCTGATCCGCTTCGAGCAGGCGGTGCGGGCGCACCCGGAGATCCTCGAGTGCTACACCCTCATGGGCGAGACGGACTTTCTGCTGCGCATCGTGTGCCGCGACATCAAAGCCTACGAGGCGTTCTTCCTCGACCACCTCTCACGCTTTCCTGGCGTGCAGTCGGTCAACTCATCCATTGCGCTGGCGGTGATCAAGGAGACGACGGCGCTGCCGCTGCAACTGGCCTGAGGGTCGATCACCCGAGCCTGTCCTCGCTCGAGGTGACCAGGATGCAGAGGCATCCGGTTTCGCTCCACACCAGCTCATCGGCCGTGCCGCGCTCGGCGCGGTTGTAATCGCCCGGGAAGAGCTTGCGATCGCCGATCCAGAGCTCGCCCCGCAGAAGGTAGAGCTGTTCGACACCCGCGTGGGTGTGAGGCGGATATTCGACTCCGGGCGCAAGCCCCACGAGGAGGCTGAGGCGCCGGCGCTCGAAGTCGGTTGCCAGCACCTTGCAGGAGATTCCGGGTGCCGGCTCCGACATGCCTGGCTCATCCTGGATTGCGGGCTCGACGAGGGGCCTCCCCAAATCGAGGGCCCCTTCGAGCGCCCCAAGGGTCACTGGCGATCCACTGGCCGCGCGGGATCGCGCTTGATTCATGATCCATGACATGACGGTATCGCCGCCCGGATCGTAGGTGGCGGCTCGTTGCCGGACATCCTGAAACACGGCCGACGTCGCGGCCTGGGCCGCCGCCGCGTCCTTCATCGTCGCTCTCACGAAGGGGGACACGAATCGATGTGTCCACCGGTACAGGGTCTGCAACGCTCGGCGATCCCCTCTCGCCACGCCGCCCAGAAGCGCAATCCACTCCCGCTCCGAGGTACCTGCACCGCCCGAGTCTGCGTAGAGCAGGTCGCCCAGTGTCTCGACGCCACGCTCCGCCCGCTGCTCGTGGATGGCGAGGCATTCGTACATGAGGGCGAGCCGCTCGAATTCGGCGCGGGCTTCGTCGGAGTGAACTTCGCGTGCGCGAGCCCATAAAAGCAGAGCGCGCTGTTTATAGGTCAGCGCCTCTCCCCAAAGCCAAGGTGGGTCGTGATCGTCCTCAGACACTTCAACCGTTCCCTGGAACCCCCTTGGCGATGGCGGACCATAGCAATTGGCCGATATATCACGGAGTCGGAGCCCTCCTACATCAGGCGTAGGAGCGTGCAGCGCAATGACAGCGGGAACATGCCACTGGGCGGCCGCGGATCAGCTACTCACCCGCCAGGAGTCAAAACCAACACACAGCGCTCGGCCCCGAGCCCCGGCACCGTGATCCGCCGCGAGCCCGAGGTCGAGACCGAGCCCGAGGTCGAGCCCGAGGTCGAGCCCGGGCCCGTCACGAGCCGCCAGCCCGGCGGCAGTTTCCCGAGCTCCTGCTGCGGCCAGCGGCCCTTCATGGCGAGGACGCGCGTCGCAGGGCCGCAGAGCGGCCTGACCCGCTCGAGGAGCTGGTCGAGAGGCGCGACCGCGCGCGCCGTCACGGTATCGAACGGGCTCTCGGGCCGCAGCCTCTCGGCGCGCGCGTGCACCACGGTCACATTGTGCAGCTCGAGTGTGCGCACTGCGTGCTCGACGAAGCGCGTCTTCTTGCCATTGGAGTCGATGAGCGTGAATTGCTTCGCGGCGTTCACCACGGCGAGTGGCAGCCCCGGAAAGCCCGCGCCGGTCCCGACGTCGGCGATACGAGTGCCCGCAAGGTCCGGGCTCACCGACAGGCTGTCGAGCAGATGATGGGTGATGAGGGCCTCGCGGCCTTCGACGGCTGTCAGGTTGTAGGTGCGGTTCCAATGCTCGAGCTCATCGAGGAGCTTGAGCAGCCGTGCCGTGTCCGCCCCCCGGAGCGCGACCCCGAGTAGCGCGGCATCGCGCACCAGCCGCTCGATCGGGTTCACCCTGGACTGCGCTCCTTGAAAGATTGCCCGGCGAGTCGATCATACTGTTGGGATGCGGCTGCTGCTGGTCGAAGACGACCCGATGATCGGGGATGCCATCCGCGTGGGGCTCAAGCGCGAGGGCTTCACCGTCGACTGGGTGCGAAGCGCCGAGGCGGGGGGCGAGGCTCTCAGGACCGAGCCCTACGAGCTGGCGCTTCTCGACCTGGGACTCCCGGGCGGGGACGGACTGACGCTCCTCAAGGCCATCCGGGGCAGGGGCGAGAGCCTCCCGGTGCTCATCATTACGGCGCGCGATGCCGTCGCCGACCGAGTGGCGGGGCTCGATGCCGGCGGCGATGACTATCTGGTCAAGCCTTTCGACCTCGATGAGCTGGCGGCGCGCATCCGCGCGCTGCTGCGGCGCAAATCCGGACGCCCCGCTCCGCAGCTCGAGCATCTGGGGGTGGTGCTCGACCCGGCCGCGCACCGGGTCACGAGCGAGGGCGTGGAGGTCGCACTCTCGCCGCGCGAGTTCGCCTTGCTCCAGCTGCTGCTCGAGCGCCCGGGCGCGATACTCTCGCGCGCCCAGCTCGAGGAGCGGCTTTACGGCTGGGGCGAGGAAATCGAGAGCAACGCCGTCGAGGTGCACATCCACGGATTGCGCCGCAAGCTCGGCGCGCAGCTGATCCTCACCGTGCGCGGTGTGGGTTATCGCCTGAGGCCGAAGGCTTGAGCTCGTTACGCGCGCGGCTGCTCGTCGGGCTCCTCGGGGGCGTGGTGCTGGTCGGGGCGGTCGGCGGGTGGATCGTCTATCGCAACGCGCTCGCCGAAGCGGACGCCTTCTTCGACTACCACCTGCGCCAGACCGCGCTCATCCTGCGCGATCAGCCGGTCGAATATCTCCTGTCGCAGCAGATTGCGCCGAACGATGCGGCTTACGACTTTGTCGTGCAGGTCTGGTCGCTGGATGGCGTGCGCGTCTATCTCTCGCGACCGCACGCGGTGCTCCCGGACGTCACGACGCTCGGCTACGCCACGGTCAACACCCGGGAAGGGCAGTGGCGTGTCTACGGAGTGCAGGCGGTGAGCCGCGTGATCCAGGTCGCGCAGCCGATGAGCGTGCGGGAGCGGCAGGCGGTGCAGCTCGCGCTGCACACACTCGAGCCCTTTGCGCTGCTGCTGCCGGTGCTGGCCCTCCTCATCTGGCTCGCCGTGGGACAGGCGCTCAAACCCCTCGAACGGCTGACGGGGCTGGTGAAGGCCCGCCGCGTCGGCGCACTCGAGCCCTTACCCGATGCGGCGCTGCCGAGTGAGGTGCAGCCGCTCGTTGGCGCGCTGAATGAGCTGCTCGGACGGCTCAATGCGGCGCTCGAGCGCGAGCGCGCCTTCATGGCGGACGCGGCGCACGAGCTGCGCACGCCCCTCACCGCTCTGCACCTGCAGATGGACATGCTGGCGCGGGCCAGTGGTGAGACCGAGCGCAGCGCCGCCATGGAGCAGCTGTCGGCGGGCGTGCAGCGCGCCATCCGCCTGGTGGAGCAGATGCTGGCGATGGCGCGCGAGGAGCCCCGCAAGCACGCCACGCACGTGCCGGTGGACCTCGAGCCGCTCGCGCGCGAGGCCGTGGCGGAGCTCATCCCATTCGCGGATGCGCGCCGCATCGATCTCGGTTTGAGCCAGTCGCGCTCGCTCACCGTTGCGGGCGACCCCGAGGCGCTGCGCACGCTCCTGCGCAATCTCATCGACAACGCGGTGCGCTACACGGATGAGGGCGGACGTGTCGATGTCACGGTGGAGGACGGCGGCAGCGCCACGGCCCCCCGTGCACAGGTCACCGTGACCGATTCGG
>Ga0070735_10004580_pt1 | contig 11608 bp, 11 predicted proteins | sample Coa_R1_FD_66443 | JGI IMG/M metagenome (GOLD analysis project Ga0070735, IMG submission 66443) | Surface soil microbial communities from Centralia Pennsylvania, which are recovering from an underground coalmine fire - Coalmine... | ecosystem: Environmental > Terrestrial > Soil > Unclassified ... | reverse complement strand
CAGCGCGACCTGGCGGCATGCTCGGCTCCCTCGAGCAGCATTTCCGCTTCCTCAAGGGGGCTGAATTCTCTTCGCTTGTTGGGCACGGTCCTGGACACAGGCTCATCTCTGCATCTGGCAATCAGGAGAGACTAGAGCTCGTGCGGGCAAGCCTCTTTGAGATGGATCAAGAGACCTTGGATTGCCTGGAGGACGCGCTTATCTTTGGTGAGGCGACGCTCATCGTGCTGCCGCTGCTCCCCCAGCGGGAGCGTGCTTACACGCTTCGCGTGGTGCCTGGTTTGATCTTTTTGATCGTGGGGGCATGGGCTGGCGGACTTGCTGCCGGCTTTATCAATCTCTGAACGTCCCACGACTTCGCGCGCGAAGGCCAGACGCGGCGCTCGCCGAGCATTTCCTCGATGTAGAGCGCGTTCACCGCGACGAGCAGGACGACAGTAAGTGGAGCCGCCATCAATACGCCAACTGGGCCCAACAAGAGGCCAAAGACGAGTGTCGCGAAAAGTGTGAGGACGGGCGGCAGTTCAACCGCCTCAGCCTGGACCAGCGGGTTGATGATATTGCCTTCCAGAAAGTGAATGCTGGCGTACAGGGCAATGACATAGCCCACCATTACTGGCCCCTGCATTGCAGCCATCAGTATCCCTGAGATAGACGCCAGGATAGGACCGACATAAGGAACGAACGCAAACATGCCAGCGATCAAGCCGAGCGCTAACGGTGCCGTTACCCCCAGAAACGCTAAACCAATTGCGGTGAGTGTGCCGACAACCGTCATCGTAATCGATTGGCCGATGAGCCAGCGCCTGAGCGTAACTCCAAGAAGCTCGAGCATTTCCCTCGCAACGCGGCGCCGAGGCGCAGGCACCAACCGCAACAAACCTTCCAGATATCGGGCAGGCTGCACGGCGAAATACAACGCGGCAAACAACAGGACGGCGACATAGGCCACGGTCCGGAAGACCGAACCAAATAATGCTGCCGCATAGCTCGCAACCGGCGCCGTGACGTTGCCAAGATTGACGTCCTGCGCGTGACCAAGAAGCCATACCCCCCACCAGCTCGATCCCAGTTCACGGGCAAGCTGCGCGAGACTTTGCGGCAAGTCCTTCGCAAGCAAATTGAACTGCGAGGTGATCTGCGCACCGAACAGCCAGCCGACAGCGACAATTGATCCGAGGAGCAAGAGCAAGACCGGGATGACGGCCCAGCTCTCTGGTGCTCGTGTGCGGCGGCTTACCTCATGCGCAAGACCGCGCAACAACAGGGCTAGAAGAGCGGCACCGAACGCCAGGACGAGCGCGTCGGAAAGCTTCCAGACCGCAAGCGTCGCTGCAACGACGACGCAGGCCAGGATAGCGGGATGCAGGCGCGAGGAAGCGGATTTGGTCCGCTCTGCATCTTCGCGGAAGGCTCCAAGTTCATTGTTCACGTTTTCTCGGCTTCCAAACAGCACTTTACGCCACAATAAGCATCAACTGACATTTCTCAGTTGATGCAGATCAACTTCCACTTTTCAGGCGGGCGTTACCCTTATAAGAGGGTGATGTGTCATGAAGAAAACCGTGATCGAAGACTACGGCCCCATTGCCAAGACGCTGCATTGGATGACCGTTCTCTTTGTTATGGCGGCGTGGATGCTCGGCACGTTCGGCGACGAGCTCTCCAAGGGGCCAGCACGGGATTCCGGGTTGTTGATACATATCTGGATCGGACTGACGATCCTGGTGATCGCATTCGTGCGAATACCGTGGCGCATCGCCAATCCTCCCCCCAAGAGTCTTGCGTCCGAGTTCGGAAAACGGCTGATCGAGTGGACTGATCCGGTCTCCCGGGTGATGCACTACGTCCTCTATGGATTGTTGGTCCTGGTACCCTTGTTCGGCATTGCACTACAGTTCGCGCAGGGCCATTCGCTGCCGCTATTCGGACTTGCGGAAATTCCATCACCGTGGGTCGCTGACAAGGCATTCGCGCACAGCCTCAAGGAAGTGCATGAAATCTTGGCCAACCTCCTCGTGATCTTGGCGGCCTTCCATATGGCGGCTGCGGTCCTGCATCATATCGTTTTTGGCGACAACACTCTGCGGCGAATGCTCCCGCGCTTACGCAACTGAATAGCCTGCTCATTGTGGACTTGGAGTCCGCATGGAAGCCATGAATACAGCGCTGAAACCACTATACGCGGCGCTGAGCGACATCCAGAGGAAGACAGCCGATCAGCTGTTCTGGAGCGGAAGCGGAATGATGTGATGCAGCGGAAGGCGTCGCCGTCACTGGGCCGTCTAGTGCGACGGCTCGGATGCACGTCGCTTGCGCAGAAACATCGCGGTTGCGACAAGCCCCACTGCCGTAAAAGTCGCGCCCGCCATGAATGTGGCATAAGGCCCAGCCATTTCCCAAAGGAGTCCCGCCGTTAGGCTCGCTAACAAGAGGGCGATCCCGCAGACGAAGTTGAAGACACCGAAAGCTGTCGCGCGCAGGTATTGCGGCGCCTCGTCGGCGACAAGCGCCGCGAGTAACCCTTGCGTCATGCCCATATGGAGACCCCAGAGCGCGACGCCGATCATTACGGTCGGGATATCCGACGCGACGGCGAGGATGACATCAGCGGCAATGAGGACCGCAAACCCGATGACGAGCAGGGGTTTGCGGTCAACGCGATCTGACAGGGCACCAAGCGGATAGGCCGAAAGTGCGTAGACTATATTCATAACGACCAGTACAAGCGGCGCCAGCGCGAGTGCGAGCCCAGCAGTCTGCGCCCGCAAAATCAGAAAGGCCTCGCTGAAGCGCGCTAACGTCAGCACGGCGCCTATGCCCACCACGATCCAGTACGCAGCGCCTGCGGTCTTGAGGTCGGCGAACTTTAGCGGTGCTTGCAGCTTCGTCGCTTCGTGCTCCGGCTCCCGTACGCCGAAAACAAGCACAAGTACCGAGAGAAAGCCGGGAATCAAGGCAAGCCAGAACACTAACCGAAAATCGTCCTGCAATGCGGCCATGAGCGCGATAGCGATCAATGGTCCTGCGAATGCGCCTGCCGTGTCGAGGGCCTGCCTCAGGCCATAGGCGGCGCCACGTAGCTCCGATGGCACCATTTCCCCTATCAGCGCGTCGCGCGGCGCCCCACGAATTCCCTTGCCGACCCGATCCGAAAACCGCGCTCCAAGGACAAGTGACGAGCTGGTTGCAAGCGCAAAGAGCGGTTTCGACAATGCACTCAACCCATATCCAACAATAGTGAGCGCTTTGCGTTTTCCGAGCTTGTCGCTGATCCAGCCTGAGAAAAGCTTCGAGATCGACGCGGTCGCTTCACCTACACCTTCGATGAGGCCGATCGTTTCGGCGCTGGCGCCCAGCACGGAAGTCAGAAAAACCGGCAGTAGGCCGTGAATCATCTCGGATGAGATATCCATGAACATGCTGACGAGGCCAAGAGCCCAGATGCCGGTAGGCAGTCGGCCTGGTGATATTGGCTCGGGCGCCATTCCTTCACTCACGCCGCACGAATTCCTTCATTCTCACATATTCGGACTAGGTCTGGGGCAATCGACCGTCTTGACCTGCATCAATCAGCATCTTCAGTGGACCTTCCCTCTATTGGTTTGGGAGATCGCGAGATGTTAAGGTATTTGCCTGCTGGCGATGGCTTCCTTTCTGCTCTTGGTTCAGGGAAATTCGACACTCAACGCGCAGATGTCATCTGCAGCTATGCAGGAATCGCGAGCAACTATAGTCCAGACCATCCGCGCGCAGCCGGAGACTGTCGAAATCGTCGCTAACGGCAGCATCATCACAGTGTTGCGTGTAAACAGCAATATGAACGATGCCGCCCATGGGGGCTCAGCCTGTAGCGCAGAAAGCTACAATGACTCTCGCGACTGAGGCGATTCCCAGCCATTTCCGTCAATTGAAAGCGCAGCCGCCGTGCAGGCCGAGCTTCTTGAATGCCATTGCCGCCGGGCAGAAGCCGGTGAACGAGGCCTGGATCATGTTGAGCCCGGCAAACGCCGGGAGCAGATACCAATAGGCGTTGACATAGGCACCGAGCGCGAGCCCGAGCAGCACGACGAATCCGGCAAAGGCCAGAACGGCTTTATCGATATTCATGACATTCTCCTTTTTAGAACGATGTAGGTTATGAGCGAGCAAGGCTTGCTTCGGTCCAGGCGACGATGCTGCGCGCGTCCATCGCGCCGGACTGGCGAACGATCTCCCGGCCACCGCGCATCAAGAGAAGCGTCGGGACGCCCGTGATGTTGAACCGCGACGATACGGACGGCGCCCGATCGGAATTCAGCTTCAGCAGCCGCACCTTGGGCTCGAGCTCAAGAGCCGCCCGCTCGAACATCGGCGCCATGGCCCGGCACGGACCGCACCAAGGTGCCCAGACGTCGACCAGCACGGGAATATCGTTGTTGGCGATGTGGCGGCCAAAACCTTCCTCATCGACCTCGATCGGGTGGCCGGTGAAGATCGGCTGGCGGCAGGCGCCGCAGCGCGCGTCCTTCGGCGCGCGCTCGACCGGCAGGCGGTTGGTCCGCCCGCAATTGCCACAAACGATATTGCGCGTCGTGCTCATGTGCCGGTTCGGACCTCCTTGTCGGTTCGGACTTCCTTGATCTTGGCAATGTTCAGCTGGTTGAGCACGAAACGCTCGTAGAACGGCTCGCTCTCGCCTCGTCTCATCTTGCGCAGGAAGTATTTCTCGAACGCCACCTTGGCGTAGTGAACCCATTCGCCCTTGGACGACCAGTTCACGTTGCGCGGTGGAATCTGCGGTTGCGCCAGAAAGGCGACGCCCGAATCGCCGAAATCGGCGAGACAGATCGCATTCCAGGTCGGTTGCGCGTTCGGTGCCTGGCCGCGGAGCAGGGCGCCGATATTCAGCGCGGTCGCGGTGACCATGGACTCAATCATGAAACCGGTCTTGGGCACGCCGACGGGAACGGGTGTCGCTCCGACCGGTGCGATGGCGACGCAGACGCCAACCGCAAACACGTTAGGGAAGGCGGGATTGCGCTGATGCTTGTCGACGATGACAAAGCCGCGCGGGTTGGTGAGTTTTTCGATGCCGCGAACGGCCTCGACGCCGCGGAAGGCCGGCAGCATCATCGAATAGCTGAAAGGCAGTTCATGGGCCTTGTGAACCGTGCCGTTTTCGGCGAATTCCTCAACGGTCATCTTGCCGGGCTCGATACGGTCGACGCGGGCGTTGGTGATCCACTTGATGTGCTTCTCGCGCATCTCGCTTTCCAGCAGACCCTTGGTGTCGCCGACGCCGTCGAGGCCGAGATGACCGATATAGGGCTCGGAGGTCACGAAGGTCATTGGCACCTGATCGCGCAGCTTGCGGCGGCGCAGTTCGGTCTCCAGAATGAAAAGGAATTCGTAGGCCGGGCCGAAACAGGATGCGCCCTGCACCGCGCCGATCACCACCGGGCCGGGTTTCGCGGCGAGCTTCTCGAATGCTTCCTTCGCATACGAAGCATGATCGACGTGGCAGATGGATTGCGTGTAACCCTGCGGCCCCAATCCCGGAATTTCGTCGAAGGCAAGCTCCGGCCCAGTCGCGACCACGAGGTAATCATAGTTGATGGACGAGCCGTCGCCGAGTTCGATACGATTTGCATCGGGATGAACGCGCCTGGCGCCCTGGGTGAGCAGGCACACGCCCTTGCGCTTCATGATGTCCGCAAGATCGATTTCGATGTCACTGCGCTTGCGCCATCCGACCGCCACCCAGGGATTCGACGGCACAAAGTGATAGACAGTGCCTTGCGAGATCACGGTCAGCCGATCGTCTTTCTTGAGTTGGGGCAGCAATTCATAGGCCATCAGCGTTCCGCTGAGACCAGCTCCGATTACGACAACTTCCGCCATGATGACCTCCATTTCGTTTGACCGCCCCGCCGGTTGTCCCGGCTGTCGTGCTGGTTGACTATATATTCATAACATCGTATATACGCAACTATGAAAATAGATAGCGAAATCATGGAGCGCGCCGCGGACGAGGCGAGCAACCTGCTGAAGGCGCTTTCCAACCGTCACCGGCTTCTCATTATCTGTCAGCTGATCGACGGCGAGCGCTCGGTCGGCGAATTGGCCGAGTTTCTCTCCTTGCGGGATTCCACGGTGTCCCAGCATCTTGCGCTCCTTCGCAAGGATGGCCTGGTGTCGGCGCGACGCGACGCGCAGACGATCTTCTATTCGATCGCGAGCGAACCCGCGCGCGACATCCTCAAGACGCTCTATCAGGCGTTCTGCGCTCCGAAAGCTAAGGGAAGGCGCGGGGCCTCGCGTTGAGAAAGATCAAGGCGCGGAACGGGCTCATTGCTGAATTGAGAAACAAGGCGCTTCTGCGCAACAGACGGATATTGCCATGGCGAGGCTGCATTTTCGGTTCCTGGTAGCGATTGCATCGCTGCTTTCAAGTGTGGGCGCTGCCGGTGCCGACACGCTCACGGTGAAGCCGGTCTCGATCGCGGACGAGAAGGCAGTCTTTGCGACCGTCGAAAGTATCAGCGTGGTCCCGGCGCGCAGCCGCATCGGCGGCACGATAGCGGAGCTGCACGTCAGGGAAGGCGATGCGGTGACGCATGGTCAGGCGATCGCAGTCGTGGGCGACGAAAAACTCGTATTGCAGATGAAATCGCTGGACGCGCAAATTCAGGCCCTGCAGGCTCAGTCCGACCAGGCGCAGACCGATTTTGACCGAATCGAAGGCTTGGTCGAGCGCGGCACTCTGCCGCGCACGAGGCTCGATGAAGCGCGAACCGCCCTCAACGTTGCCCAGAACAATCTGCGCGCCAAGACAGCCGAACGCGGGGTAATCCAGCAACAGCAGACTGAGGGTCAGGTTCTTGCTCCGCAGGACGGCCGCGTCTTGAAACGCCTTGTCGCGGTAGGTTCGGTCGTGCTGCCTGGCGATCCCGTCGTGACTGTCGCACAACAGGATTTCAAGCTGCGGCTGCGGCTGCCGGAAGAGCATGCGCATTTCCTCAAAGCCGGTGACCGCATTCGCGTTGACGGCGACGAATCCGGCGAGCGGGTGGCCAAGTGGGGCGTGATCGATCTCGTCTACCCCCAGATCGAGGAAGGCCGCGTGGTCGCGGACGCCACGGTCGAGGGGCTCGGCGAATATTTCGTCGGTGACCGGCTCCGGGTTTGGATCTCCGGCGGCACGCGGCCGGCCTACGTCATTCCTGCGGGCTTCGTGAAGACCCGGTTCGGCATCGACTACGTACTGCTTCGCCAAGGAGACGGGACCGTCGAGGTGCCGGTGCAACGCGGCCGCCAAACGCCGACACCCGAGCTTCCGGATGGGCTTGAGATACTGTCCGGCATTCGGGCCGGCGACCAGTTGGAGCGGCCGTGAACCTCGGACTCTCAGGCCGGCTCACCAAGGCGACCGTCAACTCGCCGCTCACGCCGCTATTCCTGCTTGCAGCGCTCGTCGTCGGACTGATCGCGGTTGTCGTGATTCCGCGTGAGGAAGAGCCGCAGATCAGCGTCCCGATGGTCGATATCCGCGTCAACGCCGATGGGTTGCGTGCGCCGGACGCGGTCGAACTCGTCACCAAGCCGCTGGAAGCGATCGTCAAGGGTATCGACGGCGTCGAGCATGTCTATAGCCAGACGGAGGACGACCGCGTGATGGTCACCGCTCGTTTTCTGGTCGGCACCAAATTCGAGGATGCGATCCTGCGCGTGCACGAGAAGATTCGCGCCAATCTCGATCGCATTCCCGTCGGCATCCCCGAGCCGCTGATCGTCGGTCGCGGCATCAATGACGTTGCCGTGAACATATTGACACTGTCGCCGAAGCCCGAAGCCGCGGAGCACTGGACGGACAAGGATCTGTTCGAGCTGGCCGACAAGCTGCGCGCGGAACTGGTGAAGGTCGACAATATCGGACTGACCTACATTTCAGGCGGTGCCGCCCAGCAGATCAGGGTCGAGCCCGATCCGGAAAAGCTCTCGCTATTCGGCGTCACGCTTCAACAGCTCGTGGCCAAGGTGAAGGATGCCAATCGTTCATTCCTGGCCGGCGACGTCCGCGATACCGGGATCGTGCGCAACGTAGCGGCCGGCCAGACACTATCGGGCATTCCGGACATTGGATTGCTTCTGATCTCGACCCGCGATGGACGACCGGTCTACGTCAAGGACGTTGCGTCGGTCGTAATCGGTCCGAGTACGATCGAGCATCGGGTCTGGAACGACAAGCGCGACGAGAAGGGGCGGTGGACGCGGGTGCCCGCAGTCAGTCTTGCACTTGCCAAGCGCGCCGGCGCCAACGCAGTGGTGGTTTCGACCGATATCGCCCATCGCCTGGAAGGATTGAAGGGGCGCCTGATTCCGGACGACGTAAGGGTCACGGTGACCCGCGACTACGGCGAGACTGCCAACGAGAAAGCCAATGAGCTTCTGTTTCACCTCGGGCTCGCCACGATCTCGATCGTCGCGCTGATCGCGATCGCGATCGGCTGGCGCGAGGCGATCGTGACTCTCGTCGTGATCCCGACGACAATCCTGCTCACTCTGTTTGCTGCCAACTTGATGGGCTACACCATCAACCGCGTCAGCCTGTTCGCGCTGATCTTTTCGATCGGCATTCTCGTCGACGATGCGATCGTGGTGGTCGAGAACATCGCGCGGCATTGGAGCATGCGTGATGGACGCCCTCGCCTTCAGGCTACCGTCGAAGCGGTCGCGGAGGTCGGCAACCCCACAATCGTCGCGACGCTCACGGTGGTCGCTGCGCTGCTGCCCATGCTGTTCGTGTCGGGGCTGATGGGTCCTTATATGGCGCCGATCCCGGCGAATGCCTCCGCTGCGATGCTGTTCTCGTTCTTTGTGGCCATGGTGGTCGCACCGTGGCTGATGCTGAGGCTCGCGCCCAAGAGCGAAGTTGCAGCGGGGCATACTGCGCATGGCGAAGGCCGGCTTGGCGCGCTTTACCGTCGTTTCGCTACGCCGATCGTGAGTAGCAAGCGCTCCGCCTGGATATTCCTGCTCAGCGTCGGCGTCGCGACTTTGTTGTCGATGACATTGTTTGCGACCAAGTCGGTGACGGTCAAGCTGCTGCCCTTCGACAACAAGTCCGAGATTGCTGTCGTTGTCGATCTGCCGGAAGGAGCGAGCCTGGAGGAGACCGAGCGCACGCTGTTCGCCGCTGCGGAGATCGCGCGGCAATTGCCTGAAGTGACCTCTCTGCAATCCTATGCGGGGACGCCGGCGCCGTTCAATTTCAACGGCCTTGTGCGGCATTACTATCTGCGCGAGCGGCCCGAACTGGGCGAGCTGCAGGTCAACCTGACCGCGCGCGGCGAGCGCAAGCGAGCGAGCCATGACATTGCGATCGAGCTGCGGCAGAAGCTGAAGGTGCTGGATATTCCCAAGGGGACCAGCATCAAGGTCGTCGAGGTCCCGCCCGGCCCGCCGGTGCTGGCAACGCTCCTCGCCGAAATCTATGGGCCTGATGCCGCGACACGCCGCGCGGTGACGGCCGAATTGAAGAAGATCTTTGCCGAGGTGCCGTTCATCGTCGATATCGATGATTCCATCGGCGAGAAGCGACCACGGCTGCGACTGTCGATCGACCAGGACCGACTTGAATTCTTCGGCGTCGAGCAGCGCGACGTCTATGACACGATCCAGGCGCTGTTCGGCGGTATCCCGATCGGTTACTCGCATCGCGGCGAGGATCGCAACCCGATCGGGATCGCGGTGCATCTGCCCAAGCGTGGTTTGGTCTGGAACGAGGCATTAGCCTCGACGCCAGTGCCCGCAAACACGGTGCCCGGCAGCAAGACAGTGGTCGAGCTGGGCCAGGTGGTGAAGGCGACCACGGAAGAGGGTTCGCCGACGATCTTCCGCCGCGACGGCCGCTTCGCCGACATGGTGATGGCCGAGCTTGCCGGCCGCTTCGAAGCGCCGCTTTACGGCATGCTCGAGGTCGACAATCGCATCAACGCGCATGATTGGGGCGCGCTGCCGAAACCCGCGATCAGCCTGCATGGGCAGCCGGTGGATGAATCGCATCCGACGCTGTTGTGGGATGGCGAGTGGGAGATCACCTGGGTGACCTTCCGCGATATGGGCGCGGCCTTTGGCGCGGCAATCCTCGGCATTTACGTGCTCGTCGTCGCGCAGTTCAGGAGTTTTCGCCTGCCGCTCGTCATCCTGACGCCAATCCCGCTCACCTTGATCGGTATCCTGATCGGGCACTGGTTGCTGGGCGCGCCATTCACCGCAACCTCGATGATCGGGTTCATCGCGCTCGCCGGCATCATCGTGCGCAATTCCATCCTGCTGGTGGATTTCATTCGCCACTCCGGCGGCGAGGGCAAAGCTTTGCGTGAGGTCGTGCTGGAAGCGGGCGCGGTTCGCTTCAAGCCGATCCTGCTCACGGCGCTGGCCGCCATGATTGGAGCTGCGACCATCCTGCTCGATCCGATCTTCCAGGGGCTTGCGATCTCGCTGCTGTTTGGCCTCGCCTCGTCGACCTTGCTCACGGTACTGGTGATACCTGCGATCTACATTGTGCTGCGACAAGAAGCACCAGTTGCGAGATAGGTCAGCCACGCAATAAGGACACTGCGTCAGCAAATGCTTTAATCCAAAATTGGAACTAATCTGCTCGTCGATAAGAGAACAGCGGTAGCGTTCCCCTGCTACCAAGCGGCACGATTTCTCAAAGCGATTGAACGCCCTTTTTTATGGTTTCTGCGATCTGACCGATCTGCTCCTCGTTGATGATAAGAGGCGGCGACAGGATCAGCGTATCGCCGAGTGCGCGAACAAAGACTCCGTTCTGGAGACAGTGGTTTGCAACCGTTCGCGCTCGCTGACCCGGGGCATCAGGCGCAGCTTCAATCTCCACGGCACCCAAAAGGCCCAGGTTTCTGATATCGCGGACGATGCCACCGGCGTTTCTGATGTCGTGAATGGCAGCTTCCCATTTGCCGGCAATGCGTGCGACGTTTTCGAAGATGCCTTCCTCCTGGTACACGTCCAGCGTGGCAAGTGCAGCGGCACAGGCGAGTGGGTGGCCGGAGTAGGTGTAGCCGTGCGCAAATTCGACAGTGGCCTCGGGGCCTTTCGACATGGCATCGTGCACATGATGATGGACCAGCACACCGCCCATCGGCACAGCGCCGTTGCTCATTCCCTTGGCACAGGTGATGAGGTCGGGCGTGACGCTCAGTGCCTGGGCAGCGAATGGCGTCCCCAGCCTACCGAAACCCGTGACCACTTCATCGAAAATCAGCAGGATGCCGTGCTTGCGAGTGATTTCGCGCAGCCGTTCGAGATAGCCTTTGGGCGGCGGCAACACGCCGCCTGCGCCGGCCACCGGTTCGACGATGACGGCTGCAACCGTCGATGGATCCACCGCCGCTAATAAGTTTTCCAACGCATCCGCAAAATCGATACCGTGCTCGGGCTGCCCTTTGCTGAATGCGTTGCGAGCGAGATCATGTGTGTGCGGAAGGTGTGATACCCCCGGAAGCAACACGCCGAACTGCGCCCGCTGCCAGCCGATGCCTGAGACCGAGAGCCCGCCGAATCCCATGCCATGGTAACTGCGCTGGCGACCGATCAG
>Ga0070735_10004579_pt1 | contig 11609 bp, 11 predicted proteins | sample Coa_R1_FD_66443 | JGI IMG/M metagenome (GOLD analysis project Ga0070735, IMG submission 66443) | Surface soil microbial communities from Centralia Pennsylvania, which are recovering from an underground coalmine fire - Coalmine... | ecosystem: Environmental > Terrestrial > Soil > Unclassified ... | reverse complement strand
GGCCTTCACACTGGAGACCATCCGGATCCTCTCCGGCGAGCTGACCGTTCCCCTGATCGGCTTTACGGGCGCACCGTTTACAATGGCCGCGTACCTCGTCGAGGGGAGCGGCGTCCGCGATTCCCCGATCACGCGCGCGATGATGTACTCGGACCCGGCCGCATGGCATGCGCTGATGGAGCTTCTGGCCGAAAATGCCCTCCGCTATCTCACCGCTCAGGTGCGAGCCGGGGCGCGAGCCGTACAACTATTCGACAGCTGGGTCGGCGTGCTCTCGCCGGACGCCTACCGCGAGTATCTCCTGCCGCACATGCGCCACATCTTCGCCGGTCTCCGGCCGCTGAACGTGCCCGCGATCCACTTCGGCACGGGCACCGCCGCGCTCCTGGAGACGATGCGCGAGGCCGGCGGCGACGTGATCGGCGTCGATTGGCGCACCGCGCTGGACACGGCGTGGGGCCGGCTGGGCCACGACGTCGCAGTTCAGGGCAACATGGACCCGATCGTGCTCCTCGCGCCGCCCGACGTAGTTCGGCGTGAGGCGCTGCGCGTTCTCCGACAAGCCGCCGGCAGGCCGGGTCACATTTTCAACCTGGGCCACGGTGTGCTGCCAACCACGCCGATGGAAAATATCAGCCTGCTCGTGGAGCTGGTCCATCAGGGAGCGGCCGAGTGACCGTCCCGCACGTTCTGATAGCCGGCGGCGGCATAACCGGCCTTTCCACCGCCTTTTACCTCGAACGCCACGCCGCAGAAACTGAGTCGCCAATTGCGATCACGATCGTGGAACCTGCGAATCGCCTGGGCGGCAAACTCGGCAGCGAGGCGCACGATGGCCTGCTGATCGACGTCGGGCCGGACTCATTCATGAGCCAGAAGCCATGGGCCGTGAAGTTGTGCGAAGAGCTGGGCATCGAGGATGAGATCATCGGGCCGAGCTCCAGCCAGTTCTACATGCTCACCGGCGGGAGGCTGCACTCGGTACCGCACGAGCTCGTTTCCCTCGTGCCGTCCAGGCCGGAAGCGCTCTGGAAGGCTTCGTTCATCTCGACCGCCGGAAAGATTCGCGCTTCCGGTGAGGGACTCGTCCCGCCTCGCGGCGCGATTGGCGATGAGTCGCTCTCCTCGTTCATGCGGCGGCGCTTCGGGCCGGAGTTTGCCGCCCACTTCGCCGAGCCGCTGATGGGCGGCGTTCACGCCGGCGATCCCGAACAGATGAGCATGGCGGCGATCTACCCAACGTTCTGGGAGATGGAGCGGACGCACGGAAGCATTACCAGGGCGCTGCTGCAGCGCAGGCTCGCGGGGGGAGCAGGCGCTGCGCCGCCGAAATCCCCGTTCGTCGCGCTTCGGCACGGTATGCAGCGGCTGGTAGATCGACTGCGCGAGTCGCTGACCGCGACGCGCGTCGTGCTGGACACGTCTGTAGGACGGATCGCTTGTTCAGCTTCCGGCAGATTCCTGGTCTCGCTGAACGACGGCGAAGATCCCGAAGCGGATGCCGTGGTCCTGACTACGCCTGCCTACGCGGCGGCCGATCTTGTCGCTCCCCTTTCCGCAGCAGCGGCCACACGGCTGAGGAGCATATCGTACGCGTCGACGGCGGTCGTGACCCTGGCCTACCGCCGCGAATCGATCCAGAATCCGCTCGAGGGCACCGGGTTCCTGGTCCCCCGCGATCAGGGCCTGCCGATTACAGGATGTACGTGGAGCAGCAACAAGTGGGAGGGCCGCGCGCCCGAAGGCGTTACGCTGATGCGAGCGTTTATCGGCCACGCCGGCGACGACGCCGTGGTCCGACGGAGCCAGGAAGAGCTGATCGCCGCGGCGCACGATACGCTCTCAACGGTTCTCCAGATTGTCGCCGCGCCGGTGTACCGCCGTGTCGACGCCTGGCCGAACGCCATGCCCCAGTACCGGGTCGGCCACCTGGAATTGCTGAGCGAGATCGAACGGGAGATGGAGCAGTATCCCGGTCTCCTTCTCGCCGGCTCTGCCTATCGCGGCGTCGGCGTCCCCGACTGCGTCCGGCAAGGCATGGAGGCGGCCGACAGGGCGTTCAAATCTTGCACAGCAAATCGCGTGGAGCAGGTGTCCGCATGAGTTACGACGCGCTTTTGGTGGTTTCGTTCGGTGGTCCGGAGTCTCGCGATGAGGTGGTCCCGTTCCTTCGCAATGTGGTTCGGGGAAAGCCTGTGCCCGAGGAGCGGATTCTGGAGGTAGCCGAGCACTACTATCACTTTGGGGGCAAGAGCCCGATCAATCAGCAGAACCGGGACCTGATCGCGGCGCTCGCCGACGAATTCGAGGCAAACGGACCGCAGATCCCGATCTACTGGGGCAATCGCAATTGGAACCCGTACCTTGCCGACGCGCTGGCGCAGATGAGGGCGGATGGCGTCCGGCGCGCGCTCGCTTTCGTCACGTCCGCGTTTAGCTCCTACTCCGGCTGCCGGCAGTACCTGGAGAACATCGCGGCCGCTCGCGCGCAGGTCGGGCCGGGCGCACCGGAGGTCGACAAGCTCCGCGCGTTCTACAACCACCCGGGATTCGTCGAAGCAACGGCGGAACACGTGCGAGCCGCGTTCCAGCGGCTGCCGGCCGGCGTCCGCCCAAACGCACAGGTCGTCTACACCGCGCACAGCATCCCGATTTCAATGGCGCTGTCCTCGCCATACGTCGCGCAGCTGGAAGAGAGCTGCCGGCTGGTCTCCGACGCGCTCGGGCGGAGCGGCGATATGCTGGTCTACCAGAGCCGCAGCGGCGCGCCCGGGCAGCCCTGGCTCGGGCCGGATATCCTCGACACGCTCCGCGAAATCAAGGCACAAGTGGAACATCCAGCGGTCGTCATTGCCCCGATTGGCTTTGTCTCCGACCACATGGAGGTGCTGTACGATCTCGACACCGAAGCGCGCGAGCTGTGCTGCGAGATCGACCTCCCGATGGAGCGCGCCGCCACGCCAGGGACGCATCCGGCCTACGTGCGCATGATCGGCGAGCTGGTGCGCGAGCGTATGGAGTACAACCCGGTGCGCCGTCATCTTGGATCGCTCGGCCCCAGCCCCGACTCTTGCGCCGAAGGCTGCTGCCCCGCCGCCATCCGGCCGCGCCCGTAGTCGCCGTTGTGCGTTGGACGGCGTGGGGCTACAGTGTGGCGCAAGTGCCGTCGCCGGGCCCCTCGGTACAAATGGCCTCAACGTCCGTCCCACTGAACGGCTCCAACGGTGGTTCGCTCTATACCGGGGCTGCGCGATTCAGCGACCCCTGGACCCCTTCCGCCGTTCCGCCTTCAGCCGGCCCAGGATGCTGATGAGGTCATCCACTTTGCCCTCCGACTTGTAGATGAAGTTCGCGAACACCCACCGTCCGGCCACGCGCCTGAGGACCGGCGTTACCGCGGCGCTCTCGCGCTTATTGCCGGGAAAGACACAGCCGACATCCACGAAGTAGCGACCGTCCTTCACGGTCACCGCGCCCGGCACATACTTCTCGCCGAAGTCCTGGCCGTTCAGCACGGGGTCGAAGTCGAGCCCGACAATCTCATTCGGCGAACGCGACGCGGCAGCGCGATCTTCGGCGAGCTTGCGGGCCAGGTCCGCGCTGAAACACGCCTTGCGCTGCCGGAGAGCCGCCTGCAGCGGGTCGCCCTTCTTGGCCTTCGCGAGGTACCAGGCATAAAACTCGGCCACAAACTTCCGGCACGATCTCTGCTCGACGGAATCTCCCGCTCGGCTGTGCGCCCACATTTGCTTGTCGTGACTCGCCTGAGCCGCGCGGATCACAGCGGCGGGCGCGAGCCGCGAAGGGCTGCGCGCGAGGCCGGCGCGGCAGCCGGGCATCGCGAAGAGCAGCGTTACGAGGTACAACGTCATGGCGGCCTCCGATCGCGGCGACTTCGCAAGATAAGGTCTGTTCGCCGCTTCTACCATACCCGCTTTTGGCCGGAGTTACGCGACAATAGCTCGCCCGCAATCGCTGCGCGGTATTTCACGGCAACCGATCGGAACACGGAGCTCAGAGGTGGAGATTTCGCAGCAGGTTGCGCGGCGGTTTGTACTCGGCAAACAGGGCCTGTGGCCGGGCCGGCGCTGGCGTGGCGCGCAGGGCACCGAGGAGGCCATACGCGCCATGGAGTTCCTCCAGCTCGACCCGCTCCAGATCGTTGCGCGTAGCCAGGACATCAAGCTGTACGGCCGGGTGGTCGACTACGCGCCCGGCATGTGGGAGGAGGCTGCCTACGGGCGCCGCAAGTTCTTCGACTGGGGCGGCTGGCTCGCTGTGCGGCCGATGGAGGAGCTGCCGTATTGGCGCGTGGTGATGCGGCGCGAGCGCGATGGCAACGAACGACTACAGGCATTAGCGCGCGATCACGCAGGCGCGGTTGCGGAGATGCGCGCGATCCTTCGTGAGCGCGAAGTGGTGAGCAACCGGGACTTCGAGATGGCGAGCCGGACCCGGACTACGAGCTACCGCGGCCGCAAAGACAGTGCGCTCGCCCTGTACTACCTATGGCTCACCGGCGAGGTGATGACTCACCATCGGGAGCGGTTCGAGCGCGTCTATGCGCTCACGGAGCGCGTTGCTCCGCCCGAGCTGATCTGCGAGAGCAGCGACGCCGAGGCTGACCGTTTTCTCATTCGGAAGGAGATCGCCTTCAGCGGGCTATCGCGGCTGAACCGAACGGCGGAGTCGTACCGGAGGGGCGATCCCTCCGGAATCGGCAGGCGGCTAACCGACGAGATGCTGGCCACCGGGGAGATCGTCGAAGTGAAGGTCGAAGGCTGGAGGGCGCCGCACTATGCGCTGGGCAGCGACCTCGAAACCCTTCGGGCGCTGAGCGCCGGCAGCATCCCCACGGTTTGGCAGACGCTGGACACGACGACGGAAGCGGAGGCGGTCTTTCTCGCGCCGCTGGATAACGTGAGCGCCCGCGGACGAGCCAAGGTCCTCTTTGGATTCGACTACGTCTGGGAGGTGTACAAGCCCGCGCATCAGCGCAAGTTCGGCTACTACGCGCTGCCGATCCTCTGGGGCGAGACTCTGGTTGGGCGCTTCGACAGTAAGCTGGACCGGAGCACGAACACGTGCGTGGTGCTCGGTCTCTGGCTGGAGGACCCGACTCTGGGCGGCTGCGAGCGGTTCGCCGACGCACTTGCGCGCGGGTTCGCGCGGTTTACCGCGTTCCTGGGGGCCGCCGGACTCGACGTGTCGTGCGTCAACGAGCCACTTCTGAGAGCGCGGCTCAGCTTGCCTGTCCTCACACCGTAACGATTGGCGCCCGGGCCGTGGCTGGGGTTTGTCTGGCGTATCTTCGGATGGCCGAGAGCCCGAAGCCGCTCCACCCCATCCTTGACGACTACCTTCGTCTCTACGGGGCTCCCGCGTACAGCGGAGCGCCGCGGGCGCTAGCGCTCCGAGGCGCCACTGGACGCGCCTGGCTTCGCGCCGGCGGCCGATCGAGCGCGCTCGTCGATGACGACGACGCTTTTGGGCAGCTTCAGGCGATCCACGGATACGATGTCGTCATCGACGACGACGTCGATGGTGTTCGCGTTCATCCACTTGACGTGAGGATTCTCCACGCCGTTGATCGGCACTCCAGGCGCGCCGGGCTTAATGTCGCGTCCAGCGGGCGGCGTGTGGATGACGACGCCTGCCTTTGCGTTGTCGCCAAGGAAGAAGTTCGGTCCGTGGACGAGGAAGATCGGCGCGTTCTTACTTTTTACCTTGAGGATCTCGGGCCAGACGGCGTCGAACTGCTCGCGCTTTGTGAAGCGGATCGCGTAGTGCCGGCTCTCGACTTCCGGTCCCACGAGGGTCCTTGCCTGGATGCGGAGGGGCTCCATGGCCCTGGGCCAGCTCTTGGGCCAAAGCCCGTGGTCGGCAACGGAGTAGAGCGCGTAGGCAGGGCCGATCACACAGCAGACGAACGCGGCCAGCAAGCAGACCGATCGCTTCATTGAGTTTCTCCCCGCAAACCGGATGGCGATGTCGAGGAGTTAGACGGGCTAACTCGCGGCGCGGTTACTTGTCGCCGGTCGCCGGGGCGAATCTGGCCTGCCCAGGCATCGCGGAGCGCGCAAGCGGCCTCGCGAGCCCCTGCCCGTTCGTTCGATTCGCGCCGCATACGCCGTCTGGCAGCTGCCTCCAGTCGGTCCAGTATCATCTACTCGGTACTGCGCAGGGTAGAATAGTATGACCTCTGATGCGAGATGGCCACAGTGACCGAGCTGACAACGCGCGCCTTGGATGCGTCTACCTGGCAGGACTTTGCAGCGCTTGTCGAGCGCAACAAGGGCGTGTGGGGCGGCTGCTGGTGCATGTCTTTCCACTCCGAGGGCTGGGGCAGCGCCGCTAACGCGGTGCAGAACCGGTCGCGGAAAGAGTGTCGCGTCCGAGATGGGCGGGCGCACGCGGCACTCGTATACGATGGCGAAAGCTGCGTCGGCTGGTGCCAGTTCGGATCGCCGGATGAGCTGCCCCGTATCAAGAACCGCGTCGCCTACGAACGGAGGCATGCGGCTCCGCCGGATTGGCGGATCACCTGTTTTTTCGTCGACAAGTCCTACCGGCGTCGGGGCGTCGCCGCAACGGCGCTGGCCGGCGCGCTCCGAGAGATCGGTCGGCTCGGGGGCGGGACCGTAGAGAGCTACCCTGAGGATACCGAGGGGCGGCCCTTTATTCCGGCGTTTCAGCACAACGGCAGCATCGCGATGTTCGAGCGCCAGGGCTTCGAACGGACCCGACGGATCGGGAAGTTTCGGTGGGTGGTGTCCAGGGTGGTACAGAGCGCGTAAGAAGGAGGGCCGGCATGCCTCTATCGTTCGGTCTGGTGATAGGCACTCTCACGGTAGCGTTCGGGGGAATCGTTTTCGCCGCGACACGCCGGAAGCGAGCGGCGATCCTGATCGCGGGCATCGGCGCCGCCGTTACGCTCCTGACGCTCGCGGCGATCATCATGGCGGCGAGCTCCAATATGTAACTGCCGCTCTCATCGCAGGCGTGCCGCCCCGCTAGCGTTCCGGCCGCGCCAACGGCAATAGAGACCTGGTGCCAGTGTCGACAGCCACCGGTCGAGAGCCCTCACGAGGTACGCCGCAGCCACCCCGGGAGACGGGACGGATATGTCGCAACCATTGATAACGCATGTGTTCACTGCGGACCCGTCGGCGCACGTGTTCGACGGCAGGCTCTACATCTACCCTAGCCACGACCGCCACTCCGGAGTTCCGGCCAACGATCTAGGCGATCAGTACGACATGGTGGACTACCATGTCTTCTCGATGGACTCGATCGGCGGACCGGTGACGGACCATGGCGTCGCGCTGGCGCTCGAAGAGATCCCCTGGGCCTCGCGGCAGTTGTGGGCGCCCGACGCAGCACGGGCCGGCGATACCTACCTCCTCTACTTCCCGGCGCGTGACAGGGACGGCGTGTTTCGCATCGGCGTCGCGGCGTCCGCGAAGCCCGAGGGGCCATTCGTCGCGGAGCCGCAGCCGATCTCCGGCAGCTACAGCATAGACCCTTGCTGCTTCGTTGACGACGACGGCCAGGCGTACCTCTATTTCGGCGGACTGTGGGGCGGACAGCTCCAGTGCTGGACGTCCGGCTGGTTCGATCCTACGGCGCGCGAGCCGACCGGCGATAGAGCGGCGCTCATGCCGCGCGTCGCCCGGCTAAGCGCCGATATGCGCTCGTTTGCGGGCGATCCGGCGTCCCTCGAAATCCTGGACGAGCGCGGCCAGCCTCTGCGCGCGGACGACCACCCGCGCCGCTTCTTCGAGGCAGCCTGGGTGCATAAGCGCGACCAGACCTACTACCTCTCATATTCGACCGGCGACACGCACCTGCTCGCCTATGCGACGAGCGACCGTCCTCTCGGCCCGTTCACGTACCGCGGCGTAATCCTCCGGCCCGTGCTCGGCTGGACGACCCACCACTCCATCGTCGAGTTCAACGGACGCTGGTATCTCTTCTACCACGATGCGACGCTGTCGGGCGGAGCGAGCCACCTACGCTGCGTCAAGGTCGCAGAGCTCTTCTACGGCGACGATGGCGCCATTCTGCCCGTCAGTCCCCTGGGCTAGCGACCGGTCAGGCAGCCTCGCGGCCCGCCGCCGCCCGGTCTCAATTGTCCGGGGTGGATTCGCCCAGCAGGTGCCGCGCCGAGTACATCTGGCCCACGTGGTAGCTCACGTGGAACACCGCGTACTTCAGGAGCTCCGCGTAGGTCCAGTACGGCGGCCAGCCCGGCGGGCATGTTGCGAGATCGGGATTCAGCGATTTGAAGTGCGCCATGGACTCCCTGTGTACGCGCAGCAGCTCGTCGCAGACCTGCTTCGCCGTCATCGCGAGGTGCTGCGGCGACGGGCTGGCGGGCAGGTTCGTCGTATAGTAGGCGAACTTCGTGTCGACCAGCGGGCTGATCACGCGGCACTTCGCCGGGTCCGGCAGCGGCTCCCCGCCCTCGCCGGCAAATTTGACCGCCTGCCAGAAGGCGATGTGGCCGGCCAGCTCGCCGACGGAAAGTAGGCCAGGCGCCGGCCGCTTCCAGACATTCTCGTCCGCCAGGCCGTCAAAGGCGAACGGGGCCTCGTAGTAAGTCAGCTCCAGCAGCTCCAGACAGGTATCGCGCATTGCATCCTCCCAGATAGTATCGGCGTGAGCGCCGACTACGAATCGGCGCCGCCCGCATCACGTGAACTCTCCGTCAATTTGACGTCCACACCGGCGTCCCCTCTCCTCGCGCCGCTCTCCACCACTCCCGACTTCGCGAAATCCTGTCGTTGTCAGATTCTGCGCTTTCACGGCGTTGAATGCTCCGTGAGCCGGCGCCGCGAAGATGGACACTGGAAAGCTCCACCTGGCGCCGATTGCCCTGATAGAATCGGATTGGAGAAAGGACAATTGGAAATGAGCTTCGATGAAAACGGCGGAAACGAGGCGCTCCGTGACGGCATGAGCCGCGCCGTAGCCATACTGATTGGCTCCGGAGCGATCTTATGGCTCCTCATCGCGTCGACAGCCTGCCTGGCGCAGGCGCCCGCCTGGTCCCGCGGTTTTCAGCTCCTGCCGATCCGCGTCAGCGAAGCGAGCCGGCGGGCGGAGGCAGGCTTGCGCGCCGAAGGCTACACCGAGACCAACCACAGTAACCCGAGCGAGGACGCGTGGTACTGCGGCGGCCAAAAGGGCGCCAGCGCCGCGGTGATTATGTGCGACCAGGCTCCGAATAATGGCGGCACATGGATCAATATCGTCGTCTCTACGGCGAACACGACCAACAATGGGATTCCAGGGCTCGAGCGCCAGAAGCTTCAGGCGCGGATGAACAGCCCCGTCCCCGCCACGCCGCCCTCGAAGCCGCCCGCCGGCGCCATTCCTGGAACCTGGGTCTACCACGACAACGATTCCGGCTACGCCATCGCGCAGACGTTTGCCGCCGATGGGACCATTCGCGCGACCGACGGGGCACACGGCACTTGGAGGATAGTCGGAAACCAGCTCATCACCAAATGGGAAAACGGCTGGTCCAACACGCTGCAACTGCCGGCCGTTGCAAACAAGCTGACCGGGATCGCGACAGGGCCGGGGAACGAGCGGCACTCTATCACGCTCACACGGCAATAAGACCGTCAATCCTAAGCTCGCTTGCTCGCTGTGATGCCGCAGAGCCGGCTCGATCACCGCAGCCGCCTCGGGCAGGATGCTGGCCGGCAACCGAACCGCGCGGCCGACGCTGCGCTGCCGGCCCGGCCGAGCCTTGCGTCGCAAAAGGAGTGAAGCCCCTCGCCGCCGAACAAAGCCTCGATAGCAGACGATTTGCCGCGGGCGGCGCGTCGACGCATCGTCAGTCCCGCAGGATTCCGGCGAACGGGCCGCCCGCGCGCAGCATCGTGACCGCTTGCGAGGAGACCAAAGGTGACGAAAAAGAGTAACGAACCCGATCGCGCGGCGAAGGGAGACATGTCCCGCCGTGACCTGGTTGTGCTTTCCATGGCGGCCGGCCTGGCCGCCTCCGCGGATCCGGCGACGGCCGTGGGTATGGCCTACATCGAAACCGACGTCGAGGTGAAGACGCCGGACGGAACCTGCGACGCCGCGTTCATCCATCCCAAATCCGGCGCGCACGCCGGAGTGCTGATCTGGCCGGACGCCTTCGGGCTGCGGCCGGCGATGCGCGACTTCGGCAAGCGGCTCGCGGCCGACGGCTACTCCGTGCTCGTGCCGAACCCCTACTACCGTGTCGGCAGGGCGCCCACGCTCGATCTCGATACCAGGAAGTTCAGCTTCCAGAACCAGGACGACATGGCGCGCCTCCGCAAGCTGATGGGGGGCCTGAGCGCGCCCGGCGCGGCGGAAAAAGACGCTGAGGCGTTCATCGCGTTCCTGGACGCGCAGAAGGCGGTAAACAGGCGGAAGAAGATCGGGACGCAGGGCTACTGCATGGGCGGACCGCTCGTGCTCAAGACCTGCGCCGCCGTGCCCGGTCGCGTGGGCGCGGGCGCCTCGTTCCACGGCGGCGGCCTGGTTACGGACCAGCCGAACAGCCCGCACCTGCTGGCGCCGAAGATCAAGGCCCGCCTCTACATCGGCATCGCGGCGAACGACGACGAGCGCCAGCCCGATGCGAAGGACAAGCTGCGCGAGGCTTTCGAATCGGCGCACGTCCCGGCTGAGATCGAAGTCTACAAGAGCCTGCACGGCTGGTGCGTGCCGGACATGCCCGAACAGAACGGCAAGCCAATCTACAACAAAGAGGAGGCCGAGCGCGCCTGGGCCAAGCTGACCGCGCTGTACAGGACGGCGCTGGCCTGACGCGAGGTACACTCGCCAGTTCCCGACAAGACGGATAGTCCACTCCTGCTATCACCACAATGGCGGCGGTGCAACCGTGCAGTGGCCACGGCGGCTCCGCGGCAAGGACGGTTCGCGGGACATCATAAGGAGATAACGAAATGGCGACGATGTCGCGCCGGGAGCTGATCTTGCGGGGAGCGGCGGGGTGCGCCGCTGCGGCCGTGGCGGCGCGCGGCGGGGCCAACCCGCTGGGCCTGCCGATCGGCAGCCAGATCTGGCCGACGCGCTCCATGCTCGCCGACTTCCCGGCCTACGTGAAGATGATGGCGGACATCGGCGTCCAGCGGCTGGAGCTATGCTCGCCGATCGGGTATGGCGGCGAGTTCAAAGTGCTTTCCGACCCGGCCGAGGTGCGCAAAGTCCTGGCGGACCACGGAATCGATTCGGATAGCTGCCACTTCTCGATGCGCGAGCTGCGGAACACGCAGCAGAAGAGCATCGACTGGGCCAAGGAGATCGGCATCAAGCAGATGATCACCGCGAGCCTCGGCGGCGGCTCCAGCCCGACAATGGACCAGGTGAAGCGCGCGGCGGACGAGTACAATGCGATTGCTGCGGTAGCGAAGAAGTCGGGCATGCAGCAGGGCCTGCACAACGAGGGCTTCGAGGTCTCCAATGTGGATGGCAGGCGGACCTACGATGTTCTGCTAGAGCTGCTCGACCCGAAGCTGGTAAAGTTCCAGTTCCAGATGTCGACGATCACGGACGGCTTCATCGCGGCGGATTACTTCGAGAAGTACCCCGGCCGATTC
>Ga0070735_10004578_pt1 | contig 11610 bp, 15 predicted proteins | sample Coa_R1_FD_66443 | JGI IMG/M metagenome (GOLD analysis project Ga0070735, IMG submission 66443) | Surface soil microbial communities from Centralia Pennsylvania, which are recovering from an underground coalmine fire - Coalmine... | ecosystem: Environmental > Terrestrial > Soil > Unclassified ... | reverse complement strand
AGATCAAGGAATTCGCCGCCAGCTACGACCCGCAACCCTTTCACCTCGATGAGACGGCAGCGAAAGCGAGCCCGTTCGGCGGGCTTGCCGCCAGCGGCTGGCATACCGCGGCGCTAACCATGCGCCTCATCGTTGGCAGCGAGTTTCACCCCGCCGGCGGCATTCTTGGCTTTGGCGGCGAGCTCACCTGGGTGCAGCCAGTGCGGCCCGGCGACGAGTTGCATGTCGAGAGCGAAATCCTCGAAACGCGGTTGTCGCAATCCCGTCCGGGCCACGGGATCGTCAAGGTGCGCGTCACCACGTTCAATCAGCATAATGAAGTGGTGCAGACCTTCACCCCGGCGCTTTTGGTGCCGTTGCGGCCTGCCCGATCAGAATGACGCTGGAGCGGGTGAAGGGAATCGAACCCTCGTCGTAAGCTTGGGAAGCCAATCTGAGACCGTTGAAATCGTTTCCATTTTTCAAATTCTCTATTGTTTTCAATTTCTTATATATTCCCCCTGATTCGCCAAGGTTCGCCGAAATTCGCGGCGGGTGTGCCAAATCGTGCCAAAAATTTTCTACGCTCTACTCGCTCCCAACTCAAATGCCGATTCCAATCCCTCGTGTTCGTCCGAAAGTCCAATCAAGGCCGCCGCCGGGCGTGGCTATTCCGAAGACTTGGCGGCCGAGTTCTTTGTCGATCACTGGACGCCACGGCACGAGGGTGAATTCGTGCAAGCGCTCAACCAGTGCGAACTTGCCGCTGGCGAGTTGCACGGCGCCGCGGTACGTGCCGCGGACACGCTCGCCCTCGACCGGCGTATAGAACGACAGGCCGCGCTCCTGGGCCAGTTTCTGACCCGCTTGCTGCAGTTCGCGCTGCGTTAGGGTCGCGACCAGGTCGCGCTGATAGAAGGTCCGGCCGGTCTCCCATCGGGCCAAGTCTTGGTCAATCAGCCATTGGCGACGGCGTGCTTGTGCGTCGCGGACCTCAGTGCCAAAGCCGTTGTTGTTATGGATCGGCGCGGAATAGCCGTTCAAGAGACCGCGGTCGAGCCACGTTGCCGCGCTGGCGTTGACCTGGGCGTCGAGATCGACGATCGACAGCATCCGCACTGTCAGCTGACGGGACCGCTGGGTGTCGTATGCCTGCGCGCGCTCGGTATAATCGGCGGGGATATGCCAATGATCGGGCATCGATGCGTTCGACGATGCCGGCGCGGCGCAGCGCTTCCAGCCGTCGGATACCGACATGGAGCGGAAGCGTGCGCCGCACCGCGTGGAGCCCGAACGGCACGCTCGCGCCGACGTTCCAGAGCAGCTTTGGCGCGAGATGGAAGACGCTCGTAAGCGCGACGGAGAGCGTCGGGCATAGGTGATCACGATGAAGCCGAAACGCGTTATGGCGCGGGCCTCCGGCGCAGCCGGCAGAGGCGATGTTATTAGCGGCTGTAGGGGCGGCGTCGGCTCTCCGGCGACGAGGCGGTTGTTGAGATGCGCAATAATTGGGCGGCATCAGCGGCGTCTAGTGCCCTCATCGATCTCGCCAACGCTGAGTGCGCCGCTACCGGCGCGGCTACCTCGTATCTTCCTGTTCCCGCCAGTGCAGCGCATGTAAATTCATTCCCACTCCGATTGAATACCGTGTTCGTGGCATGTCTCATGCGGGAGCCTGTGTCGCGCACCACAACCGAGCTCACCGGTTTGCAGTGGAAACCGTTTTACATACTCCGCGCAGACACGTGCTGGCGTGCCGCAGAATTGTTAATGCCCATGCCGACCCCACCGCCTCGGGCCGCCGCCACACGCGAAGGCGGGGCACCGTGAGATGCGGCTAGTGCCGAGCCCCCTTCATATGCTCCTCGAAGGCTTGCTCGCCATGCCAAGGGCATTTGATATCCAAGATCCAAGGGTCGTCAAACGTGCCCGCGACAGGCTTCGCCTCAGGACAAGTGCAGCCGATGCTGCGAGCAGCATCGGTGCCAGGAAGTGGAAAATCTTTTCCTTCCATCAGGAACAATCTGAAAAATATTACAAAACAAAATATCGCATATGAGTCAATAATTCAATTTAATTCACGCTAGTAATTTTTTACCGTTTGATTTATCATTGGTGACTTAGACTTTATTGAAAGCTTAAATCAAATGGAATATCATGATATTTGTTTTCCTCCCAAGGGCTTGTTGGCTTTGTTGGCACTCCAACAGGCATCCGAAGATCACGACACGCCGCCTCGCGGCTGGGCGCCGCGGATGACGTTCCCGGGTCCGCTGTCGGCGTCGATCGTGTTCCCGTTGAAATTGGTGCGCGGAGATCGTCAATGAACCAAGCCTCTTCGTGAATGCGGGCTTTCTTGCGCTGTTCGCTTGCCTATGGGCGGCCAATAACAATTACGGGCACTGAGCAGACGCTTTTACGTCTGCCAAGCCGTCAGTCGCCCGGGGGTTGTCCCTGGTGAGAACATGATGGCAATCAACGGCAAATTGGTTGGGACCCGGCCGTGATCACCGTGCGGCCCCGACTTTCCACGTCTAGCGGGGAAGGTTTGGGAAAGCACCATGGTGATGGTCGTTTACTGGGCCCCGCAGCATCGAGGAGAAGAAGCCAATCGCATCGTACATGTGCATTTGAGCATCGCCGCCGAGGCTATTGGATTCTTAATGATCCTCCACCATCCCTGAGAGCAGTAGCTACGCATTTCCCGCCAAGATCTTTTTAGTGCACTCCGACACGAGCTGATAATCGGGAGCAACCGAGACACTGGCAGTTGCCCATCCGCCTTTTTTTACGAAGTTTCGCTGCTCGTATTCCGAGGTCAGCTTTTTTAAATCGCCAAGTTTGGCGGAGGCGTCCGGCTGCGCGAAAAACTTCGCGGCGCAAACGGGAGCCAGCGCTTCCGCGACGGCCCGGTTGGCTTGGTCATGGGCCATTTCGTCGGCTTTGCTGCCAAGCACCCAGCCGAACTGCCAAAAGCCTAGGACCGTGATCCCGATAATCCCGGCGACGGCGCCCCAAATGGCTGGCTTTACCCAGAGATAAGATTTTGTGGCCACGGGAACCTTCTTTCCTGTTCAAGTGAGGCGATATTTTGCCTTTGATACGTAGCATCCTTCGACGCACGGAGCGCGCGTCCCTCCTAGGCCCGTGCGCGGCGCCGCCGATTCTTCGCTTTCAAAATGCCCTTTCGGCGGTTCGTTCGAGCTCGGGTTCGAGGTTGACGCTGCGGTGCTCGTTTCATCTATGAATCCCGTGGGTTAAATGCGACGGCGGCCCTTAGAACGCGCCGCTGACGCCGGGTATCCGCCATGGGCGGTGCACGACCTCCTCAAGCCCTTCTTCGGCAGAAGTAGGTTTTCGGACAGCGATCGGAGTAGCTCCGCCAGAATTGTCATCGTTGTCATTGGTTGACCGATGGTCCTTCGAACATTTCTTGAAACCGCGGTTCGTCATCAGAGAAATAAACATTTCCGTCATCCTTGAGTTGGGCTTGCCGTGGATCGACACTCTGCGCCACCGCGTCGCTTTTCCGTGTCGGCGCTACTCTGCTGAATGAGCCTCAGCACCCGGATCCAGAATTTTGCCTGTGGCCGCTGCCCGGCGAGCGCCGCGGCGCGGGCGTTGTCCCGCGCCACGACGGCCGCCTTCAGCCCGTGGACGTCAAGCATGTCGCGAGCAAGCGATCGTTCATCGGCGCCGCCGGCGGCATAGGCCGACTCCATTTTCATGCGAGCGCCCGGAAAACGATCAGGGCCGCCAGACTGAGGCCTAACAAAACCGGAATGACGATAGGCGGGACGAACCACGTCTTGTTCATGGGGACACCCGGCCGGCAGCAGGTGGAGGCAGTGTCGTCGCGGCACCGGGGGCTTTTGGCGTCCAATCTCGCACAAAGCGGCAAACCTCCTCGGACTGGTCCGGTGTCAAACCGAGGGAGGCACGCTCATAGACAGATTGCACTTTCTGAAGATGCGCCCCGCGCAGCCCCTTTGCCGCCAGCAGGTACCATTCGCATGCCTGTACCGAACCGTCGGGTTCCTCGCCGTACATTTCCGCAAGCTTGACCTGGGCGCGGGCGAGCCCCTGCTCCGCGGCGGCAAGCAGCCACCTCATCGCCTCCGAATGGTTGCCTTCGGCGACGTAGCGACTGTCGACCAATCCGTTTGCATACATGATTGCGAGATTGAACTGCGCTTCGGCATTGCCGCGCTCGGCGGCTTGGATCAGCTGCTGCTTCATATCCGTCGCTCCTTTATATCGGCGGTCAAACTCGCGACCGGATTTAGAAATCCATGCCGCCCATCCCACCCATGCCGCCAGGCATTGACGGCGCGTTGAGCTGCGGCTTCTCCGCAACCATTACTTCGGTCGTGACGAGCAGGCCCGCGATCGAAGCGGCGCCTTGCAGCGCCAGGCGGACCACTTTGGCCGGGTCGATGATCCCCGCCGACACCATGTCGACATAGGTGCCGTTCTGAGCGTCGAAACCCTGACTCGCGTCGCCTTTTTCCAGCAGCTTGCCGATGATCACCGAACTGTCGGCGCCGGCGTTCTCGAAGATCTGCCGCGCCGGCGCCTGCAATGCCCGGCGGACGATGTCGATGCCCACCTTCTGGTCATTGTTCTCGGGGTTGAGCCCGCCGAGCTTCTGGCTCGCGTAGAGCAGCGTCACGCCTCCGCCCGGGACGACCCCCTCTTCGACAGCGGCGCGGGTCGCGTGCGTCGCGTCGTCGACCCGGTCCTTGCGCTCCTTGACCTCGACCTCGGTGACGCCTCCGACGCGGATGATCGCGACTCCGCCTGCGAGCTTCGCCAGGCGCTCCTGGAGCTTTTCCTTGTCGTAGTCAGAGGTCGTCTCGTCGGCCTGCGCGCGCAGCTGGGTGCAGCGCGCCTGGATGTCCGCTTTCGCGCCGGCGCCGTCGATAATCGTCGTGTTGTCCTTGTCAATGCGCACCTTCTTGGCGCGGCCGAGCATGTCGAGCGTGACGGTCTCGAGTTTGATGCCAAGATCGTCGCTGATCACCTGCCCGCCGGTGAGGACAGCAAGGTCCTCGAGCATCGCCTTGCGCCGGTCGCCAAAGCCGGGTGCCTTGACCGCCGCGACCTTCAATCCGCCGCGCAGCTTGTTGACAACCAGCGTGGCGAGCGACTCGCCTTCGATGTCCTCGGCAACGATCAGCAGCGGCTCGTTGCTCTGCACCACCGCTTCCAGCAGCGGCAGGATCACCTGAAGGCCGGGCAGCTTCTTCTCGAACAACAGGATATAGGGGTTGTCGAGCTCGCAGATCATCTTCTCGGCGTTGGTCACGAAATACGGCGAGATGTAGCCGCGATCGAACTGCATGCCTTCGACCACATCGAGTTCGGTCGCGAGGCTCTTCGCCTCTTCGACCGTGATCACTCCCTCGTTGCCGACCTTCTGCATCGCGGCTGCAATCATCTCGCCGATCTCGCGGTCGTCATTCGCCGAAATTGTCCCAACCTGGGCAATCTCGGCATTGGTCGAGACTTTTTTCGCCGCCTTCTTGACGGTCTCGACAACCGAGTTGACCGCCATGTCGATGCCGCGCTTCAAGTCCATCGGGTTCATGCCGGCGGCGACGGCCTTGGCGCCCTCGCGGACGATCGCCTGCGCCAGCACGGTCGCCGTCGTGGTGCCGTCGCCGACCTGGTCGCTGGTCCGGGACGCTACATCCTTGACCATCTGCGCACCCATGTTCTCGAACTTGTCGGCAAGCTCGATTTCCTTGGCGACGGTGACGCCGTCCTTGGTGATGCGCGGCGCGCCGTAGGATTTATCGAGCACGACGTTGCGGCCCTTCGGCCCCAGCGTCACCTTGACCGTGTTGGCAAGGGTGTTGATGCCGCGCAGCATGCGGTCGCGCGCGTCACCGTTAAATCTGACGTCCTTGGCAGCCATGTCGGGTACCCCTTTGTCGGTTGGTTTGTTAAGCGGCCTGCTGTTCGGCGGCAGCACGATGGAGCACGCCCATGATGTCGGCTTCGCTCATGATCATCAGTTCTTCGGTGTCGAACTTGACCGGAGTGCCGGACCACTTGGCGAACAGCACACGGTCGCCGGGCTTCACGCCCATCGGGAGAAGAGCGCCGTCTTTGCGGCGGGCGCCGGGGCCCACCGCGACGATCTCGCCCTCGACCGGCTTTTCCTGAACCGAATCAGGAATGAAGATGCCGCCGGCGCTTTTCGTCTCCGGTTCGGCGCGACGGATCAGGACGCGGTCCTGCAACAGACGCAGTCTCATCAAGTAACTCCTAGGCCGAAATGTCGGTAAATTGGCACTGTCTGACGGCGAGTGACAATGCTTATGCTATAAGTGGGCCGTCTGGCCTTAAAATACAATGCAAATATGAGGATCGGTCTAAATAAAAACTTCTCAGACCAAAATATCGATTTCTCCAAAACTCTTACAATTCATTCATCGAATTTTTTATCGGCGGAAATAATTTTTGAAAAAACACTGCCCCCTTATGCTGCTGTCGTTCGTCAGCGGCTGTCGCTGACGGTCGACGTTACGCATCCTCAAGGGCGCAGAGGGAGAAGAGCATCCCACCCGCGATTGTATTCTACCTTCTCAGGCGTGCCGTCACCGAAGGGGCAAGGGATCGGCTTCGACCTGTCACCTCTCTCCATCGCTTCTCGCATCGAGCGATGATCGGCAAGCCCAAGCGCATACGGCGACATCGCAGAACGAGCTGCGGCTTCCTCTAGCCTGTACCCTGCCCAATAGTCTCCACCGCCCAGCTTCCGGATCCGGCTGTATTCAATGCGCCATTGTTCGATCTCCGGTTTGAAGCCCGGAATATCGGCATCGTCTATCATGACCGAAACGTGCGACTAGGGTTTTGCGGACGCGTGCTGTCGCCGATATAATCTTCTTCCCACGGAAGTTCACTAACGGGCGGCTGATAACCGCGAGCAAGATAAAGTCCTTCCTCCACCGGAACGCTGATGCCCTCGTCATCAACCCGGACATCGTTTGGCCGGCCGCCGGTCCCGAGAATTCGATACAAACCGCGTCTCATGTTCTGTTCCTCCTAATGTGAACGCATGGCGTGTGAACCGAGCGCACAACATCACCACCATCGCAACCGCATGCTCGCCAAGTGCTTGAGAAACCGAACGGTGAGCCACATTCCAAGAGAACCGGCCGCGGCCACCGCTGCCAGAAGCAATGCCAGCGAGGTCACAGCAAGTCACTCAGCGCTGCCGGCGATGACGTGACCGACTGCGATGGCGGTACTGCGCGTGGCCGTTCCAGACACCGGCTCTCATCGGCACAGTCGAGATAGCCGCAATTGCCACTTGGCTTGTTGCACCTGACACCTTCAGGTGGTTTTCGACCCACCCAGCTCGCGACCGTCGCAGAAGGCGACGCTGTAATCATTCGACACTCATGTGTCGAGCTGCAGTTGACTCATGACTCCAGTTTGCGGCCATTCGGTCGTACTGAAGAGCGAGGTCCAACAACCTCGCCCGCAGGGCGCCACCAGCCGGAGCGGCTGCAGCATTCTCCCGAAGCCGCGCGGCGCGTTGGATGTGGATGGTGGAACGCGTGAAGGCGGTGATCGGCCGGAATTGTCTGGCGCGTGGCGAACTCACGGCCGAGACGGCCAGCGCAATAGGCACCGCTTCGTCCGAGCGAGGGGCATATTTGGCGGGCAGATGTGCCGCTGACCATTTCTTAAAGCCATTCTCAGCACTCGCAGCATAAGAAATAAACATGCTCATGATCCCCCTGTGAAAATATTTTAGGTTTTCAATGTGGTGTCATTTTGAAGAATTACCATGCGAAAATTTGAAAAATATTATAACCCTTTGTTCTTTTCGAGATTTCGTAAATAAATCCGTATCATTAAATCTTGCGTCTCACGCGCGATTATGAATCTATGGGTGCTAAGCGGTCCGACGCGGAACGCTCCTGTCGCCAGCGGCGGCTTCGGCAGATTCACCCGGCGTTAAGGGGCGTCAGACTGAAGCGGCCCGGTAGCGCCGATAACAAACCGTCCCGGCATCTGAGAAGTTGTGTTGCTCGGGGCATAAAAAAAGTCACCGAGCCGAGGACGACCGACTGAGGTTCTACCGAGGACGCCCGTCGTCACGCCGGTTCCCAGCCCCGTTACCACGCTTCAACCGATCCGCTTCGCGGTACGCGACCTCACATCTCCTCGGTAATCACCCGGAATTTGCTGAGCGTGTTGGGGCCGAAGGTAGTACTGATCGCGACGTCGGCGGCATCGCGGCCGCGGGCAATCAGGATCCGCCCGATCCGCGGCACATTGTGGCGGGCATCCACGGTATGCCACGCGCCGCCAAGGTAGACCTCGAACCAGGCGGAGAAATCCATCGGCGCGTCCGCCGGCGGCACGCCGATATCGCCCAGATACCCGGTGCAGTAGCGCGCAGGGATGTTCATGCAGCGGCAGAACGCGATCGCCAGATGGGCGAAATCGCGGCAAACCCCGGTACGGTCGCACCAGGCTTCCCAGGCGGTCCGACTGTTGCGCGCGTGCTCGTAGCCAAAGGCGATGTGCTGATGAACATAATCGAGGATCGCCTGGACTCGGTGCCAGCCGAGTGGCGTTTTGCCGAACAGCGACCAGGCGATATCGGCGAGCCGCTCGGTCTCGCAGTAACGGCTGCCGAGCAGGAATACCAATTTGTCGTCGGGCAGGTCCGGGATCGTGTGCTGAATCGCGTCGAGCGCGATGGGATCAGGCTTCCCGCTATCATTGACAACGCCCTCGGCGACTAGCCGGGTCCGTCCGGTTGGCGCGACAATCCGGCTGCACCAATTGCCGAACCCGTCGTGGTAGGTGTGGACCGGAAGCGGCGGGTCGGTAACGAGCCGGTCCGGCACCACCAAATCCGACGCACGCGTATGATGCACCGTCAGCATCAGCACCATCGGCGTCGGTTGCGAGCAATCGTAAACGAGTTCGTAGCCGACCTTGATGTGCATTCCGTTTCCCCGTGCTTCCGGCCTCGATATTTGGACCTTGCCCAGCGTTCCCTTGCCGCTCGGGCAGACCGTGCAAGCCCTACGCCGGTCGGCGGAGCAAATCACCACCGGGCGGGCTGCGCGACCGGCTCCCTATCGAAATCATCGAAACCTGGCGCTTCGAGAAAATGCGCCTAAGCAGCCTTGTCGCCCCGGCTTCGCCGCGCGATTGGATCGTGCGAAGCCTCAGTAGCGGCTTGCCAATTGATCGGCATTGCCGCGCTGCTGAACCAGCCGCCGCGGCGGTCATTCTTTATGACAACAGCCGATACAGGTCAGGAAGGCCACAACAAGAGCAGCGGGAATAACGATTGGTGGGACAAGCCAGTGCTTCACGCAGACCTCCGTTATCGCGTTTCCTCCCGGACAACTGTGAGATGCGTTACTGACTGAACGGCCAGCACAAGCCCGCGCGTAGCCGCAGGATGCGCGAGGGCTCAGACCATTTTGCTTTTGTCGACGAGGCCGTAAACTTTCAGGCCCAGCGAGCGCGCCAGCGTTTTCGCCTGTTGTTTTGCCTCCTCCTTGGTCCCGACGAGAAAGACCGAGGGAGCGCCAACCGTCTTGCCGGCATCGTCGCGCTGGGAAATGGTTGCGACCAGGCCCTCGCCGCTACTTTCGATTTTCAGACGAACCGACATTTCTGGCTCCTGCATATATTTGGGTTTGCGATAGGCACTTCCTCATGCCGGCTACGGGCTTCCGATATCGAACGGGAGCGTGCCGTGAAAAATGGCGCTGACCACCACTGCCGCCGCGAGCACGAAAATGACCATCCCGAGCTGCGCTGAGCTGGGCCAGTTCAGTCGGCTGAAATGCGGGCGAATTTGGATTTGAGGTGCTGAGCGGCCGCCGCGCGTCGGCAGCAGGCCGACGAGGCTTCCGGCAATTTTGCATGCATCCTGCCGTTGCCGTGATCCACCGGGTATTTCGGCGATCAGCCGTGCGAGTTGCTCAACCGCCTCGTGATGGGTCATAGAGGAAAGCCGGCCCGCCTCCTGCCACGGATCGAGACCGAGGCGCGTCAGGGCCGAGATGACGCTCAGCGGCGTTCCTTCGATCTCATTTCCGACGGTTGCAAACAGAAACCGATCGAATTCGGGTTGCAGCGGGAGAAAGCGCTGGCGCAATGTCATCGCGCAAGGGCTGCATTGTGCCTGGCAAGTGCGGCCGTAGTCATCAGCTGAACGCCTTCTCTGAGCGCCGCTCTCTAAAGGTGAAATTGAGGCGCCGCATAGCCATCGGCTTGCGGTTTTCTGAAAGATGATGGGACATTTTAAATGGGGCGGATTTCCAATTTCACAACCGTGCGCGGCCGAATAATAATGAGTGGAAAACCGTGAATTCTTCCGTGAGGATTTTAAAAGAAACGATAAGTTTGTTTTTTGGTTTTTATCAGCACGGCGAAGCGCAAGCTCGTCGAAGAGAGAAGAAATACTGGTTTGGGCTGTGGACCCGCCGGGATTGGGAGGATTGGAAGTCCATCAGCGCCGTTTACGCCTGCGCCTCGCTGGCATAAGCGGTCGAATGGCTGCCGTTCTCGAATTCGATCCACTACAGCGCGCCTGTTTCGCTAACCTCTGCCATCGGCAACCCCGTTCGTCACTGCAATCCTTTGAGATGTTCCTTCGGGAACAGCTAATGCACCAAGCCGCTCGGATCTGCCTGTAGCTCGACGACCGCGCGCCGGATCCGCTGCCAGACGCGTTGCCCGTCACAGTCGCCTTGATCGTGCATTTCGCCGGCGCGTTTTGCCGCAGTCACTGCGGCCTCGCCGCCATGTTCCCGGATCAGCAGAGTCGCCGCTCGCCAGATATCGGCGTCGGGAACCATAAGGAACCTCCATTCTTTGCTTAGCGCTTGCCGGGCGGAAACGATCGCGTGGGCTCGCGGAGCCAAGCGTGCATTAGCCGCCCTTGTCGCCGGCGGCCGCGATTGACCGGAGGGTCTAATCCCCTGAGAGGTCGAACTCCGATTGCAGTCGATCCGCGATCGCCCGCAACTCGATCCCGCACTCGCACGTCGAACGCTCGGTCGACGCGACCCCAAAGCCCCAAGTAACCGCTCGTTCAGGATGCGGGCCGGTGACGAAAATGTCTGCGAGGCCGAGGCATCTGCCGCTCTGCCGTGCCTCGTTCAGCAGCAGTTTCTCCAGTTCCGAGCGCGTCTTGAGAGTCTTCGTCATGCCAGCGGTCTCCTTCGACAATGGCGTCATTCGGCTGGCCGCTCCCAGCATTTCAGACGTCAAGAAAGCTGCGCAGGCGGCGGGAGTGACGTGGGTGCATGAGCTTTCGCAGCGCTTTCGCCTCGATCTGGCGGATGCGCTCGCGCGTCACCGAGAAGCACTTGCCGACCTCTTCGAGCGTGTGATCGCCGTCCAAGCCGATGCCGAAGCGCATGCGCACGATGCGCTCCTCCCGCGGGGTCAGACAGGCCAGGGTCTCCGTCGTGACTTGACGCAAATTGGCGGCAATGGCGGAAGCAACCGGCGAAATCGTACACTCGTCAGCGATCATGTCGCCAAGACGACCGCCGTTTTCATCGTCTCCGAGCGGTGTGTCGAGGCTGCGCGGCTCTCGAACGAGCTTCAAAATCTGGCAGACCCTTCCAA
>Ga0070735_10004577_pt1 | contig 11611 bp, 8 predicted proteins | sample Coa_R1_FD_66443 | JGI IMG/M metagenome (GOLD analysis project Ga0070735, IMG submission 66443) | Surface soil microbial communities from Centralia Pennsylvania, which are recovering from an underground coalmine fire - Coalmine... | ecosystem: Environmental > Terrestrial > Soil > Unclassified ... | reverse complement strand
GTCGACGCGTCGATACTCCGCACACCCACGGCACAGGCTGCTTCTTGTCGTCCGCGATTGCGACCTATCTTGCGATCGGCGCGCGGCTGATCGAGGCGATCCAGTGCGCGAAAGCGCTGCTCACGCTCGCTCTGACCGTGCCTACAGCGCCGGGACAGGGGAGAGGCTGGCCGGACGTGGGCGCGGCCCTGCGCGCGATCAATTCGCCGTCACCGGCCACGAGCCGGCATGGCGACCGGCTGCGCGTCCTTGCTTCGGGCCTCTACGTGATCACCGATTGGCGGCCACGGCCGGGCCGGTCGCCGGACGAGTTCGTGGAGCAGGCCATTGCTGGTGGGGCGGCGACGATCCAGCTTCGTGATAAGCGTCTCACTGCGCCGGAGCTGATCGACGCGGCGCGGCGCCTGATCGGGATCTGCCGGCCGCGCGGGGCGCTGCTCATTGTCAACGACCGCATGGACGTGGCGCTGGCTGCCGGAGCCGACGGCGTCCATCTCGGTCCCGACGACATGGCTCCGGCGCCTGCGAGGCGTATCCTGGGCCAGGACCGGCTGATCGGCGTCTCTACCGGCACGGTGGAGGAGGCCCGTGCGGCCGCGCCATACGCCTCCTACCTCGGCGTCGGTGCGATCTTCGGCTCCGCGACAAAGCTCGATGCCGGCGAGGCCGTAGGGCCGGGGCGTATCACGCAGATTCGGGCGGCGCTCGGCGACGCCTGTCCGCCGATCGTGGCTATCGGCGGCATCACCGCCCGCAACATCGGCGAGGTCGCCCGTGCCGGGGCGGATACGGCCGCCGTGGTGTCGGCCGTTGCGGACGCGGAGGACGTGCGGGCGGCGGTGCATCGTCTGAACCATGATTTCCTGGATTGAGATGATTTCATGATTGCGAGCCGTTTCCGCGCGCATCGTCCAAGGGGCGCTGCGCAGATTTCGCAGAGGCCATTACGCGTTTGAACTCCAACAACCTGGCGCCGAAGTTGACGAGCAGCCCATCCTCGAGTCCGTAGGCTTCCAGGTAGTTCTTTGCCTGTGCCAGGTGGACTGGTTCGAGTTCGCCAAGGGCTTTGAGTTCCACCATCACGCGGTCTTCGACAATGAAGTCAACACGCCGAGTCTCGATTTCGCCGGCACGGTAATATACTTTCATTTCCTGCCGCGTACTTCACGACCGGGTTCCACAAGAGAAACAAGCGGGCCATGCGCTTCGGCGATCACAACGTGTGTCGAGGCCGCCGTCGTCGGGGATACGCGGCCCGTCGCGCACGCGATATCATCAAGTCACTCGAATCCGAAGAATCACGGTTCGGACTACTGCCTACGCGCTACGTACACCGGAGAGAGCATGTTTCGCTCAACTCTGCCCCCAAGGTCCCGCTCTGCGATCTCCATAAGCTGGTCCAGGATCCGGCTCCGCGCGTCGCCCGGCAGGCAGTTGATGTTGGAGAACGTGCCATAGAGCGCGCCAACCTGTTTCGTGGTCAATTCCAGCGTCCACGTATGGAGAAGGTGCTTGGCGGGGTCGAACCGGCGGGTGGCGGCGATGTCTTGCAGGCGAGCGGCGATGCCCAGCGTAGGGGACTGTGCCACGCATGGCGGACCCGTGATACGAGAGCTGCTCGAGGATTTCCCGGGTCGCTTCGTGGCCTGTAGTAGATCGAAGATCGGCTCGGGGTAGGGCGGCCGGATAGCGTCGTAGTTATCCGGGTCGAGTCCGAACAGCGCGCGCCCTTCGGACGCCTCAATGTGTGCGGGCACGCGTGTCGCGGTTCCCGCGGACGCCTATATCTTCCATCCTTCGCGATAGGGCTCGCGAAGCATCGCCGTCGCGGCGGCCGATTTGCGGCAGCGGAGCGCCTTCGGGTCCCAGTCGATGGTCTCGCCGGTGCGGTAGGCTACGCAGCCGAGCAGGACGGCCTCCGAGAGCGCGCCGGAGTAGTCGAAGTTACAGGTCGTCGGGCCGCCCGTCTTGCAGGCCTCGATCCACTCCTTGTGGTGGCCGATCGAATCGGGAATCGTCGGGGTCGGCGGCTTGTAGTCGGCGAAGTCCTTTTCCGGAAGCAGGACGTAGCGGCCGTAGTCGGCGAGCAGCATGCCCTTCTCGCCGACAAACAGGGTCCCATCGCCCCAGCGCGGCAGGACGCCCTCGGCGAAGTAGTGCGGGCGCTTGCCGCCGTTGTACCAGGCGAGCTTGACCGCCGGTAGTCCCGGCCGCTCCGGGTAGTCGTAGTGCACCGCCAGCCAGGCGGGCGTCGTATCGGCGTTTACGGGCGGGCCTTCGGCCGAGACGCGCAGGGGATAGCGCAGGTTCAGCGCCCAATAGGGCAGGTCCATGTGGTGGCATGCCATGTCGCCGAGCGTGCCGTTGCCGTAGGCCCAGTAGCCGCGCCAGGTGGCAGGCAGGTAGACCGGGCTGTAGGGCCGCTCCGGAATGGGGCCTTGCCACAGGTCCCAGTGGATATTCGGCGGGACCGGCGGCGAATCGGTCGGCACCACGCCTCCGGCCCAGACGCGGTCGGCCCAGACATGGACCTCGCGGATATCGCCGATCGCCTTACTCTGGATGATCTCGACCACGCGACGATAGTTGTTCTCGGCGTGGATCTGCGTGCCCATCTGCGTTACCCGCTTGTGCCTCTTCGCGAGCTCCGCGAGCCGGCGCGCCTCCCACACGGTGTGGGCCAGCGGCTTCTCGCAATAGGCGTGCATGCCCAGCGAGAGCGCCATCGCGGTGGCGGGCGCGTGGCAGTGGTCGGGGGTGCTAACGACGACCGCGTCCAGGTCCTTCCGCTCCAACATTTTGCGGAAGTCGTTGTAGGCCTCCGCCATCGGGAAGCGCTGCTTGGCCGCGGCAAGGTAGTTATCGTCGATATCGCAGAGCGCGACGATGTTCTCGCCCTGCACGCCGTTCAGGTTGTCGCCGCCGCGGTTGTTCACGCCAACGATGCCGAGGTTCAGCTTGCCGTTCGCGCCCTTGATCTGCTGCGCACAGCTGCGCTGCGGCGCCAGCGCCACCGCGGCGCCGGCGGCGATGGAGGCGTGGAGGAACTGGCGGCGGGTGGAGGAGGGCATAGCACGGCTCCTTCGAATCCGTCGGTATTCGGTGTTCGGTATTCGGCATACGGCGATTGGAACCGCGCCGAACACCCGACACCAAATACCGATTACCGTCCGGCGTCACGCGATCAAGTCTTTGACAATACTTCCGTACACGTCCGTCAGGCGGTAGTTGCGGCCGCCGTACAGGAACGTCAGCTTGGTGTGGTCGATGCCCATCAGGTGCAGGATGGTTGCGTGCAGGTCGTGCACGTGCACGGGATTTACGGTCGAGTGCCAGCCGAACTCGTCCGTGGCGCCGTAGGCCTGGCCGCCCTTTACGCCGCCGCCGGCCATCCACATAGTGAAGCCGAATGGATGGTGCTCGCGGCCGTCGGCGTTCTCCGCGGTCGGCGTGCGGCCGAATTCGCCGCCCCAAACTACGAGCGTGTCCTCCAGAAGGCCTCGGCCCTTCAGGTCCTTGATGAGGCCCGCTATCGGAAGGTCCGTCGCGGCGCAGTTGGCCGGCAGCTCCGTGCGCAGGCCGCCGTGCTGGTCCCAGAGCTGGCAGCTGGCGCGCTTCACGGTCTGCGTGTGGTAGACCTGCACGAAGCGGACGCCGCGCTCGACGAGCCGACGGGCCATGAGGCACTGGCGGCCAAACGTCTCGGTCGGCTTCTCGTCCAGGCCGTAAAGCCGCTTTGTGGCGTCGCTCTCGCTCTCGACGTCGAACGCCTCCGACGCCTGCGTCTGCATCCGGAACGCCAGCTCGAACGCCGCGATACGTCCGTTCAACTGGCTGTCCTGCTGCCGCTGCTCCGCGTGAATCTGGTTGAGCTGCTTGAGCACGTCGAGCTGATCGCGCTGCGCGGAGAGGTCCAGCTCCGGATTGTGCAGGTTCGCGATAGGGTTCTTCAGGTCGTTAACGAGCGTGCCCTGGAAGGCCGCCGGCAGGAAGCTGGAGCTCCAGAGCGGGGCGCCCTGCGCCGGCTGCGCGGGGCTGATGACAACGAAGCCGGGCAGGTTCTGGTTCTCGGTGCCGAGGCCGTAGGTGAGCCACGAGCCGAGACTCGGCCGCGAGAACGCCTGCTCGCCCGTGTTCATCTGGAGGCACGCGCCGTTGTGGTTGATATTGTCCGCGACCATCGAGCGGATGATACAGATGTCGTCCACGCAGTCGCCGACATGCGGGAACAGCTCGCTTACCTCGATCCCGGACTGGCCGTGCCGGTTGAATTTGAAGGGCGTGCCGAGCAGGTTGCCGGTCTTGGTCCGCTCCAGCGAGGGCTTCGCAAAGGGCAGCGGCTTGCCGGATTCGGCGGTCAGCCGCGGCTTCGGGTCGAACGTATCGACGTGCGACGGCCCGCCAGACATGAAGAGGAATATGACGCGCTTGGCCCGGGCCGGGAACTGCGGCGATCGAACCGCGAGCGGGTTGGCGTTTGTGGCGGCGCGCGCCTGGTCGGCGAGCAGGCCCGTGAGGCCGAGCATGCCGAATCCGCCGCCGCAGATCTGAAGCATCTCGCGGCGGCTGACGGGCAGCGGCGCTCTGTTATGCCGTGGGTCGGTCTGTTTCATGGTTTCCCCGGCGGATTGGAATCCGCGGCTGACGTCCGAGCCCCGCGCTCGCGGATCGAACAGTGGGAGTGCGCAAGCCCCTGCCGTCGGCTATAGGCGATCAATCGACGTAGAGGAACTCGTTGGCGCACATCAGGATTTGAGTGTATGCCTCCCAGGCGAGTGTTCCGCTCGCTTCCTTCCCCATCGCGACGGTCTTTTCCTGCGGACGCGCCCGCATCCGCTGCAGGAACGCCAGGCCCAGCTTCGCTTCCGCGGGCAATGGGATCCGCCCGTAGAGCAGGCGGTAGGCGGCGGCGATACGTGCCGGATCGTCCGGCGCGGCGGCGGTCAGGCGCTGCGCGATAAGCTTCGTCTCGGCGATCGCGAACGGGTCGTTCATCAGGAACAGCGCCTGCGGAGCCACGTTCGAGTTGGTCCGGTGGTCCATGGTCGCGGTGGGATCCGCGGCGTCGAAGAGCGGACCGAAGCCGGAACGGTCGGACCGGACCGTCATGTAGTACAGCGTCCGGCGCGGCGTCTTGAAGTCCCTGTATGCCGGGCCGCCCATCGTGACGTCCAGCTTGCCGGAGACTGCGAGCAGATTATCGCGCAGGGCTTCGGCTTCGAGGCGCATCCGGCTCATGTGCCCGAAGAGCCGGTTGTCCGGGTCCACGAGCAGCGATTTCGCAGGCGCGACGGACGACTGCTGGTAGGTTGCGGACAGCATGATCGCGCGGTGCATGTGCTTGATCGACCACCCGGAATGGACGAACTCCGTCGCCAGGTAGTCGAGCAGCGGCTGATTCGTCGGCCGCTCGCCGAGCTTGCCGAAGTTGCTTGGCGTGCGGACGATGCCCTGCCCGAAGTGGTGCTGCCAGATGCGATTGACCATAACGCGGGCCGTGAGCGGGTGAGTATCGCTTGCGATCCACTTCGCCAGCTCCAGCCGGCCGCTGCCCTGCGTGATCGGCGGCTGGATGTCGCCGGCCAGGACCACGGGGAAGCGGCGCGGGACCAGGTCACCCAGGCGCGCATAGCTGCCGCGGATGTGGATCCGCACGTCGTGGAAGCCGGCGTGCGGGCTCTCCGGGACGCCGCCCTCCTGGGCGCCGTTCGCGTAGATCACGGGAGGCGGCGCGCTCTTGCGCAACGCGTCCAGCTCGGCGGCCTCGTGGGACAGCCGCTCGCGGACCGTCGCCGGAAGGACGTCCTCATCCTCAGGCCGGGTGATCCAGAACGGCGAACGGGAGTCGTCCAGCGCGAATTTTGCCTGGAACTCTGCTGCGGCCCTATCGACCGCGGTGCGGGCGCCCGCGGGGCTGTCCGGCCGCGCGTCGAGCGGGCCGACGGCCGCGCGCCAGGCGGCGAGAAGCGGATCGAGCGCGGCCGCGCCGGCGGCGCGCTTGCTGTCGGCCATGTCGTAGAAACGCCAGGTGTCGGCGTTTCCGTACCGGTCCGCGTGCGGATTGACCCGGCGCGCATCTGCGAGCACGTCCTGTGCAAGACTCCAGGTCCTGGTCCCGCCAACCTCGCGTATCGTGAGGTTCACGAGGGTTGTATCGCACGAATACTCGCCTTTGGGCAGCACCAGGATCTCGATGCTGTCGCCTTCGCGGATCTCGATGCGCGAGAGGGAGCCGCCGCCCTTGCCTTTCGCGAACTCCTGGCTGCCGCCGTTCTCGAACGCGCCCAGCGCCAGCGACTCCGGGCCGTTCCGGCCGCGACGGTCGAGCATCCATTCGATGCCGTTGCCGCAGGCCGGATCCGCGTCCACCACGCCACCGGTGATTTCAACGGCTCCGGTGAACGGACTTCTCCACCCGACCGCCGCGCCGCTGACAGGACCGGGATGGACGCAGACGGACCGTGGCGGAAGCGTGAAAGTCAGGATGGTCTTCGCTTCGGCGTTCGTATTGACGGTGAGGCTCGGCAGGTCCGCCGGGCCGTGATACCCGTAGACGCCCTCGACGCCCATCGGCTTCTCGAACGTTGAGGCCATCAGCCTGTAGTCGTTGTTACTGAGATAGTCGCGCCACTGCCGCAGCGCGTACGGCCTCAGACCGCGCGCCGCGGCGAACTGCGCCAGCGTAGTTCCCTGTCCCCTCGGCAGGCGCCCAACCTCCCATGCCGCCGTCAGGTACTTCGCCGTCTCCGGCAGCATGCTGCGCGCATAGGATTTCAGGGCTTCAGCGCGGTCGGTCGTGACCTGCTTGTCCAGCAGTGCAAGCCGGGCCGTGTAGTCGGCGCGGCGCTGCCTGTCCGCCGCCGTCTCCAGCGGGACCCGCAGCGGCGTCTCGCCCGCGCCTTTGGGCGTCAGCTTCGGCAGGATGTGCGTGCTGAAGAATATGCCGGCGAGGCCATAGTAGTCCTTGGTGGTGATCGGGTCGAACTTGTGGTCGTGGCAGCGGGCGCAGCCGATGGTTATCCCCATGAAGCCCCGGCTGACGATGTCGACCTGGTCGTCCGCGATGTCGGTGAGTATCTTGTCTTTGTCCGCGTCGCCGTTGCCCCAGTTGCCGATCGCGAGAAGGCTCGTGGCTATCGTGCCGGACATCTTATCGTCCGGGGGCAGGAGGTCGCCGGCGATCTGGTTCGTCACGAACTGATTGTACGGCATGTCGCGGTTGAAGGCGTCGATGACCCAGTCGCGGTAGCGCCACGCCTCGCTGATGTCGCCCTCGCCGCCCAGGCCGCGCGAGTCTGCGGAGTCCGCGTAGCGCGCGACGTCCAGCCAGTGGCGGCCCCAGCGCTCGCCGTACCGCGGCGATGCGAGCAGCCGGTCGACGACTTTTGCCCAGGCATTGGGAGAGCGGTCCGCGAGGAAAGCGTCGACCTCCTCCGGCGTCGGCGGCAGGCCGGTCAGGTCGAACGTCGCGCGGCGAATGAGCGTCCGGCGGTCCGCCTTCGCCGCCGGAGTGAGGCCCTTCGCCTCGAGCGCGGCCAGGATAAACGCGTCTACGGGAGATTTGACCCAGGCGCTTGCTTTGGTGTGCGGCGGCGCTTGCGGCTTGACGGGCTGGAAGGACCAGAACAGCGGGGTGGACGCGGTCGCGGGCGCCATCGCAATGCCCGCCGGGCCACTTGCGGTGGCTCTAGCCTGCATGGCGGGCCAGTGCGCGCCGCGCCGCACCCAGTCGGCGACGGCGGCGACTTCGGCGGGAGTGAGTCGGCCGTTCGGCGGCATCTTGAGCGCGCCATCGTACCGTATCGCCTGAACGAGGAGGCTCTTGTCCGGCTGACCGGGAACGATGGCCGGGCCGCGTCCGCCGCCGCGAGCGAGGACGTCGGCGGAGTCGAGGCGGAGACCGCCCCGGGCCTGCTGCGCGCCATGGCACGCTCCGCACCGCTCCACGAGCAGCGGGCGAACGCGCGTCTCGAAAAGGGTGTCGTACCGCTCATCTGACTGCGGCCCGCCGGGAGACGTCGAAGCCACGAGCCGGGAATGGGGAGCCGGATTGCGGCCGGAGGGAGGCGCCGCCGCCGCGAGCAGCCCGAGCAGGGCCGTCAGAGCCATCGCACCCAGGGCCATACGCATTACGATTGGCATCAGTCGGCTCCGTTTGGCACGGCGTTGCGGGCGCTGGAAAGCCCCCTCCGCCGCCGGCGTCCGGATGCCTGGTGGAGGGGACTCTGTTGCGACCCTCTAATCCGCTGGGCCGTGGAACAGGCGGCCTCGCGGCAGACGCTACTGGTCCAGATTACGCTGGCGGCCGAACTTCAGCATGTTGACGTACTTGTACGTGCCGCCGTTATCTTCCGCGATACCCTTCAGAAGAAGCATCCCCGGAAAGTTCTCGCCCATTCCGAAGGCCACCGTGTGGATCGCTACCTTGCGCGTATTGTGTTCTCGGATGAAGCGCCTCAGCTCCGCGAAATCCATGATTCCACCGTTCGGCTCGCCGTCCGACATGAGGTAGATCTGAGTGATGCCGTTCATTCCGAGCGCGAGCTCCATCGCCTCCGAGATATTCGTTCCATTTCCGAGCTTGATATCGGTGATGTAGCTGCGCGCATTGGAGATATTGGCGATGGTCGCCGGAACGGAATCCTCCATGAAGGTCTGCGCGTGGCGCTTAAAGAGGATCACGTTGAAAGTATCGGAGCGGCGAAGCTCGCCGAGCGCCCGCCTAAGCTCCTCCTGGGCTTTTAGAATCTTGGCGCCGTCCTGCATGCTGCCGGAGATATCGAGCGCGTAGATGATGTGGATCGGTCCTTCCGCGGGCGAGGCCTGGCGCGTGGTAAAGACGGCTCCGCGCCCCGGACCCGTTGCAGGCGCGCCCTTTCCGCCGCCTGGTGCGCCGGCCGGACCGAGCAGCCCCCCAACATTTGCGAATGGAACGCCCCGCAGCCTGCCCGCCGGCAGTGCCTCGTCCGGGCCATCGCCAAGGTGGACACCGCGCCCGCGGCCATATCCGGTCCCGCGGCCGCCGGTGCCGGGGAGGTCCGCGCCAAGTCCGCGGCCGCCGCCGGGCGCTTTGGTCCCATTCTCTGCGCCGCCGGGCGCCGCACCGATGCCAGGCCCCGTGCTGCGGTGAATACTGCCTATCGCAACCCGGCTGTCCGGATCCGTGCCGATCCCCTTGCCACTCGCAAACCCGACACCGCCCTTGGAACCGGTTCCGAGCCCGCCCGCCAGGCCGGGCCCCTCGCCGGGCTTATCCTCCGGAATCGGATCGCCGAGCGGATTGTCGCCCTTCACGTGCAGGATCGATGCGCCCCCGCCGCCGCCCGTCGTCGGTGGAGCGTTGGGGAGGTTGGCGCCGCCGCGGCCCCCGCCCGAGTAGACCAGATCCTCCTTCGGACTCTCCGGCGCTGCGAGCCCGTCGTGGCCGCCGTAGATCGGAGCCGGCGACAGCGATCCGCCCGCGTCGGCCCTGGTATGTTCGCGCACCTTGCGGTGCATGCGAAACGCGAGGGCGGGCCGCGCGACTCGTCGCGTCGCTTCCGGGATCTCACGGGTGATCTGGTCTGGCAGGGCGACGGCCGTGCGAACCGTTCGAGGCGCTGGGGTGGGAGTCGGGGCGCCGACCGGCTCGATCGGCCGGATTTCGCGGACTTTCGCTGGTCGCACGCGGCGGGGCGCGTGTACGGGGGCCGGCTTGATCGACGCAATCCGGGGCGTTCTCGCGATGGCCTGTTTCGGTTCGGCGACCTTGGGAGCAGGCGCCTTCGCCGCGGGATGCGGCTTGGGTAGGGGCGCCGCTTCGAACGAAACCTCGATACTGCGGGACTCGGGGATGCGCCAACTGGTTCCGGCGCCCCTCGCCACGTAGGCCACGCCGACGTGCAGTAGCATGGAGACAACGCAGAAGATGGGCAGCCAGAACCAGCGTTCGATGCGCATTCTTGCTAACTTTCTTTCGTGCTTTTCTTGCCTGATTGGTCGCGGCGCTGCCGCGATCACGTTAGAGGCCGCCGGGCCTCGTCGCGCCACGGGACTGCAGCGGATTGGTCGGGAGGTTGATGTGCTTTATGTTCGCCATGCTGATGAGGTCCATAGCGTGACTTACTCTACCATAATTCACGCCCTCATCGCCTTTGACGAGCACGCGCACGTCTTTGTTACGACTTGATGCGGCCTTGAGCGTCCTCAGAAGCTCGTCGTCCGAGGTGGGCTTGCCGTCCATCCAGAACTTGCCTCCGCGATCGATAGCAACCACCAGGTCCTTCGGCGTTTCCGGCTTGCCCTGCCGCTGCGCCGACTGCGGCAGGTGCAGCGCAAAGCCAGGCTGCTTCACGAAGGTGGTCGTGATCATCATTATGATGAGGAGCGTGAGCGAGATATCGATGAGCGGGATCATATTCATCTCAGCCATCGGATCGTCTTCGTTTCTTCCGCCTCCGTGCATGTCAGACCTCCTGGTGCTGGCGCGCCCGCACCGGGTTGCTGCGCAGGAATGGGATCAGCCTGGAAACGTGGCTCTGAACGTGCAGGAGCGAGGCCTGGACGTGGCCGAGCAGGGCATTGTAGGCGATAACGCTGGGAATGGCGACCAGCAGGCCGAGGGCGGTGGCGGCAAGCGCCTCCGCGATGTCGCCGGTGATCCGCTCGCTGCTAAGGCCGCCGGTCTTCATCGTGTCGAACGAGTGCATGACGCCGAGGACCGTACCGAACAGTCCGATGAAAGGCGCAATGCTGGCAATGGTCGCGAGGGCGGTCATAAAGCGGCGCAGCCGGACTCGCTGTAGGGAGAGAGCGATCTCGCTCGCCTGCCACAGGGCCTCCTCGGTCGCGCCCCGCATGGTCGCCAGCGTATCCATGATTACCGCGACAGGCGCGCCCGCGACGGAAGGGTTGCCCGGCCGGTACTCGCCGCCCTTTTCGAGCTGGCCCTGAATTACATCGAACGCCTCGTCCTCGCGTCGCCGAATGAGCGACAGCATTACCAACCGCTCGATCACGATCGCTACCGCGAGTACCGAGCACAGGCCGAGCGGCCACGCGACCAGCCTCGCCTTGACGAGCAGGTCGATAAGATTAAAGTTATTTCCCATAGTTGTACTCTGGTGATCCTAAATCTGCAGGCGGCCAAAGGCCACCGCCTGCGGTGTGAATCGGGCGCGGTCAGACGCCCTTGAGAGCCTTGAGGGCCGCGAGGCGAATCTTCGCGTTCGCGACACGGGCATGCTTCGGATACCTATCGACCAGCGCGGAGAGCCGCGCAATGGCCTCGTCCTTTTTATCCGCCTTGGTATAGGAGACGCCGGCCCAGTAGAGGGCCTCCGGAATGAATTCGCCAGCGTCCCTGTTTTCGGCGACGGTCACGTACTCCGCCGCTGCCTCGGCAAACTTGTCCTGCCGATAGAGCGCGGCCGCCATGTTGAAGCGCGCTTCGGTCGCGATCGGGCTCTGCGGAAACTGGGAAAGGATTTGGCTGTACTTGGCCTGGGCGTCGGCCCACTTTTCCGCCTTCGAGCTCGCGTCGCCCGTGCGGAGAAGGGCCTGAGCGGCGTAATCGCTTTTCGGGTAGTCCGCCGCAAGCTTCTCCCAAACTGCGAGCGCCTCGTCCGCCTTC
>Ga0070735_10004576_pt1 | contig 11614 bp, 10 predicted proteins | sample Coa_R1_FD_66443 | JGI IMG/M metagenome (GOLD analysis project Ga0070735, IMG submission 66443) | Surface soil microbial communities from Centralia Pennsylvania, which are recovering from an underground coalmine fire - Coalmine... | ecosystem: Environmental > Terrestrial > Soil > Unclassified ... | reverse complement strand
CCCATATACTCTCAGGCCTCGAATCGCGGCAATAGGATGTTTAAGGAATCGAACGGCTTCGCAATCGATCTGGCCGTCTCCTTCGAGGCAGCGGTGAAAAATAGCCGCGCGTTGATCGTAAAGGACTCGCGGATCGACGCGCCGTTCGAGCGTCTTGAATAGCTCATCCGTCTGATCGTAGTTTTGCAATGTTTCGCGAAGCGAAACCACCAACTGCCCCGGCGTTCTCCGCAACAGGATGGCCGGGTGCGATTGTGGACCGCCTTCGGAAATACTATTCAACCGGGCCTCAATTCTTTCGAGCCGGCCGGCGTCGTCGCGCACGCGCTTCCTAAGCACTTCCCGGCGCTCTTCCAAAACGGCGCGTAATTCTCGAGGGGCGAGACGGCGTTGCAGAAGTCCTCGAATCTCCTGAAGCGAAAAGCCCATGTCTTTGAAAGCCTGAATCTGGTTCAACTGCGCGAATTGTGCCGGGGAATACCGCCGGTAACCGCTCTCCGGAACAACATGCGCAGGGGAAAGCAAGCCAAGTTCATCATAGAATCGCAACGCCCGGATGGTGACATTTCCCGCTCGCGCAAACTCGCTGATTGGAAGCATCGCGCCCTCCTAACTTGTTGCTGAGCTGCAGGGTAAAGTCTCCCGTTACGTGAGAGTCAAGCCCTAAATACGGATGCCTCCCGGATTGGAGATGAGACGGAATTGACCAAGAACCGGGACCGGGCCATGGACCAGACCACTTGTCAGGCTACGACGTTGATCAGGCACCGACTGGCAAGAACAACCAGAGCAGCGTTCCTGAATCTGACCGGACTATCCAATGAGGAACCCGTGATGCCTCAAGCCGAAAGAGCTCCCGCAGGCTTGGTTCTCTTCGCCAGCAAAGCCAGCCTCTCTTCGTGTTCCATCGGCTCCCACGGAACAAGTTTCTTGGCAAGCACATCCATTCTGCGCAGGAGAGTCAGCTCGATGAAAAGCTCCATAAAATCCAAGTCACGAAAGACCAGGGAGCCGGACTCTCGCATCTTGTCCCGAATGCCCTCCTGATGGGCGGGCAGCTCGGTCCAGTGAAGGCTGGAGCGATGGTGATGGCAGAGGTGGTAGCCTTCGTTCATGAAGTTCACTTCGTCAAAGATGGTTACGGTACAGGCAAAATAATCGTCGGGATGCTCGGGGTCGCAGAAGGCGTGCTGAACCCAGGAGGTGATGGCCATGATGAAGTTCATGGAGAGAAGAGGAACCAAGACGTAGAAGATCCCGATTCGCCAGTTGTAAATAAAGACCGCTGCGAAATAAATGAAGTACCGCGTAATCCCCCAAAACATCCGGCGGCGGTTCTTTTCATCCCCCCTAGCTTTAAAGTAAGCGTAGGGAGCAAATCCCAGAGCCGTCCAGATGTTGTCCGAAAGGTACCAAAAGAAGTGCAGAGGACGAGTTCGGTCGTAGCCATTGGTGGAGGCATTGTCGTCGGGGCCGCCGTTCTCTTTATGGTGGAGGCGGACATGAACCGTGCGACCCAGTTCTGGAAGGTCCCCGTAGAAATATCCGAGGAAGAACTCGACGTAGCGCCCGAAGAATTTATCGTATTTCTCGGAGAAGTATCCTTGGGGCCGATGCGCCTCCATGTGTTTGGCGCTGAACATCCTCACGGACCGCTGAAACTTGAGACCGCAAAGGGAAAGATAGAAAGCGATCACGAGCAGAATCCGGGGTTTTCCCAAAACAAGTTGGAGCACGAAAATTGGCACGACCGTAAGGGTGAGCGAGACCATGATTCGTAAAGCGGGGGTGTCGCGGGAGTCCCGCAGAACTTCTCGGCCGAGCCGCTCGAGGAATCGATCGTAGGTCTCCGAGAGGAATTGATACGCGTCGCGCAGAGGCCGAACCTTCCCGACAAGCTTGGCTGTGCCATAGCCTGCGAAGGAAAGCGCGCCCACGATCGATACGGCGGCAATGCTTGCCAAACCGATGAGTGCTGCCAATGACCGAACTACGCGTTTGGGTATGGCACTAAGCCCCATCGCGCGCCAAAACGTCTTTGAGCGAGGGTCACTTCGCACGTCCTGCAAACCCGCTTCGGTTAACTGGCCCAGGAATGGCATTTTCGTCGGTATACGAATTGGCTCGCTTGGTCTGGCGTCGTGCGCGAAAAGATTCTACGCTCAAGGCGAGCAAGGTTCCAGCGTTGAACCGATATCCCTGTTGGATCGGAAACGTGTTCGTCGAACACTGCCTAACGGTCCCGATGCGCTGCTCCAGGTCCCCACGGCCCGCACGCTCCCGCTACTGGACAATGCCCTCTGCCTAGGTAGAATAACCCCTGTCTGCAAGACCATACTTGGGAGCTCGAGTGCAACCTTCGGCAGCCACTGCTCGTGTCAACGAGAAGCACAGGATTATTGAACACTACGACTTCGCTAGCCCTTACTACCGCTCTCTCTGGGGCGAGCACCTACACCATGGCTACTGGATCCGCGGCGATGAATCGAAAGAGGCCGCGCAGACCCAGCTCATCGAGCATCTCGCGCGGCTCGCCGACATAAAAACCGGCTCACGCGTTCTGGACATCGGCTGCGGCTATGGCGGCAGCAGTCTCTATCTGGCGAAAAAGTACGGCGCCAATGCTACAGGAATCACCATTTCTCCCGTGCAAGTACAAATGGCTAAGGAAGCGGCGGCCAAGAGGAACCTGGACGCCAGCTTTCTGCTGATGGACGCGGAAGAAATGCGGTTTGCGGAGCCATTTGATCTGCTCTGGTCTGTCGAGTCTATTTCTCACTATCATGATCCGCGGAAATTCTTCGCTTCGGCGGTGAAGTTCCTGAAGCCCTCAGGCTGTTTTGCCCTCACGGATTGGTTCCAGAAGGAAAATATTTCGCCCGCCGACAAAAAGCAATTCATCGAGCCCATCGAGAAGGGCATGATGGTCGAACTCCACGGAATGAACGACTACAACGACTTCCTCGTTTCCAGTGGCCTGCACGTCGTCCATCGCCAGGACCTGACTCTCGACTGTGCTAAAAGCTGGGACCTCGCCCTGGACATCATAAAGGACAAGACGTTCTGGTCCCTGGCCGCAAGACTTGGCCCGGAATTCGTCACCTATCTGAAAGCATTCCATGCCATGCGTGCCGGTTTCGCATCCGGCAATTTCGTCTATGGCCTCTTCGTCGCAAAAATGCCGGAAAACGGTAGCGCGTAGTCTCTCACCGCAAGGTGCGGCTGACTTTATTCCGTAGAATACTGCGACAGCGGGGCATCGTCCTCTTCCTTAAACGGCTCATGGACGCGCTTCGTAGACAACGTTAAACGGTGTTTCCGCCGCTCTCCGGAAACGGCTAAAGCCCGCCGCCGTGACTACCTCCCGAATCCGTTTTTCGCCGGACTGCGCACCCAGGCACAACGCCACTTCTTGGGAACGGGAACAGGGAGTGCACAATAAAGTCGAAAAGGAGTAGTACACGCGGCCGACGGGATTCAAATTGTCTTTAAGTTCATCGTGGGCAAACGGTTCGACGATCATCCATGTGCCGTCCTTGCTCAGTGAATTGCGTACATGGGTTGCGGCGCCGACCGGATCGCCCATGTCGTGCAAACAATCGAACACGGTGACCAAGTCGTAGTCTCTGCCTGGAAACGCTTTAGCCTTCGCAACGCCAAAGTTGACGCGAACCTCAAGACCCTCTTTGGCGGCGGTAGCGCGGGCGCCCTCGATCGATTTGTCGTGATAATCAAAGCCAAAGAATTGCGATTTCGGGAAGGCCTTAGCCATCAGCACAGTGGATGCACCCTTGCCGCACCCCACATCGGCGACGCGCGCGCCGGCCTCGAGCTTAGCCTGGACGCCCTGCAGGGAAGGAATCCAAGAACTGATAAGGTTTGCAGCATAGCTTGGCCGGAAGAATTTCTCGCAGCCGTGAAACACATCTTCCTCATGCTCATTCCAACCCATCCCTGCGCCGGATCGGAAGGCCTCGGTAATCCGGGGAACCGCGGCCAGAGAGCCAAGAGCCAACTGGAAGGCTCCAGGAAGGTAAGCAGGACTGTCTTCGTTTGCCAGCGTAAATGCCTGCTCTTCGCTCAGACTGAACTTGCGAGTCTGCTCGTTATAGGTGACGTAGCCGCCGGCGGCTTGTGAGCTCAGCCATTCACGCACATAACGTTCATCTGTTTTGGTCTTTGCCGCCAGCTCGGCTGAAGTCACCGGGCCTTCGGCGAGAGCCTTGTACAACCCCAGCTTTTCGCCAATCACCACCATGCCGGAGTGGACCGCCGCGCCTAAATCCCCAACGAATTGCCCCACAAACGAATTCAGTTTGTCCATATCGAGTGCCATTCTAATTCTCCTTTGTAAATGCGCTTTCTTTGACTCTTCATTCAGTATTGCTTTATTGCGGGCTTCTCACGGTGCCGCTCGCTTGAGTTATGCTCAGGAAGCGCTCGCGCCGCTTCTAGAGCTGGTTAGCGCGCTCACCTGAAGTGCGCGAATACCGACTACTTACTCTTGCTGGGGTCGTCGTCAGGATTGACGTAGTTGATCTGAAGCGGAGATTGCCCGTGCACCTGGACAATGGTTTCTCCAGAAGCCATAGCGTAGTGGTGCATGTCGGGGTCCAGGAAGGCAAAACTCCCAGCAACGAAAACGTTCATCTTGCTGGGGTCAAACTTATCGCCCATGCCGACTTTGAACGCTCCGGAGATGATCGTGACGTTTTCCCGGTTCGGGTGCCAATGAGGCGCGATGCGGAACCCGTCCGGCATCTTCAGACGAATCGTGAAGTCGCCGGTAGAAGCAGTCGGGTCACCTTCGAGCACGGCAAACTGTGCGCCGGGACGCACAATAGGTGGTGCCGGAACCCAGGGAATGGTCTGCGGGGTGAATGCGTTGTTTTCGTGCGAGTTACCGTGCGCGGCGCGGGTGAATGCCAGCCCCGCACAAGAGAATATTCCAGCCGCTGCAAGGGTCAGGAACAAGTATCGTTTCATTGTCGAACCTCCGTCGTTCGTCGCTCAGGATCGAACTGCGGGAATCATGTCTTGGGCGGAGGGCTATTCCAATGAAGAGCGGATACCGCTTGCCTATCTTTTCTATATCGTCGCAAATTGCTGATTCTTAGAGGATAATCTCTCTTCGAGAGCCCTATGCCACGCGCAAGACCAGCACCAAGCGAGATCGAATTGGACCTGGGGCGTTACGAGCTTCGCCGCCAGGGACGGCGAGTCAAACTCGAAAAGAAGCCCATGGAGCTGCTGATTTTTCTGGTGAGCCGCCGGGAACAGTTGATTTCGCGCCAAGAGATCGTAAGCAAATTGTGGGGTTCGGATCTGTTCATCGATACCGAGCCCAACATCAACAATATTGTGCGAAAAATCCGCACTGCTCTGGGCGACGACTACGCCAAGCCTCGTTTTCTCGAAACCGTCGTGGGCAAAGGCTACAGATTTGTCGGACCAGTGCGAGTGTTGGACCCGCGTTATTCGCAACCCGATTTTGGATCGGGTGTTGTGCGCGCGGCCGTCCCGGAAAAGACGGGCGGCGGGTGGAGCGAGCGCACTTCTCTGGCTGTCTTGCCCCTGATGCTTCTCGGCAGGGCCACGGATGACTATGGCGTGTGCTTGGGATTTGCCGACGCACTGGTAGCACGCCTCGGGAATTTGCCGGGCGTGGACGTCCTTCCAACTTCAGCAGTGCTGAGTTTGCCGGCGGGGGTGACACCCGCGGAGGCCGCTTCACGACTTGGCGTGCGTTTTGCCGTTCACGGCGGCATTCAAATGTCCAAGGGCCTTTGGCGCCTCTCGTTGGAAATGTTCGACACGCATCTGCAAACTGTTTGCTTCACAAGGAAGCGCGATCTAGACCTCGACCGCCTATCCGACCTCGAGGATGAGATCGCCAAGCAAATCGCCGTGGCGCTGAACCGGCCGCTGGGTCCGGCGATGGTTCAACGCTCCCCCCGCTATAGCAGGGATCCTATGGCTTATGCGGAGTTCATGCGGGGTTACAAACTCAGCTCCTCTGGCAATCCAGCGATGCTCGACGAAGCCGCTCGGCACCTGAGCAATGCGGTTGCTCGAGATCCTGCATTTTCCCTGGCGCATGCCGCGCTCTCGGTGGTCTGCGCGACTCGTCACTTTGAGGTTGATCCATCTAGCGCGTTGTGGGAAAGGGCCGAGTTTCACTGCTGCCGCGCGCTGGATCTCGATCCGGATTTGCCCGAGGGGCACGTCGCCCGCGCGTTTCTCTTTTGGGGGCCGTCCAGGAACTTCCAACACCTGGAGGCGATTGACGAACTCAAACGAGCCTTGGCTCTGCAGAACAATCAGCCCCAAGCCTACAACCGATTGGGCACCATCCTGGCCCACATCGGGCTACTCGAGCACGCCCGTGAGATGTACGAACGGGCACGGCCATTTCATCCCAGAAGAGCTGTTAGTCACAGCATCGTGCAAGTGTACGTTTGGAACCAGGAATACGACTTGGCGCGCGAGGAGATCGAAGCTTGGCGCGCCGAGACTCCAGAGAACAAGTATCCTGTCTACTTTGCTGTTCTGCTGGCCTTGCTGACGGGAGATTTGAAGGAAGCAAAAGCCCGCCTGAATGAGGCGGTCCAGCTCTTGCCGGAAGAACCTCTCATCGTGAGTTTGCAGGGCGTGTACTACGCGTCGACCGGACTAGCAGGTAAGGCGCTCGACTGCCTGACGACAGCTTGCGCGAGCCCAAAATCCCTTGGCCATGCCCACCACAGCTACTATCAAATTGCCTGCATACTTGCCATTTTGGAGCGGCGCCAAGCTGCATTTGAGTGGTTGGAGCGAAGTGTCTCCAGTGGCTTCGCCTGCTGGCCGTTTTTCCGGAAGGATCCCCACCTCAAAAATATACGAGAACTACCTGACTTCGAGGTTCTGGTGAGTTCGTTGCAAGCCAAATATCCCGACCACCTTGGATTGCTCTAGCTGGATGCGCTCTCGCATACCGCTAGGCCGCGTACATGCAGAGGCGAACCGTCGTAGTGCAATTCGTCTACTCCCACCGAAACACCTTCGCCGACAGCGCCGTGCAAATCAAAAACACGATGGCCAGTGCCGCTACGTCGCCCAGATGCGCCGACCATGCGTCTCCCCTCCAGATCCCTTCGAGCAGCGACACCGCGTAGGTTAGCGGCACAACCCTTGCCACCGCGTGCAGCGCTGGCGGCAGCGATTCAACGGGCATGAAGAGTCCCGAAACAACGATCATGGGGTACAGAATGATCGCGCCGATCGGCTGCGCAAAACGCGCCGTGGGAACAATGCTGGCGATGAGAAAACCGATCGACAAGATGCTCCAAGTGCTGATCAGCAGCGCCATCGTGAACGAGAAAAATGGAACATGCAGACCCACGGGGTAATAGCGTTTGCCTGCCAAAACCATCAGGGCCAGCGTGCACGCGGTGAGTATCAGCTTCACGATCACGTGGGCCGCAAGAATTGTCTGCGGACGCAGGGGCGTGGCGCGGAGTCGCTTGAGAATGCCGCCCTCGCGATAGATCGAGATAATCGTGACCAGCGAAAGCACAGCGCTGAGCGCGATCAGAATCGATGCGAGCACTGGCAGGCCGACGCGGATAAACCCGGCGGGCGCGAAAGAGGACGGCGCCTGTCCGCGGCCAGCGACGCGACCCAGTACAAGGAAAATCAGAACGGGAAACCCGATTGTCCCAAACGCACCGAGTGGCTCGCGCAGAAATATCTTGATCTCGATCCAGGTCAGTTTCCAGAGTCCACGCAGCATCATTGTCGAGCCTAATCGCGAATCGAGTGACCAGTCAGTTTGAGAAAGACGTCTTCAAGGTTAGGGAGAATCGTGCGGAAATCCCTGACCGGGATCCGATTCTCGGACAGACAATGAATCACCTCGGTCACGAAATCGTCGCCTCGACCGCGAATGGTGAATCGCCCGTCGTTGCAGATCACGGCCTCGACTCTCGGGATCGTCCGGAAGCGTTCTTCGGCGACGGCGTCGTCCGTGGCGAGAACGACGGTTCGCTCAGGGCAATGCCGGTCCACAAGCCTCTCTGGCGTGTCCATGTCGATGATCCGCCCGTGCTCGATGATGGCTACGCGGTCGCACAAGCGTTCCGCCTCTTCCATTAAATGAGTGGTCAGAAACACGGTCTTGCCGCGCTCCCGGATACCTCGCACCAGATCCCAGATGGTCCGGCGCGATTGCGGGTCCAATCCTGTGGTCAACTCGTCGAGAAACACCACCTCCGGATCGTTAATCAGCGCAAGGGCAATAAACAGCCGCTGCTTCTGGCCTCCGGAGAGGTTCATGAACCAAGCGCCCCGCTTATCGGCGAGGCCGAGCTGTTTCAGCAAGTTTTCGCCGTCGATCGCTTTCTTCTGGTACAGCGAAGCCCAGAGGTCTACCGCCTCCCAAACCTTGATTCGTTTCTGCAGTTGCGCCGCCTGGAGTTGAACCCCAATGCGTTCCTGCAGCTTGTAAACCTCACGAAAGGGATCAAGACCCAGAACCGAGATGGTGCCCCGGTCGGGCGTGCGCAGACCTTCTATGCACTCCATCGTGGTGGTTTTTCCAGCGCCGTTGGGGCCGATTAAGCCAAAGATCTCGCCGTCGTTTACTTCGAAAGACACCTCGTCGACAGCCACCGTCGAGCCGTAGGTCTTGCGCACTCCGGAAACTTGAATGACTGGACGCATGATAGTTTGCAAAGCCGCACATTCTGCGAAGCGAATCGAGAGTTTATATCAGGGGCCCAGGCTAAGTCCCGATTAGTCGCGACTTCAGAAACTCGAAATCCACATGGACGGTTTCGGCATTCATCAGCAGTTGCGCGGATTAGAACACTGATTGCTTCGACAGCGTGGCATCACAGATCGGAAGAAAGAGTTTTTCGGGTTTTGGAATTCTGGCGAACCGGTGGAGAAAGTCATAAGGAAGTTGTAAGAGAGTTGTAAGGAACCACCACCTTCCAGCCTTGCGCTCGGCGTTTGCGACTTCGATGGCTAAAGTAAAGTCGGTATGGTCAAACAAGGAGACGGCTCCTATCGTCTTAGCCGTCACTCTGGTCATTGAAAATGCCCAAACAGATCCTGATAGCCGATGACAGCAGCACGGTCAGGCGGGTGCTGAAACAGTTTCTCCAAAATCACAGGGATCTCAATGTGTGCGGCGAGGCCGCAAACGGCTTCGAGGCCGTGGAGCAAGCCAAGAAGCTACGCCCTGATTTGGTCCTGCTGGACCTTGCGATGCCTGTGATGAACGGTGCGGAAGCTGCGTCCGTGCTGAAAAAGATTATGCCGAAAGTGCCGATCATCGTGTTCACGATGTTCAGCGAGAACATCGGGAGAGCGATGACCGACGCGATTGGCGTTGACCTGGTGCTATCGAAACCGGACGGAATGAGGGCGCTTGTCGAAGCGCTAGACAATCTGTTGGAGCCGCCTCAGGCGGATGAAAAAGGGCCGCTTACTGATGCCTGACACCTTTCCTTTAGGGACGGGAGCCTGAGAGTCTGTCCTCTGGTTAGCCATAACTGAAATCCCCACCCCTGTTTTTCGTAACTATTGATTCTAAAAGATTTAAGTCTTCTGTAAGCCTATTGGAATCAACATTTACAGAGCTCGTACACGTGTTGATTTTAAAGAACTTACTGCATCGAGATGATGCTTTGACCGGAGCTTGCGTTAAGTCTGACCGCGGGCACATTTGCGGGCAATCTAGCGTCGAGATTTGGCCTCTTGGCCCTTCGCCAGAACTGCGAGGCGGTGCAGGGACTTGGCAAGCTCACTGATCGAATCCCTCATATTCAGGCCAACCCTGGCAGCAAGACCTCGGAAAGGCGAAAAGACTCCATCAACTCTCCGACGAACTCCGGCCAGAGCTTCGGGGTCATGGACGCCCCAGAAATCTACCAGGTGGCCGGTCCTGTGGTTGTAAGCGAATTTTTGACCGCAATCCAAGCAAGTGATGTAGCTTCCTCGCGCGAAAACAGGCCGGCATCCGGAAAGCTTGGACGGGATTGGCTCGCGCAGGGTTACCGGGGGACCTTTATGGCGATGAAGACAAACAAACACAAGACGAAGCAGTGTCCGTAGAAAGAGCGGGACCCCGAAGACGATATTCGACCACGGCTCCGCACGTGGGCGAGACGTTTGAGCTTTGAACTGACTTCTGGCTGCCGAGCGATACAGAATGATAGACCCTTCGATTCTGTCTGCTCGGGCCACTTTTTTATGCGGTTGAGGTTGCATGTGAAGACCTCAGCAGGATGCTAAACGCGGCCAGGATTGGTGTCTGTTCCGTTCTGGACACTGATGCACCAGATTGGCCTGATTGTCGCGATGCTCTTTGTTTCCTAGTGTTTGGAGTTCAGGAAGATGGCCCGAAGTCTGTCCCGCTGGTTAATCACAACTGGGCACCCCCTCCCTGTTTTTTCGTAAGCATTGATTCCAGAGGGTTTAGGTCTTGTGTAAATCGATTAGAATCAACACTTGCGGGGAGTTGTGTAAATGTTGATTCTAAATAACTTGCTGTGCTGAGCTGCACCAAAATTGTGCAGACCGCGGCGCGTGTTTCATAAGTGTTGCGAAATAAAAAACTTAGATGAAGGGCAGTCTCCAGAAAGCAAAGACGCCAGCGAGACGCTGGCGTTACGGAAGAAGACCCAATAATCTACGGAAAATAGCCTAAGCCAAGAGTCCCTATTTGTCAATAGAAGACTTCGATATAGATCGTTCAGCGGCTGGCGGTGCGTTCTCAGCGTGGTTGCAGTGAGATCCATCCCCAAGCAAAACCGGCGTGTGCCGCATCCGGCCTGTCCTTCCGGTCAGTAGTTTCCAAGACACGAAGAACAGCAATCGTCATCGCAGGACCACGAGGCGAGTGGCAATATCGGGACAATATCTCCGGGTCAATCCACAACCTTCTCAGACAAAAATGGCCCGGATTGCTGTTTTGTGCGCACGCTTGGGGAATAGATGACCGACAAAACTGGAACAAGAAAACGAGAGAGTTTCTCATCCCTTGAGGCTGTGAGCGTTGTTGCAATCACCATGATCCTGGTGATGATCGCAGTTCCATTTCCTTACGCGAATCGAAACCACGCGTCGCCGGCTTTGCACACCGCTGCGGGCGAGGAATCTGTTGCGGCCGATTCGTGGGGCGGCGACACGTTGAAGAACGCCGGCGAGGGAACCGCGAGTTCGGTTGGTTCCGCGTCCGAGAGACTGTCTTACCCGGTGATAACCGTGGGTAAGCGTGAGTTCTGTGCTGACATGCCAGGTGTGGTTCGCTTCAGAACCACCGGTGCCAGTTGTAGAAACGGGACAACTATCAATAGTGCCCAGCGGCACCACGACCTGCAAGAGAAACCCTGAGACTTAAACCTATTGAGTCTTCGCCCGAAGCGCGAGACCGGATCGAAAGAGAGAAGATCCGAGCGTCGGGCCGGGGAGAGGTATTTTCATTCGTCGCAGAACCGCATACCTCAATTGCCTGGACTGATCGCTGGTGAAATCCAGCAACAAGCCCCAGGAGATGCGCTGAAGGTCGTTTCGAGTCCATTGCCCGCGCAGGATTCCATCTTCAGAATGGCTGGGACCGAGAAGAACG
>Ga0070735_10004575_pt1 | contig 11618 bp, 9 predicted proteins | sample Coa_R1_FD_66443 | JGI IMG/M metagenome (GOLD analysis project Ga0070735, IMG submission 66443) | Surface soil microbial communities from Centralia Pennsylvania, which are recovering from an underground coalmine fire - Coalmine... | ecosystem: Environmental > Terrestrial > Soil > Unclassified ... | reverse complement strand
GCCTCGTCGCTCGACGCGCTCTTCACGTCGAAAATGGTCTTGAGCGCCGGATGGCCGATGCGCCGCGTAGTCGCGATGGCCTCGCGGAGTGTGAGCACGAAGTCGGCTTCCGGCGGCGGCAGGGGCTCCAGGCAGACCGTCAGGCCGCGCAGCTCGGCCCGCGCCAGCAGCGGCTCGAGGCAGGCGCTCAGCCGCTCCTCCGCGAGCGACTGGCCCCCGGACGCGGGCAGCCGGCGCTGGGCCGGCGAGCCGAGCACGAGGACTCTTCCGCCCACGTCCGTGCAGAAATCCCCGAGCGCCGCGAGGTAAGCCGCGGTCTCCCGGCGTACGGATTCGTCGTCCGACGTGACCGACAGGCCCTTGGGCGAGACCAGCAGCCAGTGCAGGCCGACGATCTCAAGCCCCGCGCGACCCGCGGCGCGCGCGATCTCAGCCCGCCGGCCGGTATCGATTTCGCGGACGTCGGGCGCCAGGGTGAACGGCGCGATCTCGACTCCGTCGTAGCCAAGTTCGCCGATGACCGCGCAGCTCCTGTCCCACTCCCAGCCCTGGAATGTCTCATTACAGATCGCGTACCGCATGGTACTGCCAGTTCGTCGCGGCCGGGCCGGACTCCTGCCGCGGCGCCGGGACGCAGCGGCCGGCGAGCGGATTCGCAAGGTCCATTCGCACTCTGCGACGGCGCCCATGTGCGCGACGGCTGGCTATTCTCGACTTAAGGTATAATTTTAGTCAGGATTAACGAGGCGCGATCGCGGAGCGGAACAGGGGGCGCATGCCAACCGTAGAACAGCACATGGGAACGCGAATGACGGCCGATCCGCCGAACGCAAAGCCGCGGGGCGCCAGCCGCAGCATGCCCGCCCCGCAGCGGCTGCCCCAACAGTTCCGCCCGGTGAACCTGTTCGAGCTGGTTGGCAATACGCCTCTCATTCGCATGGAGCGTATTCGGCCGGACAATCCGCGCGTGGAGATCTACGCAAAAGCGGAGTGGGCCAACCCCGGCGGATCCGTTAAGGACCGGCCGGCGCGAGCCATGATCCTCGACGGCGAGCGCTCCGGCCGCCTCAAACCGGGCAGGATCATCCTGGACGCCACGAGCGGCAATACCGGTATCGCGTATGCGATGCTCGGCGCGGCGCGTGGCTATCCCGTCCATCTCTGCCTGCCCGTCAACGCGAACGAGGAGCGCAAGCAGCTGCTGCGGGCGTACGGCGCGCATCTGATTCTGACCGATCCACGCCTTTCGTCGGACGGCGCGATCCTCAAGGCGCGTGAGCTGTACGCGGCCGACCCGGAGCGCTACTTCTATCCGGACCAGTACAACAATCCGGCAAACTGGCGGTCGCACTACGAAACCACAGGGCCTGAAATATGGGCTCAGACAGCCGGGGCGATCACCCATTTCGTTGCCGGGCTGGGAACTAGCGGCACGTTCATGGGGACCGGCCGGCGCCTGCGGGAGCTGAACCCGGCCGTACGGCTGATCTCCTTCCAGCCCGATTCGCCGTTCCATGGCCTCGAGGGCATGAAGTTCATGGCGAGCTCCATCGTGCCGGGAATCTACGACCCGTCGTTGGCGGACCAGGACCGGGAGGTGGGCACGGAGGAGGCGCATGCCATGGTCAAGCGCCTGGCGCGAGACGAGGGGATCCTGGTCGGCATATCCGGCGCGGCGGCGCTTGTCTGCGCGCTCCGCGTTGCGGACGAGATTTCGGAAGGCGTCATTGTGACCATTTTCTGCGATAGCGGAACGCGGTATCTCTCCGAGCGCTTCTGGCGCGCCGAGGACGAGGGTGATCCGTCTATCTAGCGCCGATCGGACTGCCATCGAGGCGCACGGCGCACGCGAATATCCGCTCGAATGCTGCGGCGTGCTCCTCGGCGACGTGATTGACGGCGTCAAGGTCGTCGCAGAAGTGCGCGCGCTGGACAACAGCTTCGAGCCCAGCGCCGACTTCGAGCGCTCCATCGAGCCGGCCCGCGGATCCGAGACCGGTGGCGGCCCTCTCGAGAGTAGCGTAGATGTAACGATCCAGCAACCAGGAACCAGAAACCAGCAACCAGCTACAGGCTACCAGCTATCAGCTACCCCTCCCGGCCAGGAGCGGCGTTTCATGATCTCCCCGCAGACCATGTTCGCCCTCATGCAGGAGGAGCGACGAACGAAGCGCAAGGTGGTCGGCTTCTACCACTCGCACCCGGACCACCCTGCGCGGCCTAGCGAGTACGATCGCGCCTGGGCGATGCCCTGGTACAGCTATATCATCGTGTCGGTTCGTGGCGGGCAGCCAGCCGAGATGACCAACTGGATTCTGGCGGATGATGGATCGCGATTTGACCCCGAGGAGATACAGACGGATATTTCGTAGCAGCCGAGACGCGATCCTAGGAATACGAGCCACGACAAAGCGAGGAACAGATTTCCATGGCGAGAGTATTGATACCGACGTCGCTGCAGCAGTTTGCCGACGGCTCCGACGAGCTGGACGCCAGCGGGGGAACGGTGCGTGAAGTACTGGACGACTTAATGGCCCGCTACCCGGGTCTTAAGAAGCATCTCTACAGCGACAGGGGCGAGTTGCGACAATTCGTCAACCTGTACAAAGGATCGGACGACACGCGATCGCTCCAGGGCATGGACACGTCTCTAGGCGAGGATGAGGAGCTCAGCATCGTGCCCAGCATCGCAGGGGGCGTCTCGGCCTCCCAGGAGGCGCAGGCGGACGGGCGCGGTTCCGTTTCGGCCGTTCCCGCCGAGGCAGCGGATCCGCCCAAATCCACAACCCAAAACCCAAAATCCAAGATCGTGCTGCCGGAGCCGATCACGGTCGTCGACGAGTCGCGCGCGCAGTCGGCGCAGCTCTCCAACGACGAGATACTCCGCTACAGCCGCCATCTTATCCTGCCCGAAGTCGGTCTCGAGGGCCAAAAGCGTCTCAAAGCCGCCAGAATCCTCTGCATCGGGGCGGGGGGCCTCGGCTCGCCGCTTGCGATGTACCTTGCGGCCGCCGGCGTTGGCACCATCGGCATTGTCGACTTCGACGTGGTGGACTATACGAACCTCCAGCGCCAGATCATCCACGATACGGACGACGTTGGAAGGCTCAAAATGGAGTCCGCCAGAGATACCATCCGTGACATCAACCCGAATGTCGAAGTAATAGGGTACGAAGAGCGGTTCAGTTCCGAAAACGCGATGGGCATCGTGAAGGACTATGACATCGTGATCGATGGGACCGACAACTTCCCGACTCGCTACCTGACGAACGATGTCTGCGTTCTGCTCGGCAAGCCCAATGTGTACGGCTCCATCTTCCGCTTCGAGGGTCAGGCGTCCGTGTTCTGGGCGGAGCATGGACCGTGCTACCGGTGCCTCTACCCGGAGCCACCACCGCCGGGGCTCGTACCCTCATGTGCAGAGGGCGGTGTGCTCGGCGTACTGCCAGGCATCGTCGGCTGCCTCCAGGCGAACGAGGCGATCAAGCTGATCCTCGGTGTGGGCAGCCCGCTTATCGGCCGACTGGTCCTGTTCAACGCGCTCAAGATGCAGTTCCGCGAGCTGCGACTGCAGAAGGACCCGGACTGCCCGATCTGCGGCGAAAACCGCACCATCACGGAGCTGATCGACTACGAGCAGTTCTGCGGGATTCGTGGCGAAGAGGCGCCGCCGCAGGACGTGGAGGAGGGCGAGGAGATCACGGTCCGGGAGCTGAAGGCCCGCATGGACCGTGGCGAGGAGCTCACCGTGATTGACGTGCGCGAGCCCCACGAGTACGCGATTGCGCGCATCCCGGGCGCAAGGCTGATTCCGCTTAACCAGGTGGAGGAGCGCGCGGGCGAGCTGGATCGCAACAGGGAGATCATCCTCCACTGCCGGTCCGGCAAGCGCAGCGCCGACGCCCTGAACCGGCTGAAGGCCAGGGGATTCACGCGCCTGAAGAACCTGGTCGGCGGAATTACGGCATGGAGCGATGAGATCGACCCGTCGGTGCCGAAGTACTGACCGCGCGGCGCCCGACTGCTACTTGCCATCGGGCGCCTTCTGCTGCAGGAGGCCGACGATATTGCCGTCAGGGTCCGCGATCCAGGCGAACTGGCCAGTGGGGATCTTGACGGCGGGAACAAGGGTCTTGCCGCCGAGCTTCCCGGCCTTGTCCAGGTACGCCTGGATGTCGCTCACCTGTACGTAGAACGTCACGTAGTGCTCCGGCTCATGGCCGAGCGACGTGATGTGACCCTGAATGCCCTCTTTGCTCCCGGTATCGATGACGCCCGCAGGCCCCTGCTGCTTGATTTTCCAATCGAACAGCTGCGAGTAGAACTCCTTCGTCTTGCCGCTATCCTTGCAGCCGATATCGAAATGCACGACCGGACAGGCCGCCGGTGCATTGGCCCGGCCGACGCCGGCCGAAGATCCCAGGACCGCGGCCGCAGCGGGATCCGCGCTCTTAGTGGCCGCAATCGCGGCTGCCGGTCGCAGTCCGGCCATGCCGATTGCGATCGCCGCGCCGGCCAGCGCAGAGAAAGAGATTACGAGTGCAAACTGACCTGCGCCAAGCCGAATTCCCGTATTCATGCTCCTCTCCTTTCCAAAATCACGTAGCGCCGTTCTTGCAAATGGGCTAGAGCCCTTGGATGATTTGGTGCGACACGCGGTTCGTAACGATCGATTGTGATCAGTCCGAAGGTTCGTCCGCGGCGCACATTGCGATGAACTCGTCCTCCGTGAGTACGGGCACTCCGAGCTCCTGCGCCTTGGCCAGTTTGCTGCCGGCGGCCTCGCCCGCGACAACGTACGAGGTGTTCTTGCTTACGGTTCCGCTCGCCCGCCCGCCACGCTGCTTGACCATCGTCTCGGCTTCGTCCCGCTTGAGCTGACCCAGGGTTCCCGTGAACACGAAGGTCTTCCCGGCGAACGTGTCCGATGTGGGCGCCGCCGCGTGCGCCGTGGGGCGGACGCCGGCCGCCGCCAGTTTATCTAGCATTCGCTGGTTGCGCTCCTCCGCAAACCAGGCGGCGATACTCTCGGCGGTCGTGTGGCCGATCTCGTGCACGGCATCCAGCTGCTCGACGGTGGCGGAGCGGAGCGCGTCGAGCGAGCCGAAGTGCGAGGCGAGCACCTCCGCGGTGTGCTCGCCGATGTGCCGGATCCCCAGCGCGTAGATCACGTTTGCCATCGGCCGCGTCTTGCTGCGCTCGACGTTGGCGAGGATCTTCGAGGCGAGCTTCTCGCCCATCCGCTCGAAGGGCAGGAGCTGGTCCAGCGTAATGGTGTACAGGTCGGCCGGGTCCCTGAGGAGCCCCGACTCCGTGAGCTGGTCGGACTGCTTCTCGCCGACGCCCTCGATATCCATGGCGAGGCGCGACGTGAAGTGCTGCAGCCCCTCCTTGATCTTCTTCGGGCAGTCAGGATTGAGGCATCGCAAGACGGCCTCGCCCTCGGGCCGCACAAGCTCCGAGCCGCACGAGGGACATACCGTGGGCATCTCGAACACCCGCTCGGCGCCGGTGCGCAGCGACGTGACGACCTCGACGACCTCCGGGATAACCTCGCCGGCTCGCTGAATGACGACCGTGTCGCCGATCCGCACGTCCTTGCGCCGGATTTCGTCCTCGTTGTGGAGCGTGGCGCGGGAGACGGTGACGCCGGCAACTGCGACCGGCTCCAGGTGCGCGACCGGCGTAATTGCGCCCGTGCGGCCGACTTGGACCTGGATGTCCTCGACGCGCGTGCGCACCTGCAGCGCCGGGTATTTGTAGGCGATCGCCCAGCGCGGCGATCGGGAGTTCGTGCCCAGCTCGCGCTGCAGATCGAACGAGTTGACCTTGACTACCACGCCGTCCGTGTCGTACGGCAGATCCACTTTGCGCGCCTGCCACTCGGCGCAGAAGGCGATAACCTCTTCCAGCCCAGGACAGATCCGTATGTTCGGATTTGTGCGCAGGCCCCATCGGGCGTAGCTCTCGAGTAGCTCCGCCTGACTCTGGAACCGGCATCCTTCGCACTCGCCGACCGCATAGAGAAAGATATCCAGGCGGCGCTTCGCCGTCTCGGAGGGGTCTTTCTGCCGGAGCGATCCTGCAGCGGCGTTGCGGGGATTTGCGAACGTGCGGCTGCCCTGCTCCTCGGCCTCGGCGTTGATCCGCGCGAATTCGTGGTGCGAGAGGAACACCTCTCCCCGGATTTCGATGAAGTCCGGTAGTTGCCCGCCCGCCGCCTTCAGATGGCGCGGTATGGCTTCTATCGTACGCAGGTTGAGCGTGATATCCTCGCCGGTGAACCCATCGCCGCGCGTCGCGCCCTGGACGAAGCTGCCGCGCTCATACGTCAGGTTCACGGAGAGGCCGTCGATCTTCAGCTCGCACACATACTCGATCGGCACGTCCGGACCGATCGCCAGTATGCGGCGGGTCCGCTCCTCCCAGCCGCGCAGTTCGTCTGAATTGAAGGCGTTGTCCAGCGAGAGGAGGGGCATCCGGTGCTGAAGCGGCCGAAACGTGGTGATCAGCTCCGCGCCCACCGCCTGCGTCGGCGAATCCGGTGTGACCAGCTCCGGGTATCGCTCCTCCAGGGCGCGCAGCTCCCGCGTGAGGGCATCGTACGCGGCATCCGAAATATCCGGCGCGTTCTGGTTGTAGTAGAGGTCGTTGGCGCGTCGGATCCGCGCGCGCAGCTCTTCCGCGCGCTGCTGCTCCTCAGGCCCGGCGCGGTTCTCGCGCGCCGCTCCGTCCTCTGTCGCGGCCGAATCGGCCATGATTCCTCACTCCTCGGCGCTCGCGCATTGCGCGCTCCCGGGACGGCCGCCCTGCTTTTGCACGCCACGTACCGCCCGGGCAGGCGCTACTCGTACCGGTACTTCGGCTCCCAGCCGTCGGCTCCCTTATCCAGCATGTCGAAGAGCGGCCACACTGAGCAGTAGTCGTCGCCAGGTCCGAAGAAGCTCCAGCCTGTGCGCGTGATCGATCCATCCGCCGCGCGGCGAAAGGCGCTGACGCCCGGCCAGTGGCCCTCGTCCACGAGAAAGCCCATATCCTTCGTAAACTCCGGTCCGTCTTCGGACACCATTCGGAACTTCCAGCCGCGGCCCGACGCGAACTTGGCCTGCGTCTCCGGAGTGTCCGGCGAGCAGACCGTGAACGCGGCGCGACTCTGGAGGTGGTGCAGCAGGCCGTTGAGACCGTCGGCCCAGAGCGTGCAGTACGCGCAGCCGGCGCCCATATTGTGGACGATCAGCAGGTCGTCCCTGTCGCCGAATAGGCTAGAAAGCGTTACGGCGCCGTCCGCGGTCCGGAACGAGTAGTCCTTCACCGGCTCTGGCGCGCGCTTCCGCCACAGCGCGGTCCGCTCCTCTTTGAGCGCCATGATCTTCTGTTCGATCGCCTTGATCTCTTCGTCCATGGGATAGTCCCCTCCGCGCCATACGCGTCGATTGCAGCCACCGTTCGCTCGACCGCCATTATATAGTCGGCCGCTCCGCTTGTCAAGAATAAGAGCTCAGGATAACGGAGGGGACGTGTGATGGACGGTACGCTCTTGCTGGCGCGCGATCGAGGCCGGCCCGTCGCGGCGCGGCCGCTGGCAAGCAACCTCGTCGTAGTTGCACGGAAAGGAAAGTGGCGTGGGGCCAGACATGGCGCAGGAGATCGGCGGTGATCCGTGGAAACCGCGGGAGGGGCGTCGGGGCGCAACCGGCGTCCAGGAAGAGGAGAATGGCGTTGAGCGAGTCGATGCAGGAGACAATTCGATCTGAGGTCGCCGCGCTCGCGCCGGAATACGTAGAGGCGCGGCGCCACCTGCACAGGAATCCGGAGCTGAGCGACCAGGAGGTGCGAACGGCGGAGTTCGTGGCGGACAGGCTGCGCGCTCTGGGAATGGATGAGCTCCGGACGGGCGTCGGCGGGAATGGGGTGCTCGCAACGCTGCGCGGGGGCCAGGCCGGCCGAACGATCGCCCTGCGAGCGGACATGGACGCGCTTCCCATTCAGGAGACCAGCGACCTGCCGTATCGCTCATGCGTTCCTGGCGTGATGCACGCCTGCGGCCACGATGGCCACACGGCCACTCTGCTCGGCACGGCGGCGACTCTTGCACGGATGCGCGACCGCATTGCCGGATCGGTGCGGTTTATCTTCCAGCCTGCCGAGGAGACCGTCGGCGGCGCGGCGCGCATGTGCAGCGGCGGAGCGATGGACGGCGTCGACGCCGTGGTCGCACTGCACGGCTGGCCGGATCTGGCGGTGGGGCGGATCGGCGTGCGGCCCGGCCCGATGATGGCCTCATCGGATACGTTCGACATCCTGGTGCGGGGCCGGGGCGCGCACGCGGCCTATCCGCACCTGAGCGTCGATCCGATCCTGGTCGGCGCGCAGATCGTTTCTGCGCTGCAAGGCGTCGCGAGCCGCGAGACCAATCCAACCGATTCTGTCGTAGTGACCGTGGCGCAGTTCCACGCCGGCACCGCCTACAACATCATTCCCGGGACGGCGGAGCTGAAGGGTACGGTGCGCTGTCTCTCGACGCGGACGCAGGACTCGATGCCGGCAAGAATCGAGCGGATCGCATCCGGCATCTGCTCGGCCTGGGGCGCGTCCTGCCGGTTCGAATACCGGCGCGGCACGCCGGCGACGATCAACGACGCGGGAATCAACGAGCTCGTCTCCGGCGTGGGACAGGTGGTCCTGGGCGCGGAGAACGTCGTGGAGCTGGACGCGCCCTCGATGGGCGCCGAGGACTTCGCGATGTACCTGCAGCACGCGCCCGGCGCCATATTCCGGCTTGGCGTCGGCACGGACGTGACGCCGCTGCACACTCCCACCTACAACTTCGGCGACGCTCCCGTAAAGACCGGCATGGAGCTGATGGCGAGGATCGCGGTAGAGTTTCTGGGCCTAGAATAGCCCGCTTATCTGCCCGTGCTCGTCCACGTCGATCGCTTCGGCAGCAGGCTCCGGCGGCAGGCCGGGCATCGTCATGATGTCGCCCGCCAGGGCCACGACGAACCCCGCGCCGGCCGAGGGCTGCAGCGACTTGACCTGGATTCGGAAGCCCGTGGGAGCGCCGCCGGCCTTCGGATCGTCGCTGAATGAGTACTGCGTCTTCGCGATGCAGACCCGCAGGTGGCCCAGGCCGTTGGCCTCCAGCCACTTGAGCTGCCCGGGCGCGTCGCCGACGAGATCGACGCCCTCCGCGCCATAGACCCGCGTCGCGACGCGGTTCAGCTTCGTCAGGATGTCCTGCTCGGCCTGATAGTTGGGCTGGAAGCGGGCGGGTCGCTCCAGCGCGGCCAGGATCGCCTCGCCGAGCGGGCGGCCGCCCTCGCCGCCGTGGCCCCAAACATCGCAGAATGCGACCGGCCAGCCCTTCGCCTCGCAGTGCTCCCGCACCGCGGCCGTCTCCGCTTCGGTGTCGCCGCTGAAGTGGTTGATTGCGATTACGAACGGCACGCCGATCTGCGCCACGTTCCCCACATGGCGGTCGAGGTTCGCGAGGCCGCGCTCGACGGCTCGGACGTTCTCCTCGCCGAGCTTTCGCTTGCTCACGCCGCCGTGCATCTTGAGCGCGCGGATCGTCGCGACAAGCGACACTGCGTCCGGAGGCAGTCCTGCCGATGTCGCCACGATGTCGCAATACTTCTCGAAGCCCAGGTCGGAGCCGAAGCCGGCTTCGGTCACGACGATCTCGCCGAGCTTCCGCGCGAGCCGAGTCGAGAGGACGCTGCTGCAGCCGTGCGCGATGTTGCCGAACGGACCGCCGTGGACCAGTGCGGGCGTGCCCTCCAGCGTCTGGACGAGGTTGGGCTTGAGCGCGTCGCGGAGGATGGCGGCCATGGCGCCGTTCGCCTTCAGGTCCGCCGCCGTCACAGGCGCGCCGCTCTTCGTCTGCCCGACGATGATGCGGCCAAGCCGCTCCTTAAGCTCGGTGAGCGAGTTGGAGAGGCAGAGGATGGCCATGACTTCGGAGGCGACCGTGATTGAATAGGCGGTCTCGCGTGGGACGCCGCCGGTCTTGCCGCCCAGTCCGATGACGGCCTGCCGCAGCGCCCGGTCGTTCATGTCCACGACGCGCTTGAACCCGATGAGGCGCGAATCGATGTCGAGACTGTTCGATTGGTACAGGTGGTTGTCGAGCATTGCGGCCAGCAGGTTGTGGGCCGCGCCGATCGCGTGCATGTCGCCGGTAAAGTGGAGGTTGATGTCCTCCATGGGCAGGACCTGCGCATAGCCGCCTCCCGCCGCGCCGCCCTTCACGCCGAAGACGGGGCCCATGGAGGGCTCGCGAGTCGCCGAAATGGCCCGCTTGCCGAGCTTGCAGAGCGCCTGCGCCAGCCCGATCGTGACGGTGGTCTTGCCTTCGCCGGCAGGCGTCGGCGTGATCGCAGTCACCAGCACGATCTTCCCGTCGGCCCGGCCGGTGTCGTTCAGCAGCCGGTTGAGCGCGCTGTACTCGATCTTTGCCTTGTACTTGCCGTACTGCTCCATGTCGTCGGGCCCTAGGCGTAGGTCGGCGGCGACGTCGGTGATCGGCCGGAGGGTGGCGGCCTGCGCGATCGACAGGTCGGTTGGCATAGGGCTGGCTCCAGATTGTGATAAGGTCCTCACACGAAGGCGCAAAGACACAAAGGAATGCGAAGCAGATAGGGTACGCCGCGAAATCGTAGAGTGCGAATGGTAGGAAATTAGGCGCGGCGATCTGAATTCCCTGCAGTTGAAGACGTACACCAGTCGAAAGAGGGAACCGAGGACAAGATGCAAGTAGAAGACCCGGCCTCTGCCGCCGCGTTCACCTCCGCTTCGGAGCCGCCTGACGCCGAAACGGTGCGCAGAGTAGAGACCGTGCTGCACGGGTGCTGCGTCCGCAGTTCCGTGCGCCGCGAAGAAGCCGAGGCCGAGCTCCAAGCAATGGGCATCGCCGCTGCGTGGTCGATTGGCGAGATTCTTCGCACCGAGTACGCGGTCTTGCACGGCAGGCTGAACGACGCGAGGTACGTGGCTGCAATCGCGGTCGCCTAATCCTTGCCGCGTATATGCTGCCTCGACACCCGTGGATCACCATCGCCTTTACCCGTCTTGAAGGGATTTACCTCGCTTGACGGACCGACGCGTACGCATGACGCAGTGTGCCTCTCGCGCCCGGAACAGCGACTGAGCGAGCAGGGCGGCCTGCTTCGCGCGTCGGGCTCGCCCGCCGACGCCGCGCTGTTTCGGCCCGCGTCGAACACACCTGAAGTGGCGCCGGAAACTCTACTTCGTCCCGGAACCGAGAAGCAGCGTTGGATAAGCGGTGAATACTCAATCGAGAGCCGAACACGTCGAGACGGTCCGCCGGCTGGCCCAGGAGATTCGCGATACGACGGGCGAGGCTCGCGACCGGGCCATCGCAGAGCTTAAGGCGATCGGCCCGGACGCCGTCCCCGCAATTCAGGCCATTCTCGGGCCAAGTTTCGACAGGAATGGCCAGTCACGCCGCAAAACCAGGACTATGTCGTGGCTGCTTGGCGCCGCCATTGCGCTCTGCTTCGGGCTCATGCCGTTCAGCCAGATAGCCGCGCTGATTGAACTACTCTGCTGCTTTCCGGTGATCGCGTGGACGGCGGCATTCGATATTCGGCGCGTTC
>Ga0070735_10004574_pt1 | contig 11623 bp, 7 predicted proteins | sample Coa_R1_FD_66443 | JGI IMG/M metagenome (GOLD analysis project Ga0070735, IMG submission 66443) | Surface soil microbial communities from Centralia Pennsylvania, which are recovering from an underground coalmine fire - Coalmine... | ecosystem: Environmental > Terrestrial > Soil > Unclassified ... | reverse complement strand
ACGTTGCCACCGGTAAACCTTGCTGTCTGCGGATAGGGACAGAGGGGCATGGTGCGCGTAACCACGCCAGTGCTGGGGTCATTGTCTTTGTAATGCGCTGCCACGATGCGATCAGGAGGAGAACTGTTTTCGACCCAGTCAATCAGGGGTGTTAGAGGATCGAAAATATTGGGACCTGGTCCGGTCCCGATACAGTGCCTCATGCCGGGTGCCGTGAACAGTCGGGCAAACTCTTGCGCGTCATCGTAGCCCCCTGTCGTCTGGGCCACGCTGTTGTAGTAGTCCACCGTCTCCAGCGGCGTAAGAGCTGGATCGCTCCACCCGTGATAGACGATCAACTTGCCGCCACGTTCTCGGAAGGCCGACAGATCGGGGTTGGTAGCAGCGGCTCCGCCGCGATGAATTAACGTCCTCGCTTTCGCCAGGTCGTTACTATTAATGTCGAAGCTGAGCGAGTTGTAATTCGGGTCGCTGAAGACGAAGAACTTCAGAAACTGATCCTGAAAGATGAACTGCCACGGCGGAGTCTCAGGATCCATCCAAGGTTCTGACGTCCCGAACGCGTTTGGAGCTTGGAACGCCGAGATCCAAAGGGGCCAACCGTCTTCCCCGACGATTATGTCTGGAGCACCAACGGGATCGCTCTTCGTGAAACCTGGATAAACCTGCTGATCTTGTCTGAATGCGCCCTTGTAGACAGACTTAAGCGTTGCAACTTGGTCGTCCGTCAAGCAATTCGATTGATTGCCGTTCTGGCAACGCAGGTTGTCGGGGGCAAAGTTGCACTTCCGGGGATCTTGGATCAACCGATCAAGTACTCCGTCTGCAGCATCGCAACTGTTTAAAACTGCGCGCCCCACCAATGCCATCTTGTCGGGGGGAATGAAGCTTTCCTGCGAGGAGGTGATGTGTTCTTCATTCCAATTGAATCCGATGAAAGCATCTCCGAGATCAGGATCTCCCGCGATGATTCCGTTGAAATCAGCCGGATATTTCTCGGCTTCGATTAACCCTTCACGCCCGCCGTCTGAGCAACCCGCGAAATACGAATGCGGCTCCGCATCGTAGAACGCAGCGGTAATGGTTTCATCTGCCACGGCGACGACATGGACGGCACGAAACAACCAATCGTCCTGTTTAGCAGGATCGTTGAGCGCCCAACTGCCGTCGAGAAACGGAAGATCTCTCGTTCCCTGATGCCCGGTATCGGTGATGGCAGTGGCGAAACCGGCACTTACTTCCGTCAGCAATGGAGCGAGCGTGAGATTGTCGAGAAAGACTGACGGATACTCCAGGCTGCCGCCGAAGCCTCCGTTCCCAACAAAAAGGAATCGTCCGTTCCAATCTGCGGGTAAGCCCAATTCGAAGTTCACCTGATTGGGGCCGGGATTAGTCGTGGTCACGTACCCCAGCACGTCACAGTACGGCACAGGATCGGATTGCGGCGTGGCGGATATGATCGTGGTGTTCGAGGGCGCCACGGATTGAATCGCGGACCGCGAGCAATCAATGGCTGCTGACCTCGTTGGCGAGGCCCAGACGGTTAAGCCAAAGGACAGAATTCCCGCGAGCAGTGCCACGTTATTTCGAACTTGATTCTGCATAGTCGCCCTCCTCAACTGAGCGTTTTGACACTTTGCCTCGGTCTCTCACAGCAGTCCATAACGGCCATCTGTTCTGTTTCTGTTTTTCTTGTGGCGTGCTTTAAACGATTGGGCCGATTGGACCTAGCCGCTTCCGGGGGATACGGGGGTGATAAACTTTGCTGACAAATTTGCACACCCTTTATGGGTTCCGTGTATTCAACGCGCGCAACCATACGATTCGGGGCGTTTGAGGCGGACTTTCGCTCCGGTGAACTCCGCAAGGACGGAGTGAAGGTCAAACTTCAGGAACAACCCCTGCAGATTCTGGAAGTGCTGTTGCAGCACCCTGGCGAGGTGGTTCCCCGGGAGGAGTTGCAGCAGAAGATCTGGCCGGCAAACACTTTTGTCGATTTCGAGCAAGGCTTGTACAACTCCGTTCGGCGGCTTCGGGACGCGTTGAGCGACTCCGCCGAAACGCCGCAGTACATAGAGACGCTGTCGCGGCGTGGGTACCGATTCATCGGAACCATCGAGAAGAGCAATCGCAGGATTGAATCACTCGCAGTCCTGCCGCTCGAGAATTTGTCGCGTGATCCCGACCAGGAATATTTTGCCGAGGGTTTGACCGAAGCTCTAATCACGACCTTGGCGAAGATTGGCGAATTGCGCGTGGCGTCGCGCACATCGTCTATGCAGTACAAGGGAGTACGCAAAGCTTTGGCTCAGATTGCGAAGGAACTCGGCGTCGATGCCATCGTGGAAGGGACCGTGCTTCGCGCAGAGGACCGTGTGCGCATCACAGCGCAGCTCATTGATGCGGCCCAGGAGTCGCACTTGTGGGCTGAGAGTTACGAACGAGATCTGCGTGATGTGCTGTCACTCCAGTCGGAAGTGGCGCAGGCCATTGCACGTGAAGTCCAGGTCAAACTGACACCACAGGACCGGGCGCATCTTGGGTTAGTGCACTCCGTCCAACCGGAAGCATACGAATTCTATCTCCAAGGCCGTTATCACTGGAATCGGCGTAGCGGAGAGGGACTTGGAAAAGCGGTGCAGAGCTTCCAGCAGGCGACATTTGCATGAGGCACATGAGATCTTGGAGCAGTTAGTACGGCTCTCAAGAGAGCGTTACGTTTCGGCGTATCCCGTCGCACGAATCTACATTGCCAAAGATCCGAGCTATGCTGCAGCCTACTCGGGTTTGGCCGATTGTCTTACGCTCATCGGGTCATGGGGTGCGGTTCCTCCCACGGAAGGCGCCGGCAAAGCCAAGGCGCTGGCGCTCAAGGCTCTGGCCATCGACTCCAGTCTGGCGGAAGCTCACACTTCGTTGGCTTGGGCTGCGATGTGGTATGACTACGATTTCTCTACCGCGGAAAGGGAATTTGAACGCTCAATTGAACTCAATCCTCGTTCTGCCACGGCGCATGAGTTCTTCGGTTATTGCCTTGCATTTGCCGGGCGATACGAGGAGGGCTACACCGAGCTACAGCGGGCAATCCGCCTCGATCCCCTCTCCGGCACGATACATTTTGCTCTGGGGTGCGTTTACTGGAGCGCGCATCGCTTCGATGAGGCGGTCGCGACATTTGAGAAGGCGATTGAACTTGATCCGGGGAATGCGTTGGCGCACTCTGTTCTCGGATACACATTGATGTACAAGTCGCGATATGAGTTGGCAATCGAGGAACTGCTGAAGGGGATTCAACTTGTACCAGGGGCTTCGACATTCGTGGCATCGCTCGGAGAGGTGTATGCCGTCGCCGGTCAGGCAACGGAGTGGCGGTTTCCCCAGCACTCATCGGAGCATGGTCTCGGAAACCAGGGTGAGCATCCGTATGCAATCCTGAACTCATGCGGAGCCCCATGACCGGTGGGAATCACAAGAACTTCATGCGACGCAGGAGATCCCGAAAATGAGGCTCAGAGTGCAGTTCGGTGAATCGGGGATCGAGTTTCACAAATATCATCATGGCGGCATGCTCAGCGTAGCCAGTTTCCAGCCAGCGAAACGCTTCTTCTTTCTCCCCAAGAGCTAACCTCGTCGCGTATGCGTTCGGCTAGAGTTGCCAGCTCCACTTCTGCAGCGGTAGCGATTTGCAGGTCCTCCATAGCTGGCAACAGGCTTTTGACGACGCCTACGAAAATGTCGTAAGGGAAATCTTTGCCGCCTCCGATTAAAGCGTCGAGCCGAAGCGACGGTTCGGGTAAACCAGCAGCGAGGAACACCGGGAATAGTTCTACGCCCATATTGATTCGTGTACCGGTGGCGCTCAGGGCCCTTTTGACCCAGCCCGCAGCGCGGTCAAAGGTGGGAGCCGGCGGAATCGATCGAATACTGTCCATATCGAATTCTTGAAAAATGATGGCTCCTCCGGGCCGGACATGCCGGAACAGTTTCTGGACGGCAGCGATGGGATCCGGGTAGTACATAAGGACAAGTCGGCCTACAACAGCATCGAAAGGCCGCTCGAACTCCAGAAGCGTAGGATCGCCCACTTGAAATCTCACGGTTGCCTGCTCCCGCGCGTGAGCACGGGCGGCAGCCCAGCCAACCGCCTTCTCAGAAAAGTCGGTACCGACCACTTCTCCCGACGGGCCTACAAACTCTGCGGCTAAGAAGGACACATCTCCGGCGCCACAGCCAACATCGAGAATGCGCATGCCAGCCCTTATCCCGGCCTGCTCAAATAACGTGCGGGTAAACGGGGCATAGGCTTGGGCCTGTTGACTCAGCCGCGTCAGTTCGTCTTCAGAATGACCCAGTGCATAGCCCGGCTCTCGAATTGCGGCAGGTTTCATTTCCGTCCCTTAGAAATCGAATCGAAGACCAAGCTGGACCTCGCGTTTGGGCAACGCAGCGGTGAAGCCCAGCGGCTGGCTGGGTGAAAGGCTCGCGGTCCCGTGGACGTTAAATGACGGGGCAAAATCCGCACCCACTACATTGTTCACGGATGCGTAATTCGTCCGATTCGGAATGTTGAATCCTTCCGCCATGAACTGCAGGCTCGAGGTCTCACCCAGCTTGAAGCGTTTGCTAAGGCGCAGGTCGAACGTGGCGTAATTGGGGCCTAAGCCACTGTTGCGGGGAGCTCCCGGCGGACGGTCATTGGTGAAATGGTTGTCGCCGTTGATGTCCGCGCCCGCCAGCAGATTGAAAGGATGCCCACTGTTGTAACTAACAATGGGAGCGAGTTGAAAGTCGGCCAGGTAACGATTCTGCCAGGGACTCTCGATCACTGCCGCCACGACGAACTTGTGCCGCTGATCGAAATCTGAGAGCGATCGTTCCGCGGGAAGGTCCACCTCATTGAACGCTGCATAATCACTGTTAAAGTCCGTGGAGTCGTCAATCGCCTTGCTGTACGTGTAGTTAGCCAGTAAGGTCAAGTGGCTTGCGAAGCGCTTCTTTATCTCCACAATCCCGCCATGGTAAACGGCATTGGCCTCAGAGGCGTATTCGTTGTTCTGGAGGAGTGTCGGATCGGGGAAGCAGGCAGTCGTTCGTCCAAGAACCGGATCTACGCACGGCGGTGCACCCCAGTCCTGAAACGGCAGGCCGTTGGTGGGCAAGCCGTTGGCTCCAGGCACTCCGCTGAGGATTGGGGCAGTAGGTTTCAGGTTCCGGTCAATGGCCCAGGGAAGACGGGTGGTGTGAACATAGATGTAGTTCAGAGAGATCGACAACCCACCTACTAGCTCGTGCTCGATCCCCAACGAAGCTTGCTGCGACTGAGGGTTCCGGTAATCTGGCTGACCAAAGAACAAAACTGTTCCCGGCGGTGGTGTGCCGGTATTGGATACCACGAGCCCCAGATTGGCCAAGTCGGACTGGGTGATACAGGAATTCGCACCTGCAGGCGGAGTGCCGCACAAAATCTTCGGGAATAACGCACCATAAAGGAAGGCCGAGTTCGCCGGTGGAGGATCCAGGATCGTCACCAATGTGTTGGCGATCTGTCGCGTTCCGTTTATGTTGCCGAGTGTTTTCACCACATCAGGAATCTGGGCATAAATTGGAGAGTAGAAGATCCCATATCCGCCGCGAACTACCGTCTTGTGATCGTGGCGCACATCCCATGCAAATGACACCCGGGGAGCGAAATTCTTCTTGTAGGTATTGAGAGGCCCGTACTGTGAGTCCAGTTCGTATCGCAGTCCATAATTTAGCGTGAGACTGGGCCGCGCCGGCCAAGTGTCCTGCCAGTAGCCAGCGGTAAAGGGCCGGTTGACGACATATACCGGATTTCCAAATCCCTGCTCATAAAACGCCGGCGCCGCCAGGCCCCATGCCTGCAGGGTGTTGATGGAAGCCGAAGGCAGCGATGCGGACAGACCGCACAACGTGGGTACCTGCAAGCAATCGCTCAGTGCGATGCCGGGTAGATCTAAAAACTCAAAACGTCCAGCGAAGAACGTGTCGGACGCCGTGTTGTCGCCTCGAACCAACTCATAGAAACCCATCCTCATAGTATGGTGGCCACGAACCAGCGATAGATTGTCAGCGAATTCGTAACGGCGGAGGTTAGTGTGGCTAGGGAGAAAGATGCCCCGCCCAAAGAATCCGTATCCCTGCACGTCCAGCCCCGGTCCGCCAGGATCGTTCGTGTCCACATTGAATCGCGTTCGATTCCACTGCAGGCGGAGTTCATTCATGGACCCCGCGCTAAATTGATGGAACCAGAATCCTTGCAGGGTGCTGTCCCAGTTGAGCACCGATGTCCCGCGCGAAAAGCCGATCAACGCCTGCACATCAGGGTCAGATTCGGCGAGGTGGCTGTAGCTGTATCGCAGCGAAGCCTGATCGTGATCACTGAAGTGGTAATCGAGACGCCCCGAAACCTGGTGCTGACGCGTGGGAAATGGAAACAATCCGCCATCCTTCTCGAATTGGTTCACGATGAACTGGTAATTAGCCAGAGTGGCGGGGCTCACAAATGGATTGCTGGTCGTCGGGTCTATCGTCAGAAGGCCCTGCAACGCCAAGGCGCAAAGATTCGAAGGCAATGACACAGTTTGCTGACCCGGCGGATTGATGCAGGGGACCATGGGAGAACCGGGTTCATTGGCGAGTGCCCCCATAATCTGCTCCTGGGCGTTAGTCGGCACGAACATACTGGTGTGAGTCAATAGTGGAACGGAATCCTCTGCGTCGGAGCGTAACCCTTCATAGGCCACAAACAGGAAGGTTCGATCTTTCCTGATGGGAAACCCGATGCTGGCGCCGAACTGCTGACGATTTAGCGAATTCTTGATCGGAGTGGACATCGCGTCGAGACTGAAATTATCGAATGTCGGATCCGTGGGCAGCGCGGGACGGAAGGCAAACGGGTCACGGGCATCCAGCGCATCGTTTCGAAAAAATCCGAACAGGCTGCCATGCAAGCTGTTGCTACCCGATTTGTCTACGATATTGATTGAGGCTCCGCTGGCACTGCCCAACTCAGCGGAGTAGTTGCTGCGATTAATCTGAAACTCTTGCACCGCGTCCTGGCTGACATTCAAGCGGACGCCGCCCGCGTCGTCGTTGGCTTCGCCGCCATCGACGGTTACGCTGTTCCCTCTGCCGTTGCTTCCATAAAGCGAAAGGCCGCTCTGCGGGGTCTGCTTCACCCGGAAGTCCGCGTTATCGGCGATAGTGTTAGAGTTGCTCACGCCCGGTATCAGCAGGGCAAACGTCAGATAGTCGCGTCGATCAATGGGCAGCTCGGTAACGTAGCGTTCCGGCACGCTGTTCGCCTGACTGCTGCGCTCGGTGTCCACGGTCGAAGGTATCGACATGACCTCCACGATTTCTTTCTGGGACGAAACTGTCATTCGAAAATCGATGACTGCGGTTTCGCCGAGGCTGAGCGATACATTCTTTTGAACTTGCGGCTCAAAGCCAGACCGATCTACTCGTACTTCATACATGGAAGGCGGGAGCCCGGTGATTCTGAATTATCCGGTCGTATCTGTAAGTGCCGAGCGGCTGGTTCCTTTTCCTAACTCCAATACAGTTACGGCAACGTTGGTTAATAGAGCGCCGGAAGAGTCCGTGACCGTCCCCCTGATGTCAGCCGACGAACCAATGCCTTGTCCGAACACTTGAAGCGAGAGCACCAGTAACCCGACCGTACAGCACAGCAGGGTAATTCTTTTCATACATCCTCCCCACGATCATGAAGTAACAAGACAGGTTTACTTCCCTACGTGCCCAAGCGGGAGGATTTGCACTGAAATATACGCCGTTAGAAGTCATGAATATACGGGCCTTTTTCCGCCGCTTCAATGAGCCCCAAGCGCAACCACGCACGTTTGTGCCACCAAATGATTCGAAGATCAATCCCTTGGACCTCTCTTCCTTATCTCCCGTGACGCTCTGGATTTCTCTGTGCGTGGAAATGCCTGACTGAAGCAGAATGTACGGAGCGATGTGACCCCGCCAACTAATCAGGAAACTTCATGCTCCCCATGAGAGACCGAAAGCGAGGGTCGCCGTGCAGGTTATCGAGTTGCGGGTCTGTCTTAAGAAACGCCAAGAAAGTCACGCGCCGCCCAGAATAGGCGGCTTGCAACCACTTCACGGCCTCGTCTGGATTGCCGAGTGCGGCATGGATTCGGGCAGTAGTATACGGATTCACAAATTGCCGCGTTGAGAGTTCCTCTAACTGATCGAGGACCTTCCGGGCCTCTTCTCGTTCACCCGCTGCTGCATAAGCTTCTCCGAGGTACGCAATACAGAAAGTGGAAGTCGGGGAGAGCTGAAGTTCCGCCTTCGCAGCGCTGATCGATGCCTCGAACAGCCCCTTTGCCAGATTTGCCCACCCGATTATGCCGTGCGCCCAGATGTAGTTGGAATCAAATTCCAGAGCTTTTTCGGCCGCTTCAATCGCGTGGTCGTACCGTCGCCCCATCCAGTGCACGACGGCCAGAACCCAATGTCTCGGGCTGGAGACAGGATCCAGACGAATTGATCGTTTGCATTCTGTATAAGCCTCCTCGTATCGCCCCATTAGCCCCAGATGGAACCCGAACCAGGAGTGTCCGATAGCGTATCGAGGATTCAACTCGATGGACCGCTCGAACCCTCTTTCCGCTGCACCGAAATCGAAGTCGTACCAGGTGTTGATCATGGCCAGCGAGGCGTGTGCCTCCGCCAAGACCGGATCGAGCTGGAGAGCACGCTGCGCCAGTTCCTTGGCTCTGGCAATCCCGTCATCGGGCGCGACAAAACCAAACATACTGAGTAGCGACAAGCAGTCGGCCAATCCAGAATAGGCGGCGGCAAAGCTGGGATCTTTGGTAATCGCTTCCCGGAAGTGCTGCACGCCCTTGTGGAATCCGTCCTGGCTGCGCCGGTTCCAGTAGTACCGCCCTTTCAAGTAGGCTTCGTAGGCGCCCGGATCCACTTCGTTGACTTGATCGAACTGTGCTTTCTCTTGCGGGGTCAGTCTGACGTGGATTTCCCGCGCAATTGCTTGCGCGACTTCTGACTGCAGGGCCAGCACATCGCGGAGATCCCGCTCATAACTCTCGGCCCAAAGGTGGGACTCCTTGGCCGCGTCAATCAACTGTGCGGTAATGCGCACACGATCGTGGGCACGCAGCACCGTACCCTCCACGATCGCATTCACTCCCAGTTCCTTCGCGATCTGTCCTAGAGGTTTGCGCGCGTCTTTGTACTGCATGGAGGACGTGCGCGAAACGATGCGCAATTCTCCGATCTTGGCCAGTGTGGTGATGAGCGCTTCGGTGAGTCCCTCTACGAAATATTCCTGTTCGGGATCGCTCGACAGGTTCGCCAAAGGCAAAACCGCCAGGGAACGAATGAGGTGAGCACCCCGCTCGACCTTCGCAATGAAGCGATAACCACGACGAGGGACGGTCTCGATAAAACTCGGCGTCTCTGCCGTGTCGCCGAGCGCTTCCCTGAGCCGCTTGATAGCGTTGTTGATGCCGTGATCGAAATCGACGAAGGTATCGGTGGGCCAGATCTTAGCGCGCAAATCCTCCCGCGTCACGATCTGGCCATGACGCTCGATAAGAAATTGCAAGATCTGGAGCGGCTGATCTTGAAGCTTGACCTTCCTGCCGTCTGCGCGCAGTTCTCCTGCGGGATCCAGTTCGAACTCGCCGAACCGAACAATGCCTTTTTGCTGATCGCCGATGCTCATTGCCAATTGGGAGCCGCTTGGTTGAACTCTAATCCCGGTGAGCTCTAATCAGGGAAATTCATCCGCCCCATTAAATCGCAAAATCTCGGATCGGAACGCAGCCGATCGTATCGCGTATCCGTCTTGAGGTACACCATCCAGGCGGAACGTTCCTCGTATCCCTTCTCCAGCCAGCGAAGGGCTTCGTCATTGTCTTGCAATTCGGCATAGATGATTGCGATTTGGGTGGCCATGACATATTTCCCCGATTCTCGCTGGCGCAATAACTGGTCGAGAATTGTCTGCGCTTCTCTTTTTCTGCCGGCCTTGGCAAAACCCCAGCCAAGCCCGGTGACGTAGGCGCTCCCACCTGCAGAAAGGTCGACTCCCTTTTGAAGAGCTGCGATCCCTGACTCGGCCTCTCCTTTCAGCATGCTGGCGACGCCAAGCGGATACCAAGCGGGTGGGAAGTTGCCATCGAGGTCTACAGTCCTCTTGGCCTGCTCGATCGCTTCCTCGTACCGCTGTGCCCACAAGTACGCCCACGCCAGAGAGATCTGAATTACCGCTGAAAGTGGATCCAGGCGAATTGCGCGTTTTAGCTCGGCGAATGCTTCTTCGAACCGCCCCAGTGGTATCAACAACAGGGCGAACCACTGATGTGCCGTCGCGTAGCGCGGGCTCAGTTCTATGGCGCGCTCGTGTTCCCTTTCGGCAGCGGCGAAATCGTAATCATAGTGGGTGAGTGCCCAACCCAAGGATGAGTGTGCTTCTCCCAGGCTGCGATCGATTTCCAGCGCCTTTTGCGCGATCAGCCTCCCTTTCCCAAAGGCCTCGTCTGGACACAGGAAACCGAACCAGCCAGCGCTGCTGGCGCAATCCGCCAACCCGGCATAGGCGGCCGCGTAATTTGGGTCTTTTTCGATCGCCTCACGGAAACAGTCTGCGCCTTTGCTGAGACTGTCGCCGCTGCGCTTGTTCCAGTAATAGCGGCCTCTTAGGTAGGCTTCGTATGCATCGGGATCGACGGGCCGCGCCTCGGAAAGCTGTGCTCTTTCCTGCGGCGTAAGCTTGATTCGGATTTCTCGCGCGATGGATTGAGCAATTTCGGATTGCAGAGAGAGTACGTCTCGCAAATCCCGTTCATAGCTCTCAGCCCACAGATGCGACTCCTGCACCGCGTCAATGAGCTGCGCGGTGATCCGGACACGTGGTCCAACGCGCAGCACAGTTCCTTCAACTATCGTGTCTACGTCCAGTTCCCGCGCAATTTCCCGAAGAGGCCTGTGGACTCCTTTGTATTGCATCGCCGAGGTGCGCGAAATCACTCGCAAGTCGCCAATCTTGGCCAGGATCGTAATCAGTGCCTCGGTCAACCCATCAGCAAAGTACTCGCGCTCCGGATCGCCGGACAGATCCTCTAGAGGCAAAACTGCAAGCGATCTGATTTTGGGAAAGTCGCATTCGGTCTTCCCTATGAAGCGGTAGCCGCGCCTGGGCAGGGTCTCCACAAAGCGCGGAGTTTCAGCCGTGTCGCCGAGCGCCTCCCGCAGCCGTTTGATTGCGTTATTAATGCCGTGATCAAAATCGACGAAGGTGTCCGAAGGCCAGATTCGCTTGCGAAGGTCTTCCCGCGTTATAACCTCACCCGGATGTTCCAGCAGAATCTGTAGGATTTGGAAAGGCTGTTCCTGTAACCGGATCTTCACTCCGTCTCTGCGCAATTCTCCGGCGATCTCGTCGATCTCGAACGAGGCGAAGCGAACGCGGCGGTGCGAAGGAACGCTCCCCATGCAGGTTAACCCGTTCAGCGCCCGTAGTTTAGCACTAGTCAACGAGCCGCGATAGCTCCCCTCGTCAGAGAGTTCTTCTGAAACCGGTACACAAAAGAGAGAAACAGGA
>Ga0070735_10004573_pt1 | contig 11625 bp, 8 predicted proteins | sample Coa_R1_FD_66443 | JGI IMG/M metagenome (GOLD analysis project Ga0070735, IMG submission 66443) | Surface soil microbial communities from Centralia Pennsylvania, which are recovering from an underground coalmine fire - Coalmine... | ecosystem: Environmental > Terrestrial > Soil > Unclassified ... | reverse complement strand
CCGTCCCAGGTTGGAGGTCTGGGTGGCAGCGAGGAGGCGATCTCCAACCGGGCGCCGAAGACGGGCGACGCCGCCCGGCACGACAGTGGTGGTGCATGGAAGGAGGACACATGAAGATCCGAGCTGCTCTAGCGGTCGCCGCGGGCGTCGCCTTGCTGGCTATCGGGCTGGTGACGAACCGGGTGCTGCTTGAGGTTGCCGGGCCCGCGGTGATGGTCATCGCCGCTGCCCGCTACGCACGTGACCTGCGGGCCGGACCCGGCCGCGGCGACAACGGATCCCGGACGTGACGGCGATAGTCGTCCGGGATCTGGTCAAGCGGTTCGGCGTCCTGCGCGCGGTCGCGGGCGTCAGCTTCAGCCTCGCCGAGGGCGAGGTGACCGCCCTGCTCGGGCCCAACGGCGCGGGCAAGACAACGACGATCGAGATCCTGGAGGGAATCCTCGCCCCGACGTCGGGCGATGTGCGGGTGCTGGGCGCCGATCCCCGCAAGGGCGGCCGGTCCTGGCGGGCCAGGATCGGGCTGGTATTCCAGGCGACGAGCCTGGACCTGCAGCTGACCGTGACCGAAGCCCTCACGCTGTACGGCGGCCTGTACCCCACGCCCCGCCGCGTCGCCGAAGTCCTCGACGTGATCGACCTGACCGCTGACGCGCGGACCAGGATCGGCGCGCTATCCGGCGGTCAGCGACGCCGGGTAGACCTGGGCATCGGCATCATCGGCCGGCCCGACCTGCTGTTCCTTGATGAGCCCACCACTGGCCTTGACCCCGAGGCCCGGCGGCGGCTGTGGGCGGTGATCGAGAACCTGGCCGCCGACGGCGGGACCGTGCTGCTCAGCACCCACTACCTGGACGAGGCGCAGCGCCTGGCTGACCGGGTGATCGTGCTGTCCGGCGGTCAGATCGCCGCGGACGCCTCCCCGGACGAGCTGCGCCTGATGGGCGGCCTGCCGGTGATCAGGTACCGGCTGCCCGCGCCGGCGCCCGACCTGCCCGGCGGGCTCGCGGGTCACGTGGCGCAGGGCCGGCTCACGCTGCCCTCGCACGACGTGACCGCGGATCTGACCGCGCTGGTCGGCTGGGCTCGCGACAACCAGGTGGATCTCACCGGCCTGGAGGTCGGGCCGCCCAGCCTGGAAGACTCCTACCTCGCCCTGACCAGCGCGCCGCAGCCGGAGGGAGCGCATCATGGCTAGCGCCACCGCCCGCCTGCCCGGGCTCGGCACGGTGCTCGGAGCTCAGGTCCGCTACCAGCTCACCCTGCTGATCAGAACGCCGCGTGCGCTCATCCTCGCGCTGGCATTGCCCGGCATCATGCTCACCGTCGAGGTGACGCAGACCAAGCATCAGGTCGCGAAATCGCTGCTCACCGCCGAGGTGAGCGGACTCATCGTGTTCGGCACGCTGAGCATCGCGTACGTCACGTACGCGGCGGGCCTGGTCGCGGCCAGAGAGGAGGGCATCCTGCGTCGCTGGCGGCTGACGCCCCTGCCGGCCTGGGGCTATTTCGCCGGCCGGATCGTCGCGGCGGTAGTGCTGGCCGACGCTTCCGGCGCGCTGCTGCTGGTGGCCGGGGTCGCCTTGGCCCACCTGCACCTCACGGCCGGCATGGCGCTGAGCCTGCTGCTCGCCGACACCGTCGGCGCGCTCGCGCTGGCGGCGGCGGGCACGGCGATAACGCCGCTGATCACGTCGGTGGCGGGCGCCAACCCGGTGCTCGTGTTCACTTACGTGCCGCTGCTGATCTTCTCCGGCGGGTTCGGCAGCATGACGCTGCCGCACTGGCTGACGACGGCGATGAGCTATTTCCCGGTCCAGCCGGTGATCCATGCGGTGAGCCACGCCCTCCAGCCGGGAGGCGGCCTCATCTCCGCGCGCGACCTTGCCGTGCTCGCGGCCTGGGCGGCGGGATGCACAGTGCTCTCCGTCCGCTACTTCCGCTGGGATCCGTACCGCCCGGCACACGCCGTTCAGGCGCCGCATGGCCGCACCTGAACATCGGCCACACGCAGGAGTTCTCGGATTACTGTAGCCAGGAGGCTTAGATGAACCAGATGCCGCTGATATGCGTGCCGTTCGCCGGCGCGGGAGCGTCATTTTTCTATACGTGGAGCGAAATGGCGCCGGACGACATCGCGCTGATGACCGTCCAGCTTCCCGGCCGCGAGTGGCGGCTGGCAGAAGAGCCATATACGGACGCGCAGCAGGCGGCGGACGCACTTTTCCTTGAGCTCGCCGATGAGCTGGGCGGTAGCGGTCCTGTGATGCTTTTCGGGCACAGCCTCGGCGCCGTTCTCGCCTTCGAGCTCGCCCGCCGCTTCTGCGACCATCCGGGCTTCGACGTGGCCAGACTCATGGTCAGCGGCTCCCCAGGCCCGTGGACACAGCGGACCCGCCGCGCCACTGGGCTGGCCGACGACGAATTCTTCGAGCGGGTCAGTGAATTCGCCGAGTACAGCGACGATACGCTGAAGAACCCAGAGGTCCGCGAACTGATCTTGCCGGTATTGCGTGCAGACGTGGAAATGCACGAGAATTACCGGCCGCCGCACAGCGATCCGCTTCCGGCACCTATCATCTCGATCCGCGGCGCCGAGGACCAGCTCGTCCCTGTCGAGCAGGCCGCGGAATGGTCGGATGCCACCAGCCGCGAATTCGAGCTGCTGAGTCTGCCGGGCGGGCACATGTACCTGATGCACAGCGCGGATGAGCTGCTGCGCCTCGCGGCCGGCACGGCTCGCGCATGGCCGAACGCTCAGGATCATGCAGCCCCGGCACGGTAAGGAGAACTCTGGTGCGACTGAGCGGCAAGTGCATTCTCCTTACCGGGGCGGCCCGCGGCATTGGCCGAGCCTGCGCCGTAGCGTTCGCGCGGGAAGGCGCCGACCTGGTCCTCCTCGACATCGGCCGGGACCTGCCCGGGGTTCCGTACCCGCTGGGCACCGTCAGCCAGCTTGAGCACACGGCCCGGCTGTGCCGGGAGTACGGTGCGGCGGTGCTCACCGAGCAGGCGGACGTCAGGGATCCGCTGGCCGTGGCGCAGCTGGTGGCGCGGGCCCGCGACCGGTTCGGCACCATTGACGTGCTGGTCAACAACGCCGGGATCGCGGCGCCAGCAGGGAAGCCCGCCCACGAGATCGCCGAGCACGAGTGGGCGCTGATGATCGACATCGACCTGTCCGGCGCGTGGCGGATGATCAAGGCGGTCGGCAAGATCATGGCGGACCGGGGCGCCGGGAGCATCGTGAACATCGCGTCCACCGCCGGCCTCGTCGGATACCGCAACTTCGCCGGCTACGTGGCCGCCAAGCACGGGCTGGTCGGGCTCACCAAGGCCGCCGCCCTGGACTACGCCCCGGTGAAGGTGCGGGTCAACGCGCTGTGCCCCGGCTCGGTCCGCGACGACCATGCTGCCGAGGGCCGGATGCTGTCGGAAATCGCCAGGGCGCTCGACGTGCCGGTGGCTGATCACGAGACGACGTTCCTGCAGGCACAGCCGATGAACGCGCTGATCGAACCGGAAGACATCGCAGCCGCCGCCGTGTGGCTGGCATCCGACGAATCCCGCCAGGTGACCGGGACCGTGGTCACCGTGGATGGCGGCTTCACGGCGCGCTGAGCCGCGCCACGCCACGCCACGCTGGAAGGAGCCCTCATGTCAGAAGAGCCGGCCGCACTCAGCCATGCGGTTCGCGTCTCGTTCCCTGATGGCGCCGAGGCCGCCGCGGCGGCCGGCCGCCTGGCGAGATGCTGGCCCGATCCGGACCATGCGCCCGGACTATGGCAGGAGGATGTCGCGGCGGCGGCGGACGCGCCGGGGTCCGCGCGACGCCGCGCCGCGGAGCTCACCCGGCCCATCGGGCCTGGTCAGCCACCGGCAAGATGGGTGCTGCTCCGCTACGCCAACGGAGCGGCCGACCTGATCGTGGTGTGCCTGCGCGGCTTCCTGACCGAGCCGGAGCTGGGCCGGCTCGCGCTCCTGCTGGCCGCCGGTCCGGACAAGCCGGTGCGCGACCTGCCGCCGACGCGAGAACCGGATGCCGCGTTGCGTGACCTGCTGGCCGTCGCGGCTGCCAGGGCGGCCCGGCCCGCGGCGCTTTCCGCCGAGCGGCCGATGGCGCCGAGCTGGGGTTTTGGTGACCGGCGGGCTTGCGGCACCTCGCTGGTCGAGATGGTGGAGGTCGCGTGGGCGGACGACGCGGCGCGCGGCGATCTGGCTAGCTGGCAGGCGTCACTGAGTGTCGTTATGACTAGATATGAGGAGTCAGCGGACGGCGACGTGACGCTGGGCGAGGTGGCCGAGCTGTTCCGGCGCGGGGAGGGCTGGCCAGGCGGGAAGCGAAGCGGAGCGCCTGTGGCAGGCGTGCGGTTCGAGGCGGCTGGTGCGTCGGCCTCGCGGGTGGAGTACAACCCGGGCGGCGAGCCGGAGTTCCCGCTGACGCTGCGCGTCACCGGATCCGGCGTGGCGTGTCATTACCGGCCGGCGAGCTTCGCGCCCGAGGTCGCGCGGCAGTTCGCCCGGCACGTGGCGCACGTGCATCGCCAGGTGCTGGCGGCGCCGGATCGTCTGGTCGCGGCGGCGGAACTGCTCGATGCCGGCGAACTGGCCCGGATAGCGGCGCTCGGGCGGCCGGCCCGGCAGTCGCATACGGTCCCGGCACGCATTGACGACCTGGTCAGGGCGTGCGCCGCGGCGCGGCCCGACGCGCCGGCGGTCTCCGACGGGAAGCAGCGGATTAGTTATGCCGAGCTCGACGAGCGGTCAGACCAGATCGCGCACGGGCTGCGCGCGCTGGGCGTGGCCGATGGCGACCGGGTCGGCACCTGCATGGAGCGCTCGGCCGAGCTCGTGATCACGCTGCTCGGCGTGCTCAAGGCGGGCGCGGTGTACGTGCCGATGGATCCGGCGTATCCGGCCGACCGGCTGAGCTATACCGTGCGGGACGCCGGGCTGCGGGTGGTGATCGGGACGCCGGGCGAGTTCCCGGCCTGCGCGGGCGTGCGGGTGATCACCGCCACGGACGTGGACGATCTGAGCGAGGCGACCCGGCCCGGTCCGCCGGGCAGCGCTGTCACCGGCTCGGATCCCGCGTATGTGATCTACACGTCCGGCTCGACCGGGCGCCCCAAGGGCGTGGTTATCCCGCACGCCAACGTGGTGGCGCTCATGGACGCGACCCGGGCGGATTTCCAGCTCGGCGAGTCCGATGTGTGGAGCCTGTTCCATTCCAGCGCGTTCGACTTCTCGGTCTGGGAGATCTGGGGCTGCCTGCTGACCGGCGGGCACCTGGTCGTCGTGCCGCTGTGGGTTGCGCGATCGCCGGACGAGTTCCAGTTGCTGCTTGCGCAGGAGCAGGTCACGGTGCTGAGCCAGACTCCATCGGCGTTCGGTCAGCTGCTGCGGGCGGAGCAGACGGAGCCGAGGGAACTCGCGGTCCGCCTGGTGATCTTCGGCGGCGAGCCGCTCGATGCCCGCATGCTGCTGCCGTGGTTCGACCGGCATCCCGAGTCCGCGTGCCGGGTGGTGAACATGTTCGGCATCACCGAGACCACCGTGCACGTGACGGAGCAGACGATCACCCGGCAGCACGCACTCGACCGGTCTCGATCGGTTGGCAAGGCGCTGCCCGGCTGGCACCTGTATGTCATGGACGCCGCGCAGCGGATGGCGCCGCCCGGCGTGGCGGGCGAGATCTGCGTCGGCGGCGCCGGCGTAGCTCGCGGCTACCTGAACCGGCCCGAGCTGACCGCTCAGCGGTTCGTGCCGGATCCGCTGACCGGGCAGGTGATGTACCGCAGCGGCGACAAGGGCCGGCTGCGCCCGGACGGGCGGCTGGAGCACCTCGGCCGGCTGGACAGCCAGGTCAAGCTGCGCGGGTTCCGCATCGAGCTGGAGGAGATAAGGAGCGTTCTGCTGGAATCGCCGGGAGTGCTCGCGGCGGCGGTCGTGGTCAGCCAGCCCGACCCGGCCGATCCGGCGAGCGCCCGGCTCGATGCGTACGTGGTGCTCGGTGACGGTGATGCGGTCGGCGGGGGTGGCGCGGTCGGCGGGGGTGGCACGGTCGGCGGCGGGCCGGGCTTGGTGGCGGGGGTGCGCGAGCGGGCGACGGCGATGCTCCCCGACTACATGGTCCCGGCCAGCGTAACCCGGCTGGACGCGCTGCCGCTGACCACCAACGGCAAGCTCGACATCGCCAGGCTGCCGGCCCCGTCGCCAGTTGAGTTCCCGGCCTTCAGCTCCGGAGAGCAGGCCGACGGCGATATCACCGCGGACATGCTGGCGGCCTGGGAGCACGCGCTCGGGCGAGCCGTAGGCGCCGATGACGACTTCTTCCAGCTGGGCGGCAATTCCCTGTGCGCGGTACGAGTATCCGCCGCGATGCGAGACCGCGGCTGGCCGCGCATCCCCATCCGGGAGATCTATCGCAACCCCACCGTCCGCAAGTTGGTCACCTGGATGTCCTCCCCGCCCGCGTCCCCGTCGTAGCGCGCCTCACCCCGCGCGAGGGCGCGGCGCACCGCGCAATAGCGCCGCCCCAACGCCCCGCGGCCAAGCGCGCGTGGGAGCGGGCGCGATGCGGGCGGGCGGGCGCTAGTTGGGGATTAGGTCGCCGCGGTGCAGGCCGCGGCCGGAGGGGACGTCGGCGGGGTCGCTGCCTTGCAGGATGATCTGGTTGTGCTCGTCCACGAAGACGACTTGCGGGTTGAGGTCCGCGACCTCTTCGTCGGAGACCAGCGCGTACGCGATGACGATGACCAGATCACCCGGCTGGATGAGCCGGGCGGCGGCTCCGTTGATCCCCATGACGCCGGATCCGCTCGGCCCTTCGATGATGTAGGTGGACAACCGGGCGCCGTTGTTGATGTTGACGACGTCGACCTTCTCCCCAGGCAGGAGATTCGCTGCCTCCATGAGATCGCCGCTGATCGTGAGCGAGCCGACGTAGTGCAGATCGGCATGGGTGACGGTGGCTCGGTGGATCTTGGATTTCATCATGGAGCGAAACATGGTCCGAGTGGCCTTCCGCGAGCTGAATGGGTGAGGGACTGACCGGTAAGACCGGCGCGCTGACGTGGGCGAGGAACTCGGGGAACGAGTCCTGGGTGTCCGGGGTCTCGGCGAAAGCGCAGGAGGTCCGGCACGCCAGGGAGAACAGCGTGAGGGCCATGAAGATTCGGTGATCGCCGTGATCAGAGAACTCGGTGTCGCCCGGATACTCGGCGGCGCCGCGGATCATCAGGCCGTCGACAAAGCCCGCGCTGTCGGTGATCACCTCGACGTGGACGCCGGCCTTGCGCAGCTCCGTAGCGGTTGCGGTAATGCGGGGAGATTTGTGGTTCTGGGTGAGCTTGCCGCCGGTGATGCGCACCTCGCCAGGCACGGTAGCGGCTAGCGCGGCGACGGTGGGCAGGATGTTGGGGCAGTCGCTCAGGTCGAACTCCGCGCAAACCCGTTCGGGCAGGCTCCGGCAGTCGACGTCGACCTTGTCCTCGCCGGGCAGCCAGCGGATGCGGGCGCCGAGCTTGGCGAGGATGTCGATGATCGCGCGCTCGCCCTGCAGGTTTTCCGGGTCGAGGTTGGACACGGTGATGTGGCCATGGGTGACGAACGCGGCGCCGAGAATGTACGAGGCGGACGTGTAGTCGCCGGTGATCTCGACATCGCGAGACCGGTATCCGCGCTCGTTCGATATCTCGATGTTCCGCAGGTCGTCATCGGCTCTGACGGGGATGCCGAAATGTTTCATGGCGGAGAGCGTCTGCCTGATGTAAGAGAGCGAGTAGCTAGGTCCGGTCAGCTCGATGTGCACCGCGCGGGCCGCGAGCGGCGCCGATATCGCCAGCGCGGTGGCGAATTGCGAGGAGACGTCGGTGCCTAGCCGGTAGCGGCCGCCGGGAAGCCTGGTCGAGACGGCGGCGCAGGGCAGCCGGTCCGCACCGTCGAAGAACTGGAACTCGACGCCGCTGCGCCGCAGCGCCGAGGTGAGCGGTCCGAACGGACGGACCCGCAGGTTGCATTTCCCGTCGACGACAATCCGTTCCGGCATGGCCGAACCGATGGTGAGGAAGAGCCTCGCGACCAGCGCGGAGCCGCTCGCCCAGATGTACCTGCTCTCGCTTGATCCGTTCTGCTCCGGGCTACGGCCGAAGGCCGGGCCGAATATCGGGCCGATGCCGGACACGTCGAGGCGGTCGTCGAGGAGGGCGACCTTGGCGCCCAGCGCCCGGCATGCCTCCATCATGACCAGCGTCTCCCGTGCGACCAGGGGACGCCCTATCCGGGTGAGCCCGTCGGCCAGGGATGCCATGACGAGCGCGCGCTGCGTTTCCGGCTTCGAGGCCGGCGCGCGGAATTCGCCGCGAATCGGGTCATGCCTGCTGATTAGCTTTCGCACTGTTGCCAGCTCCTTACGCGATCGCGATTACGCTTTCCGGTTGGCTTGTGACCACCGGCGTGTGCCCAGCCACTTCGATACGTTCATCCAGGTCTCGGCCAGCATGTCGGGCCGCGCCATGTCGGCATGGCCGCAAGGGACGCGGGCCTGCGTGATGTCGCCCGCGATGTGCGCGCGCCACACCGCGGCCGCCGAATCCGCCTTCGGGTTGTCCGCCGCGACGATGAGCAGCAGGTCGCCGTCGAATTCCCGCGGCTGGTGCGCGAGCCTGTTCCGCTCGCTGTTCGCCGCGACGCGCAGGAATACCTCGACCTGATCCTGAGCGATGTCCGCGGCTGACTGGTCCCTGGCCTGGCCGATCACCTCAGCGATGTCGGCCTCGACGTCGTCGCCGACGCCGCTCGCCCCCGGCGGGTAGGCGTCCATGATGATCAGGGCCGCTTCCTCACCCTGCTCGCGCAGCTGGACCGCCATCTCCTGCGCGATGAGGCCGCCGAGCGACCAGCCGATCAGGTGGTAGGGGCCCGACGGCTGGACCGCGCGGATCTGGGTCACATAGTCGGCGGCCATGTCGCGCAGCGATGGCGCGGGGTCGTCGTGGCCGTCCAGGCCGCGCGCCTGCAGCCCGTACAGCGGATAGTCGGCCGGCACATAGCGGGTCAGCGGCTGGTAGCACCAGCTCAGCCCGCCACCCGGGTGGACGCAGAAGAACGGCGCGCGCTGGCCGCCGGCCCGGATCGGCAGGATGACGCCAAGCCCGCCCCAGTCGTCTGGCCGCTCCAGCCTGCTCGCCAGGCCCGCCGCGGTCGGCGCTTGGAACACGGCACGGACCGGCAGGCTGGCGCCTAGCTCCTCGTGCACCAGGTTCACCAGCTGCGCGGCCAGCAGCGAATGACCGCCCAGCTCGAAGAAGTTGTCGTGCGGCCCGACCTGGGGCAGGTCAAGGACCCGGGCGAGCAGCTCAGACAGCATCCGCACGCGCCCGTCGTCGTCGGCGGGGCCGATGAGGACCGCGGGTGCCGGGAGCGCGCGCCGGTCTATCCGGCCGCCCGGAGTCAGGGGCAGCGCGTCCAGCACGACGATCGCGCCGGGGACCGCGTACTCCGGCAGCCGGGCGGCCGCGAAGTCGCGCACCCGCCCGGGCAGGTCGCCGGGCACCGCCACCGGCTGCCCGACACCGGGACTGGTGACGTACCCGATCAGCATCCTGCCGCCGCCGGGGTCCTCATGGACCGCCACCGCGGCCCGGGCGACGCCGGGGTGCGATGCCAGCACGGCTTCCACCGCGCAGGACCGTTCGCGGCCATCCCCGAAGATGATCGTGACCGTGTCGCGTCCCACCCGGTAGCCCCGCACGGGTACGGCTGGCCCGGCCAGGCCCCGGTATTCGAGCTGGCCGTCGGCCGACCAGCGGACGAGGTCGCCGGTACCGGCGAGCTGACCGTCGGGTCGGCGAAGATAGAGTTCGCCGGTCACGTAAGGCGGCACCGGCTCGAGCCACCTATCCAGCACCAGCTGCTCGCCCGCGACCAGGCGGTCCCGCTCGGCCGGGTCAAGGACCGGTACCGCATGCAGCGGCGTGTCGGGTGCCTCGGCCAGGGCCAGCACCAGGCCAGCGGTCGCGGTCCGCACCAGGGCGCAGATCAGGGCAGGGTCGGCAGGCGCGGACGCTTGTACGGTGACGAGGAACCCGGTGCCCGAGTCGTTCAGCGAAACCGTGACCGGGTAGTTCGTCCGCTCGCGGCCGGAGACCACCTGTACCCCGGTCATGCCGGTCCCTGACCGCCCGGCCGGGCTGTGCCGGTAGTTCAGCAGCGTAGCGAACAGCGGCGCCGGCGGGGTGACGCCGCTCGCGCGCTGCGCCAGCGCCAGCGGCGCGTGCTCATGTGCGAGCAACGCGGCGAGCTGCTCCCGCAGGCCGGCCAGCGCGCAGACGACGCCCGCGGAGACGACGCCCGCGGAGACTGCGCCCGCGGAGACTGCGCCCGCGGAGACTGCGCCCGCGGCGCCCACCGCGACGCGGACCGGCAGCGTGTTGATCAGCGGCCCCGCGACCCCGCTGACCTCGGCCTGCATACGGCCGAACAGCACGGTGCCGAACACCACGTCGTCCCGGCCAGACACCGCCGCCAGCACCCGCGCCCACACCAGGTGAAACACCGTGGCCGGCGAGACGCCCAACCCGTGTGCCACCTCGCGCAGCCGCGCCGCGACGTCGGCGTCGATCACCATGGCCGCGTGGGCCATGCCGGACCCGTCGCCGCGCACGTCGGTCAGCCCAAACGCCACGGTGGGCTCGGTGACGTCACCGAGCAGCCCGGCGAAATACTGTTCGTGCTCCGCACGCGAGGTGCCGAGCCGGGCCTGTGCGACGTACTCGCGGAACGGGACAGGCTCGGGCAGCCGGTCCTGCTCGCCGCGCTGCACCGCGACCACCTCGGCGAGGACGACCGCAAGCGCCGCCTGGTCGAGCACCAGATGGTGGGTACGGACCAGGGCGAGCCAGCGGTCGCTGCCCGGCTCGGCCGCGATGTGCACTCCCAGCAGCGGCGCCTGGCCGAGATCCATCCGCGAGCCGGCCGCGGCCGCTAGGTCGCTACCGGCGGGCAGTTCGGTCACCGGGAGCGTCGCACGGCGCCACACCACCTGCACCGGCTCGGGCAGGCCACGCCATGCCACCGAGGTGCGGTAGATATCGTGCCGGTCGACGACGTGCTGGAGCGCGGCGAGGAACCCGTCGAGCCCGGCGCGGGAGTCGAAGGCCAGCACCGTGGGCCGTACGTACGCGTCTACCTCGCCGTCGGCTGTCATCAGGTAGTGGAAGAACACCCCCTCCTGCAGCGGCGCCAGCGGGTAGATGTCGGCGATGCCGGCCATCCCGCCCGGTACCGCCGCGGCGATGCGGGCTATCTGCTCGGCCGTCAGCTCTACCAGCGGCAGCATGTCCGGCGTGATCATCTCGGCGTCGTCAGGGATCCGCCGTGGCGGCACGGTCACACAAGCCGAGGCGGCCGGCGAGGCGGCGAGCGTCGCCGGGGTAGGCGCCTCGAACAGGGCGCGCACCGGCGCGGGCATGCCGTTCTCGCGCAGCCGTTGCGCGAGCGAGACCGCGAGCAGCGAGTGCCCGCCAAGTTCGAAGAAGTTGTCGTCCGCGCCTACCCGCTCCAGGCCAAGGACCTCGGCGAACAGCCGGCAGATGATCTCCTCGCGCACGCTCGCCGGGCCTC
>Ga0070735_10004572_pt1 | contig 11625 bp, 15 predicted proteins | sample Coa_R1_FD_66443 | JGI IMG/M metagenome (GOLD analysis project Ga0070735, IMG submission 66443) | Surface soil microbial communities from Centralia Pennsylvania, which are recovering from an underground coalmine fire - Coalmine... | ecosystem: Environmental > Terrestrial > Soil > Unclassified ... | reverse complement strand
CACGGCGTGCCGTCGTTCAGAACCCCGGTGTGCGAGGCGAAGGCGATCGACACCACGATCGTCGCCGTCATCGCCAGCACCGCCAGCAGTGCGACCAGCCACGCCCGCGGATGCCGCCGCACCGACATGCGAAAAGTCCATTCAGGTACGTACTGCGACCCCTCCATCCCCGGACAGATTAGAACGTGCTGAGGCTGACGGCCCTCTCAGACGTCAGCCTGGCGACCACGGCGCGGCCATCGGCCGGCGATGCCGCCTGGCAGGCGGCGGCGGCGCGCGCGCGGCAATCCTCGACCGTGGCCTCGGCGAGGGCCGTCCGCACCTCGGCCACGGACGCCGGGGCCATCGACAGGCTGGTGGCACCGAGCCCGACCAGCACGGGCGCCAGCAAGGGGTCGCTGGCCGCCTCGCCGCAGACGCCGATCGGCTTGCCGAGCTCGCCTCCCGCCCGGCCGACGGCCCCGATCAGGCGCAGCAGCGCCGGCTGCCAGGGATCCAGTAGCGGCGCCAGCTCCCCGGCGAGGCGGTCGGCGGCGAACGTGTACTGGGCGAGGTCGTTGGTGCCGAGGCTCGCGAAGTCGACCGCGGCCAGGATCTCGCGAGCGCTGAGAGCGGCGGCCGGGACCTCGATCATCACCCCCGCACGCGCCAGCCCGTGGCCGCGGGCGGCGGCCGCGAACTCCGCGGCCTCTTCCACCGTGGCAACCATCGGCGCCATCACCCACACCTCGGCCCGACTGGCGCCGGCCGCGAGCGCGATCGCGCGCAGCTGCTCGTCGAACAGCTGCGGGTAGGCACCCGCCAGGCGGAGACCCCGGACTCCCAGGGCGGGGTTCGGCTCCTGAGCGGTCGGCAGGTACGGCAGCGGCTTGTCGGCGCCGACATCGAGCGTGCGCACGACGACGCGCCGGCCGGCGAAGGCCGCGAACACGCGCGCGTAGGCCTCGCGCTGCTCGTCGAGGCTCGGCGGCTCGCTGCGCTCGCCCAGGAACAGAAACTCGGTTCGCAGCAGCCCGACCCCCTCAGAGTCCAGACCGGCCTCGGCCTCCCCGGGGCCGCCGATGTTCACGAGCAGCGGGATCGGACGGCCGTCTGCGGTGCGCCCGGGCCCGTGGCTCTCGGCCCGGCGCCGGGCGCGCTCGCGGGTGCGCTGTTCAGCCTGCGCTACCTGATCTGCGCTCGGTCCGACGACGACCTCCCCGGCCAGGCCGTCAACCAGGATGACCTCGCCTTCGTGCAGCTCGGCGGCAGCCGGGCACGCGGTCACGGCCGGGATGCCGAGCTGCTTGGCCAGGATCGCCGTGTGGCCGGTGGCCCCGCCGCGCTCGGTCACGATCGCCCGCACCGTCCGAGGGTCGAGACCGGCGGTGTCGGCTGGTGCCAGGTCCTGCGCGACGAGCACGAACGGGTGGCCGGGATCAGGGACCCCTGGCATCGGCAGGCCGAGCAGCAGCGCCACGGCGCGGTCGCGCAGGTCGTCGAGGTCGGCGGCCCGCTCGGCCAGGTAGCCCCCCAGGCCCTCGAGCGCCCGACGATGCTCGGCGAAGGCGTCGGCCACGGCATGGGGCGCGTCCAGGCCGTCGCGAATCCGTCCGAGCACGCCCTCGAGGAGCACAGGGTCACGTCCGATCAGGGCCTGGGCGCTGAGGACCTCACGCGCCGCGCCGTCGACGTTGCCGGCCCGGCGGTCGAGCTCGGCCGCCACCGCTTCCAGCGCGTCGGCTGCGCGCGCTGACTCGGCCTCGCCGTCGGCGACCGCGCCCCCGGCAGCCGGAAGCTGGGGCGGCGGCGCCAGGCGGGCGACGGGTCCCGAGGCCTCGCCTGGGCTGACGCCCAGGCCACGCAGCACCCGAGTCGCGGTCCCGCTCACGGCTGCGCGTCGAGGTCGCTCTCGACCAGCGCCACGATCTCGGCGAGCACCTCGCCGGCCCTGTCCCCGGAAGCCTCGATCACGACCTCATCGCCCTGCACGGCCCCCAGCGTCATCAGCAGCAGCGGGCTGCGAGCGTCGACCGGGTCTCGGCCGTCGCGGCCGATCCGGACCTGTGCCCCGCCGGCTGCGACCCGGGCAGCCGCCTGCGCGATCAGCGCCGCCGGCCGAGCATGCAGGCCCACTCGGGAGCCGACGGTCGCCCGCTGCTGCAGCACCGTGCTCATGGCGCGATCACGTACTTGATCCCCGTGCCGCTGCGCACCCCGGCGATCGCCTCGTGCACGCGCTCGAGCGGGATGCGGTGCGTGATCAGGTCGAGCACCGGCACCTCCCCGCCCGCGATCAGGCCCAGCGCGGCGGCATTGTGCGCCGGGGTCGAGCCGGCTGCGCCGACCACGCTCAGCTCGCGGTAGTGCACGAGGTTGGCGTCCAGGGTGATCGTGGGCGCGTCCTTCGGCAGCCCCGCGAACAGGCTCACCCGACCGCGGGGGGCGGCCATCTGCAGCGCCTGCTCCTGCGCCGCTCCGGAAGCCGCGGCCACGAGGACCACGTCCGCGCCGCGGCCGTCGGTGAGCTCGCGCACCGCGCGCACCGGATCCTGCTCGACGGCGAGAACGGCGCCGTCAGGGCGCACGCGTTCCACCGCGAGGGCCAGCCGCTCCGGGCTCCGCTCGACGATCGTGACGCTTGAAGCGCCCCGGGCCCGGGCCAGCCGAGCATGCAGGCAGCCGATCGGCCCGGTGCCGATCACCACGACGTGATCGCCCTCGCCGACGCGCGCCAGCTCCTGTCCGTTCAGCACGCAGGCCAGCGGCTCGGTCATCGCCGCCTCCTCGAAGCTCACGTGGGCAGGGATCCGGTTCAGGCCGCCGACGCGCAGCACGAGTTCGGGCACGACCAGGTACTCGGCGAACCCGCCGTCGTAGTGGTAGCCGATCGAGGTCAGCCGCTCGCAGACGGTCATGTTCCCGCGCCGGCACTCCCGGCAGTCGCCGCAGGGGACCGCAGCGATCAGCTGCACGCGGTCGCCCTCCGCGAAGCCCTCGGTGCCGGCTCCGAGCGCGACGACTTCACCGGCGACCTCGTGTCCGATCACCCGCGGCGGCACGATGTGGTGATGGCCGTGGTAGTAGATCTTCACGTCGGTGCCGCAGGTCGCGCAGTTGCGGACCTTCAGCAGCAGCTCCCCCGGCGCCGGCTCCGGCACGCGCGCCTCTTCGATGCGCAGATCCTCCGGCGCGTAGTAGCGGGCCACCTTCATGCGAGTTCCTCCATTGCCGGGGTCAGCAGCTCGAGCACGTCGCGGGCGTCGTCGGCCTCGCGAAGCCGCTGCGCCTTTTCGGGGTCGGTGATCACCGTGGCCACCTCGGCCAGGATCCGCACGTGCTCGTCGGTTGCCGAGGCCACGGCGATCGCCACCTGCACCAAGCCGCCGCCCCAGTCGACACCTTCGGGGAACTGAAGCACGGCGATCGCCGGATGACGGACGTGGGCGCGGCTGGCGTCCGTGCCGTGCGGGAGGGCGAAGCCTTCGCCGAGGAAGGTCGAGAGCGAGCGCTCGCGCTCCACCATCGCCTCCAGGTAGGGACGCTCCACCGCGCCGATCTCCAGCAACACCTCCCCGGCCTGCGCCACCGCATCCCAGCGGTCCGCGGCGCGCAGGCCGAGCCGGACACCCTCGGCTTCGAGCAGGGCCGGCGTCATTCGCCGATCACCTGTCCCGACTTGATCGCCGCCTCGAGGCGATCGAACGCCGGGTCACCGAGGAACAGCTGGAAGGTGACGACCGCCGCCTCCGGCGCCACCGAGCGGGCTCGGTCGGCGAGACCCTGGTGGCAGAGCACGACCTGCGCGTCGGGCGGGAGCCTGTGCACCGGGGAGTGCACGACCTCGACGCCCAGCGGCTTGAGCCGGCGCGAGAGCTGCGAGGTCAGCAGCACGCTCGAGCCCATGCCCGCGTCGCAGGCGACAACGACGCGGCGCACATCGGATCCGGCAATCGTTCCCATCGCTCTACACCCCCGCCATGGCCGGGGCCGGATTCAGCTTGGCTTCCTCGGCTGCCTCGATCTCTTCCTCGGCCTTCTCGCCGCTGGTCTTCAACAGCAGCGTGTTGACGAGGAACGACACCGCGGTGGCGATGATGATTCCGAGCGGGACCAGCACCACGCCGCCCGGCGGTGTCTCGGCCAGGTAGGCGAAGATGCTCCCGGGCGAGGGACCGGCGACCAGTCCGGCGCCGGTGATGTCCCAGAACAGCACGGCGGATCCGCCGCCGAGGATCATGCCGAGGATCAGGCGCGGCTTCATCAGCACGTAGGGGAAGTAGATCTCATGGATCCCGCCCAGGAACTGGATGATGATCGCGCCCGGCACCGACGGGCGCAGCCGCTTCGGTCCGGCCACGTAGTAGGCGAGCAGGAGCCCGAGGCCCGGGCCCGGGTCGGTTTCGATCATGAACAGGATCGACTGGTGGCTCTTGGCCGCCTGCGCGAGGCCGAGCGGTTCGAGCACCCCGTGGTTGATGGCGTTGTTCAGGAACAGGACCTTGGCCGGCTCGACGACGATCGACGCGAGTGGGATCAGGTTGGCCTTGACGAGGTCGTGCACGCCGTTGCCCGCCCACGTCGTCAGCTGCTTGAACACGGGGCCGATGACCAGGAACCCGATGATGCAGAACGCCGCGCCGAGGATCCCGGCGCTGAAGTTCTCGACGAGCATCTCGAAGCCGGGACGGATGCGATGGTTGATCCGATCGTCCCACTGCTTGATCAGCCAGGCCGAGCCCGGCCCCACGATCATCGAGGCCAAGAACTGCGGGCTGGCGGCACCGCTGTAGAACACGTGGTTGGCGGGCGTGTTGGTGGCGCTCGCCGGCCCGACCAGCAGGCCGTTCACGACGCCGGTGCCGATGATCACGCCCGCGACGGAGATCGCGCCGACCACGGCGCCGCGCTGTCCGTAGACCAGACGGCCACCCGTGGAGCCGATCAGAAGCGGAAGGAGGAACACGATCATTGGCCCGACGAGCGCCGAGATGTGCGCCGAGCCGCCGACCAGGATGTGCAGCTTGGGCAGCCATCCGGTCGGGATGAACAGGGCGGTGATCAAGCCCCATGCGATGAACGCGGCGATGTTGGGCATCACCATCCCGGCCAGGAACCCGCCGACGCGCTGGACCTGGCCCTTCCAGCCCGTGCCCTGCTTGGTGGGCATGTACTGGTCAAGGACGGACGTACTCACCTTTCACTCCTCTCTCGTTTGTGCAACGGCGACCTGCAATCCGGTGCCGTCCAGACTGCGCCCCGGTTCGAACTCGGCGCTGACCATCCCGGTCGGCACCGCGGTCTGGCCGAGGCCGGTCACGCCGTTGCCCGGCGTGCCGACCGACAGCGCAGCCCATTCGACGGCCTGGCAGAGCGCAGCGTCCGCCGGTCCATCTGAGGCCAGGAATCCGGCCAGGAGCGCATCCCCCGCTCCCACCGTGCCCTGGATCCGCTCGCACTCGGCAAACCCGTGCAGGGCCGAGGTCGAATCGACGAGCATCGCTCCGGCCCCGCCGAAGCTCGCAAGGACACGACGTGCGCCGCGGCCGACCAGCGCTCGCGCCGCCGCGACGGCATCGCCGAAGGTCTCGATGCTCCAGCCCACGGCCTCCTCGAGCTCGTCACGGTTGGGCTTGACGAGATCGGGGTGGGCGGCCAGCGCCGCCAGCAGGGCCTCGCCGCTGGCGTCGACCGCGGCCAGCGCGCCCTCGGCATGGGCGGCGGCGGCGACCCGGGCGTGAAAGTCCACCGGCAGCCCACGCGGCAGGCTTCCGCAGCTGACCACCCAGGCGGCGCCACGGGCGGCTTCCCGCACCGCGGCGAGGAGCGCCTCGCCGTCGAGTGCGCTCAGCTCGGGACCCTCCTCGTTCAGCTTGGTCACCTGACCCTCGGGCTCGACGACTGCCACGTTGACCCGCAGCGGCGCTGCGATCGCCACCGAGCGGACCGGGATGTCCTGGGCGAGCATCGCCACGAGCGCGTCCCCCTCGGGTCCGCCGGCGGGAAACACGGCCTGCGTGGCCACCCCGTTGGCGGCCAGGACGCGGGCGACGTTGATGCCCTTGCCCCCCGGCTCCACGGTGGCGCGCTGCACGCGATGCAGCTGGCCGCGGCGCAGGCGGGGCACCTCGATCGTGCGGTCGAGCCCGGGGTTGGGGGTGACCGCGACGATCACGGCTTCGGGCTCCTCGGCGCCAGCCCGCTCACGCCAGCACCACCCGCGGACCCGCCGCCTGCAGGTCGGCGGCCACTCCGAGGTCGAGTCCCTCGTCGGTGATCAGCGTGTCGATCTCGTCGAGGTCGCCGAAGCGCGCGAAGCAGTCGTTGCCGATCTTCGTGTGGTCGGTCAGCACCACCACTCGCCGCGCGGCGCGCAGCATCGCGCGCTTGACCCCGGCCTCGGCCACGTCCGGGGTGGTGAGTCCTCGCTCGACGCTCAGGCCATTGGTCCCCAGGAAGGCAACGTCGACGTAGGTCTCCGACAGGACGCGCAGCGCCCACTGATCGACCATCGCCAGCGTGCGTCCCCGGACCCGCCCGCCGACCGTCAGCACCTTCACGTTCGGGCGCGCCGAGAGCGCCATGGCGATCGGCAGGCCGTTGGTGACCACCGTGAGCTCGCGGTCGGCGGGCAGCACCTCGGCGAGGCGGGCGGTGGTCGTCCCAGAGTCCAGGAGGATCGCGCCCTCGGCCGGCAGCTCGGCCAGCGCCGCCCTGGCGATCCGGTCCTTCTCGGCCGCCATCGTCGAGTCGCGCGTCTGCAGGCCCGGCTCGAAGCCCAGGCGCTCAACGGGGATCGCGCCCCCGTGCACGCGTCGCAGCAGTCCGTGGCGCTCGAGCGCGGTCAGATCGCGGCGGACGGTCTCCGGGGTCACATCGAAGTCGGCTGCCAGCTCGCCCACGTCCACCCGGCCGTGGGTCCGGGCGCGTTCGAGGATGGTTGCCTGTCGTTCTTCTTGGTACATGGGTGTGTTTGTGCCTGATGGGATGTTGGTTTGGGTCTGTATATCGCCGTTTATGTTGGATGTCAAGCGAAGACCGACGTCTGTGGCCGGATCGCTTTCACGTTTTTCCCGGAGTCGCGGCGTGAGCCGTCGAGCCGACCGGTTTTCGCCTTTTGTTCGGGGCGGCGGGCCTGGGGCACGGGCGGACGCGGCCGGGCATCTGTCCTGCACCCCCGCGGCCAGGTAGGCTTCAGCGCGATGGCCAACATCGAGAAGCGCGGCAGCTACACGCCCCGGAGGGCGCGCGAGCAACGGGCCTACCGCCTGGCGGTCGCGGGCGGGACGGCGGGCGTGATCGGCGTGGTCGGGATCGTCCTCGCCGTCGCGGGCGTGGTCGGCGCCGGACTCCCGGTCATCGCCCTGATCGTCGCAGCGCTGTGCGCGGTGGGCTTCAAGCTCACCGTGTCATAACGACGGGTGTCCCCAGCCGAGATCGTCCATCCGGTACCGGCCGGCGAACTGCCGAGCTGGGCGCGGCCGATGGCCACGGCCTTCCTCGGCGACCCGGCCGGCGAGCGCGCTGACGCCTGGATCCGGGCCCTCGGTCCCTCGTGGGATGCCGAGCGGGCGTGGGGCGCGCGTGACGGCGGCCAGTGGGTGGCGACCCTGCGCAGCGAGCCCAGGCAGCTGAGCGTTCCGGGCCCCGGCGGCCAGACGATCGACATCGTCGCGGACGCCGTCACCAACGTAACCGTCGCCGCGACCCATCGCCGGCGCGGCCTGATGAGCCAGATGATGCTCGACTCGTTGCGCAGCGCCCGCGAGCGCGGCGAGGCGGTCAGCATCCTGATCCCGGCCCAGTGGCCGATCTACGGCCGCTTCGGCTACTCGCCCGCGACGCTTAGCACCGACTACGTCCTGCGCCGCTCCCGCTCGGGCGCAGCGCCCGCCGGCGACCCGAATCGCGTGCGCCAGGTCGAGCTCGAGGAATTCGCCCACGCCGCTCCCGCGGTGTTCGCCGCCGCCCGCCGGCTGCGCGCCGGGCAGATCGACCGTGACGCCACCTGGTGGAACCGCGTGCTCGGGCTCGAGGGCTACACCGCGGCGGAAGAACTTCCTCATAACTGGCTTCTGCACGAGGGCCTCGACGGTCCCGACGGGCTCGTGGCCTGGAAGGCGACCGGTGAGATGAGGCTGGTGCCGCCGCTGGCCACCGTCGAGGTCTGGGAACTGGCCAGCGCGACCGGCGATGCGTATCGGGATCTGTGGGCCTACCTCGCGGGCATCGACATGATCGACGAGCTCAAGCTGTTCAACCGCCCGGTCGACGAGCCGGTGCGGTGGCTCCTCCCCGATGCCCGGACACTGCTCCCCACCCGGCAGGTCGACTTCACCTGGCTGCGCCTGCTCGACGTGCCGAGCGCCCTCGCCGCCCGCCGGTATGCGATCGACGCCGAGATCGTCCTGGAAGTGGTCGACGACGAGCTCGTATCAGGCCGCTACGTGCTGCACGCCCAGGGTGACCACGCGGAGTGTCAGATCACCAGCCGCTCACCGGACGTGGAGATCGCCCAGCGCGCGCTGGCCTCGATCTACCTCGGGGGCTTCACGCTGGCGCAGCTGGCCCTCGCGGGTGGGGTTCGAGAGCTGGTGCCGGGAGCGCGCGAGCGCCTGGACCTGATGTTCTCGACACCTCTGCCGCCGTGGAACGCGACGTGGTTCTGACACCCGGCTCGTTGCCCGCCAGACGCTGGGCGGCTGGTAACGTCCGGAGGGGCCGACATGTCCTCGCCCGCTGACTTCAACGCGCGCATCATCGACGAGTTCCGCGCCAACGCGGGGAAGGTCGGCGGCATGTTCGAGGGCACGCCGCTGCTGCTACTGCACCACACCGGCGCCAAGTCGGGCAAGAGCCGGATCAACCCGGTGGCCTACGCCCGCGACGGTGAGCGCTACGTGATCTTCGCCTCGAAGGCGGGTGCGCCCACCAACCCGGACTGGTATCACAACCTCAAGGCCCACCCCGAGGTCCAGATCGAGATCGGCACGGACACGATCGACGCCGTCGCCAGCGAGGCCACACGCGAGGAGCGCGATCGCCTGTTCCACGAGCAGGCCGAGCGCGCGCCGGCCTTCGCCGATTACCAGGCAAAGACCGACCGCGTTATCCCGGTGATGCTGCTGACGCCGGCGCAGCGCGGCTGAGCCCGAGTCAGTCGGTCCAGAAGTCGGTCACCATCTCGCCGTCGCCGCCCTCTGGGCGGTCGGCTCCGATGGCGATCAGCTCCAGGCCCTCGGGACCGCCCTCGAACGCGCGCAGGACGTTCGGAGCCACGCGGACGACATCCCACTGCTTGACCTCGACGATCTCGTCGTCGAGGCGGATCCGCCCGGAGCCACCGACGACGACGTAGGCCTCCTCCTGCTCACGGTGGCGGTGGCCGTAACCCGGCCTGACGCCAGGGCTGTAGCGGAAGTAGCTCACGCCGAGGTGCTCGCTGTCGAGATGCTTGCGGCCGAATCGGGCCTCGATGCCGGTGCTGCGGCCAGCCGCGGCGTCGTCGACATCCTTCAGGTTCATGATGGTGAAGTCGCTCACAGCTCGTGAGTGTACGTTTGCTCGCGATCATGGACGCACGCGACCTCTATGGACTGCCGCTCGAGCGCTTCGTGCCCGAGCGCGCCGCGCTGGCCAAGGAGCTGCGCTCCCAGGGCCGGCGGGAGGAGGCCGCCGTCGCCGCCAAGCTGGCCAAGCCATCGGTCGCGGCGTGGGCGGTCAACCAGCTCGTGCGCACCCAGCACCGTGGGATCGCGGAGCTGTTCGAGGCCGGCGATCGGCTACAGCGGGCCCAGGAGGACGTGATCGCGGGGAAGGGGAGCGCCGCGGCGCTGCGCGATGCCACCGAGCGCGAGCGCGCCGCCGTTCGGGCTCTGAGCAGCGCCGCCCGGGGCCTGCTGAGCGCGGAGGGGCACGGGCTCACCCCGGCCACGCTCGAGCGGGTCACCGAGACGCTTCACGCGGCGGCGCTCGACCCGCAGGCGCGTGCGGAGGTGCAGGAGGGCTGTCTGACGCGCGAGCTCAAGCACATCGGGCTGGGTTCGGTCGCGGGCATCGGCGCCGCGGCGGCGCGCGCGCCCGGCGCCGGAAGCGCCGGCCCCACCCGCCGCCGGAGCGAGCCCAGCGAAAGAGAGGCGCAACGCGAACGGGCAGCTCGCCTCGCGGCGGCCCGCAAGGCACAGGACGACGCTCGCAGAGCCGCCGAGCGCGCGCTTCGCGAGCTGGAGCACGCGCAGGAGCGCCGCGACCGGGCCGCAACGTCGCTCCAGGAAGCCGACGAGGCGCTCCGGGACGCGCAGCAACGCGCCGCGAACGCCGAGGATGCCCTTCGCCAGGCTCAGGAGGCCGCGGAGTCGATCTGAGCGTGCTCAGCGCCCGCGGCACGCGACCAGGTTCACATCCTGGCCGACCTGGACCTCTATGCCGTCCTGGTTGGTCATCCGAACCTCAAGCGTGACGATCCCGCGGCCGGGACGTGAGCGGCTCTCGCGCTTGGCCGCTACGCGGTATTCGATCTGCACTGTGTCGCCGGCGTACACGGGGGCGACGAAGCGGCGGTTGCACTCGAGGTAGGCCAGCGTCTGCCAGCCATCGATGGCGCCGGCGAGCCCCGAGCCGATCGACAGCGTCAACAGGCCGTGCGCGATCCGGGCGCGGTAGTCGGTGTGCTCGCGAATGAAGAGATCGTCGGTGTGCAGCGGATCGAAATCCCCGGAGAGGCCGGCGAAGTTCACGATGTCGGCGTCGGTGATCGTGCGCCGGCAGCTCGTGAACGTCGCGCCCGCGGGGATGTCCTCGAAATAGATCCGATCCGCCATGAATGCGCACGGTATCGTCACCGCAGCGGCGCCGTGACCGATCTGCCCCATCCACGATTCGCCCGCATGTACATGCGGATGGCCCCGAAGGTGGAGCGCCGGGGCATCTCCGAGCACCGCCGCCGCCTGCTCGACGGAGTGTGGGGGCGGGTCGTCGAACTCGGCGCGGGACACGGGCTCAACTTCCCTCATTACCCCGCGGAGGTCACCGAGGTGATCGCGATCGAGCCCGAGCCGACCCTCCGCGCCGCCGCGACCGAGGCCGCCGGCCAGGCTCCGGTGCCCGTGCGGGTGCTCCCCGGGGTGGCCGACGAGCTGCCACTCGAAGACGAGAGTGTCGACGCGGCTGTCGTCAGCCTGGTCCTCTGCTCCGTGCCCGACCAGGACCGTGCGCTGGCCGAGCTCAGCCGCGTCCTGCGCCCTGGCGGCGAGCTGCGCTTCTACGAGCATGTGATCGCCGACACCCAGCCGAAACGACTCGTGCTTCAGTTCGCCGACCGCAGCGGCATCTGGCCCCGGCTCTTCGGCGGCTGCCACCCTGCCCGTGACACCGGCGCGGCGATCGAGCGGGCCGGATTTCACGTGCAACGCAGCGAGCTGATCATGTTCGCCGCGAGCCGTTTTGAGCCGAAGATCCCGCACATCCTCGGCCTGGCGCACAGATCGTGACCGCGACCGTCGACCGCCAGGCGGCGCTCGGGGCAGCCACCCTGTGCGAGGCCTTCCAGATCACCGCAGGCGCGCGGGCCGAGAACGTGGCGCTGCGGACCCCGGGCGGAAGCGTCGAGATCAGCTTCGCGCAGTACGCGGAGCGCGTGCGCCGGAT
>Ga0070735_10004571_pt1 | contig 11629 bp, 16 predicted proteins | sample Coa_R1_FD_66443 | JGI IMG/M metagenome (GOLD analysis project Ga0070735, IMG submission 66443) | Surface soil microbial communities from Centralia Pennsylvania, which are recovering from an underground coalmine fire - Coalmine... | ecosystem: Environmental > Terrestrial > Soil > Unclassified ... | reverse complement strand
GCAGGTCCACCGAACCACTGCTGCCATTGATCTTTAGGGTTCCCTGCCACGTTCCGGTTATGTTCTGGGCGAGCAATGCTCGCCCGGGCAAGGCTAAGAGAGCGAGTATTGGCAAAAGCAATCTTTGCATGATCCAGCTCCTTCCAAGCACTATATCAGAGGCTGTTAGCGACCGGATCAGTCTTGAACAGGCCATCTCGCGGCCATTCGGCGGCTGGCGTACGAAGCTGCCGACTGCGGACTTCTGAGCCCCGACCTTGCGGCTCCGCCCTGGTCCCGGTAAACACTACGGCGTTACTCGGGAGAGTAGTCTGATCCTTCCGTTATGAATCTGTTCTAGAGGAGCTCGCCACTCAGTGAGCGGCGGGCAGTCCAACGACGATGAGAACGGCGTAGTCCTGCTTGCGGCAGCCGTTCACGACGGGCATGGCCGCCCCTGGATTCACCGGAAAACCCGTGGTCGGAGCTTTCGAGGGCGAGCACGTGTTGTTAGCTGTCGCCGGCGTGTAGCGCGCGGAGCGGCATCCGAGATGGGTGACATCGTAGAGGGTCGCGCCGTCGGCGAGTTCCCACCGCTGATTGCCGTCCTTGTCCTTGGGCTGAATCGTCAGCACGGTGGTCACTTTGCGGTCGCCTGTGACGAGGTATTTCCCAGAAGGCAGCGGAAAGGTCGGCTTCTCCATGATCAAGCCGTGTTCCTCGAGCCACCAGTCCTTCTCGTCGAATTTCCACTGTGACGGCGCCACGCCGCCGGCCGCCTTCAATTGAGGATAGAGGTCCAGCTTGCAACCGCGCGGGCCGGGGTCCTGGCTCCAGAGGCCCCATGCTTGCCCGCTGTTGCCGGAGGTGGCCCCAGGGTCTCCCAGGGCCGCGATGTACTGCGGCTCGATGAGGATCCTGAACTTCGAGAGGTCTGCGCCTGATGCGTGAACCGCCAACATGAGGGATCCAATGGACAGGAGCCAGCGGCTCACGGATGGCACGAGGTGATGGACATTCATGCGATTGCTCCTTTGAACGACCTGACAACATCCTACACCAACGCGCGCCTCGGAGCTGGCCTCCTCGTGGCAAACAGCTCGGCTTCTTACAAGTAGGAGGCTTCCATTAGAATGAGCGGTCCGCCGGGTTACTTCTGGCGTGCGTAGTTGTACTCTCCCGATACATGCCCTTCAAAAACGCTTGTGGGGATGCCGCCCGCATCGCGAGCGAATCGGTACGTCAATCCGGTCCCGGCGAAGTTCGTTTCCGACTGCGGAAAAATTGGCAGTCTCGGCCCTCCGTCCACGGAGACGAACAGTGTGCCGCCTGAAAACGTGACCTCAACCGTTCGCGGGCCTTGGATGTAGGGCCCTCTGTACACGCCTACATATTTCGCCAAGGTTTCCGGCGCCACCTTCACCCTAGCTTTCTGATCATCCGAAAGGTTGCCCACCCAGTGATCCTGTCTGGTGTTCGCATCCTCATTGCAGACAGTCTCGAGCATTTCCGTGTCGGCAACCAAAGCCGCCCGAACGGGAACCGTCCATGCTTTGGAGTAAGCTCCTGGATCTTCGAAGGTCACGGTTATTTCCAGGTGGCCAAAGTCCGGACGCCGATAACGTTCCGTCATCCGCAACTTTTCGGTATGTGGATAGCCGTCGAGGAGCCAGGTGTGGTCGTTGTATCCCGTGCTTTCGACCACCAGAGTCTCTCCGTCCCAGTGACCTACGGCGTATCCCATCCAACTCGGGCTGGGATCGGTTTCCAAAGAGCGGCCGTCCATGAAAATCTGACGGAAAGTGAGATCTTCACTCAGCATTACCATCATCGTGGGAGTCTGCAGGAACCTCTTCAAGCCTCCCGCACCGGTACTGTATCCGGGACCCTCAGGCAGACATTTGTAACGCGGGTTGTCTTTGCCGAAGTCTTCCGAGCGCTGCCGAACCAGCGCTTGCGCCCAAGGTTGCATATCGGAAGGTTTAAGGTCGCCTGCATTGCGGGCCGCGATATTGCCGACTGCCGTCTCCAGCGGGATGGACCACAGGCCCGTGAAGTCTGGGTGACCATCGGCGGTGCGCGGCGCGGCAGCCGAGAGGTTGGGCTTGCCATCGGGCGTGCGCGGGATGCCGGGCGTCGGATAGTGGAGCCACTGCGCGAAGAGCGGGACCCCGAACAGGAGAAGGATTGCGAGGCGCGTGCGACTCATGGAGGCAGTATATCCGAGGAATGACATCCGCGCATGACTGTGAGGCCGGAAGCCGAAACCAAGTAACCTGTGAGAAATAGGACGTGCGCAGAACTGCAAATCTCGGCCTTAAGGCCAATCTCAACCTGCTGGTCACTTACGACCCGCTCTGGCCCGCTGCGTTCGAAGAAGAAAAGGTGCGTCTTGCGAAGGCGCTCGGGCCGGTTGCAATGGGCATTGAGCACTACGGATCGACCGCAGTGCCGGGGCTTTGCGCCAAGCCGATACTGGACATCATGGTCGGAGTCTTACCGCTCTCTGAATGGGAAAGATGCAAACCTGCGCTGGAGACTTTGGGCTATGACTGAAGGCGCGGGTGTTCCAGGGCATTATATTTTCGGGCACGGGCGCGACCGGACGGAGCGCACCCACTTAGTGCATGTCGTGGAGTACCTGGGGGAGTCGTGGCGCGGTAGCCTTGCCTTCCGCGAAGCGCTGCGGCACGACCCCAGTTTGCGCGAGTCCTATGCGCAGGAAAAAGAGCGCGCCGCGGCCGCCGCTCCCGGAAACCGGGCCGCTTATAACCTGCAAAAAGGCCCCTTCATCGCCGAATTCATCCAGAAGCTCTCGGGAGAACGTACAGCCTGAACGTACACCTTCGAAGAAGACCCAAATCCGCCCGAGACGTATGAAGGGGTCACGAGCAACGAGGGATACACACGATGGATGTTCGCCGGTGACTCGGTCGCCGGCAGCCACGGACGGCCACGGGATACCAGAGATCGATGAGGCCGCAAGCGGCCCTGCTTCGTTCAAGTGAACCTGAAGCGCGCTGACGCTAGAATCAAGGTGTCGGCATGGCAGCCACCATAGCGTGGGGCAGCAGTTTGCGCGCCCTACGATCTCGCAACTACCGGTTATTCTTCGCGGGCCAGAGTGTTTCTCTCATCGGCACGTGGATGACCCGGCTCGCCATGAGCTGGATCGTCTACCAGCTCACCGATTCCGCTTTTCTTCTGGGACTCACCAGCTTCGTGGGCCAGATCCCGGCGTTCTTCGTGGCGCCCATCGCGGGCGTCTGGCTCGACCGCTGGAATCGCCATCGCGTCCTGGTGATCACGCAGGTTCTGGCGATGACCCAATCGCTGGCCCTGGCGGCCCTGGCATTCACACATTACATCAATCTCTGGTGGGTGATCGGACTGGCGCTGGTTCAGGGATTGATCAACGCGTTCGACATGCCCGCGCGGCAGGCGTTCGTGATCGAGATGATCGAAGAACGCGACGACCTCGGCAATGCCATCGCGCTCAACTCCTCGATGGTGAACGGAGCGAAGCTGATAGGTCCGGCCATTGCCGGAGTGCTCGTTGCGACCGCTGGGGCGGGCGTATGTTTCCTCATCGACGGGCTCAGCTACGTCGCGGTGATCTACTCGCTTCTGGCGATGAAGGTCGCGCCGGCACAGCCTCGCCTGGCGCAGAAAAGCGCACTGCAGGAACTTGCGGAAGGGTGGAAATATGTGGTGGAGTCACCAGCCATCCGCTCCATCCTGCTGTTACTGGCGTTGACGAGCGTAATCGGGATGCCTTATACGGTGCTGTTGCCGTTGGTCGCGGCCGAGACTCTGCACGGCGGAGCGCACACCCTGGGATTTCTGATGGCGATGTCGGGCGTCGGCGCGCTGGCCAGCGCCATCGGCCTGGCCTTACGCAAAACCGTGCTCGGCCTGGGGAAGAGAATTGCGGTCAGCGCCGCTGTGTTCGGAGGCGGGCTGATATTGCTGGGAGTTTCGCGGTCGTTGACGATTTCGCTCTTGCTGATGATCGCCACGGGATTCGGGATGATGCAGCAGATGGCCGCCAGCAATACCATTCTGCAAACTATCGCGGCCGACGATAAACGCGGGCGCGTGATGTCCTTCTATACGCTGTCGATCCTGGGGATGAATCCGATCGGCAGTTTACTCGCCGGCGGGGTCGCGGCTAGAATCGGCGTTCCTATGACGATGATCGGCGCCGGTGCGATCTGCCTGGCGGGGGCGGTGTGGTTCCATTGGAAGCTCCCGGAGATTCGCAGCGTGATCCGGCCGATCTATCGCGAACTCGGGATATTGCCCCAGATCGCCGAAGGCATCGAAAGCGCGACGATCTTGCAGACGCCGCCAGAGGGTTGATGCCGAAGAAAAGGGGTTCGCCTGAGAGCGTGGGAGTGGACAGAGCGCTAGCTATCCCCTTTTTCAGAGAGCTCTGTCGTTACGCGGTTCCTTCGATGGGAGCTCGCCACTTAAACAGGAAGAAGTGGCGTCCGCACAGCGAGCAGCGATAGGGCGAGAGAAGCCATGACAAGGCGCTCTCACTCGCGTTTCGGACCCCTACGCCCCGGAACTCGACCGATTTACAATTGGGACAACGTGCGGATGCCATATGTTACTTCACTCGATTCTTCAGTCTTAAACGCTGGTTTTCGCCGCGGAGCCGGTTCCGGTGGCCGTTCTATTTCGGGGCGCTCCCGCAGTGCCCTGTACATTGGACCCCTGGCCTGAACCCTGAGTCGCGCGACTTGCATCCCGGGCAGCCTTGATCTCTTCCGGAGTCCTCAAATCGGGCTCGGAGAGCTTTACGTGTTCTTTGGCCCGCGCAACCTGGCGCTTATGTCGTTTCAATAGTCTTTTGTCCATGGATAACTTGTGCTCCGTCCGGCGCCCGCACCGCCTGAATCGGGTTGTGACCCCGCCAGGCGGCCCCGACGTTTTCGCTGGGCGTCCTGCGTGGCGGTTTGCGCCGCGAGGCAGCCGCCTCTTTCGCCGTCGCGCGATCCTTCGCGTGCAGACACATATCATTTTCGCTGAAAGTCAGGGTGCGTGTCTCGGCCCCGTTTTCGCTTCGCTCCAGAAGATTCCGGCACAGTAACGGCAGCTCCTGCACCTGGATGCCGTATCTTCGAATCAGCGCGAGATCAGCCCTCACCACCATCTTCGTCCGCACCCGGTCAGACCCCATGCGTTCGAACGCAAACACGCGGAACGCCATATCTTGGGTGAATCCAGTCAGCATGAATTGCATGGTTGCGGTCCTCTTAAGGCTATCCTTCCCGATCTTCGGTATCACTGGGGGCATCATGAGTTCTGAACCTGGCGGTTGCACGCGGGACCATATTCACTCACCAACCGGTCTTGCCGCGACGCCCGGTGCGCCTGGTCGCAAACCTCGAAAACAAACCCCGTCGGTTCCCGTTTCATGAGCTTCGTATTGATCTCGTGCAAATGACTCATCAGCGAGTTCTGGATGTTGTCGGATTCGCCGATATAGATCCACTCCCGTGCATTCGAGATGCCATAGACGCCAGACATCGTAGGTGCGTACATCTGGACCGCATCGTTCGTGAAATTCCGCGGAGTGAATTGGTTAAACGGCATGTGTTCCGTTCCTTTTTGGCGCGGGAAGCCTCTTCACCCGGTCTGCCGTCAGGCGCATTCGTTCGACGAGCTTCTTGCCCAAACTCAAATCAGTGGGGTTCGACCGGAAGCCTGGCAGCCTGGAATCGATGAACTCCCTGCGGAAGAGCTGGTCCGACGCCAGACTGCTCAACAGCTCGATTTCGTAGGTCGTGAATTTCACGCTGATCTGTGTCATACGCCGCTTCTCACGGACGGAAGTTCGGCTTGTTCACAGCGCGGGCTTTATCCAGAGCCAAACGGTCGTCATCGTCTCGCTTCTTTTGCTTGTCAAGTTCCCGCTGCGGCGCCTCGTCCGCGTCCAGCCGGGCGGCCTCGACGATCGACGCCATAGCCAAGGTCTCGAGCTTCTTCGAATAGAGGATCAAGGCGAAGCTGGATCGATCGCCGGTTCGAACCAGGTCGTAGGAATACTCGGCGTCTTCCCATCGCGCGAGTACCGGTGCGACTTCCGCGTAATTGGAGTGGTATGCAATCTCAGCCGTGGGCTTAGTGGCGGGTCCGTAAGTCGCGGAGATGGCTTGGACCATGTCGTCCGCCGACATCCCCTCGATCTTGTAACGATCGTAAGTGACGATGACGCGAAAAAGTTCGCCATTGTAGAAGGACAGCAATCCGTCTTTCACCGGGTCTGGTTTTGGATTCGCCTGGGCCGGGCGAAGCTCCCAGTTCATTTCCTGAATCATGCCGGGCCGCTTCTGAACGATTCGCGCGTCGCTGGGCCTGGACCCCGCCATTTTCGAAGCCGCAGCAAGGTTCATGCCGAGTTTCAGCCCGCGATAGCTCGATAAATCCGCGGCCGAGAGCATGGACGTTGCCATTAAGCCGCACAGAACGGCGACGGCGGTGGTAGATCTCTTGTAGAACTCAAGCATGGAATCTCCTGTTTGTCATTAACTATTATAGGTTAAGTAGTGTTGCCAGTCAACCGCGATTCTGGCATAATAGTCACTGAAAATTCACTCATATGAGTGAACTATAGAGGGGTCAGATGGACGTTTCTCTATTGATTCGACACCGCTTAAGCGAACTTGAGCTGGATCAGAAGGATCTGGCCGCGGCTGCGCAGGTCACCGAATCGTATATTTCCCAGCTCCTGACAAGAAAGAAATTCCCTCCCGCGCCAGGTCGCACCGACATTTACGAAAGGATGAGCGAATTCCTGAAGCTCCCGGCCGGGGAACTTTCGAAACTCGCCGACCTGCAACGGCAGGAGGATTTGAAGAAGCGCATAACGGCTCCGCCCAGGCCTCTGTTCAAAGCAACCCGCGAGTTGGTGCTCCGCAAGTGCGAGCCCGAAAGGCGAAAAGAGGTTCAGCGTATCTTCGAGAAAGAGCCCTTCGGTGAGTTCGAACGGCTGATCACACAAAAGCTTTTGGACGTGGCCCAGGGGATTGCGAAAGAGGAATTGCGCAGCGAAGAATGGCTCCGCTTGATGGCGCAGCTCAGCGGCCGCACCTACGAGCAAATGCGTGTCGCCGTCCTAGACTTCCTGGATACCGATGTCTTCAACGTCTCGCTTGAGAATTGCGTTTCCTTCCTCGATCCGATGATCGATTCTTGGGATATCGACTTAAAGACGTTTGGCATGGAAGTGGTTCTGAACCGCCGCCTCGCGCCCGGCCGCCTAAAACGATTCGAGTTTGCCGAACAGGAACCGCAACCGGCTTTCACCCTGGAGCCAGGCTTTGAGCAATTCCTTCGGGACAAATCTCTGAGTGGCGACGTCACGGAAGAGGAAATCGAATTCTTGAAGGCGCTGAAGTTTAAGGATCGGCGGCCCGCTCCCCTTTACTATTACCGGGAGCTTCAAAGCTTACGGGATCCGCTGCACTTCCATTCGTCGGTTTGAGGATTACCGGGAGTTGCCGCTGCCCTGAGCCACTGCCTTGCCCTTCGCGGTGTGGGCCGGGTAGTGATCGAATAGCCACTTCTCGATCTTTTCCTTTTGCGTGGCCAGTACCACGCGCTGCCATTTCACGATACCGGTACGCTCGCTGTACTCGGCCATGACGTAGGAACCCTCGTTAAGCACTTCGATGAGGCCGTCGGTCTTGGCCCGCTTGAAGTGGTAGGAAGACAGCGTGGGATGGCGATCTTGCATGTGTTACCAGGATAGCAGATACGCCCAAATTTAGCCTGCCCAGCGGGAAAATGCCTGAAAATGCTGGACTAATGCTATACTGGGGACGTACCGGAAGTCATACCGCGCCCGTCCGTTGGTTTAAGTTCCTGCCTGGCTCGCTGATTCCCGTTTCTAACACACTTAATGAACACTTTTTCCACTCTCTCTCTATCGACAGCCTTACAGACCAACCTGGCACGGAATGGATTCGTCCATCCCACGCCGGTGCAAGCCAAGGCTATCCCCCAACAACTCGCCGGCCACGACCTCGTGATTACGGCGCAAACCGGAACGGGTAAGACTCTAGCCTTTGTCCTTCCGCTACTCGAAAAGCTGACCACCCAGGGCAACGTGCCCGGCGTGAGGGCCCTGATTCTGACGCCTACGCGCGAACTGGCGATACAGATCAGCGAAGCCTTTGCACTGCTCGCCGCCGGCACGGGCATCCGCGCCGCTGTCGTGGTAGGCGGCTTGAATGAACAGACGCAATTGAACGCGGTTCGCAGGGGTGCGCAGGTGGTCATCGCCACTCCCGGACGGCTCAACGATTTTCTCGAACGCAATCTGGTAAAGCTCGGCTCGGCTCACACTCTGGTTTTCGATGAAGCCGACCGGATGCTCGACATGGGCTTCCTTCCCACTATCAAAAGAATCCTGGCGCTTTTGCCGGTCGCACGTCAGACCGTATTTTGTTCGGCGACCATCGAGTCCTCGGTTGCGCCTCTCATCAAAACCTACTTGAAGAACCCGGTCCGAATCGAAGTAGGTTCCACCACCAAGCCGGCTGCGGAAATCGATCTGCACGTGTATGAGGTCGAACAGGATCGCAAGCTGGGTCTGCTCGAAAAAATGCTCCAGGACGAGCTTGGATCGTTCCTGGTATTCGCACGCACCAAGCACGGGGCGGATCGCCTGGCCAAGAAGCTGGCCCGTAGCGGATCGAAAGCCGCTGCCATTCACGGAGACCGCACGCAGTCGCAGCGCAACATGGCCCTGCGCGGATTCCAGGAAGGCAGCTATCGGGTCCTAGTGGCCACGGACGTCGCTGCTCGCGGGGTTCACGTAGAGGGAATCGCGCACGTGGTTAACTACGATTTGCCGCAAGTGCCCGAGGATTTCATTCACCGCGTGGGCCGAACCGGCCGGGCGGGGCTGCGCGGCACGGCGTCGACATTCAGCACGCGCAGTGAGCGTGGCGAGATCCGTAAGATCGAGCAATTGCTGCAACTTCAATTGACGAAGCGTCCGGTGCCTGCAGGGTTGGAGCAAGAGGTGCGCGGCGCCGTCCATGGAACTCCTCCTCCGTTTCGAGAGCGCGAGCCGCGTACTCACGCTGTGCGCAGCTTTTCTCCCAGGGGCAAGTTCTCTCGCAGAAAAGGTTAGGGGACTTAAGTGGGACAATCAAGTATGGACAACGTGACGTTTGAGACGCAGGACCTTCGAATTCGTATCGAAGACAATATCGCCCGTATCGACCAGCGCAACCTGAGCGGTGAAACCTGGCGGGAGATCGATCACAGCGAATTGCCTGTTACGCCTCAGTGGCGGGACAGCTCGATCCGGACCTCTCCGCTTAGGGTCGCTCTAGTAGCTTTTGAGCGCGAGAATCCCGGCAATACGACTTTGCGCACCGCGCTCGGTGCGTAAGATGTACCAAAGGAAAAAGGCGCCGCGGCAACTTGCCGTCCGACGCCTCTTTTTTTTCAGTTAGATCCCTACCAGCGTTTGTCCCGCCGTTGGCCTCCACCGCCGCCAGCACCGCGTTCCGTTTTCGGATGCGCTTCGTTGACGTTCAGCGCCCTGCCATCGAGGTCTTTGCCATTGAGTTCGTTAATGGCGCGATCCGCATCCGCGTTGACGCTCATCTCCACAAATCCAAATCCTCTCGCCTGGCCCGTATCGCGGTCCGTAACGATACTGACGCGGTCCACGGTTCCGTATGCCTCGAACAGCGATCGAACCGAGCCTTCGGTAGCACCGAAGCTCAGATTTCCTACAAAAATATTCTTCATTTGGTCCTTTAATCTAGGTTTGGTAAATCGGGGCAGGATCGGACGAGGGCGGCGGACCGGACTTATGCGAAGATGCCAAACGTGCTGCTTAGCCTTTACTGTAGCACGGCACCTTAGTACGGAGGTTCCGCTCTATGCGGGAATTCGGTACCACTCGGATTTGTAGCCCATTACCTATTCGCGCAAACTTTTCTTCTCCCTATGATGGGGCTGTCAGGGAGATGTCATGGAACCAACTCAGCTTCAACTAGTGTTCAACGTCGTTACGATTACCGGTGTGACCAGCCTGGCTGGTTATTGCTACCTCCTCAAGAAGGAGAACCGGAAGCTCGCGACTCAAAGGGTAGCGCCCAAAGCCGAGGTTGTGAAGGCTGTCGTTCCTCTTCCAGCCGCTGCGCCTGGCGCTAAGCCTGTCAAGACCGTGGACGTGGATATTCGGACTTTCGCTTCCGCCCGCCGCAACCGATGGGTGAACGGGCTGGCATCGTCGATTTCGCGTTAGGGCTTCGCTTCGATCCGGATCTGCTTCAGCGCATCCGTCTGATGCTCGAGTTCCACTTTGCCCGCGGGAAACTCGCTGATGCTGAATATGTAGGCCATGACCTCGGCATCCTGCTCGCGAGTCAGTTTTCCCGGGCGATCCGCCGGCATGGTGGTACGAATCCTCTCAAAAAGATCGCCTGCCGTCAGACCATACCAGTTGGAGGAGAACTCTCCGCCAGTGAGAGGCGGCGCGGACTCTCCGCCGCCGAGGGCGCTCCCATGGCACGAGGCGCAGTTAGTTGCATAAATAGCGGCGCCGCGTTCCGCCTGCGCCGGGGCGTAGACGCCGTCCCAGACTGAGCGAGTCGTCTGTGCGGCGAGCACACCGGCTCCAACCATCAAGCAAAGCTCAATTATTCGTCGGCAGGCTGTAAGCAATGTACTCGCCTGAGTAGGCGCCTCCGCTGACGGCGATCACGATGTACTGTTTGCCGTCCACTACGTACGTCATGGGCGAGCCGCTTTGCGGAGCGGGCATCAGCACCGCGCCGACCTCGCGTCCTGTCGCTTTGTCGTACGCACGCAGCATCGCGCCGCGCGGATGTTGCGGGGTGGTCGTCATCTGACTATCGCCGAGGATCACGAGCGTTTTAGTGACCACCAAGCCAACGCTGCCGGCTTGTCCCGTGTTGGGGATGTTCAGGCCGCGAAGAGCGGGACTGTTGCGGACCACGTCCGGCGTCTCACCGTAGGGAACCTGCCATTGTAGGTCGCCGCGATCCAGATTAATCGCGGAGATCACTCCGTAGGGCGGCTTGAGGACCGAGAGACCTTGGACTGTGAGAGCACCCGCAGGGGCAGCGGGAGGAGCCGCAGGTTTTGCCGGTGCGGCTTTTGCGGGTGAAGGGCGAGGCTGCTGGGGAGCATCCGCCGCGGTGCCGAATCCGGGACCTTCCGATACGCGGAACTCGGTACCGTTCCTCCCCATCACGTAGCGAATGTCCGAAAATCCTTCGGGCGGCGTGCGCATCGAAATCGGGAACAGCGCGGACTGGTTCGCCTGTGCGTAGACGATGTGCGTCTCGGGATCGTAGCCCGCGCCGGGCCAATTCGTGCCGCCGCCGGCGGTGCCTAGAGTAAGCGATCCAATCAGATTGTTGTCGCCGACGATGGGTGGGAGGAACATCGGACCTGTTTTGTAACGAGCCACATTGTCCTTTGCCTGGGCGCGTAGTTCCGGGGTGAAATCGATCAGGTCGTCGGGCACCTTGACGTACTGGCGGCCATAAGCCGGAGGTTTGGTCGGAAACGGCTGCGTAGGCGACGTCTTTTCGGCGGGTACATCGGATTGAGGAACCGGACGCTCTTCGATGGGCCACACGGGCTC
>Ga0070735_10004570_pt1 | contig 11632 bp, 10 predicted proteins | sample Coa_R1_FD_66443 | JGI IMG/M metagenome (GOLD analysis project Ga0070735, IMG submission 66443) | Surface soil microbial communities from Centralia Pennsylvania, which are recovering from an underground coalmine fire - Coalmine... | ecosystem: Environmental > Terrestrial > Soil > Unclassified ... | reverse complement strand
AACAGCACGCTGAACTCATATCCAAACCGCGACGACCGGTAAACCTCAGTTTCCAGCGTCTTATAAAGGTGCCGCGCGTTATAGAGACCCGTGCAGTCATCCGTAATCGTCAGTTCCTGAATCTTCTCGACCCAGCGCGCATTCTCAATCGCAATCGCCGCGTAGTCGCATAGCGACTGCAAAAAGAAAATTTCCTGCTCGTTGAACTGTGAACGGTCCACATTCACCAACTGAATCACACCCAGCACGCGCAGCCGCGATTTCAGCGGCACCGCAATCACCGATCGCGTCTCCCATCGCGTCCGCTCGTCAATCCTCTTCGCAAACCGCGGATCGTTCGCCGCATCATCGGAAATCACATGTTCGCCGTGCTTCGCCACCCAGCCGGCAATCCCTTCTCCCACTTTCAAGCGCTCGTTCTTCAGTTCTTCAGCTTTTTCTCCGACGGCAATCGCAAAATAAAGCTCATCCTTCTGCTCGTCCACCATCAGCAGCGACCACGTATCCGGACGGAAATATTCCGCCATTTTTTCCATGATGGTCTGCAGAATCGAGTCGAGGTCCAGCGACGACGTCAGCGCCTTGGCCACGTCGTGGAAGATGCCGAGTTCCTGGCCCTGCCGGGTGAGTTGTGTTCCAACAGCCTCAGACATGCCGGATTCCTAGAAAGACTCATGTGGCGCGGGCAATCTGCCCCGCGACCGGATGATCCTGGCCGAATCCTCGTATCGTTACTCTAGTTCCCCGCGAAATTCCGAGCACGAGTTTCGAAAACCGAAGATCCCGAACAAAGATCCGCAATGATGAAGACGAGTGACAGTTCCAAAAATTATAGATTCGCAATTCCCTCCGGGCAACGAACGTTGGTAACCAGAACCATTAAAGCCAATGAGTTCTTAACCATAGAAGGCTCACGCAACGCAGACGCATTCGTCCCGCCCGCCCACGGCTGTTTAATCGAGTAAGGCTCGACAACCCACTACCCTCAGGACTACGTCTGATCCCCTCTTGGGGTAATCTACAAGCATGTCAATCAGCCCCCACTGGGTCATCTTCGCGACCCTTCTGATCTCAGGACTGCTCTTCCCCGCCGTTCCCGCCCGCGCCGCCGACAACTCTAAGACCATCGCCACCGTCGACGCCGGCCTCGGCTCCTGCACTGCAGACTTCATCATTAACGACGATGCCGGAAAGCCCGTCTACGCCGCCAATATCCGCGTTCATATCAGCTATGGCTTTGGCGGCTTCCACAAATTCGATCTCCAAGTCGGAACCAACGCCGATGGCCAGGCTCGTTTCATCGGCCTGCCCGAACACCCCAAGCAAGGCCTGTTCTTCCGCGCCACTGAAGGCGACCGCGAAGGCACCGCCTTCGACAATCCCGCCGAAACATGTAAAACCCAATTCACCGTGGTATTGCGAAAAAAATAGTCGTAGATATTCGTCAGCGGTTGAGAGCCGCTAGCTTTGATCGCTCTGATCTTGGGGTCGCGCACCGCTTGAGCGCCGCGATCATGGCGTCGACCGGTTCAATCAGGCTTCAGCGGCCGTTTGCCCTAAGCACTTCGCTCACCGTCGTCCTCTAAATCCCGCGGTAACCTCTGAACCCCGACTCCTCTGGCATCCGCTCTCGCCTTCGCCTATGATTATTCAACGCGGGCAGCGCGCCCGCCGGAGCCGACTTTGGGCGCATTCGGGGAAAAACTTCGCACGCAGCGCGAGCATCGCGGCATCACCCTCGAAGCCATCGCCAACACCACAAAAATCAGCACTCGTATGTTGAAAGCGCTCGAAGACGAACACTTCGACCAGCTTCCCGGCGGCGTCTTCAACAAAGGATTCGTCCGCGCCTACGCCCGCCTGGTTGGCCTCAACGAGCAAGAAGCCATCAACGACTACCTCGTCGCCCTGGCTGAAAGCCAGGTCCACTCACAACCCATCATTCCGAATTTTCGCAACACCCCCGCGATTCCCGCGCGGCCAACTTTCGACAATAAGCCTGACAACAAATTCGAGAACAAGCTCGCGAACAAATCATCCGCCGCGGATATCCTCGCAGGCCGTAACAACGCCGAGGCTGCTGACCGCAGGAGCCATCCCGACCGTCGCGTCGAAGCCCGCCGAACTCTGGACCGCTTAACCGAGGTAGTGAAGACTGGTGACCAACTGTTTCAAGACCGGCCGCCCGCTCGGCCGAACGACGCACGCCCGATTGAAGATCGTCCTATAGAAGATCGTCCTACAGAAGATCGTCCCAAAGAAGACCACATCGCAGAAGATCGCAAAAAAGATGACCGCAAAAAACCCGACGGCGAAGACAGTAACCGGCCCAAACCTGCTTTCGTCGCCGAATCACCGGAGATGGCCGGAGATCGAGCTGTCGATGGTCTTGGAGATCATGCAGATCGGAGCGTTCGTGCGAAAGGCGCCGATGCGCCCAGCGCGCCGCCTAAACATCCCCTGGAAAATTTCAAAGATTATTTCGAACTTCATTTCAAAGAGCGTTTCAGAGACCGCGCCAAAGACCGCAGCAAAGACGGACCCCAAGAAATCTCTTACGACGATCTGCCCGCTGCACCGCCGTCATTTTTGAATCTCTCCGAGCCGCCTACGCTTTATGAGGAACCGCAAAACGACGAACCGGAAAATGAGCAGCCCGAAAACCACGAGCCCGAAGTTCTCCAAGGCGCCAATAAGGAACCCCTGGAACCTGCTCCTGCTCCCGCCCCCGTCATTCGCCGCCGTCCGTCGCAACCCATCCGCTGGCGGAGCCTGGCGATTCCATTGCTGCTGGTGGTAATCGTCATTCTGTTTGTGGTTTTCTTACGCCGCAATCGTCCTGGCTCTCAACAGGCGGCAGTATCACAACCAGCCGCACCCGCGGAAGCCACGCCAACTTCAACCGCGCCCACTCCGCCCAGGGCCGCCGCTAACCCCGTCGAACCGGCCAAAGTTTCCGCGCAGAATGGAAGCAATGCGAGCAGTTCAAGCAATGCGGTCCCCTCAATTCCTTCCTCATCGTCCCCGCATAATTCGTCCGAGAAGCCAGCACCTGCCGAAACGTCATCCGATGTCACCAAAATCATTCCGCCGCGAGCGCAACCCTCGAAACCCAAGCCGCTGCCTCCTTTTACCCTGATCATCCGCGCCTCGGAAAATTCCTCGGTCGCCATTACAGCCGATGGCCAACCTGTAGCGCAGGAAAACCTCATCGCTCCCGCCGCCACTTCCGTTCGCGCCACAAAAGAGATTCTGGTAAAAGCCAGCAACGCGGCTGGCGTGAGCTTCATGTTTAACGGCAAAGATATTCCTGCTGCGGGCGCCGAAGGCCAGCCTCACACCTATATTTTCGACGCCAATGGCCTGCGCAATTCCACTCCGGCTTCAACTCAGACTTCCACCAACTAGCGCCGAATCTATGCACCGACCCGGCAAAATGATTGCCGCTCTCATCCGCTACAACGTGTCGGCCGCTTTCAAAAGCGCTTTTACCGATCGCGTAAAAACCGCCTTCGCCTGCGCCGCTTCGTTCGGCAGAATTGACCGATCGATCAGCAGCATCGCGGTTCCGTGTGCGAGCATCCACAGCGCCAGCAGCGTCCGCTCATGGCCGTTCGGAGAATCTCCCAGCCTTTCCGCCAGTTTCCGCCTCATGGCTTGTCTGGCAGGCCGATTCGGCGCGCCGCCCGTTTGAGCGGGAGCCAGATGGTAAAGGCGGAAATTATGCTGGTAGAACAGTTCATACTCTCGAGGATGCCGCAGCGCGTAATCCAGATATCGCTCGCAGGCATGTTCTACCGAAGTAGCAGCATCGATCACGACAGCAATCTCCAGACGGATATGCTCCAGCAGGCCTCGTAGAATGTCATCGCGGTTGCGGAATCGGCGGTAAAGCGACGGCGTGTTGGTTCCGGCCGCCTCCGCCACCGCCCGCATGGTGAGCGCGTCCTCCCCGCCCTTTTTCCACAATTTTTGTGCTGCCCTAAGAATTTTCGCTTCCAGATCCGGATTCGGCCGTCTTGGCAAACTGGTTTCTCCCGCGAGCGAATTTGATCATGTTATGTATACAACGTAGACATAACAATGTACAGAAATTGCATACTTTGCGGCGATCCAACGGATTGGTTACCATAATTATGTTGACATTGTATACATAACGCTGTATAAGTTATAAAACTTTTGACCCCGGAGTACATTCGTTCCGCTTTAGGAGTTCAATCGATGTTTTCGTGGGATAACCCAGACGATCGCGTTGCGATCGCACAAATGAATTCAGAATTGCAGCACGCTCAACTCGAGCTGCTCAGCGCCCATTGCGCCGCGCATCAGTTGCGGCTGCGTTTCACCGCCGAGGACGTCGCCCGCTTCGGTCAGCGCGATATTCTCCGCAAATCCGTTCGTACCGCCGCCTCGCTCAACGAGTATTACTCCTCGATCGAGAAAAAATTCGCCGAAGCAGCGTCTCCGCTCTCTGGCGCCCAGCTCACGGAAGCGCGCATCGCCGAGGCCATCACCCGCGTCTCCACCTATCTGCGCGAGCGGCACGACCATTACCTTTCCTCCGCCATCCCGCTTACCAACCGCCAGAAGGCGGTAATGTGGCCGTACTTTTCGGCAGCCTTGCTCGATCGCATACGGATTCTCGAACTCGATGGCGAAAGAGTTCCGAACCCACCCTTCTACGAGGAAGCGCGCGCTATGGGCCTCGTTAACCTGCCCGAGTGGACTCACATGCGTTCCCTGACGTTCCTCGAGGTTGTCGTCTTCAACGAGAAACTTACCGAACGATCGCTGTTTCACGGCCTGGTGCACGTCGTGCAATTCGACGTTCTCGGCCTCGAACGTTACACCGAATTATTTGTGCGCAGCTTCCTGAATACCAAACTTCACATCAGTGTTCCTCTCGAAGCGCACACATTTTCCCTGGAATCGAAATTCGCCGAACATCCCGCAGAGCGTTTTTCGGTGGAGGAGAAGGTCCGTCTGTGGGCCAAGCACGGGCGCTACTAGCGGAGACGTTCCTAATTTCCGAAGGATGTCATCTTCGGATACGCGGGCCCTCCCCCGCGCAGTCTCCGGGCAGCGCAAGCTGTTCGGAGACTTAAAAGGTTGTACCAACCCCCACGCTGCAAAAAGGGACGGCGCAAGCCGTCCCTGTTTCGAATCACCAAGCTCTGTCATCTTGAGAGGAGCACGATCGAAAGATGACGGGAACCCCCACGTCTCGCTTCTTTTGAAAGACGTCGGAAGCCCTTACGCGAACTGCAGCCGCTTTAACTTAATCCGGTCTGTGCGCACCTGCGCCAGATCGTAGTGCGCCTGCTGCGTCAGCCAGGCTCCTGCGCTCCCACCAAAAACCTTCGAAAGCCGCACCGCCATCTCCGGAGAAATTCCGCGCTTCCCATTCACCAACTCTGACAGGGTGGTCCGCGTCACTCCCAAAGCCGCAGCCGCCTGCGTAATCGTCAATCCCAAAGGCTCAATACATTCCCGCAACACAAAGCCGCCGGGGTGCGGAGGATTCTTCATCGGCATCAGTCTCATCCCTTCAGTGATAATCGGTGTAATCCACGTCAAAGACCTCGCCCTCGTCCATGCGGAAAACAACCCGCCAGTTGGCGCGAACAGTGACAGCCCAAAATCCCCTCAGTTCGCCCTTCAGGGAATGCAATCGAAAGCCAGCAACGTCTAAATCGTCAATGCTGTCGACGGCATCGAGACGTGCCAGGATGTCACGCAGCTTTACAGCGTGCTCAGCGATAACGCCTCGGGAATCGTCCTTCTCGTAGAGCCGCCTGAGGCCCTTGTGGCGGATCGACTCAATCACATCTAATCGTAATGCGTAACGTAACGCAGGTCAAACCGGAAGTAGCCAATTCCAAATGGAGGACGCGACCGAAGTGTCACTCATCTGGGATCCAGCCCAGGATCGTAGTCCAAAATAAAAACAAACGGGGCAGCAATTGCCGCCCCGTTTCAAACCTTGCAACTGGACTGCCCTTACGTTCCCTCGCTCCACCCTGCCAGATATTCTTCCTGCTCCGGCGTAAGCTTGTCGATCTTGATGCTCATCGACTCCAGCTTCAGCTTGGCCACGCGCTTGTCCAGTTCCTCTGGAACCTTGTACACGCGCTTCTCCAGCGTTTTATGATTCTTCACCATGTGTTCCACCGAAAGCGCCTGGTCGGCAAAACTCATATCCATCACCGACGCCGGATGTCCCTCCGCCGCCGCCAGATTGATCAGCCGCCCTTCGCCCAGCAGATTAATCTTCCGCCCATCCTTCAACGAATATTCATCGACAAAATTCCGCGTCGTCCGTTTTGACGAAGCCATCTTCTCCAGCGCCGGAATATCGATCTCCACATTAAAGTGCCCGGAGTTCGAAATGATCGCGCCATCTTTCATCACGTCGAAGTGTTCCTTGGTCAACACGCTCTTGTTGCCGGTCACCGTGCAGAACACGTCGCCCAGCTTCGCCGCCTCGTGCATCGACATCACGCGGAAGCCGTCCATCACCGCTTCCAGCGCCTTCGTCGGATCGACCTCGGTCACAATCACTTCCGCGCCCGCGCCACGCGCCCGCGAGGCCAGCCCGCGCCCGCACCATCCATAGCCGGCAACCACAAATTTCGATCCCGCCAGCAAAAAGTTCGTGGCGCGAATAATTCCGTCAATCGTCGACTGTCCCGTGCCGTAACGATTATCGAAAAGATGCTTCGTGTCCGCATCGTTCACCGCAATAATCGGATAGCGCAGCACCCCCTCCTTCGCCATGGCCCGCAGCCGGATCACACCCGTAGTCGTCTCTTCCGTCCCGCCAATCACGCCGTCCAGCGCATCCGTCCGTTTCGTATGCAGAATGCCCACCAGGTCAGCGCCATCATCCATCGTGATGTGCGGCTTGTGATCGATCGCCGATAAAATGTGCTGGTAATACGTGTCGTTGTCCTCGCCCTTGATGGCGTACACCGGAATGTTCTGGTCGCGCACCAGGCTCGCCGCAACGTCATCCTGCGTCGAAAGCGGATTCGACGCGCACAGCACCACATCCGCGCCGCCATCGCGCAGGCAAATCGCCAGGTTCGCCGTCTCCGCCGTAACATGCAGGCAGGCCGAGATCCTCACGCCCTGCAGCGGTTGATTCTTAATAAATTCTTTGCGGATAATCTGCAGCACCTTCATGGACTGGTTCGCCCACTCGATGCGCTTTTTTCCCAGATCAGCGAACTCCACGCTCTTGATATCGCTACTGATTGATGTTGCTGCCGTTGACATACGCCTCCTGTGGCGTTCTCCCGAGAGACATGATTTGTGAAGAGTTGTTAAGGCGGTAAGTTAAAAACGTACCATGCCAGATTATACGAACCGCCCGCCATTTTAAGCATTCCTTAAGCGGCGAGCACCAACGCTATCCAGAATATACTACCCGTCCCTGTGGAACGAAATCCTCCACGGGCCATGATCCGTCGCGGAAATAATGCACACATTTTCCTTGACAGCAAAATGAACAAAAGTAGTGCCCCACCCGGCTGCGAAACCGTTCCTTCCATTACACCTGGGATCCACCCGGCGCCATTGCTAAAGCAGCCGGTCTCCGCGATAGATCAGTTCGCCATCGATCATCCTAGCCTCGGCGGTGAGGCGGTGGGGCTTTGCAGCGCCCGGCCCATCAATGTGCAGCACTTCGTGGCCGTGGGCGGCGAGCCAGTCCGAAACCAGCATGCGATGGCAGTGAAAGTAGACGCGCTCAGCGCACATGTAAGCGGTGCGCGAATGTTCCGCAAGCGCAGTCAACTCACTAACCCCGCGAGTAAATTCGGCCGTCAGCATGTAGTCGGCATAGTTGCGGAAGCTCGCATTGCGCATGGCAACGTGCGGCGAGTCGTCGCGGATTTTCTTTCGGTATCCGCCCAGCGATTTCATCCAGACGTAACGAATTCCCGCTGCCTGCAAATTGGCCTCCAGCGCTTCGCGATTGAACTGCGGCAGCCGCCGCGACACGGGGAATGCTCGAATATCCACCAGGGTTTGAATTCCGTGGGCCTGAAGCGTGGCCAGGAATTCATCGAGCGAGCGAGTCGAGTGACCGATTGTGAAGAAACGCGCCAACGCCGTTTCGATGCCAGTCGCCTGGGAAATGATGCACCTGTGACGTCCAACCTTGCCTTCCACAGCTTCGCCGCGTAATCCTGACCTGATACCAGAAACACAGATTCCAGGAGCCCCAGGCAACATGAACAAAAAGAAAAATCCGGGAATTTACATCAAAAACGGAAAGAAGCGCGGCGAATGGGCCGAACTCTGCTTCGCCGCCAAAGGCATGCGCCAGGGACTAACCCTATCCCACCCCTGGGGCGAGTCCAACGGCTACGACTTCGTCGTCGACCGCGGCCGCCGCGGCATGGTGCGCGTGCAAGTAAAGTCCACCATCTTTCCCGAAGGCACCGGCTACTCCTGCAGCCTCAAAGACAGCAAAGACCCTTACAAGCAAAACTCCTTCGACTTCGTAGCCGCCTACGTGATCCCCGAAGACATCTGGTTCATCCTCCCCGAAAAAATAGTTCAGGGCCTCTGGAGCATAGGCCTCTACCCCAATCTCCCCACCTCAAAATATTTCGCATACAAAGAGGCCTGGCACTACCTGCAAGCGGACCGCCCAACCACACTAGCCAGCCTGGAAGCCAGTGCCGAAGAAATCATGTCAACAACTGAAACGAGTTGAACTAAGTCCTTGTCATTCCCACCGCAGGGACCAAAAAATCTTATTCCGACGCGCGAGCGAAGGGAGCAAAAACTTTGTCATTCCGACCAGCGACCGCAGGGAGCGGTATGGAGGAACCTGCTGTTTGGCCGCGCCAAGCAGTTCCCCAACCCGATCAAGCAGCTAAATAACACCCTTGTCATTCCGACGCGCGAGCGAAGCGAGACAGGAGGAATCTCTACCCTCACAACAAATGTCGATATCACGACTTTGGGTGGCGCAGCGCTGAAGCCCTGCGCATGAAAGCACATTCAAAAGACTTTGTCATTCCGACCAGCGACCGAAGGGAGCGGTAGGAGGAATCCCTATCGAAAATCCACAGCAGAATGAGGGCGCATGAAACGCTGAAAGGGTGAGACTCACAATTAATTGGAGGAAATCAATGACCAGAGCCGGCGTATTTAGACCTCAGGTAATTACACCAACAGTCTTCGGCACCAGGATCCGCTGGAGTCAGACCGTGTCCTTCGTCCTCGCCTTCCTGTGTTTGCAGGCATCTCTCTTCGCGCAACGGGCGGATTGGGTCGATGGTTTCGACAAAATTCACGACTCGGATACCCTTGCGAAACTGCGCGCTCACCAGAAGCACGGTTGGGAACATGCATTTCAGGCAACTGGCAAGAGCGCCGCGGCGCTCACCGGTGAAGCCGAATTCGAGATGCAACAATTGCGGAACATCATTGCAACAGATAGTGACGCGATAACACGCGCCAAGATCAGTCCGGCAGTATTTCCCACGGCAGCTCGGTGCAAGGCAGCACTTGCTAAACCAAGCGATCCGCTATTCCCGGTTTGCGACAAATCGCTCCGCCAGGACCAGCTTCTTGCGATCTCGGGCATCCTGAAGCTGCTTCCAGCTTATCAGGGTTCCTTGCCCAAGCCGGAGCCGGAAGGTCATTTCGGAAAGAACCTCTCTAACGAGGTGGTAGCAACAGTCAAGATTCGCGTATTGAGCCCAGAACCCGCCGCGGCGCGGGCTCTGATCACGCGAGCCCCGGGATCTCCGGCGCTGGTCACATCTTTTGCCGACGATGGAAGCACGCACGAGGTTCACCAGGGAGACAATGTTGTCATTCAGCTAGCGGCGAATGGTAAACGCACTCCGGGATTCGTTGTTGATCCCGTTGGAATACTTGCCACAAAACCAGGAGTTGCGCATTTCGATACGAACCGTATGATAATTCTCCAGGCCGTGAAACCCGGCCTCGTGACCATAACTTTCCGCGGACCGTTTGCAGTGGGCGCATCAAACTCGCTCGCCATCTGGTCGGGATATTATAAATCTGGAGGGCCTTTCTGGGGCGTCAAAGGCCAATGGCAGGTGCCGCAAATCGTCACCCAGTACTCGCCCTATGGTGCCTCGTCCACCTGGATTGGACTCAGTGGGGCGGGCGAGTTTCAGTTGATACAGATTGGCACTTCCCAGTACTACAACGCCCCCGTTCTTGGAATCGGTGGTGGCGTTTCGTATTACCCCTGGTGGCAATTGGTGCCAGAGAACCTGGAACAGAGGATCGATAGGAGCGTGAATCCAGGCGATTGGATGTTCGCCACGATTACTCCGGTCCCAGTCCCGTTGCCCCCTAATGAGTGGCGAATGACTTTGACCAACATTACTCAGGGATGGACGTTCTCGGTAGATCAGCCCTACGGCGGCCCCTTCAACTCAGCAGAGTGGATTGAAGAAGATGATAGTCGGTGCATCCCCCTTCTCGGCTGTCCCGTGCAGACGCTCGACAACTACGGTCAGGTTACGTTCGACTATAACACCGGTGTCGCCACTAGTGTCGACAACCTCAATCAACCGATCTGGGTCCCCGCCGCACTTACTGCGAACGAACAATTGACCATCAACCAAAGCAACTCGATCTTCTACTCGATCCCAGGTCCACCTAGCTGCGACGGTGACGGTTTTCTCGTAACGTATAGCAACCCGAGTGTGGGAACAAAGGGAGCCACTTGGAATCAGAACACCGCGCCCGGGCCGATCGTTGACACGTCACTGCTGGGGCCTGCGCAACTCGATGTACCCTACTCGCAGACTCTGGCGGCATATGACCCGTTCGCCATTCCGCTTTCTGAAGGCAATTGGTCGTGGACGCTAGTTCCGGGACATCTGCTTCCGGATGGCTTGACCCTCAATTCCTCCTCTGGGGTGATCAGTGGCAAACCGGAGGAAACTGGAAATTACTCGTTCAGTGTAACAGCCACTGACAACTCGACCTGGGCACATGCCTCCTCCTGCCCGCAAAATCTGAGTATCAACGTTTCACTCACGGCGCTTTCCACTCTTCAGATTAATTGCGGCAGCGTGGCGCCGCCGTCGCCGGTTGCCACCATCGTCGCTGAGGTCGATGGCGCTCCCGCGACTTGCGGGACTCTCACTCTTCCCCCTGGCGCCCACACCGTTTCGGGCTCCGTCGAGTATGGGGGAGCCGATACCGAGTACAAGATGATCTACGGGAACGCCTGCAAGCAAAGCGGCCCCCCTAATCCACTCACTAATCCGCCCGCCGTCGTGCAGCTTGTCGCTGGGCAGGTTCAACAATGCGAAATTGCAGCCGAGTCCGTGGCAGTCTACGAGTCTGGGGGTTGCAGAGCCGGCCAGAAATGCTGTGAGAGGGATGCGATCGGCTGCAAGATATGCGTAAATCAGTCCCTTTCGTGCCCCTAGAAGTCGTGGACCGAGTCGGGGGGCTGGTCCGGCTTTGCCAGCATTACCACGACGAAGGCTGCCCCAGCTTTCCTTCTGTTGGAAAGCTGGGAAGCACGGACCTCCACACGTCCGGGGATGGGTTCGAAAAACAAAACGGCACGACCTCAGTCGTGCCGTTAGAACAACGAAGCGATTATTTCCGCGAAGCCACG
>Ga0070735_10004569_pt1 | contig 11635 bp, 8 predicted proteins | sample Coa_R1_FD_66443 | JGI IMG/M metagenome (GOLD analysis project Ga0070735, IMG submission 66443) | Surface soil microbial communities from Centralia Pennsylvania, which are recovering from an underground coalmine fire - Coalmine... | ecosystem: Environmental > Terrestrial > Soil > Unclassified ... | reverse complement strand
AGCGAGCACCTCCGCCAGATGCAGCGCGCCTCGCTCCGTCGCATACTCGATTTGGGTCCGGCACGAAAATCCGTTGGCGACGACAAGCGTGGTCGTGTCCGCGCCGCGAACGCGCGGCAAGAGTACCCGTTCACCTGCCGCGAGCGAGACCGATACCTTGTCCTTCTCGTAGCCGAACGAACCGGCCATTCCACAGCACCCGGACTCAAGCACCTCGACCTCGAGCCCCATCTGCTCGAGCACACGGCGTTCGGGATCGAGCTTCATGATGGCCTTGTGGTGGCAATGACCCTGCACGATCGCCTTCCCGTGGAGCCGTGACGGAGACCAACCTCGAGCTCGTACTCTGCCGCTCGTGAGAAACTCGCTGAGCGTCATGACCTGCTCACCCAGCATGCGGGCGTCCCCTCGCTCCGGGAAGAGACTCCGCAGCTCGTCCCTGAAGACGGACGCGCAGCTGGGCTCCAGAACGATGATCGGCGTGCGCGCTCGGATCTCGTCGCGGAGGACATGCAGGACGCGTTCGAGGTAGCGCTTGGCGAGACCGAGCATGCCGTAGTCGTACAGCGGTCGGCCGCAGCACAAGTGGTCGCGTGGAACGACGACCCGAAAGCCAATGTCTTCGATGACCGACGTGGCGGCGGCCGCCACTTCGGGGGTGAAGTGGTTGTTGAACGTGTCGGCCCACAGGATGACGCGCTCGCCGCCTTCGTTCTTCGGCGAGCGCGCCGCGAACCACCGCTGGAACGTCCGGGCGGCGAACGGTGGAATGGGACGCCGCAGAGATGCGCCCACCGCCACCTTGGCGATGGCGGACAGGACCGGCGATTGGGTGACGAGGTTCACCAATCCCGGAGCCGAGCTCGCGAGCCGCGCCCATTGGTCGATCAGCCCGAAGGCGTAGGCGCTCCTCGGCCGGAGGCGACCTTTCCAATAGTGAGCAAGAAACTCCGCCTTGTAGGTGGCGACGTCGACGTTGACAGGGCAATCTCCCTTGCAGCCCTTGCAAGACAGGCACAGATCCAGCGCCTCTTTTACGTGCTTGTCGCGCCATCCGTTCTTTACGGCGCCCCGCTGCATCTCGAACAGCAGGTGAGCGCGGCCGCGCGTCGAGTGCTCTTCTTCGCGCGTCACCATGAACGACGGACACATCGTGTCCTGGTCACCGTCGCCGGTCAGCCGGCGGCACTTTCCGATGCCGACGCAGCGGAGAGTCGCGTGCGCAAAGCTGCCTCGGTCGTCCGGGTACTTGAAATAGGTTTCGAGCTCCTTCGGCGCATAGTCGGGGCCGAGCCGAAGGTTCTCGTCGACGCGGTATGGATCGACGACCTTTCCCGGGTTCATTTTCGAGTCAGGATCCCAAATCGATTTGAACTCGCGGAACGCCCCGACCAGCTCGGGGCCGAACATTTTGCCCAAGAACTCAGCCTTCGACTGGCCGTCGCCGTGCTCTCCAGAGATTGAGCCGCCGTACTTGACGGCGACTAGATCCGTCGCCTCTTCCATGTAGCGCCGCCATTGGGCGATGCCGTGGACGCTAGTGAGATCGAAGCTGACCCGGCAATGGATGCACCCCATGCCGAAGTGACCGTACATCGCGGAGTCGTACCGGTACTTGTCCCAAAGAGAGCGGAGGTCGCGAAGGTACGCGCCGACATGCTCGGGGGCGACGGCCGAATCTTCCCAACCTTCCCACGTGTCCGATTCGCCGGGCACGAACGCGGTCGCCCCCAGCCCCGATTCTCGCACGAGCCAAACGTGGTGCTGCGCTGCCATGTCGGTGACGACCTTGACCGACGGAGGGCGTGCCGCCTTCGAAACCTTGGCGACGAGGGCCTCGGCCCTCTCTCGGGCTTCACCATCCGTTTCTCCCCCGAACTCCGCGAAGAGCCACCCCAGGCCGGGCGGGAGCAGCCCCAGGAACTTTTCGTGCGGGTCGTGCTTCGTTCGAACGTGCTCGTAGATCCGGGCGTCCATCGCCTCCAGCCCGATCGGCTTGAACGCGAGCACGTCCATGATGTGATCGGCCGCTCGATAGACGTCGGCATAGCCGAGTACGACGAGAACGCGTCGCGGCGGGTCGGGCACGAGACGAACCGTCATCTCGAGCATCGCAACGCACGTGCCCTCGCTGCCGACGAGCGCACGTGCGACGTTGAAGCGACCGTCGTCTCCGGGAAGGAGCGAGTCGAGGTTGTAGCCCGAAACGCGCCGAGGGATCTTCGGGTACCGGGCGCGGACAAGGTCGCCGTACTTGGCGCGAAGGCGTTGAAGCTTGGCGTAGATCGCGGCGTGGCGCCCGCCTCTCTCGATCGCGGCGCGCAGGGAGTCCTCGTCCATCCACCCCAGACGCATTTGGGTCCCATCGTAGAGCAGGACCTCCATCTCCTCCGTGTTGTCGACGGCCTTTCCCGCCATCTGCGCATAGATCCCGCAGGAGTTGTTTGCGAGCATGCCTCCGAAGCAACAGTGGTCGTGGGTCGCGGGCCGCGGGCCATATGTCAACCCGAAGGGACGGGCCGCATGCACGACCTCGTCGCAGATCACTCCTGGCTCGACTCGTGCGGTCCGCCGCTCGGGATCGAGGTCCAAGATGCGATTCAAGTACCTCGACCAATCGACCACGACGGCGGCGTTGGTGGTCTGGCCGCAGAGACCGGTGCCCCCGGCTCGTGAGACGATGGGCGCTCCGAAGGATCGACACGCGGAGAACGTCGCCACGACGTCGTCCTTCGAGCGCGGAATGACGACGCCGAGCGGCACTTGGCGATAGTTCGACGCGTCGTGGGCGTATAGCGCGCGGGCGCCGTCGTCGAATCGAACCTCGCCCTCGACCGAGCGCCGAAGCTCCGCCCAGAGCCCGCGCACGTCGATCGCCGTCGAGGCATGTCGCACCAGACGTGAGGAGGCGATGAGCGGCTCGCCGGTCGTCGCGGTAGGCATGGCTCAGTCCTTCTTCGCGATTCTCGGAAATACGTGCTGGAGAGCCTGCTTGACGATGCTCCCTTCGTGCTCCTCACCCTTGAGCATGCTCATGCCGAAGCTCCGCATCTGCTCCAGCGTGATGTGTGGCGGTAGTGGGGGAACGTTCGGGTCGACCAGCGCCTCAAGGAGCACGGGCACCGGCGAGGCGAGGGCCCTCTCCCACGCGCCCGGGAGATCATCCGTGTGGTCAACGCGGATTCCGCGGAGACCGGTGAGCTCGGCGTATTGGGCGTAGGGAAAGTCGGGTAGTTCCTGTGAGGCGGCGTAGCGAGTATCGCCCGCCATCGCGCGCATCTCCCAAGTCACCTGGTTCAGATCGTTGTTGTGAAGAACGAGAACGACGAGGCGCGGGTCCCTCCACTCCTCCCAGTATTTCTTGATCGTCAGGAGCTCGTTCATGCCGTTCATCTGCATCGCCCCGTCACCGATCAAGGCGATGACGGGCCGGTTCGGATGAGCGAACTTTGCCGCGATGGCGTACGGAAGGCCGCATCCCATCGTTGCGAGTGAGCCGGAGAGTGTCGCCTGCATTCCCCGTCGCAGAGTGAGGTCGCGCGCGAACCAGTTCGCCGCACTCCCTGAGTCGGCGCAGATGATCGCCTTTTCGGGAAGACGAGGCGACAGCTCCCAGAATACTCGCTGCGGGTTGATCGGATCCGCCGCCACGTGGGCGCGGTCCTTCATCAGGGCGGACCAATCCGCGACGCTCTTGATGATGCGGCTTTCCCAGGTCCGATCGCTCTTTCGCCTCAAGAAGGGGACGAGCGCGGCGAGGGTGAGCTTCGCGTCGCCGACGAGATTCACCTCCATCGGATAGCGAATGCCGATCTGCCGCGCGTCGATGTCGATCTGAACGCCGCGCGCCTTGCCTTCCTTCGGCAAGAACTCGGAGTACGGAAAGGACGACCCCACCATGAGCAGCGTGTCGCAATCCATCATCATGTCCCAACTAGGCTTCGATCCGAGGAGCCCGATCGAGCCCGTCACGAAGGGCAGATCGTCGGGAACCACCGAACGCCCGAGGAGGGCCTTCGCGATCCCGGCAGCGGTGAAGTCCTGGACCAGAAGGATCTCGTCGACGGCTTCCTTCGCTCCTGCGCCGACGAGCATCGCGATCCGTTGCCCCGCATTCAACACCTCCGCGGCACGCGCGAGCTCCGACTCGGCGGGAACCACGCGGGGCGCGGCGTACCCGACGCCCGAATGGACCGTGTCGTGGGCGTGGGGAGGCGTTTCGACCGCGCTCATCTCCTGCACGTTCTTGGGAACGACGATGCAGGTCGGGCAACGTTCGCTCGCGGCCGTTCGGAACGCCCGGTCGACAAGGAAGCGCACCTGGGCGGGGCTCATGGCGGTGTGGACGTATTCGCTTGCGACGTCCTTGAAGAGCGTCGGCAGATCGACCTCTTGCTGGTAGGAGCCCCCCATCGCCGTCGTCGCGGCTTGGCCTACGATGGCCACGACGGGCTGATGGTCCATCTTGGCATCGTAGAGGCCGTTGAGCAGGTGTATGGCACCGGGCCCTGACGTCGCCATGCATACTCCGACCTTGCCGGTGAACTTGGCGTAGCCGCAAGCCATGAAGGCGGCCATTTCCTCGTGCCTGACCTGAACGAAGCGGCAGCCATGATCGTTTCGATTGAAGGCACCCAAGAGGCCGTTGATACCGTCTCCGGGATAGCCGAACACGTGCGCGACGCCCCACTCGGCCAAGCGCTCGAGGAATTGGTCACTGACGTTCTTGCTCATACGTGGCCTCCCGGTATTGGCCATGCAACATCCGGAGCACGAACGGAAAGAGCCCAGGAGGTGTCCATGAGACGCTCGCTTTACAACAAGGTCGTGGTCGTCACCGGCGCCTCTGCAGGGGTAGGGCGGGCGGCCGTCCGGGCGTTCGCCGCGCGAGGCGCTCGCGTCGCGCTTCTCGCCCGGGGTCGCGACGGGCTCGCCGCGGCGGCTCGCGAGGTCGAGGCACTCGGTTCGCACGCGCTGCCGATTTCGGTAGACGTTGCTGATCCGGAAGCGGTCGAGCTCGCGACGGACACGATCGAACGGGAGCTCGGCCCCATCGAGGTTTGGGTGAATGACGCCATGGTCAGCGTCTTCGCCCGGTTCATGGACGTCACCCCGGCCGAGCTCCGGCGAGTCACCGAGGTCACCTATCTAGGCTACGCCTACGGGACCCAGGTGGCCCTCCGGCGAATGCTACCTCGCAATCGAGGGACGATCGTCCAAGTGGGCTCGGCGCTCGCCTACAGGTCGATTCCGCTGCAGGCGGCGTACTGCGCTGCAAAGCACGCGATCCACGGCCTCTGCGAGTCGATTCGAACCGAGCTCCGGCACGACAAGGTGGACGTTCACATCGCTGAAGTGCAATTGCCTGCGATCAACACTCCGCAGTTTTCATGGTCGCGCGCGAAGCTTCGTAGCCGACCGCAACCAGTGCCACCCATCTTTCAGCCAGAGCTCGCGGCTGATGCGATCGTCTTCGCGGCCGAGCATCGTCGTCGCGAGATCTGGCTCGCCTGGCCTTCTGTCAAGGCCATCCTGTCGGACAAGATTGCGCCGCGTCTTGGCGATCGTGTGCTGGCGAGGCACGGCTTCGACGCGCAGTCGACGGGTGAACCGGTTTGCCCGGACCGAGCGGACGACCTTTTCTCCCCCGTCCCAGGCGACCATGGCGCGCACGGCGCGTTCGACGAGCGGGCTCGTCGCCATAGCGTGGCGTGGTGGGTCTCGAAGCACCGAGGCATCCTGAGCGCCGCGGTGTTCGCATTCGTCGCAACCGCCGTCGTCACGCGCCTCCTCCGTGGGTGGGCTTGAAACGGCGGTTCAAGTTCACGCGCGCCTGGGGATCGTTCGACATGCCACGCGCGGGGTCGGTGCGCTCCGATTGCGCTGTGGAGCTGTGGCAGAACGTCCCATAGCCATCGCGACCGACCGTACTCGACTACCGGTCAACCGCGTTTGAAGTACTGGACCGCGCGTTCGTGTTTCTCGGCTTCCCCGCGCGTGGCAAACGTTCCGAGGTTGCGACGGTGTCCCGTCTTCGGGTCGATCTTGCGGGAGTAGAGCCGATACTTCCCGGACGGCAGTTTGCGGATCATGTCTACCTCCTCAATGGCGACTCCCTGGACGCTTTGGCCTCCGACCGGCCGCGGTCGCCGGAGTCACAAGAGACCTGCGCCCGTAGAGCACGCGTAGCTCGTCCTTGGCACGCTCGAGAATTCGGCGCCTTCGCGGTGAAAGCGTGCGCCCGGCTCGATTGATGAAGAATGTCAGCATGGACATCGCCGAACGAAACGCATCGAACTTGCGCCTCCGGCTGCGATCGGCCGAGCGCTTGAGCGAAAGCGCGACCGCTCTGGGGCTCGGCTTGTTGAAGACGCCAAGCTCCAGATCCAGCGCATGGCTCGTGGCCGTGACACGGCTCGACCATCGGTGGGGGCGGGCCGCATCGGCTCCCGAGCGCGCTGGTCGCGAAGTCTGTCGCGTTCGCCGCACGCGGTCGGGACCTGCAATCGTCGTGCGCGTTTGTCTTGCGGGTCTGCGCTCAACCGTCGTGCCCGTCTACCCGCTTCGAGCGGCGGCTTCTCCCCGGGCCAGTGACCACAGGTCCCGACGACCGCCCGAGCGAGTCCGCGCCAGGCGCCCGTTAAAATGACCATGGTCGTACTCGCGCTGCGGTGCGAGAGAGCGGCGCAGGGGCGAGCCCAGCGGATTGAGGCAGCACGAGAAGAATGAGCGATGTCGTCCACCTGGTTGCGGTCGCCGCGGCCCTCTCCCTCGGCGCGGCGCACTGCGGGGGGCGCTCGCCTCTCGACGTAACGGGTTCCGCAGACGACGCGGGAACGAGCGCCTCCGTGGCCGACGCCGAGCGCGCAGGACGAGGCCCCCCGTGACTCCGTGGTCGACGCGACGACCGACGCTGCGCCGCCCGAGACCAAAGAGGACCCCGGGACGGGCGACGCGCGACCGCAGCCGGCGATCGCCGCGAGGATCAACACGCGGGGAGTCCGCACCCTTTCGGTCTACGACTTGCCGCGCGGGGCGACTCACCACGACGGGTTGGTCATGCCGATCATGTACGCCGAGATGTTTCCGCAGGTCCCGCCGGCGCTCCCCTTGGTCGTGTAGCCCGGAACCGACACCTGGGGCATGCTCCCCAAGCTCCTTGCGCGGAGCCTTCCATGTCGATCACGTTGTTCGGGTCCTGCCGACCGACCCAGAGGGCGAAGTTCGGCTTGCATCGGTGAGACGGGAAATACAATCGATGATTCGCGTTTTGAATCCAAGAAAACGAAAGCACGTATGAGCGCGCGTGCGAGCGCTCGTTCGAGCGCGTTTCGGTCTGCAGCCGCAGAAGACGTTACGGACCCTTTCGTCCATTCTCCGCACGGTCCCTCGCCGGCACTGGAGCTCGCGCTCAGCGGCGAGCTGGCGCCTCTCGCGCCGTGGGCCGACCGCGGGTGTCGCCGCCGAGTCTTCGATGATGAAGTCGAGGTGCTTCTGGCTCCGGCTGCCAAGTGCGTCAGGGCGGCTCGTGTTCGTAGGCCTTGATATTCTCGGACATCGCGCGCCACATGGTTCCGGGTGGATGCCGTGCTGGTCCTACCGAGACGCTCACCAACCCGCTTTAGTGCGAGGCGCTTCCGAGCGGCGCCCTCGTGGCTCGCGGTCACGACGCTCCTCGCGCACGGATGCGGCTCGCAACGACCGGACGGCGCCGCGAGGGCTGCCGCCGCCCCCGGCCGAGATGCGAGCCTAGCCGAGGAACCGGACGGGTCGGGCGCTGCCGACGAGGCATCCGCGTCGGATGCGCTCGACGACGGCGCGTCCGATGCGGCCGATGCAGGGGCGGCGATCGACGCGGCCGCGCCGGAGGGAGGCGTCGTCGGTGACCGCACGGGCGTCGCCGCCGTTCGTGTTTCGGATTTTCTCCAGACCATTGGTGTCTGCACACACATGGCCCAGGGCGTCGACGATCCGGCGAGCAGCGCGACGGCGATGGCATACGCGGGGATACGCAACCTTCGCGACGACGGCTATCCGTCCGCCGTATCGAAGTGGATCGCCGTGTATCGGCAGGCCGTCGTACGCACGTGCATGCTCCCGAACAGCGACATACCGACCACCATCGACATGGCCAAGCAACTGAGCGCCGCGGGCGCGCTCCTGGCCGTCGAGGGGCCCAACGAGCCGAACAATTTCGCCGTCACCTACCAAGGCGCGAAGTCCAGCTCCACGACGTTCGCCCCCGTCGCGCACTTTCAGCGCGACCTTTACGCCGCGGTTCGGGCCGAGCCCGCGCTCGCCGGTATTCCCGTCTTTCATTCGAGCGAAGCCGGAGGCTCCGAGCCGGACAACGTCGGGCTGCAGTTCCTGACCATCCCCGCCGGAGCGGGCACGACGATGCCGGACGGAACCCGGTACGCCGACTACGCGAACACGCACAACTACGTGTGCGGTCATAGCCACCAGCTCGTCGACAACGTTTGCTGGAACGCGAGCGACCCCACGCTGAACGGAGACTGGGACGGCCTTTACGTCGAATACGGTCACACGTGGCACGGCGGGTTTGCCGGCTACTCGAACAGCGCGCTCGCGACGTTGCCCAGAGTGACCACCGAGACCGGCTGGGTCACGAGCGGCACCGGCGCCATCACGGCCGAACAGCAAGGACGGATCCTCCTGAACCTCTACCTCGCTGCGTTCAAACGCGGCTGGTCATACACCTTCGTGTACATGCTGCGCGACGACCCGGTGCAAGGCGACTGGGGGCTCTTCGACACGAGCTACCAGCCGAAGCGATCCGGCACGTACCTCCACAATTTGACTACCGTCCTCGGCGACACCGGATCGCGACCGCCGGGCCTACTCGACTATTCCATCGCGAACGAGCCGAGCACGGTGCACGACCTGCTGATGCAAAAGAGCGACGGCACCTTCGAGCTGGCGGTTTGGAACGAGCGGCCGAGCGGCGGCACGGACACGGTGACGGTGGACTTGGGCGCGGTGCGCGCCATCGTGAAGGTATACGACGCGACGATGGGGACGACTCCGGTGCAGACGCTCAACGCCGCAAGCTCCGTCACGCTCACGTTGAGCGATCACGTCGTCGTCATCGAGATTTAGCGACAGCTCCCTCGTTTGCGCGGTGCTTCGGCCGCTCGCTGGGCACAACCTCGGGACCTCAGCTCACGATGCGGCGGATGCCGAGGGGACCGGGGCAGGCCGGTGCGCCGGGGCATGCCGTGCCGTCGAAGGCCGCGCGACGGGCGCGTCCTGCCGCACGGCCTCGGTCCACGCCGGCAGCGAGAGGCGCAGGATCCGCCGCGCGAAGGACCGGACCTGTTGGCCCATCGTCCCGGTCGTGTACGGCACTCCGTACCTCCGGCAGACCGCCCGCACCTCGGGCGCGACCTCGGCGTAGCGAAAAGCGGGAAGATCCGGAAAGAGATGATGCTCGATCTGGTGGCTCAGGTTGCCCGACAGGACGTGCAACCACTTGCCGCCCTGGATGTTGGCCGAGCCGCGGATCTGGCGCAGCAGCCAAGCGCCCCGCGTCTCGGCCTCGACCTCGGCCGGCGAGTACATGTGCGCGCCCTCGGGGAAGTGACCGCAGAAGATGACTGTGAACGCCCATACGTTGCGGACCCCGTTGGCGGTCAGGTTGCCCGCGAAGACCAGCGGCGCCGAAGGCCCCGCGAGCAGCGGAAACAGTACGTAGTCCTTTGCCAGCTGGCGCGCCGCCTTCGGCAAGAACCGCTTCCACCTGGATGCCGCGTCCCGCAGGGGGAGCTCGCCCGAAAGCGTCCTGTCCACCTCGAGGTCATGCACTCCGATGCCCCACTGGAAGAGGAGCATGAGCGCGACCGCGCCAAGGGGTTGCAGGACGTGAAGGGGGTGCCATGGCTGCTGGTCGGCCACGCGCATCCACCCGTAGCCGACGTCCCGGTCCTTGCCGACGACGTTCGTGAAGGTGTGGTGCACATAGTTGTGCGAGTGCCGCCACTGCTCCCCATCGCAGACCATGTCCCATTCGTAATGCACGCCTCGGAGCACGGGGTCGTTCATGAAGTCGTACTGCCCGTGCATCACGTTGTGGCCGATCTCCATGTTCTCGAGGATCTTGGAGATCGAAAGGAGCGCCGTGCCCGCCACCCACGCCGGGGGCACAGCGCCCGCGAGGAGCAGCGCCCGGCCGCCGATCTCGGCGAGGCGTTGCACCGCGACGACGCGGCGCAGGTAGCGCGCGTCCTCCGCTCCGACCTTGGCCTGCGTCCGCTTGCGGATGGCGTCGAGCTCAGCGCCGAAGGCCTCGACCTCTTCGGACGAGAGCGCGAACTCCGGCACTTGGTCATGCGACGCCGTGGACGTGGTCATCGTCGTTCCCCTGTCGGTCATAGGTCCAGAGTCACGTCCGAGAGCGGCGTGCTGACGCAAATCCGGATCTCCTCGTCCGCCGCGCTGCTCGATTCCCCGGTCAGCTCGTTGCGCACGGTCCCGGACACCTTGCGGCACGTGCACGTGTGGCAGATGCCCATCCGGCAGCCGTGGGCCGGGCGCAGACCCGCCGACTCGGCTTGCTCAAGCAACGTGACGCCACGCGAGCCTTCGCCTTCCCGGCCGCTCTTCGCGAACGTCAGGTGGTAGCGCTCGCCGCCGCTGCCCGCCTCCGCGGGCGCAACGAGTCTGATTGCCGCGCTTGCGAAGTGGAACTGCTCGACGTGCAATCGGTCGCTGGCCGAGCGCGAGCTCCATAGATCCATCGCCGTCCGGCTCAGGCCTTCGGGTCCACACACGAACGCCAGGCCATCGACCCACAAGGGCTCGAAGGCCTCGAGCCGCGCAAGCGAGAAGCGGACGGGTTCCTCGGTCGCTGCCCCCTCGGCCCGGGTCGGCACGACGGCGAGCCGCAGGTTGAGATCGTTGGCCAGCGTGGTGAGCTCGTCTTCGAACATCGGCTCGCGGGGCGCGAAGTGCATCCAGGCGACCTCACCCCGGTGCCTGACGGCCGCGAGATGGCGGGCCATGGACAAGATCGGCGTTATCCCGCAGCCGCCGCTGAGAAAAAAAAGCTTCTTTGGAAGCGGATCCGGCAGGACGAACTGGCCCTGAGCCTGACTCAGGGACACCACGTCGCCGACGCGGGCGCGCTCCCTGGTCCACCCGGACACGCGGCCGTCGGCGATCCGTTTGATCGTCAGCCGCAGCGGCTGCCCGTCCTCCGGCGCCGACGACAGCGAGAAGCAGCGCGCATGGCGGACACCATCGATGGTGACGGACAGCTGGACGAACTGCCCTGCGCGGAATCCCCGCCAGTTCTCGTTCGGCTTCAGCAGGAGCGAGGTGGCCTGCCCCGCCTCCGACCGGATCCCGACGACGCGAGCGCGGACCTCTTCGACCGACCACGACGGATCCACCAGCTGGAGGTAGTCGTCGATGCTGCGCGGGCTCGTGAGTCCCGCCACGAGGCGAGAGCGCAGCAGGTGGCTGAGGGGTCGGCGCGCGAGCCTGACGACCTGTTCGCTGTTCATTGCGGACCGCGAGTCCATACCCCTCGTTGCACGCACCGCCACCCAAATCTCTGCGGCACGCGGGCGCAATCGGCGCGTCTCCGCGCGGAAACCCCAGATTCACAGGCGAC
>Ga0070735_10004567_pt1 | contig 11639 bp, 14 predicted proteins | sample Coa_R1_FD_66443 | JGI IMG/M metagenome (GOLD analysis project Ga0070735, IMG submission 66443) | Surface soil microbial communities from Centralia Pennsylvania, which are recovering from an underground coalmine fire - Coalmine... | ecosystem: Environmental > Terrestrial > Soil > Unclassified ... | reverse complement strand
TCGGGCTCTTTCTCGCCGTAATCGCGATCCTCGTGGGCGCGATTCTCAAAGGCGCGGGCATCCATGCGCTGGTGTCGGCGGCCGCCTTCATGATCGTCGTGGTCGGAACGATCGCCGCCATCCTGGTGCAGACGCCGCTCCCCGTGATGCGCCGCGCCCTCGGGATCTTCCCATGGGTGATGCGCCCCCCGGCACGCGACGGCCATGCGCTCATCGACAAGATCGTCGAGTGGAGCAATACCGCGCGCAAGCAGGGGTTGCTCGGCCTCGAGCCCATGATCGACCGCGAGCGCGACCCGTTCGTGAAGAAAGCCCTGCAGCTGCTGGTGGACGGCAGCGAGCCGGACGCCATCAGCAACGTGATGAACGTCGAGCTGCACGTGCGTGAGCACGCCGATATCACCGCCGCCAAGGTGTTCGAGGGCATGGGCGTGTACTCACCCACGCTCGGCATCATCGGCGCGGTGCTCGGCCTCATGGCGGTCATGCAAAACCTCGCCGACCCTACCAAGCTCGGTCACGGCATCGCCGCGGCCTTCACCGCCACCGTATACGGCATCGGGCTCGCGAATCTGTTCTTCCTGCCGGTGTCCGCCAAGCTCAAAGTCATCATCCAGCGCCAGAGCCAGATGCGCGAGATGGTGATCGACGGCATGTTGTCGATCGCCCAGGGCGAGAACCCGCGCGCCATCGAGTCGAAGCTGCAGGGCTATCTGCACTGAGGCCTGAGCCCACCCATGAGCTTCAGACCCAGAAAGCGCCACGAAGAGCACACGAACCACGAGGCGTGGGCGATTCCCTACGGCGACCTCGTCACGCTGCTGCTCGCCTTCTTCGTCGTCATGTACGCGCTCTCCACGCTGAACGAAGGCAAGTACCGCCTGCTCTCCGATTCGCTGTACGCGGCGTTCCGCGGCGAGCCGCGCGCGCTCGAGCCGGTGCAGATGGGTCAGCATCAGGCGGGTGCGGGGGCCGACAGCCGTACCGGCGTGCTACAGCAGCAGCGCCCGGATCCGGCGCACGCCCCACCGGCGGGTCCGCTGGTGAAGCTCGCCCCCGACATCGTGCCGATCGCATCGCCGCACATGGCGGCGCTCGCCGAGGCGGCCGCGCGCCGCGATGCGGCGCTCGAGCGCGTCGCGACCCAGGTGGAGAGCGCGCTCGGTGATCTCATCAAACGCGACCTGATGATGGTGCGGCGTAATGAGCTGTGGGTCGAGGTTGAGCTGCGCACCGATATCCTCTTTCCGAGCGGCAGCGCCCAACCCTCGCCCGAGGCGGTGCCGGTGCTCGAGCGGCTGGCATCCGTACTCGCACCGCTCCCGAACGCCGTCCGCGTCGAGGGCTACACCGACAACGTTCCGATCCGCACCAACGCCTTTTATTCGAACTGGGAGCTGTCGGCGGCGCGCGCCGGGAGCGTCGTGCGCGTGCTTGCCGGCCAGGGTATCGACCCCACACGGCTGGCGGTCGTCGGCTACGGTGAGCAGCGCCCGGTGCAGAGCAACGCCACCCCCGAAGGACGTAACGCCAATCGCCGTGTGATCGTGGTGATCCTGGCGACCGAGCCGGCGAACGAGGGGCCGGCCACGCCCGCCGCGGGCACCGTCGCCGGAGCCGTCGCGACCGGACAGTCTGCATCGCCTGCATCGCCTGCCTCCCCTGCGCCGGACATTGCGACCGCAGCGCCGCCCTCGGCAGCGCCGGCCTCCCCGGCGCCCGCGGCTCCGGCGGCAGCCCTGGCAGCCGGCGGCGGCCAGTGAGATGCCTCGATGGCATGGATCATGCAGCCTTCCCTTCGAGTACCCGCGCGCCGGAAATTCGACTCGCGCGGGGAATGTGAACTCGCTCACAGGAGCCCACGGTGCAAATGAGTGAATTTCCCCCGGTCGATCTGCTGCTGGCAGGCGGCGGCGCCATGATGGTGTTCGCGTTCGCGTTCGCCGCGATCACTTTCGACGGCTGGCGGCGCGCGACGCGCCGGCAGAGCCAGCAGATTCTCTCCCACTCGGAGTCACTGCTGCAGCAGCTCACGGCGCTCGATGCGCGCGTGAATGCCACGACCAGTGCGATCCGCCGTCTCGATGAGCGCATCGAGCGCCAGCACCACTCGAGCGGGCAGCTGAGCGGCGCACCCGCGCCGGGATATCAGATCGCCATCCGCCTGGCACGCAGCGGCGCCTCGCGCGAGGAGCTGATGTCGAGCTGCGGACTGTCGCTCGGTGAGGCCGATCTGGTGCGCCGGCTCCACGGGGCCATGCAGGGCGCAGGGAGTGTGATGTGACTGCCACCAAAGCCAATAGCGCGCCCGCCCGCGCCCCCGACGTGACCTTCACCTTCGTGCAGGCTCTCGCCGCGGAGCTCTCGAAGGGCGACATCGAGCTGCCGGGCTATCCGGTCGTGGTGGCCCGCGTCCAGCAGATGCTGAACGATGACGATGTCGACATTGCCAAGGTCGTCACCGCCATCGGCAGTGAGCCGGCGATCGCCAGCTCGATCGTCCGCATGGCGAACTCCGCCGCGCTCAATCCTCGCGGCGTGCCGGCCGCGGATCTGCGCGCAGCGATTACGCGCGTGGGACTCAACACGGTGCGCACCGCGACCGTGTCGTTCGCCATGAGCCAGGTGAAGAAGGCCCCGGACCTCAAGGGCATCGAGCCGCAGGTCGATCGGCTCTGGCAGCGCAGTATCTGGGTGGCGAGCCTCTCCCAGGCAATCGCCCGGCGTCTCACCAGGCTGAACGCGGATGCCGCGATGCTCGCCGGGCTCCTGCAGGGCATCGGCAAGCTCTATATCCTGGCGCGTGCCTCCAAGCACCAGGCGCTGTTCGCCGATGAGCAGGCCTACCGGCACGTCGAGCGGACGTGGCACGTGAACATCGCGGTCGCGCTCATCGAGAGCTGGGGCTTTCCCCCCGACATCGTCGAGGCGGTGCGCGATTCCGAGAATGTGGATGAGGACGCGCGCGGCCCCGTCTCGCTCAGCGACGTGCTCATGGTGGCGGCACTGCTGTCCGATTACGCCGGCACGCCCGAGACGCTGCGCGCCCTGGTCGCCGCCTCACGGCCCTTTCAGCGACTCGAGCTCGACTTCGAGGGTTGCGAGAATTTCATGACGGCCGCCGCCGAAGACGTCGCCTCGCTCCGCGAGGTGCTGTCGATCTGAGGCGCGCAAGCGGCGCGGCACACGAGGTGCGCCGCTCAGGGAATGAGGACGATCTTGCCGACGTGAGTCCTGGCGAGAAAGTCCTTCTGAGCCGCAACGATCTCACTCAGCGGATAAGTCGCGCTGACGAGCGGCTTGATCTCACCACGCTCGATGTAGCCGATGAGCCTCTGGAACACCCCGGGCTCGAGAACCGTGCAGCCGAACAGGCGCAGGTCCTTGAGATAGAGCGTGCGCAGATCGAGCTCGACGATGGGCCCGGCGACGGCACCCGCGACTGCGTACCGCCCCCGGCGCTTCAGCACCTCGAGAAGCTGTGGGAATTTCCCGCCGCCCGTCACATCGACTGCGACGTCGACCGATTCCCGTCCCAGCTGCGCGATCAGATCGGACTCACGATCGAGGATCGTGGCGGCGCCGAGCGCCTGAACCGCAGTCGCCTTCGAGCGGCCGGCGATCGCAATGACGCTGGCGCCGCGGCGCCGGGCCAGCTGCACGAGCGCTGAGCCCACTCCGCCGGAGGCTCCGGTGACCAGGACGGATTCGCCGGCTCTCAGCTGGGCGCGTTCCAGCATGTTCTCGGCAGTGCCGTAAGCGCAGGGAAAGGACGCAAGCTCGATGTCCGTGAGATCACTGGAAATGTCGCAGGCATTCTCCGCCGGTACCGCCAGGAACTCCGCGAACGCGCCGTCGCGCTCGGAGCCGAGATAGTCGCAGAGCGCGCCCGAGGTCCTGGATGGCAGCAAGGGATCCACCAGCACGCGAGCGTCGGTGCGCTTCGGATCGACGCCGGCGCCCACGGCCGCGATGCGCCCGCAGGCGTCCATGCCCTGGATCCGCGGAAAGTGCAATGCCCGGCCCGACCATCCGGAGTCGGCGGCCGACTTCGCATACCAGCCGATGCGGGTGTTGATGTCGGTGTTATTGACGGCGGCCGCTGCGACGCGGATCAGCACCTCGCCCGCCCCGGGAGATGGAACGGGCACGTCATCCCGATATTCAAGCTGTTCGAAGCTGCCGTGGCCTCGCAGCAGAACAGCCTTCATCCTCCTCGGGAGCGACATCGGCGTAATTTATCACCGACCGCTTCCGCAACCCTCATCGGCGGCTGAACCAGGCTCAGCGGTCTGAGGCCCTGGCGCGCCTGCGCCGGCCGTGGCGGACGGGCTGCGCGCCTCAGACCGTACCGAGCACGCGCCGTGCGGCGAGGGCGCCGGCCGCGTAACCGCGCGGGCCGTAGGTGGAGGCGCGGGTGTTGCGCCCGGTGAGCGCCTGCAGCAGCTCCGCGACACGCTTCATGCGCGCCGCCACCATCAATCCATTGCGATCGTTGAGATCCCGGCACTTCATGGCGCGGCCGAGACATTCGGACAGCGCGGCGCTGAGCTCGCCCGCCGGATCACACCAGCGCCGCAGCCGCTCGAGTCCGGCGCTGTCGGGAGTCTCGCCGTGCATCGTGCACAGCGCGCGCCGCTGATCCTCGATACGCGCGAGCGCCCCTAAGCGCTCCTGGCGTGCCGCGGTGGTCCGCTGCAACGCCTCCGGTTGCGCGGCGCCGATCGTGTCACGCTCCTCCTCGAGCAGCTGCTGCAGCTCCGTCAGCAACACGATCTCCTCACCCAGGAGCTCGCCCAGGTGTTCGCGGCACAGGCCGGCATCCATGACTTAATTCCCTTGGTCGCCAAGACGCGCGAGAGCGCGTTCCATCTGCATGAGCTGCGTGGCGACGTGCTCGGAGTTGACCGTATAGGTCCCCTGCTCGATCGCGCTGCGCAGCTGCGCGACGCGCGCGGAGTCCACCGCGGGGGAATCGCGCAGCGACTGCTCGACCGAGGCGAGCTTGGCTGCGGTATCGGAAATCTGCACCTGGCCCGAAGGGCTGGGCTGCGTCGCATTGCCGCCCGTAACGGCATCACGCACCGGTGTGACCGCCGACGTGCGGCCCGGCGTGACGCTGGTCGTCAAGTCATTGATCTTGTTGGACACGGGACAACTCCTGGGTCATCTGATGAGCGTTAACGGCAGCAGCAGAAAAAACTTTAGGGTGTGATTTCAATCACTCCATTGGCATCGACCACACCCTGCACCACCTTGAGAGAGGCGAGGTTCTGGACGCGCACTCGCGCGCCTTCGCGCCCGTCTTCGAGCACCTTGCCGAGGGCGCGCACGCTGATGCCCGGGGCGGCGGCCACCAGTGTCACTTCCTGTCCCTGGCGGACGAGGCAGTCGGCGAGCAGCGCGTCGGCCGTGAGCGCCGTGCCCGCGGGCAGTGCGCGACTGAGCGTGCGCCGCTCGAGGGAGCGGACGTCGGTCAGGTAACCGACCGCAAGGCCCGGCACACGGCGGCTCTCGACGCTCACCTGCCCGGGCGCGATCCGCGCGCCGCGCACCGCGCTCTCCTTGAGCACCAGCGCTGCGATGTCGGATTCGATATCCACCGGAACGTAGACCGTCCAGGCTGCCTGCGCAGCCGCGCAGCCCACCCGCACGGTCACCCGTGCGGCGAGCCCGGCTCCGGCCGGCAGGGCTGCCACGAGGGGCGCCGGGCAGCGCGAGAGGTGCAGCCGCGGATCGAGCTGCGCCGCCCGCAGGTGAACCTTGTAGGTCACCGCGTGCAGCTCTGAGCGCAGAAGCTCCTCGGCTGCGGTGCGAATCGCGGTGAGCGGCTCGGCAGTGGCACCGCCGGCGGGCTCGGCCGCGGCGGCGGCGATGGCGAGCCAGGCCCCGAGCGCCGCGCCTGCGGCCTGACGGAATATCGACGTTTCGCGACTCTTCATGAGCATGGACTTGCAAAGGACGCGCCAGCTGCGCGCCCTGAACGCACCGCCCGCCGCCTCCCGGAACGCGCACCGGCGCCGTCATGCGGCAAGAGCTTGCCGGTCCGATGTGACCTCAGTCACGCAATCGGGGCAGCTGCCCGCCTCAGGGCCATACGGGACGGGTTCGCGCACGTGGCACGCGTCTTGCTTTGTCAGCAACAGGTTCAACTTACGTCGGAAGTCTGTCATGCCGCTCAACCTGGATACCTACCTCGGTGTCCACCAGGACGCGCTCAAGGTCTACGCCGAGCGTACCTCGGTGTTGGCGAACAACATCGCCAATGCCGATACGCCCAACTACAAGGCGCAGGATCTGGACTTTCGCGCGGTGCTGGCCGGCACCGGCGGCGCGAGCGGTGCGGCACTGCCGCTCGCGACCACCAACGGCGCGCACGTGGCGGGGAGCGCGGCGACACCTGCCGCCGGCCACGCACTCAGGTATCGCGTGCCGCTCGCGCCCTCCCTCGATGGCAACACCGTGGATGTGCAGCTCGAGCAGGCGGCGCTCGCCGACAACAGCGTCCGCTACCAGGCGGCGCTCACCTTTCTGCAGGGCAAGTTCAAGGACCTCATGACGGCCATCACCGGCCAGTAAGCGAGGCACCCACCCATGTCATCCTTCAAAGTGTTCGACATAGCCGGCGCGGGACTTTCCGCGCAGTCGGTGCGGCTCAACACCGTGGCGAGCAACCTCGCCAACGCCGACAGCGTGAGCGGCGATCCGTCGACGGTCTACAAGGCGCGCCACCCGGTGTTCCAGGCGGTACAGGCCGCGGTCGGCGCGGCGGCTGCCGCGCAGGGCGCCTCGGGCGGGGCGTCCGTGCGGGTCGCGGGCATCGTCGAGAGCCAGGCGCCTGCCATCGTGCGCAACGACCCCGGCAATCCGCTCGCCGATGCGCAGGGCAATGTCTATGCACCGAACGTCAACGTCATCGAGGAGATGACCGACATGATCTCAGCCTCGCGCGCCTACCAGAACGACGTCGAGGTCATGAGCACCGCCAAGGACCTGATGCTCGCCACCCTGAAGCTCGGCGACTGAACGCATTCAACCCCCAAGGACCTCCATGACCTCTTCCACTCTCCCCATCGGCTCCGTCCTCTCCGGCGGCACGACCACAGGCCTCGGCAGCACTGCGAGCGCGACCGCCGCGAGCAGCGGCGCGGCCAACAGCATGCCGGCCAACATGAACATCAGCCAGGCGGGATTCCTCAAGCTGATCAGCACGCAGATGCAGAGCCAGAATCCGCTCAATCCCACCGACCCGACGCAGTTCCTCGCGCAGATCGAGGGATTGTCGGAGGTCTCGAGCCTGCAGAGCCTGCAGACCTCGATCTCCGGGCTCGCCTCGGGGCTGCAGGCCGCGCAGATGCTGAATGGCACCTCGCTCCTCGGGCACTCGGTGCTCGCACCCGGCAGCACCGCGACTCTGGCCGCAGGCGGCACGGTGTCGGGCGCGGTCACTGCGCCAGCGGGTGCGAGCAGCCTCACGGTCGCGGTACAGGATGCGAGCGGAGCGCTGGTCGATTCCTTCCAGGTCTCGCCGCAGGCGTCGGGCTATACGCCCTTCACCTGGAATGGCACCACCGCCGCGGGCGCTGCCGCGCCAGCCGGCCAGTACAACCTCTCGGTCAGCGCCGCCGTCGGCGGCTCGAGCCAGTCACTCAGCCCGCTCATCTACAGCGCCGTGCAGAGCGTCACGCTCGACCCCTCCAACCAGACGCTCGACCTCAACACTGCCAACGGCACCATCCCGCTGAGCAGCGTGGTCAACATCCAGTAGCTCTTCGCACCTCTTTCAACGGAGATTCTCCATGTCCTTCAACATCGCGCTCACGGGCCTAAACGCCGCCAACGAGGACCTGTCGGTCACCTCCAACAACCTCTCCAACGTCGCCACCGTGGGCTTCAAGGGCTCGCGCACCGAGTTCGCGGACCTGTTCGCCTCCACCCAGCAGGGTGCCATCGCTACCGGCAACGGCGTCGCGGTGTCGGAGATCGCGCAGCAGTTCACCCAGGGCAACATCGAGACCACCGGCAACACGCTCGACATGGCGGTGAGCGGCAATGGCTTCTTCGTGCTGAGCAACAACGGCGCGCTGAACTACACGCGCGACGGCGAATTCCAGCTCAACAGCTCCGGCGAGGTGGTCAACGCCGAGGGCCTGGCGCTGCAGGGCTATCCCGCGCTCGCCAATGGCGGCTTCAACACCGGCGGACTGTCCAACCTCTCGCTCAACACCGGGCTCAGCCAGCCGCAGGCCACATCCACCGCATCGATTACCGCCAACCTGCCGGCCAACGCCACCCAGCCGCCGGATGCGCCGTTCGCGGCCAACGATCCGAACAGCTACAACAACACCACCTCGCTCACGGTTTACGACTCCCTCGGCGCCGCCCACACGGCGAGCCTCTACTTCATCAAGGGCGCGACCGCCAACGACTGGACCGTGCAGCTGACCGTCGACGGCACCGCGGTGGGTGCGCCGCAAGCGCTCAATTACTCCCAGAGCGGTGCGCTCACCACGCCGGCCAACGGCCAGGTCAGCTTCCCCGCCTACACGCCGGCGACCGGCGCGCAGGCGCTCAACATGAGCTTCGACTTCAGCAACACCACGCAGTACGGCGGCAACTTCGGCGTCACCGCCGTGCAGCAGAATGGTTTCACCACCGGGCAGCTGACCGGCATCAGCGTCGACCAGACCGGCGTCGTGCAGGCGCGGTTCACCAACGGGCGCTCGGTCAACCTGGGCCAGGTGGCGCTCGCCAACTTCGCCAATTCCCAGGGCCTGCAGCAGCTCGGCAATGCGACCTGGGCGGCAACCAACCAGTCCGGCGCCGCGGTCAACGGCGTCGCGGGCAACTCCGGCTACGGCGCGATCCAGTCCGGCTCGCTCGAGGAATCGAACGTCGACACCACCTCCGCGCTCGTGGACATGATCACCGCGCAGCGCGACTTTCAGGCCAATGCGCAGATGATCCAGACCGAGGACCAGGTCACTCAGTCGATCATCAACATCCGCAACGGCTGATGACGACGGCAAGCGGTGCACAGGTGAGCCATGGATAAGCTGCTGTATGTGGCCATGTCGGGGGCGAAGGAAACACTCGCCACCCAGGAGGCCAACAACTACAACCTCGCCAACGCGAGCACCACCGGCTTCAAGGCGGCGCTCTCGGCCTTTCAGACACGCAGCATCTCGGGCCCGGGCTTCGCGTCGCGCGCCTATGCCACGGCGGGCTCGGTCGGCTGGAACAACGCGGTGGGCGAGCAGCAGGCGACCGGCAACCCCCTCGACGTGGCGGTACAGGGCGCCGGCCTGATCGCCGTGCAGGATGGCGCCGGGAACGAAGCCTACACGCGCGCCGGCGACCTGCATGTCGATCCCAACGGTACGCTGGTAACCGCCAGCGGACGGCCGGTGCTCTCCGACAGCGGGCCGCTGAGCCTGCCGCCGGCAACCTCGGTCACCATCGGGAGCGATGGTACGGTGTCCGTGGTGCCGCTCGGTCAGACACCCAACACGGTCGCCGCGGTTGGACGCATCAAGCTCGTCAATTCGCCGGATGGCGCGCTGACGCGCGGCACCGACGGCCTTTATCGCACCAGCGACGGCTCGCCCGCCGCGGGCGATGCCAACGTGCGCCTCGCCTCGGGCGTTCTCGAGTCGAGCAACGTCAATCTTCCCGGCTGCCTCGTCAACATGATCGAGCTGTCGCGCCGCTTCGAGCTGCAGGTGCGGGCGCTCCATACCGCCGAAGAGGACGGTCAGTCCTCGGCGAAACTGTTGCAGGCCGGCCCGAGCTCCTGAACCCAAACTTTCTGACAAAGGACAACTGCCATGGAACCCGCACTGTGGGCCGCAAAGACCGGGCTCGATGCCCAGCAGACCCAGATGACGGTCACGGCGAACAATCTCGCCAACGTCAACACCACCGGCTTCAAGAAGAGCCGCGCGGTGTTCGACGACCTGCTGTACCAGAACCTGTCGCAGGTCGGGGCGGCCACCTCGCAGAACACCCAGGCGCCCACGGGCCTCAATGTCGGCACCGGCGTACGCGTCGTGGCTACCGAGAAGAACTACACGCAGGGTAACGTCAATACCACCGGCAACTCGCTCGATCTGGCGATCCAGGGCCGCGGCTTCTTCCAGGTGCTGCAGCCGAACGGCCAGATCGCCTACACGCGCGACGGCAGCTTTCAGGTGAATGCGCAGGGACAGCTGGTCACCGCCTCCGGCTACCAGGTGCAGCCCGCGGTCACCATCCCGACCGGCGCGCAGAGTGTCACCATCGGCGCCGACGGCACCATCAGCGTGCAGCTCGCCGGCCAGAGCGCCCCGCAGACCGTCGGCACGCTGCAGCTCGCCGACTTCATCAACCCCGCGGGACTGCAGGACCTGGGCGGCAATCTCGCGGTCGAGTCCGCCTCCAGCGGCTCGCCGGTCACCGCCAACGCGGGCCTGAACGGCATGGGCACGATCCTGCAGGGCTCGGTCGAGTCCTCCAACGTCAACGTCGTGGAGGAGCTCGTCAACATGATCGAGACGCAGCAGGCGTACGAGATGAACTCGCGCGCGGTCCAGACCACCGACCAGATGCTGACCTACGCCACGCAGAACATGTGAGCAGGTAAATGCAAAGCTTCAATGCCGTGATCGCGCTCGCGGTGGTGCTGGCCGGCACCGCCGGCTGCCAGACCGCCAGGCCGCAACAGAAGCCCGACGACGGGATGGCCTGGACGCTGGAACAACCGGCGCCGCCGAGCAATGGCGCGATCTACCAGGCGGGCCGCGAGGTGGTGCTGGCGGAGAATCCCGTCGCGCATCACGTCGGCGACATCGTCACCATCGTGCTGAATGAGGCGACGGCGGCGCAAAAGAGCGCGACCACCACGACCAGCAAGTCCAACACGCTGGCGATGCCCGGCACCCAGCTGCTGGGCAAGAACGTGTCCTGGCTCGCCAACAACCTCAGCAACTCCTCCAAGTTCGACGGCGAGGGCGCGAGCGCGCAGAGCAACAGCCTGACCGGCTACCTCACCGCCACCGTCCTCAAGGTGCTTCCCAACGGCAATCTCTTCATCGCCGGCGAAAAGCAGATCGGCCTCAATCAGGGCAAGGAATACATCCGCGTCACGGGCGTCATCCGCCCGATCGACCTGGCTTCCGACGACTCGATCCCCTCCTACCGGGTGGCGAGCGCCAAGATCACCTACAACGGCAGGGGGGCGATCGCCGACGCCAACAGCCAGAGCTGGCTGTCGCGCTTCTTCAACTCGCCGTGGGTGCCCTTCTGATGCGCCCGTACCCACGCAGCTCCCCGCGTATCGCAGCGCTTCTCGGCGGCCTCGCGCTCGCCGCGACGGCACTGCTTGGCAGCACGCCGGCGCGCGCCGAGCGCATCAAGGACATCGCCTCCGTGGCCGGAGTTCGCGCCAACCAGCTGATCGGTTATGGGCTGGTGGTGGGACTCGATGGCACCGGTGACCAGACTACCCAGGCGCCCTTCACCATCCAGAGCATCGAGAACATGCTGCAGCGTTTCGGCGTGACCGTTCCGCCGAACACCAACCCGCAGCTGAAGAACGTCGCCGCGGTCACCGTGACCGCGGACCTGCCGCCCTTCGTCAAGCCGGGGCAGACCATCGACGT
>Ga0070735_10004564_pt1 | contig 11644 bp, 13 predicted proteins | sample Coa_R1_FD_66443 | JGI IMG/M metagenome (GOLD analysis project Ga0070735, IMG submission 66443) | Surface soil microbial communities from Centralia Pennsylvania, which are recovering from an underground coalmine fire - Coalmine... | ecosystem: Environmental > Terrestrial > Soil > Unclassified ... | reverse complement strand
ACGGTTTCCGGAACGCTCAGCGATTCTGCCGCACGCACCGCCGAAACCGTGGCCGGCCGTTTCGCCCAGTTGAAAGCTATGATCGAAAGCGCCGAAGGATCGCTCAAGAGCGCGAGCACGACGCTCGACACCCAGGCAGCCGGATTTCGTGCTGCAGCGGGTGCCGCCGCCGACGCGCCGCATACCGCGGCCGTCGAACTCGACCGCCAGGCCAAGCGAATCGAGGCCGTCGCCGATGCGGCCATGGCGCGCGCGGAATTTGTGCTCGGCCGTCAGGAACGTCATCGCGGAGCGATGAACGAATTGATGCAGCGTCTGAAGGACGAGAGCGCGGCGTTCGAATCGGCCCTGGCGAGAGAGCGTTCGTCAATCGAGAAGGCGATCGAGACGCTGGGTGGCGAAGCGCGCAAGTTCGAACATGTCACGGGCGACGCCGAACGGCATCTGGAAGAAATCATGGCCGCTGCGGCTGGCCGCGCTGCGCAACTCGCCGCCAATTTCACAAGCGAGGCGGAAAGGCTGAAGGTGGCGAGCGACGCGGCGACCGCGACGCTTGCCGGTATGATCAGCGCATTGCACGACGCCAATACTGGGGCGCAGACCCTGATCGGCGAAACCGCCGCGGAAGCCAAGCTCAATGCGCGGGCACTGGTCGGAGAAGCGATGGCAGAGTGCGAACGCTTGCTGAGGACCTCGGGCGAGCTGTCTGCTGAAGCGACGGCAATCCGCACGACTCTCGCCAAGACCGTCGAAGACGTGCAACAGCATTTGCTGACGCTACCCGGCGTGGCGCAGCAGGAAGCGCGGCGTGTGCGCGAAATGGTGCGCACTGAGACCGAAGAAATTCTCGATTTGTCGGCGCGTACCCTATCAACCCTTCACGCACGCTCTGCGCCGCGCTCGTCGGCGGCGCGCAATACGCAAGAGCCGGCCCAGGTTGAGCAGCCGGAAGTCGAGAGTCTGTTGGGCATGGCAAAACGACTGACACAGCGCTCGCGAAGGAAACCGGCCGAGTCCGGCGGAGACGCCAAGGCTTGGGAAATGCGCACACTTCTTGCCGCCGTCGAAACCAGCGAGCCGCGCGAGTTGAAACCGGCCAGCGCTGCGGCTCTCGGTGCCCTCGAAGTCGCCCTTGCCGATCTTGCGGTCGATTTGAGCGCGATATCGTCCGATGCCGCGCCAGGCGAGGAGGAATGGCGGCGTTATCTCGCCGGCGACCGCAGCGTCTTTGCGCGCCGGCTCGCCGACGCGATCGACGACGACACGGTCAACCGCGTCGCCACGCTTTATCGCGAGGATGTCAAGTTCCGGGAGGCGGCGAATTCCTATCTCGAAGAATTTGAGACGCTTTTGGCGCGTGCCAAGGAAGGCGATGGCGGCGGTCTCCTCACCTCGACCATGCTTAGTGCCGATACCGGCAAGATCTATCTCGCGGTTGCCTACGCGCTCGGCCGGCTATAGACGGCGCAGCCGCGCGGCGAAGAAGCCGTCCATGCCGCCCGCATCGGCGAGGTGATAAGGCAGCGTACGCAAATCGCCTTGCCGGTCGATCCATTCTGAGTGGCCAAAGAGCTCGCGTCCCATGACGGGCTCACGCCCGAAATCGCGTCTGCGCCGCAGAAAGCCTGCGATTTGCTCCTCGCCTTCCTCCGGCTCAAGCGAGCAAACGGCGAACACCAGGAGTCCGCCGGCCGCAACCATGTTTGCGGCTGCGTCGAGGAGTTCGTGCGCCGCCTGCGCGCAGAAATTCACGTCCGAGGCGTTTTTGGTCCAAGGCAGATCCGGATGGCGGCGGATCGTCCCGGTGGCGCTGCACGGCGCATCCAGAAGCACGAAGCGCGCAGGAGTAGAGGGTGTGAAATCCCGCATGTCCGCCTCGATCAGCGTCGCAGAGAGCTTGCTGCGCGCCAGGTTGTCTCTCAGTCGAACGAGACGTTCGCCGTCACGCTCGACCGCGACGACATTGGCACCCAGCGCCGCAAGCTGCAGGGTCTTCCCGCCAGGCGCAGCGCACAAGTCGATCACCATCTGCCCGGCAACATCACCCAAAAGCCTGGCAGGCAAGTTGGCCGCCGCGTCCTGCACCCACCACGCACCTTCCGCAAACCCGGCAAGCTCTTCGATGCGGGCGGACTCGCGCAGACGAAAGACATTGTCGAACAGGATACGACCATCGAGCTGCGCGGCGACGGCATTGTCCTTGAGCCTGAGATCGGTCGGCGGCTGGGTCGCATGCGCTTGTGCAATGGCGCGCGCCTGATCCTCGCCATAGTTTTCGCACCAACGTCGCCACAGCCAATCCGGCGTGTTGAGGCGCGGCGCATCCTGCGCCTGCACGAGCGCCCTTCCTTCGCCCGACACCCGCCGCAAGACAGCGTTGATCAGCGGCTTGAAATGGCGCGCCTTGTCGTTGGCCGCCGCCAGACGATTGGCGGCGTCGACGGCAGCGTGCGGCGCAACGTTCAGGAACAGAAGCTCGCATATCCCGGCATAGAGAATCTCGAGCGTCGAACCCGCTTTGTGCGGTGCCGGCGCTTTGGGAACGAAGTGGCCGGAAATGGCCTCGATCTGCCCCAGACGACGCAACGTTTCGGCGGCGATGGCGTGGGCAAAGCCGGCATCGCGAGGCGATAGCCCCGCCAGGTGCTCAAGCGCCGCATCGAACGGGCGCTTTCTGCGCAACACGTCGGACAGTATCGCTTGCGCTGCAGTGCGCGCCGGAATGCCTTCGCTCACGCCCAAGGTCCGGCCTGGACGGGTGGGCTGTCGGCCATGGCGCGCAGCCTCGCAATGCGCTCCTCGATCGAAGGATGGCTGGAAAACAATCCCGCTAAGGCGCCGCCATGCAGAGGATTGACGATGAACATATGTGCTGTCGCCGGATTGGCGTCGGCTTGCGGGTTATCGGTCACGGCTGCGGCGCGATCGATCTTCTGCAGCGCGGATGCAAGCCAGAGCGGGCGGCCGGAGATTTCCGCGCCCATGCGGTCGGCTTCGAATTCGCGCGTGCGGCTCACTGCCATCTGCACCAGCATGGCGGCGATCGGCGCCATAACGGCAACCAAAATCAGCCCGATGAAACCCAGCGGGTTACGCCGTCCATCGCCGCCGAAGAAGAACGCAAAGTTCGCGAGCATGGCGACTGCACCGGCGATCGTGGCGGTGATCGTCATGGTCAGCGTGTCGCGATTGCGCACGTGGCTCAGTTCATGCGCCAGAACGCCGGCGAGCTCTTCGCCATTCACCCGCGCCAGAAGACCGCTCGTCACGCAGACCGCGGCATGCTGCGGGTTTCGCCCGGTGGCAAAGGCATTCGGCTGACCGCTCTGGACGATATAGACCTTCGGCATCGGCAGACCGGCCCGCTCGACAAGCTGGCGCACGGTATGAACAAGGTCAGGCGCCGTCGTCTCATCGACCTGTCGGGCGCCATACATCGACAGGAGAACGCGATCGGAATTCCAATAGGCGAATAGGTTGGTGGCGGTCGCAAACAGAAGCGCAATCATCATCCCGGCCTCGCCGCCTATCAGAAAGCCGACGAAGAGGAAGAGGGCGGAAAGCGCCGCCATCAGCACAGCGGTGCGTATTATGTTCATGCCGTCGTGATGTAAGCTGGCCAGGCGCAGCGTCAAGCGGACGTTTTCCGAATGGGATCGCCAAAACTCTCGAAAGCCGAAATCGAGGCGCGCACCCGAGAGGCTGGAGAGCGGGCCAAAGCCGAGGCGGAAGAACGTCGGCGCCAGGAACCGCAGAAAGAACAGGCCAAGGAAATCGGCGGCCGAAAGGGCCCTGATCCGACGCGCTATGGAGATTGGGAAAACAAGGGAATAGCCTCGGATTTCTAGGCCTTTTTGTCGCCCTTGATCCCGCTGGGGCGAGGGTCCATGTAATGGATTGGAAAGACTCTAAAACTCGCCGGACGGAACCATCATGTTCATCCAGACCGAATCGACGCCGAATCCTGCGACTCTGAAATTCCTGCCTGGACGCGAAGTCATGGGCGAGGGCCGGGTGGCGGATTTTCCGTCGAAGGAATCTGCGGGACGTTCGGCGCTTGCCCTCGCGCTGTTCGAGACCCCTGAAGTTTCGCGCGTTTTCTTCGGCGCCGATTTCATTTCCGTGACAAAGCGCGACGGTGACTGGAAGCACCTCAAGCCAGCCATTCTCGGTGCGATCATGGAACATTTCACACACGGCCTGCCGGTTCTAGAAGGCAGCGCCGAGGAGCGCGACGACGACGTCGACTATGGCGAGGGCGATCCGGAGATCGTTTCCCAGATCAAGGAGCTGATCGATACGCGGGTGCGTCCCGCGGTTGCCCAGGATGGCGGTGACATTATCTTCAAAGGCTTCGACGGTGCCGCCGGCATCGTCTTTCTGCATCTGCAGGGCTCATGCGCCGGCTGCCCGTCCTCGACCATGACGCTGAAAAACGGCATCGAAAACATGCTCCGCCATTATGTTCCGGAAGTGAACGCGGTCGAAGCCGTATAATCTCGGCGCGAATCGTTTCAACCCGCGGCGATGGTCACGCCGCCGGAGCCTTGCACCATGGAACATCACGCCATCAACGACGAAGCCCTCGACACGATTTTCCGCAACGCGCGAAGCCAGAACAAATGGTTCGACAAGCCCGTCAGTCCCGCCATGCTGATGGCGGTTTACGATCTCATGCGCTTTGGTCCGACCAGCGCGAATTGTTCGCCCGCCCGTTTCGTCTTCGCAGTCTCAAAGGCTGCCAAGGAAAAACTGGCCGCTCACTGTTCTCCGGGGAATGCGCCGAAGGTTCTGGCCGCGCCTGCAACCGTCATCATCGGCTACGATCTCGACTTCGCCGAGCGGCTGCCGAAACTCTTTCCGCACAACCAGGATGCCAAGAACTGGTTCAAGGATTTGGCCCTCGAGCACGCGACGGCGTTTCGTAACGGCACGCTGCAGGGCGCCTATTTCATCATTGCCGCCCGTGCGCTCGGGCTGGATTGCGGGCCGATGTCGGGGTTCAACGCCGAGGCCGTCGATAAAGCGTTCTTCGCCGGCACCAGAATCAAGTCGAACTTCATCTGCAGCGTCGGCCACGGCGACCCATCGGGTGTGTTTGCGCGCAGCCCGCGCCTGTCGTTCGACGAGGCCTGCCGGCTTGAGTGAGCCGGTGCGCGCGTGAATATCCTCGCCGTCGATACAGCGCTCGGCGCCTGTTCGGTTGCCATTATGAGCGATGATCGGTTGTTGGCGCATCGCTTCGCCCTGATGCAGCGCGGCCATGCCGAAGCCTTGGCGCCAATGGTCGAAGCGGCCATGCAAGACGCTGCGTTGAATTTCGCCGCGCTCCACCGCCTGGCGGTCACAACCGGCCCCGGGACTTTCACCGGCCAACGTGTCGGTCTCGCATTCATGCGCGCCTTGCGTGTCGCGCTCGATGTCCCACTCGTCGGCCTGACAACGTTGTCGGCGATGGCGCATCAGGCGATGGCGGAACGCGACGCCGGAATAGCCGCTGTACTGCACGATGCCCGTCGTGGCGAAGTCTATCTCGAAATCTGCGGGTCGATTGCGTTGCCTCCTCGCCTCATGACGTTCGAGGAGGCCGTCGTAAGCATCGACGACATCCACGCATCGCTCGTATTGGCGGGGACCGCGGCTAAGCGTGCCCAATCGCATCTGCGTGACACCGTTCTGTCGAGCGTGATCCAGCCCGATGCGCTTTGGGTTGCCCGGTTGGGACTACGTGCACCGACGCCGGTTGGTCCGCCGCGGCCGCTTTATTTGCGTCCGCCCGACGCCAAGCTTCCGGAGCCGGCGTGACGCCCGTCCTCATCACTAAAGAGTGCGACTTCTCTCGGCTGGCGCGGCTGCATGCCGAGTCGTTCGCTTCGCCGTGGACCGAAGGCGCTTTGCGCGAACTTCTTCGAACGCCGGGAACTTTCGCTTTCGCATGCGAAGATGGGTTCATCGTCGTGCGTGCGGCGGCAGACGAAGCGGAAATTCTCACCCTTGCGGTTCGTCCCCTCTATCGCCGCGGGGGGTTGGGCAAAGTGCTGGTTTCAGCGGCGGCCGAGTACGCGTATCGGCTGGGCTCCAAGTGCCTCTTTCTCGAAGTTGCCCTCAGCAACGCGCCCGCACTGAGGTTATATGAGAGCCTTGGCTTCGGCGAAGTCGGCAGGCGCAAGGCTTATTACGCAGTCGCCCCAGGAAAATACGACGATGCCTTGATTTTGCGGAGCAATCTTCCCCTTCCAGCCCTTGGGAATTGGCCCGCCTCTGGCTAAAATCCTCGCCATGAGCTTATGCCTTCGGGGAATCGATTGACGCGGATCGAAGCGCTCTGCGCTGAAAAGGGCCTGCGGATGACCGAGCAGCGTCGCGTCATCGCGCGCGTCTTGTCGGATGCAGCCGACCATCCCGATGCCGAAGAACTTTACCGTCGCGCCTCGGCCGTCGATCCTCATATGTCGATCGCCACCGTCTATCGCACCGTGAAGCTGTTCGAGGATGCCGGTATTCTGGAGCGGCATGACTTTCGCGACGGCCGCTCGCGCTATGAAGAAGTGCCGGAATCGCATCATGACCACTTAATCGATATCCAGTCAGGCAGCGTGATCGAGTTTCGCAACGAGGATATCGAAAAATTGCAGCGCCGCGTTGCCGAAGAACTCGGATTTGAGCTCGTCGATCACCGTCTCGAACTCTATGCCGTGCCCAAGGGCAGCAAGAAGCCGCGCTGATGCAAACTCTGCGTGCCTGGGCGATCGTCATCGTCTTTCTGACCGTCACTTTGATCGGAATCCCTTATCAAAGCATGGCGCTGCGTTTCGGCTGGAAGAGACGCAAGACCTTTCCCCATGCCTATCACCGCTTCATGGCGAAATTGTTTGGCGTCAGAATCAAGACGATCGGCAAGCCCCTGACCGGCGAGGGCGTGCTGATCGTTGCCAACCATACGTCGTGGCTCGACATCATCGTCTTTTCAGCCGTTAGCCACGTCTCATTCGTCGCCAAGGCCGAAGTTGCGACTTGGCCGCTGTTTTCGACGCTGGCAAAATTGCAGGAGACTGTCTTTGTCGAGCGCGCCCGCCGCCATGCCACCGGCCAGGCGCGCGACCTCATCCGCGAACGATTGCTGGCGGGCGATACACTCGTGCTTTTTCCCGAAGGCACGTCCAATGACGGCAATATGGTTCTGAATTTCAAGAGCGCCTTGATGGGTGCGGTCGAAGCGCGCGTGGCAGACGGCAAGGGTGGCGAGCGCGCCGTACGCGTCCAGCCGGTCTCGACCGCCTATGTGGGTCTGTACGGAATGCCGATGGGCCGCGAGAACCGACCGCTCTATGCCTGGTATGGCGACATGGAACTCGTGCCGCATCTTTGGGAAGCGCTGAAGACTGGCCCGATCGACGTCATCGTCGAATTCCATCCGCCGATGGATGTCGACCAGTTCGGCGGCCGCAAGGCGCTTGCCGCACACGCCGAGGCCGTTGTACGCCGCGGCCAATGGCGTGCGCTCGCGGGCCTTTCCGGGCCGACGGTCTCGACGCTGCAGCCGGCCAAGGCGCGTGCCGAAAATAAGTTTGCGCAGGCCGTGGCGTGAGGCTGGTCGTGCTTGTCAGTCGGCCAGCTCTCGCCCATAACCGGCCGCCATGAAGAAGCTCTTCATCAAGACTTATGGTTGCCAGATGAATGTCTACGATTCCGCGCGCATGGCGGAATTGCTGGCGCCGATCGGGTTTTGCCCGGCCGCAACGGCTGACGACGCGGACATGATCATTCTCAACACCTGTCACATCCGCGAAAAGGCCGGGGAAAAGATCTATTCCGAACTCGGGCGGCTGAAGCAGCTGAAAGAAGAGCGCAAGCTGACCATCGCCGTCGCGGGTTGCGTGGCACAGGCAGAGGGCGCTGAAATCTTGGCGCGGGCACCGCAAGTCGACATTGTGGTCGGGCCACAATCCTATCATCGCTTGCCGGAGATGATCGCGCGCATCGCGCGTTCTGGCGGCCAGGCGCTCGAGACCGATTTTCCCGCGCTCGAGAAATTCGATGCCCTGCCGAACGACACGAGCCCGGGCGGCGCGAGCGCATTTCTGACGGTGCAGGAAGGTTGCGACAAGTTCTGTTCTTTTTGTGTCGTGCCCTATACGCGTGGACCTGAATATTCGCGCCCGGTTTGGCAAATTGAGGAAGAGGCCGTGCGTCTGGTGGCGCGTGGTGGGCGCGAAATCACGCTGCTTGGCCAGAATGTCAACGCCTATTGCGGCGAAGGCCCGGACGGTAAATGGTCGCTGGCAAAGCTCCTTGGGCGGCTCGCGCGCATCGAAGGGCTCGCTCGTTTACGTTACATGACCAGCCATCCGCGCGATATGAGCGATGATCTCATCGCCGCGCACCGCGATCTTGCTCCGCTCATGCCCTATCTGCATCTACCGGTCCAGTCCGGATCGAATGAAATACTGCGGGCCATGAACCGCGGCTATTCGGCGGACGACTATCGCCGACTTATTGACCGTATTCGCGCCGCGCGGCCGGACATTGCGCTTTCCTCTGACTTTATCGTTGGATTTCCCGGCGAGACCGACAGGGACTTTGCCGCCACTCTCGCTCTGGTGCACGATGTCGGTTTCGCACAGTCTTATTCCTTCAAGTACAGCAGGCGTCCCGGTACGCCAGCTGCCGCAGCGTCCAAACAAGTCTCCGACGACATACAGGAAGAACGGCTGCACCACCTGCAAAGTGTCCTCGGCGAACAGCGCTCCGCTTTCGACGCCTCCTCGGTCGGGCGAGTGCTCGATGTTCTGTTCGAGAAAGCGGGGCGCCGCGCCGGCCAGGCGATCGGCCGCACGCCCTATTTGCAAGCCGTGCATGTCGAGAACGCAGCGCCTTATATCGGCGAGATTCGCTCCGTACGTATCGATCAGGTGTTCCCCAACAGCCTCAAAGGCAGGCTTGCCTCCGTGCGCGAAAAGGCGATGGACCATTGAGTACCGTCAAGTCGAAGCGTGCGACGAAGGAGCAGGTGACGCTGGAATTTCCCGACAACCGGCTGCTCGCGGGCCTCTCCGGATCGCATCAGAGAAACTTCGTTCGCCTCGAGCAAAAGCTCGACGTGCGTATTGCCATGCGCGGCAATCTGGTCGCCGTAGAAGGAAACCCCGACATGCGCGAGCGCGCGGCCTCGGTGTTGCGCGCACTTTATGCACGGCTCGAGGGCGGCGAAACCTGCAACCTGCCCGAGGTCGATGCCGAGATTCGTTTCGCCGGCGAACAGGCCGCAGCACCCGTCGGGGCTTCGTTCGGATCGCCGTCAATCCGCACCGCTCCTGGGCGCGTCACCTACTCCCGTTCGCCGGCACAAGCCGCCTATCTCGATCTCATGCGCACGCATCCGCTGGTATTCGGGATCGGACCCGCCGGGACCGGTAAGACGTACCTCGCCGCCGCATTTGGCGCACATCTGTTATACGAGCGGCAGGTGGAACGTCTGATCCTGTCGCGACCCGCACTGGAGGCGGGCGAACGGCTCGGATTCTTGCCCGGCGATCTCAAAGAAAAGATCGATCCTTATCTGCGCCCACTCTACGACGCGTTATTTGATGTTCTGGGCGAGAAAACCGAAAAGCTGCTTGAACTCGGAACCATCGAGGTGGCGCCCCTCGCCTTCATGCGCGGCCGCACGCTGGCGCGCGCTTTCGTGATTCTCGATGAAGCGCAGAATGTGACGTCCGCGCAGATGAAGATGTTTCTCACGCGCCTCGGCGAAGACTCTCGCATGGTCGTCACTGGCGATCCGTCGCAAAGCGATCTTCCGGGCGGCCGCGCCGACGGGCTCAACGACGGACTTCGCATCCTCAGCGGTGTCGAAGGTGTTGCTGTCGCTCATTTTTCCGAAAAGGACGTGGTGCGCCACGCCCTCGTCACGCGCATCATCGCCGCCTATAATAAGGCGGACGCGCAAAAGCACGAGCCGTGAGTTTTCTCATCGACATTCAGATGACTGATCGGCGCTGGCGCAAAGTGCGCAGTCTTTCGGCGCGGGTGCAACGGGCAGCAGAAATAGCGCTGCAGCGCGCCAAGGCGCCAGACGGCTCAGCGCTCACGATTCTTCTTGCCGATGACGCGCGTCTCAAAGATCTCAATCGGAAATTTCGCGGCAGAAATAAAGCGACGAACGTGCTTTCGTTTCCGGCTGGCGGCGTCCGCGGCTGCTATCTCGGCGACATTGCGCTCGCCTACGAGGTGGCGGCGCAGGAGGCTGACGCCGGCGGCGCGCGCTTGAGCGATCATGCCATGCATCTCACGGTTCATGGCGTCCTGCATTTGTTGGGCTTCGATCATAAGACCAGGCGCGATGCGGGCGTGATGGAACCGCTCGAGACGAGGATCCTCGGCGAACTCGGTGTCGCAGATCCCTATGCCACCAAGGCGGCCTGATGAGCGAGGTGCCGCAAGTCGAGCCTGCGCCGGAGGCAGACAAACCGTCCTTGTTGCGACGTCTGTCGCTTTTCGTGCGCGGCGATTCGCCAGGCGCGGCCCAGATGCGCGAAAGCCTCGAAGAGGTGATCGAGGAAAGCGATCGGCAAAGTCCGGCGCTCTCCGCACCAGAGCGCAAGATGCTCGCCAACCTGCTCAAATTCGGCGAATTGCGGGTCAGCGACGTCATGGTGCCGCGTGCCGACATCGTCGCGGTCGATGAGGAAACGTCGCTGCCCGATTTCATCGCACTGTTCCGCGAGGTGCAGCATTCGCGCCTCCCGGTCTATCGCGAGACGCTCGATGTTCCGACCGGGCTTGTGCACATCAAGGACGTGCTCTCTTACATGCAGATTCAGCCGGACGGGAGCTTCCGCTGGCGCGATGGCCCGATTTCGCAATTCAAACGCGAGTTGCTGTTTGTTCCACCCTCGATGCCCTTGGTCGATCTCTTGTTGAAGATGCAGACGATGCACACGCATCTTGCGCTGGTCATCGACGAGTATGGCGGCACCGATGGCATTGTATCGATCGAAGATATCGTGGAGGAGATCGTCGGCGACATCGCGGACGAGCATGACGAGGATGCAGCGCTCATTCGAAAATCGGACGACGGCACGATCATCGCCGATGCGCGCACCGATCTCGAAGACTTCAGGAACCAAACTGGAATCGCTCTCGCGCCGGAAGATACGGATCAGGAAGTCGAGACGCTGGGCGGGCTTGTCGTCGCGTTGCTGGGCCGATTGCCGCAACGTGGCGAGATCGTCACCCACCCCTCCGGCTATGAATTCGAAGTGCTCGAGGCCGATCCGCGCCGCGTCAAGCGCATCAGGCTGCGCAATCCCGCCGGGCGGCCGAGCGGGGCCGAAACGCCCGCGTGACGTCCTATCTTCTTCGCAGTGGCATTTTCCTGGAAGGACTGGCCGGTTGGCGCCGTCTTGCAGCAGCCATTGTCGCGGGCGCTATTTCGGCGCTCGGCTTCGCGCCGGTCGATGCTTTTGTGTTGTTTTTGCTTGGCATCGCCGCTCTCATCATTCTGCTTGACGGCGCCAATTCCTGCCAACGCTCCAAACTGAATGCCGCTATGACCGGCTGGGCGTTTGGCTTCGGTCAATTCGTTGTCGGCATGCACTGGATTTTCTATCCTTTCCTTGTCGATCCCGTCGCCCATGCCTGG
>Ga0070735_10004562_pt1 | contig 11646 bp, 13 predicted proteins | sample Coa_R1_FD_66443 | JGI IMG/M metagenome (GOLD analysis project Ga0070735, IMG submission 66443) | Surface soil microbial communities from Centralia Pennsylvania, which are recovering from an underground coalmine fire - Coalmine... | ecosystem: Environmental > Terrestrial > Soil > Unclassified ... | reverse complement strand
AGGACAGGCCAAATCTGGCCGCCGACCACTTGGCCATCCGGCCCATTATCGTGCCAGAGCGCGATCTTCATGTTGGTCTTGGCCCCGAGATCGGCGATCGCCTTCAGCTCCACGGACGCCAGGTCGGGCTCGTCGAAGAAAATGTCCCAGACCCATTTCCATTTGCGGACCGACTTGAACGCTTCGAGCGGGTCGCAGCCGGTGACCAGCGGCTTCTTGGCGCGCTCGGCGACCAGCGCGCCGGCATTGACCAGAGCCGGCGTGCAGGAGCCGAGCATGGCGACGACATGGTCGCGCGAGATCAGCGTTTCCGTGTTGGCGGCGGCGGCGTTCGGGTCGGTCTTGTCGTCGCGGATGATGAGCTTGACCATCTCCTTCTTGCCGCCGATCGAAATGCCGCCGGCCTTGTTCACCTCGTCGACGGCGCGCTTGTAACCCCATTGCTGGAAGCTGCCGAACCCGGCCAGCGGGCCCGACAGCGGCAGCGACGCGCCGATGACGATCTCGTCGGCATGGCTCTGGCCGAGGCCCATCGCCGCTGTGGCGACAAGAGCGGCGGCGCAGCCCTTCAGATAGGCTTTGGCAGGATTTCTCATCGGCGTCCCTCCCTTGATGCGGCCTTCGCGGCCATTCGATCAAAACGCATTGTCGAGCGTCACGCGGCGATAAAGGGCTGGCAGAATCTCGGCGAGATAGCCCATCTCCTCGACGCAATGCTGATGCAGCCGGCGCGCGAATTCCCGGTCGAGATGCTCCTTGCGCATCTGGCGAATTTGCGCCTCCGGAATCGCGATCGCCGGATCGCGGTGCGAGATCATGCCGAGCCAGAAGCGCGACCGCATCTCGCAGCCATAATCCGTGTTGCGGACATAGTGGCACATGCGGCCGGTATGGATCGGCGCTTCGAGGAGCCCGGGCCGCGCGCAGACCGCCACGGCCCCGGACGCTTTGTATTTTGCAAGGTCGAAGGTTTCGGCCGGCTCGTGAAAATCAATGCGCAATTTGAACAGCGGCCCGTCCTTGCCCGCCAAATATTCATGCACGAGATGCGAGGCGCCGATATATTTGCCGTCCTTGCGGTTCTCCCAGCCGCTATAGACGTGATCGGTCGGATGCCACAGGCGGTACCATTCGATGTCGCCGAGCCAGGAGAACCACCAATCGACCATTTTGGCGCGGCAGCCCGGCATGCGGGTTAAGCCGGCGACGACCCATTTGCCGTCTTCGAGCTCCTGATAGCCCGATTCGAACGGCAAGTAGCCCGGCTTCAGCAGATCGTTCGCCTCTTCGAATCTCATCGTTTCCCTCCCGGCCGATCAGAAACCGACATTCGCGCCGCCCTTGAGGGCGAGCATTTCCCGCGCCTCGGCCGGCGTCGCGATCGCATGGCCGAGTTCTTCGAGGATGCGGCGCATCTTGGCGACCTGCTCGGCGTTCGACGAAGCCAGCTTGCCGCGCCCGATATAAAGCGAATCCTCAAGGCCGACGCGGACGTTGCCGCCCAGCATCGCGGCTTGCGTTGCGAACGGAATCTGCGCGCGTCCGGCCGCCAGAACCGACCAGAGGTAATCACCCCCGAACAAGCGATCGGCGGTCTCCTTCATGAACAGCAGATTGCGCATCTCGGCGCCGATACCGCCGAGAATGCCGAAAATGGTCTGCACGAAGAAAGGAGGCTTGACGAGCTTGCGATCGACGAAGTGCGCGAGATTGTAGAGATGGCCGACATCGTAGCATTCGTGTTCGAAGCGCACGCCATGCTCGTCGCCGAGCATTTTCAAGATGCGTTCGATGTCGCGGAACGTGTTGCGGAAGATGAAGTCGTCCGTGCCGCCCAGATACGGCGCCTCCCACTCATACTTCCAGCTCTTGTAGCGGCCAGCGAGAGGGTAGATGCCGAAATTCATCGAGCCCATGTTCAGCGAGCACATTTCCGGCCTCGCCGCCAAAGGCGCCGCCAGACGCTGCTCGACGGTCATGTTGAGGCCGCCGCCGGTCGTGATGTTGATCACCGCGTCCGACGCTTGCTTGATACGCGGCAGGAATTGCATGAAGACTGCGGGGTCCGGCGTCGGCCGGCCGTCTTTCGGGTCGCGCGCATGCAGATGCAGAATGGCGGCGCCCGCCTCGGCCGCCTCGATCGCCTGCGCGGCGATCGCGTCCGGCGTAAAGGGAAGCGCGTCGGACATGGTCGGCGTATGGATGCCGCCGGTAATGGCGCAGGTGATGATGACCTTGTCGGAATGCGCCTTGGCCACAGCCCTATTCCTTCGCCGACGCGCCGAAGCACGCTTTGAGATGCTTGGTCACTTTCGCCTGCAACGCCGCTTGCGCGTTCAGGGGCCAATCGCGAAAGCCGCGCGCGCTCTTGAACCCCAATCGCCCCTCGGCGATCAGCCTGTCGAGATAGGCCGAAGGCGCCGTCGAGCGGTCGAGAGCCGGAAAGACGTAAGAATGGATCGAGCGCGTCAGGTCGATTCCGACGAGATCGGCGTTTTCGAGCGGACCGAGCACGGCCAAGCGCGCGCCGAAGCTCGACTTGACGACATCGTCGACCGTTTGGGCGTCGCAAACGCCTTCGGCGACGAGCGCGATCGCCTCCCGCCAAAGAGCGTGCTGGAGACGATTGCCGATGAAGCCGGGAACGTCCTTCTTCACTTCAACCGGCGCCTTGCCGAGATTTTCGAGCAGCGCCATCGTCGCTGCGACCGCCGCGTCGGAGGTCGCCTCCGTACGGACGACCTCGACCAGCGGCACGAGATAAGGCGGGTTCCACCAATGGGTCCCGAGCGTCCGCGCCTTGCGCTCGACCTGCGCCATGATCTTGCCGACCGGGATCACCGACGTGTTCGAGGCGAGAATCGCCTGGTTAGGCGCCGCTTGCTCGATCTCGGCAAAAATCTGCCGTTTCAGCGCCAAATTCTCCGGCGCCGCCTCGATCACCCAATCGGCGTCGGCGACGCATTCCGCCAAAGCGTCGACGACCTCGATATGCGTCAAGGCGAGGCGATCGACGCCGAGATCGTCCAGATTGGCGGAGATACGGGACAGGATTTGATTGCGCGTTTCGGGATTCGGCTCGGCGATGCGGACAGGATGGCCCTTGGAGGCGAAGACCTGCGCAACGCCGCGACCCATCAGTCCGCCGCCGACAATCGCGATGCGCTGCGCCATGGGCCTCATCCCGCCGTGTAGCCGCCGTCGGCGTAGAGAATGTGGCCGGTATAGAAATCCGAGGCTTTCGAGGCGAGGAACAGAAGCGGCCCGGCAAGATCGCTCGGCTCGCCGAGCCGTCCTTTCGGAACCCGCGCGAGGAAGGCGGCGCGCGTCGTCTTGGCCCGGTCGTCCTCGCCGAACATCCATTCGGTCAGCGGCGAGCGAAACACGGTCGGCGCGATCGCATTGACGGTGATTCCGGTTGCGCCCCATTCGCAACCGAGCGCGCGGGTCATGCCGTCAATCGCCGATTTCGAGGCGCAGTAGGCGCTATAGCCGGCGGGATGGCCGAGCAGGCCGCGCGCCGAGGACATCAGGATGATCTTGCCGCCCTCGCCTTGCGCCAGCATCCTTTTGCCCGCCGCGCGCGCGATCAGCCAACTCTGCGTGACATTGGCGTCCATCACGTCGAGAAAGCGTTCGGGCGCCATATCGACGATCTTGGCGACATCGTTCTTTCCTGACGCCACGACCAGAATGTCGATCCGTCCGAAGCGCTCGATCGCCGCCGCGACAATCTTGTCGCAGGCCGCCTCGCTCGACTGACGGATCGCGATCTCCGCGACCTCCGCCCCGCGCCGCCGGCATTCGGCGGCGATATTGGCGAGCGCCTTTGCCCGGCCGGCGGCAAGGACGAGCTTGGCGCCAGCCGCGGCGAGCGTCTCAGCGGCGACAGCGCCAAAGGCGCCGGAAGCGCCCGCGACGATGGCGACTTTTCCGGCGACGGAGAAGAGAGAGAGCGGGTCTGCTGGAGCGTCGGTCACGGCTTCACTTCGGGTACGGAACGACGACGAGCATCTTGCAGACGTCGTTGTCGCGGTTGACGATCTCGCGCATTTCGCCGGGCGCGATGGTGCATGAATCCATGGGGCCGAGAATCGTCTCCTTGCCGTCGACGATCACGGTCATGCGCCCGCTGAGGACGACATAGACCTTCTCGAACGGCGTCGAATCGGGGCCGGCGCCGCCGCCGGGAAGGAACTGCGAATAGCCGACCCATTGATTGGTCGGCCCGCCCGGCTCGAAGCCTTGCAGCCTCAACCCGACGACGCCGCGATGGTTGGGGGCGTCATAAGGCTTGGCTTCCGCGAAACGCTTGACATGCATGAGGCTCTAGCCCTTTCGCCGCTTAGAACGCTTCGCCCTTTTCGATCCGGTAGTTCTGGCTTTTGTCGACGATCGCGACGAGCCGGATGATGCAGCCGTCGCCGCGATCCCAGTTCCACGGGAAGAAGGCGAAGGTGACGCGCTTTCCCGTCACCGCGTCGAGGTCGCCGCCGACATTTTCGATGCCGAGAATGCCGTTCTTGAACAGAATGCGATGAACCGGCTCCCATTCCGGGAAATCCTGCCTCCAATCGCGGCCGCCCGACCATTGCTTGTATTCTTCGGCGAGGTGCGGATGGAGCGGCCCGTTGCGATGCGGGCCGATCGCCGTCGCCAGCGGATGGTCATTGGCCTGGGTGTCGTGCCCGACCACCTTCACCTTCTTTTCGACGAACCATTTTCCCGCGGAAGGGACGAAACCGGGGCACTTGCAGAAATATTCCTCGCTGTCGCGATATTTGTGATGCCAGCCGGTGTTGACGATGACGACATCGCCGGGACGCACGGTCTTGCCGCCGGCCTTTTCGAGATCGTCATAAGTGATCGGCTCCCACATCTTTTTCGGGATCGACAGCACGATTCCCGAGCCGAAGAAATGCGGCAGCGGGACTTCATCGATGAACGGCGTGTCCTCGACGACATGGGCGGGCGCGTCGATATGCGTCGTGTTGTGCATGCTCGTCGTGATGCGCTGCGAGAGCACGCCGGATTTGGCCATGTAGTGGATGCGCTCGATCTTGACGTCTTCGAAATAGGGCCAGTTCGGCGACTGGAAACCGAAGCGGTGGGACAGGTTGTAGAATTCCAGCCCCATCGGATTGTCGAGGTTGCCCTGGAACTCGATGCCGCGAATGGTGACCGACATCCCCGCGCCTCCTGGCTTTGCGTCTCCTCGCCGGCGAACGTCCGGCGACATTCTTCTTGTATCGCTATCTAGTGCATGTGTATCACTATGTAGTCAAGCGCTCCGGCGCAATTTTGTTTCGGCGGCTCCGGCGGAGTAAGCCAGGCGAGGCCGCCCTGGAGAGAAAGACTTGGACGCGCGCACAACCGACGATGACGACCGGAGCGGCGGGCTGGGCGTGCAGGTCATCGCCCGCACCGCCCGCGTTCTGCGCGCGCTCGAGGGCAAGCCCGAGGGCTTGAGTCTCGGCCAGATCGCCAAGGAGGTCGGGCTGGCCCGCTCGACCGTCCAGCGCATCGTCGCGGCGTTGGCGAGCGAGGATTTCGTCGTCGAGGCTCAGCCCGGCCGCGGCGTGCGGATCGGCCCCGGCCTGGCGCGGATTGCTGCTTCGCTGAGCTCCGATTTCACGCCGCTGCTGCGTCCGCATCTGGTGGCGCTGCGCGACGAGGTCGGCGAAACCGTCGACCTGTCGATTCTTTCCGGCGGCTCGGCGGTGTTTATCGACCAAATTCCAGGCCGGCAGCGCCTGGTCGCCCTATCCGGCATCGGCGAGCGGTTTCCGCTGCATTGCACCGCCAACGGCAAAGCGATCCTCGCCTGTTTCGCCAAAGAGGACGCCGCGACGCTGATCGACAAGAGCGCGGCCGAGCATCCCCGCCATCCGCTCGCCGATCGGGCGAAACTGCTCAAAGAACTGGACGCGACGCGACGCAAGCATCTCGCTTTCGACCTCGCCGAGCATGGGGTCGGCATCAGCGCCGCCGGCGTCGCGGTCCTCGACGCATTCGGCCGACCGGTCGCCGTGTCGATCCCGGCGCCGACCCATCGCTTCACCGAGAAACGCGATGCGCTCGCCGACGCTTTGCTCGTCTTTCGCGAGAAGCTGCGCGCGATCGTCGGGCGTTAAACGGGTCAACCGCGGGCGCATCAATGCGTCGCTGCTCCGCGCTGCGACTTCCAATCGCGGCGGACGGGGCTTGATTCGGCAAACCTCTATAAGATAGTTTGGGTTCAAACGATTAAGCATGCGCGGCCGTCGCCCGCCAATGCTGCGTTTTGGGAGGGAGAAACAATGCGCTCATCTCGGAAAATCGGTCGTCGCACCGTCCTGAAGGGAATGCTCGCCAGCAGCCTTGCCGGCGTGGCCGGCAAGAATGTCGCTTTCGCCGCCCCGCGCACGATCAAGATCGGCTTGGTCATGCCGCAGACCGGCATTCTTGCCGCTTTCTGTGAGCACATGCCTTTCGTGCTCGCTCAGGTGAAAAAGGTCACCGGCGACAAGCTGACGATCAACGGCGCCGTCCATCCGTTCGAGATCGTCATCAAGGACAGCCAATCCGATCCCAACCGCGCCTCGGAAGTCGCCCAGGAGCTGATCCTCAACGACAAGGTCGACATCGTCTCGACCTTCGCGACGCCCGAGACGGTCAACCCGGTTTCCGATCAGTGCGAGCTCAACGGCGTGCCCTGCGTCAGCAACGATGCGCCGCTGGAGCCCTATTTCTTCGGCCGCCACGGCGATCCGAAGAAAGGCTGGGACTGGACCTATCATTTCTTCTTCAGCGGCGACGAACTGGTGAAGGCGATGATTCCCTATTGGAACCGTCTGCCGACCAACAAAGTCATCGGCGCCCTTTGGCCAAATGACGGCGACGGCATCGCCCAGTCCAAAGGCTTTCCGCCGCTGTTCGAGAAGGCCGGCTACAAGACCGTCGATCCGGGCCGCTTCGACATGCCCGCGTCGAGCTACAACGCGCAGATCGCCGCGTTCAAATCGGCCGGCTGCGAAATCATCACCGGCGTCGTGCCGCCGCCGGAAATGACGACGTTCTGGAACGGCTGCGCGCAGCAGGGCTTTAAGCCGAAATGCTGCTATATGGGCAAAGCGCTCGAATTTCCCAGCGCCATCGCGCCCCTCGGCAAGCGCGTCGAAGGCCTCACCACCGAAGTCTGGTGGGCCGCGACCTCGCCCTACTCTTCAAGCTGGACCGGCCAGACGTCGCAGCAACTGGCCGACGCCTATGAAGCGGCCAGCGGCCGGCAATGGTCGCAGCCGCTCGGCTTCCGCCATTCCCTGTTCGAAGTGATTTTCGATACGCTGAAACGCACGCATGATCTCGACAAGGCGGCCTCGATCCGCGACGCGCTGAAAACGACCAAGCTCAACACGATCGTCGGGCCGGTCGACTTCGCGACGGGACCGTTGCCGAATTGCAGCCTGACGCCGCTCGTCGTCGGCCAATGGACCAAGGGCAAGAAATATCCCTTTGACATCACGATCGTCGACAATACGCTCTATCCCAATGTTCCGGTCGGCGGCGCTCCCTCGGTGATTCACTACGCCTGATCTCAGGAGCGTTCGCGAAAAAGGGAGGCTGGATGCTCGAGCTCGTCGAGCTCAGTCGGCGCTTTGGCGCGCTCAAGGTCATTGACGGGCTCAGCCTCTCAGTCGCCGAGGGCGACATCCTCGGCGTCCTCGGCCCGAACGGCGCCGGCAAGACGACGCTGTTCAATCTCGTGCTCGGCGTGCTTGCGCCGGATTCGGGACGCATCGCCTTTCAAGGACGCGACATTACGCGTATGCGGCCCTGGGACCGCTGCCGCGCCGGCATAGGCCGGACGTACCAGGTCCCACGGCCCTTCGCTCATATGTCGGTCTATGAGAACGTGCTCGTCGCGGCGGTTCATGGCGGCCGGTCGAGCGTCCGCGCCAGCCGCGAATGGGCGCGCCAAGTGGTCGAATTGACCGGGCTCGGCCGGCGGCTCGACCATCGCGCCGGCGACCTTTCCCTGCTCGACCTGAAACGCCTGGAGCTCGCCAAGGCGCTCGCCTGCAAGCCGAAGCTGCTGTTGCTCGACGAGATCGCCGGCGGTCTCACTGATCTCGAATGCGACCAATTGCTCGACATCGTCCGCAACGCCCGCCAGAGCGGGGCGACGATCGTTTGGATCGAGCATGTGATCCACGCTTTGCGCCGGATCGCCAGCCGCCTCGCCGTGCTTCATGGCGGGCGGATCATCTCGGCCGGCGCGCCGGACGAGGTTCTCGCCGATCCGCGCGTGCGGGAAGTCTATCTCGGCGTCGAGGCCGAAGCCCTGTGAGCGACGCTCTTCTGAACATCGAGAATCTCTCGGTTTTCTATGGCGAGTTTCGCGCGCTGTTCGGCGTCGATATCGCGGTCAAAGCCGGCGAGATCGTCTCGATGATCGGCGCCAACGGCGCAGGGAAGTCATCCTTGCTGAAAGCGATTGTCGGCCAGGTCGGCCGCATCGAAGGCCGCATCGCCTTCGACGGCGACGACCTCGCCCGCCTGTCGACGCCGGAAATCGTCGCGCGCGGCGTCGCCCTCGTTCCGGAGGGACGCAGGCTGTTTCCATCCCTGACGGTTGAGGAGAATCTCACGATCGGCCAGGAGATCGGCCGCGGCGGCGATCTCGGCTTCGACGAGATCTACCGCTATTTCCCCATTCTATGGGAAAAACGACGCCAGAAGACGCGTGAATTGTCCGGCGGGCAACAGCAGATGGCGGCGCTCGCCCGCGCTCTCTTGGCCAACCCGCGCCTGCTTCTTTGCGACGAGATCAGTCTCGGCCTGGCGCCCGTCGCGATCGCCGCGCTCTATCAGGTCATCCCGACGATCCGCGACCGCGGCGTCGCCATTCTCCTCGTCGAGCAGGACATCACCCGCGCGCTGGCGGTGGCCGATCGCTTCTATTGTCTGCTCGGCGGCAGGGTGAACCTTTCCGGCCTGCCGCGCGAGACGACGCGGGAAACCGTCGCGCATCACTATTTCGGAGGCTGAGCAGGCGAATGGCGGCGATTTGGATCAATCAGATCGTGCAAGGCGTCTTGCTCGGCGGGCTTTACGCGATGTTCGCGATGGGCCTTTCCCTGTCGATCGGCGTCATGCAATTCGTCAATATCGCGCATGGCGACCTGATCGTCCTCGTCTCGTTTCTCCTCCTGACGTTGACCAGCGGGCTCGGCCTGCCGCCGCTCCTCGCCGCGGCGATAACCTTGCCGATCGCTTTCGTTGGCGGCTTCCTGCTGCAGCGCCTGCTTCTGCAGCGGGTGCTGGGCAAGGGCGTGCTGCCGATCATCCTGGTGACGTTCGGCCTGTCGATCATCATCCAGAACGGGCTGCTCAGCGCCTATGGCGCCGATACGCGGAAAGTCGCCGGCGGCGCGATCGAGACGGCGACGATTCCGATCGGCGGCGGGGTGAATATCGGCGTCCTGCCTTTCATCATCTTCCTGTCCGCCATCGTCTTGATCTTCGCGCTCGATCGGCTCCTGTACCATACCCGGCTCGGCGCGCGGATCCGGGCGGTCTCCGACGACGTCGCCACCGCCAATCTCATCGGCCTCAAATCGGCGCGCATCTATGCCGTTGCGATGGGCGTCGTCGGCGCGACCATCGCGATCTCGGCGGCGTTCATGTCGGTTTGGACCAATTTCGACCCGAGCAGCGGGCCGAGCCGCCTGCTCGTCGCCTTCGAGGCGGTGGTGCTCGGCGGCCTCGGCAGCCTTTGGGGCACGCTGGTCGGCGGCGTCGCGCTCGGCGTCGCCCAGGCGATCGGCGCGCAATTCGACGCCGCCTGGCAGATTCTCGCCGGCCATATCCTCTTCCTCGTCATTTTCGTGATCAGGCCGCAAGGCCTGTTCCCGCGCAATTGAGGCTTCGACCAAGGTGAACGCTTCCGGCACATGGCTCATTGCGATCGGGCGTCTCGCCTTGATCCTGGGCGCCGGCGTGCTGGCGGCGGCGCCGTTTCTGTTCGCGCCGGCGCAACTGCAAATCCTCACCCAGTTCCTCTCGCTGCTCGTCATCGCGATCATGTGGAACCTTTTGGCCGGCTACGCTGACATCGTCTCGATCGGCCAGCACGCCTTTGTCGGCATCGGCGCCTATGCGTTCTTCGCCTTTGCGGCTTTGGCGGGAGTCAACCCTTATCTCTCGCTGCTGCTTGGCGGCGTGACCGCTTTCGTCTTCGCCGTGCCGATCATGCTGGTGATTTTTCGCCTGCGCGCCGCCTATCTCGCCGTCGGCAGCTGGGTCGTCGCGGAGACCTTGATGCTCGGGGCCGGCAAGCTCTCCGCGTTCGGCGGCGGCTCGGGCGTCAGCGTTCCGATCTCGGTCGTCAAAGCCTTCGGCGCGCAAGCGGCCGCGCGCTACGCGACGATCTATTGGCTCGCCTTCGCTTTGGCCGCGCTCGCGCTCGTCTCGACCTATCTGCTGATGCGCTCAAAAGTCGGCATCGGCCTCACCGCGATGCGCGACAATGAGGAGGGGGCCGGCAGCGTCGGCGTCAATCTCATCGCGCTGCGGGTTCTCTGCTTTCTATGGACCGCGCCCTTCCTTGGCATAGCCGGCGGCGTCATCACGCTGCAAAAGCTGCGCGTCGCGCCGCCCGCCTCGTTCAGCATCACCGATTGGACGGTCTATGTGATCTTCATCGTCGTGATCGGCGGCATTGGCAGTTTCGAAGGCCCGATCATCGGCGCGATCGTGTTCTTCCTGATCCGCGAATATCTGGCCGAGATCGGCCTTTGGCATTTCATCCTGCTCGGCGTTCTTTCGATCGCGGTAATTCTGGTCGAGCCGCGCGGACTTTGGGGCCTGGCTCGGCGCTTCGTCTCGGACGATTTGATCCCGGCCTCGTTCCGCCCGCCGCGTCAACCCGTCATGTCGGCTCGCATCGCCAGCGAGAACGCCGAGGCGTCATAGCGGATCGCCGAGCCGATCGCGTTGTTAAGAGCCCAGGCACGAAGAGGAGACTGCAATGCCCGAAGCGGCGACAACGGAATTCTGGAAAGGCCTCAAGCCCCTCGCGACCGTTTTTCAACCGGATGCGCTGCCCGAAATCTTCACCGCCAACGCGGCGACCGACGACGAGCGCTACTATGTGCCGTTCACCGAGACGGTCTCGTCGCGCCCGCTCTGGATTTCTCCCGCGCAGAACAAATGGTGCGACATCCTCATGGCCAAACGCGCCGGGCTGGTGAACCGCCATTATCATCCCCATCAGGTCTTCGCCTACACCATCTCAGGCAAATGGGGCTATCTGGAGCATGATTGGACCGCGTCCGCTGGCGACTTCGTCTACGAGACGCCCGGCGAGGGTCATACGCTGGTTGCGTACGAACACAAAGATCCGATGAAGGCGATTTTCATCGTCGAGGGCCCCCTCATCTGGCTCGACGAAGCGGGCGAGCCGGACGGCTATTTCGACGTGCACAAATATATCGCGATGTGCAAGGCGCATTACGAAAAGGTCGGTCTCGGCGCAGGCTTGATCGACAAACTGATGCGATAGCTCCGTCATTGCGAGCGAAACGAAGCAATCATTTCGTAGGGCGCTGCGCTCGATGAATGGATTGCTTCGTCGCTTCGCCCCTCGCAATGCCGGCGACGCGC
>Ga0070735_10004561_pt1 | contig 11650 bp, 9 predicted proteins | sample Coa_R1_FD_66443 | JGI IMG/M metagenome (GOLD analysis project Ga0070735, IMG submission 66443) | Surface soil microbial communities from Centralia Pennsylvania, which are recovering from an underground coalmine fire - Coalmine... | ecosystem: Environmental > Terrestrial > Soil > Unclassified ... | reverse complement strand
GTACGGGTAGAGCCAGTGGACCGCGCCGTCCGCAGCGGGCGATGCGGCCAAGGCGGTCATCTGCGCCGGCGTCGGTGCGCCCCCGGGACCGTCGCCTCCGACGCCGCCATAACCGCCCGCGCCGGGCATCGACGGCTTGGACGACCACGCGGGGTCTCCGTTGTCGGTCTGCTCAAGGACGACCGTGAGGGTCGTCTTCACCTGGAAACCGCCGTACGTCGCGAACACGTTGCCGACACCGCCGACGGATCCCCCGGCCGTGAACAGGCCGTTCGGGTCGATGGTCCCGAGCTCGCCGCGATCGATCGCCCAGGTGGCGGCGACCGGCGTCGACCCCACCGAGGCCGTGAACTGGACGGTCGGCAGGGGCTGGCCGACGACGACCGTCACGACGGGAGAGGATGGGGCGATCGCGAGGGCGCCGACCAAGCCCCCTTCGACGCTCGCGTCGCCGCCGAACAGCGAGGTCGCTCCGTCGTCACCCGACGGGCTAGCGCCGCCCCCTTCGGAGCTCGGGACCGAGGTGGTTGCCGACGCGTGATCCGCGTGACCGGAGCCGCCGCAGCCGAACAAGGCGACCGCGAGCGCGATCGGCGAGAGGAACGACAGGGCGCGCCGGGACGGAGCGCGGGCACACGAGTACGTCATACCAACTTTTCCAATGTCCCCGCGCTCTCATCAATGTGTTTCTTCTGCGCCGAGGTGGGGCGCCTTGGGACGCTTCAGTCGCGAGTCGCAGATTCGCGCGCGTGCGCCGCCACCGCGACGGCGCCGACGAGCGCGGCCAGGGGGGCGACCTCGACCGGCGCGACACCGAAGCCAATCGCCAGGAGCGCCACCAGCCCGGGAGCCCCTCCCAACGCGATGGCGACCCGGACGCGTGCACGGGTCCAATGCGGCAACGCGAGGGCGAACGCAGCGTCGCGAACGTCGTCGCTGGCGAGCCCCACCGCCCATTCCCCGGGCGTCGAACCGGCCGACCCCATCGCCACCGCGACGTCCGCCGCGCCGAGGGCGGGGTCGTCGCCGACCGGATGGCCGACGACCGCGACGATGCTCCCCCCTTCGCCCAGCGCGCGGACCTCGGCCCCCCGATCCGCCGGCAGGACTTCCGGCCGGACGTGCTCGATGTCCAGCGCGCGCCCGAGGGTATCGCACGTCTCGCGGGCTTCACCGCTCAAGAGGACGGGCTCGATCCGTGCGTCGAGCAGGCGCTGCACGGCCGCGCGCGCGCCGACGCGTAGGCCGTCCTGGAGCGCGATGAGGCCGACGAGCCGGCCCGCCAGAGCGACGAGGAGGACGCTCCGGCCCTCCGCCTCGAGCTCCGTGACGCGCGCGTCGGCCACCGCCACGCCGATTTTCTCCTCGAGCATCATCGCGCGGCCTCCGACGACGAGACGCTCCCCGTTCGAAGCCACGGCCGTGACGCCCAATCCGGCCCGAACCGTCGGGTTTCGCACGTGGTCGGCCCGCACCCCGCGCGCGCGGGCGGCGCGCAAGATCGCGGCGGCGAACGGGTGCGTCGACGCCGTCTCGGCGCCCGCCGCCAGGGCCAGGAGTTGTCCGACGGCGTCCGCCGCGGTCTCCGCCATCGAGACGCCGGGGTCGCTGGCGCGCGGACCGATGGGCTCGATCGCCACGATCTCCGGCTCTCCCATCAGCACCGTTCCGCGCGCGCTCAGCACGGCGACGTTCGCCGACGCCGCTCGCTCGAAGGCGCGCGCGTCCTTGTACGTGATGCCGCTCGCCAGGGCCTCGACGTGGGCACGCGCGAAGTGAAGCCCCACGATGGACGCGAGCGCGTGGGCCGAGAAGGCGATCGCGCCAGCGGACATGGAGGCGAGGACCTCGACCGGCGTCGCGTTGGCCGCGAACGCACCGACGCCCACGAGCGCCGCGGCGATCGGTGCCCCCCGCTCGACGGTCACTCGAAGCGCCCGCGCGGTCGGCGCTGCCACGTCGATGCGCGCGAGGGGCGCCGAAGAAAGCTTCACCCATGCGCGGTCGGGACCCGACCAGGTCGTCGTCAAACGAAGGCGGCTGGAGAGGACCTTGGCCCCGGCGACGACCGGATCTCCTTCCCGGCGGACGACCTCGACCGGCGCGTCCACCCACGGGACGACGCGCGCCTCGCCGGCGAGGACGATCGCGTCGACCCCGATGACGTCGCCCGCGTCCACCACGACCTGTTCCCCGGGGCGCACGCTCGACGCCGGCAGCTCGATCACCTCCGACCCGCGGATGGCGCGCACCGGCACGTCGAGCGCGCGGTGCACACGCTCGCGCGCCGCGTTCACACGGACGCGCGCCCGGGCGACGAGCAGCTCGCTCGCGATGGCCACCGCCGACGCGAGCCCCACGAGCGACGCCATCGCCGGCGCCATCGGGTCCCTCTCCAGGTGGCCCCAGAGGGCCGCGGCGGCGGCTACGGCGGGCGGCCCGAACGCAAGCACGCGGCTCGGATCGGCCGGATCCGGCGGCGTTCGCCTCAGTCGCAACGCGAGGGCTGCGAGGGCGACCGCGGCGAGCGGAAGGCGCGCGACGTCCGCGACCCCGCCCAGCAAGCCCATGGCGGGCGTGAGCGCGCCGCACGCGATCCCGACGGCGCCGACGACCGCGTGCAGTCGAAGGCGCGCGGGCCGGGCCGGCAGAACCGGAGGGGTCGCGGCGACGGGAGCGGCCGTCGGCGACGCCGGTGCCGCCGAACGGCGGGATGGGGGTCGCTCCTCCTCGGACCGAGCCGAGGGCGGTGGCGGCGTGACGATTGCCGGGGACCGGCCGTTGCGATACGCGACCTCCGGCGGCGACGCCGTCGGCGCCTCCTCCTCGTGCAAGCGACCGGCGGCCTCGAGGTAGCCGAGCTTGCACTCGGGGCCGCAGAAGTACCGAAACCGCCCCGCCATGATCGCGACGTGGCCTGCCCGCAGCGCGTCGATCGACCGTCCGCAGCCGGGACACGCGTGCGCGGAGGAAGGCGCCGCGCCCGAGTCGGGCGCGTCCGTCCGGGGAAAATGGGCGTTCGCCATGGTGGGCGGATGGACAATGGCTGCCGCGGTCGTGCCCGGCGTGTCAAGACGCAGCCGCGGACCTCGCTGAAGACATGTTCAGGCGCTCGCGCGGAGCGTAGAGAGCTCCGACAGCACCTGGCGCAGCGTCTTCACGCCCTCTTCGAGCTCGGCCACCGTAACGATCAGGGGCGGCGCGAATCGAAGCACTCGCTCGCCGGCGGCGATGACCAGCAGCCCCGCCGCCTGAACGCGAGGGAGGAGCTGGCGCGCGACGAACCCGGGGCGGAGCACGACACCCCAGAGAAGGCCCTGGCCCCTCGCGCCCTCGCACACCTCGGGGACGTCGCGCGCGAGTTGCTGGAGCATGGCGCCGAGCGCCTCGCCCTTCGTGCGCGCGCCTTCGACGAGCCCCTCTTGCTCGAGGATTCGCAGCACGGCGAGCGCGGCCGCGCTGGCCAGCGGGTTGCCACCGAACGTCGACCCGTGGCTGCCCGGGGGCAGCGCGCCGGCGAGTCGCTCGGGCGTCAGCATGGCTCCGATGGGGAAACCGCCCCCGAGGCCCTTGGCGAGGGCGACCGCGTCCGGCTTCGCGCCGGTGTCGTCGCTTCCAAGGAAGCGGCCCAGACGGCCGATGCCCGTCTGCACCTCGTCGACGATCAACAAGGCGCCGTGGGCGTCCGCGATGGCGCGGAGCTTCGCCAGGAACCCGGGCGGAGCGAGCGTGACCCCCCCCTCGCCCTGCACCGGCTCGACGATAATCGCACAGACGTCGCGACCCATCGCGCGCTCGACGGCGTCGGCGTCGCCGTACGCGACGTGCGAGACCGGTCCGAGCGGCCCGAAACCCTCGCGATATTTTGCCGTCCCGGTCATCGACAGGGAACCGAGGGTTCGACCGTGGAACGCGTCCTGGAACGCGACGACCCGAACGCGGTCCTTCTCTCCGCGATTGAAGAAGTGATGTCGCGCGAGCTTCAACATCGCCTCGTTGGCCTCGGTGCCCGAGTTGCAAAAAAACGCACGGTCGAAGCCCGTGCGCCGGCACAACGCGTCGGCCAGACGGATGTTCTGCTCGTTGTAAAAGTAGTTGGAGACGTGCATCAGGGTGCCCGCCTGCTCGGCGATGGCGCGCGTGAGCTCCGGGTGCGCGTGACCCACCGAGCAGACCGCTACGCCGGCGGCGAGGTCCAACCAACGGCGACCGTCCGCGTCGAAGAGCTCGCAGCCGCGCCCGCGCGCGAACGCCATCGGCGCGGGCGAGTAGTTCGGATAGAGGCGCTGGCGGGCGAGCGCGACCAAATCGGCATTGGCGGACATCTCGCTTCGACACGTAGCACACCGCACGGCGTCGCGCCCCGCGCCCTTACCGCTTCTTTAGGATCTCCGCGGCGATCTCGGCGAACCCCTCACCCATCGGCGAGGGGGCTACGAAGCGCGGCGGCACGCTGAGGCGAGGGGCGGCCGCCCGCACGTTGGCTACGCCGAAGGTCGTGCGGAAGGCGGCGAAGCACGGGGCGTCGTTGCCGCTGTCGCCGACGAACGCGAAGCGCGCCAGGGCGGCTGCGGGGTCCTCTCCGAGCTCGCGCAGGCAGAAGCGCACGGCGCCGCTCGCCTTGTCGTCCGCGTCGTAGGTCGCGTGCAGGTGCACGCTCGATCGACTCCAGCGGGCGCCGGCGGCCTCGATCTGGCCGACGATTGCCCGGATCTTCTCTTCGGCCAGCGTCACGCGCTCGCCCACGTCCCATGCCACGTCGCTCCTGCGCGCGCCGGCGTCGTCCGTGAGCCGCGCCTCGGGCACCGCGCGGGCCACAGCCTCGGCGAGCCCGGCGAGCCGCTCGCGGCGTGCCCTCCGCTCGACGAGGTCGCAGGGGTCTCGGCGCGCGACGCCTGCGCCGTCTCGCACGACGTGGATGGCGCCGTTCTCCGTCACGCAACCGGCCACCGGCCACTGCCGGGCGAGGACGTCGCCCCAGCCCGAAGGCCGCCCCGTGACCGCGACGAGCGCGAGGCCCGCGGCGCGCAGACTCCACAAGGCATCGTAGGCGGGGCAGGTCAGCAGGCCGTGCGACAGGAGCGTGTCGTCCAGATCGAAGAGCACCCCGCGCAAGCCGCGAGCTTCTTCCGCCGTGAGCTCGCGAAGAGGCCTCAAAGCTCCCCCGTCGGGCGCACCGCCGCCGGGCTCGACGACGACTCCTCGATCCGAGCGATGAGAGCCTTGAGGTAGAGCCCCTCGCCAAAGGCCGCCGGCACCGGGTGGTCGGCGCCCTGGAGCCAGCGTTCCACCACGATCGCCTCCACGTTGGCGCGCCGCGCTCCGATCGCAAGCGCCCGCGTGAGCGCGGTCAGGTCGATGACAGCCGAACAGGAGCAGAGGACGAGGAGACCCCCGGGGCGGGTCGCGCTGCACCCGTTCTCGGCCAGCTTCGTGTAAGCGACGAGGGCCGCCTCGCGCGCGCCGCGGTTGGGCGCCAGCCTGGGCGGGTCGGCGATCACGAGGTCGAACGCACCCTTGGCTCCGGCGAGCGCACGGCGCGCGTCTTCTCTCGCGAACCGGATGCGATCGCCGAACCCGTTGAGCGCGGCGCACTCGGCGCCCACTTCGACGGCAAGCGCGCTGTCGTCGACCGCGACCACCTCCCGCGCTCCTCCCCGCGCAGCGGCGATCGCGAAGGCGCCGGCGTAGCAGTACGCGTCGAGAACGCGCCGCCCGCGCGCGAGCTGCTCGACCCTCGCACGGAGGGTACGCTGGTCGAAGTAAAAGCCCGTCTTCTGGCCCAGATCGATCGGGATGCGATATCGAAGGCCACGCTCGACGAACTCGAGGACGCGGATGTCGTCTCCCCGAACGACGCCGGATCCGGGCTGAAAGCCCTCGAGCTTCGCCGTCTGAGGGCTCGTTCGGTCGAGGATCGCCTTCGGCGCGAGGACCGAGGAAAGGGCCTCGTGGACGAGGGCCTCGCGCTGCTTCATCCCGATCGTGCCGAGCTGCACCGCCAGGGCGTCGCCGTACCGGTCGACGATGAGGCCTGGGAGCCCGTCGCCCTCGGCATGCACCACCCGCAACCCGTTGGTCTCGTCGCTCGGCAAACCCAGCGACGCCCGCCAGGCGACCGCACGCTCGAGCCGCGACCGGAAGAAGCCCGCGTCGAGCCGTGTCTTTGCGTCTCGCACGAGGATCCGCACCGGGATCGCGGATCCCGGCGTATAGAACCCCCGACCGAGGAGCAGACCGCGCGGGTCGACGACGCTCACCTCGTCGCCCGCGGTCACACCCCCGTCGACGCGGTCGATCGCCTGCGCGTAAACCCACGGATGGCCCGCCCAGACGGGCTGAACGTGACCGGGTTTGAGGTGAATGGTGGACACGAAGCGTCACTACTTAGCGCTTCTCGGGGGGATCGTGAACGCGCGGTAACGGCGGCCGGTCGGTTCTCGCGCCGCTGCCCGCCTCCCCGCGTTGATTTCCGCCTGCGCGAGGACCAAGCTTCGTGGCACCTCGGTTGCAGAGTGACATCTCGGACGGAGTACGTCGCGCCATGATGAAGTCGATCGTGTCCTCCGCGAGCTTGGCCCTCGTGATTGCGTCGTCGGGCGTCGCCTCCGCGCAGACGGCGGGCGGGAGCTCGTGCCCTCCGGGCAGCTGGTTCTGCGCGAACGCACCCCAGCAACAGACGGCACCCGCGGGCGAGCCGCTGCAGCCGCTTCCCCCGCCCGAGGAACCGGTCCCGTCTCCGGCGCGTCCCCCATCCCCCGCATCGCCGCCTCCGGTCGTGGTGTATGAGCCCCCTCCCCGCACGGCCGCCGTCCGGGCCGAGGTACCTCCTCCGTACGAATACGAGCCGCCGCCGCGACGCATGTCGCTCGGACGCGAGTGGGGGCTCAACCTTCACCTCGAGGGCGCGATGATCGGGCGCGGTACGGGCGGGGACGCCGGCATGGGCGGCGCCGGTGGCGGTCTGCGCCTCAAGCCGACTCGCTACTTCGGGATCGAGGGAGACCTCGATTTCGTCGGCGGCAACGACTACCAAGGAAATCACCGCAGCGAGACGGCGCTCAGCTTCAACGGGCTGCTCTTCCTCAACCCCCGGTCGCACGCTCAGATCTACCTGCTCGCAGGGTTCGGTTGGTCCTGGGCGCACGCGTCGTGCGACCCGAACGCGATGTCCTGCTCGCAGGCGCTCGACGCTCACTACACGTACTTCGGCGCGCAGGCGGGAGCCGGGCTCGAGTTCCGGCTCAGCCACGCCCTGGCGCTCAACGCCGACTTGCGTGGGTTCATCCGCGGGCGCACGGACCACCTGGCCGAGAGCCAGCCGGAGTTCACCGACCAGGCGGGCCGAACGACGAACACCTCGGGCGGCGCCCTCCTGACGGGCGGTATGACGATCTACTTCTGAACCCACTGAGCGACGGGGACGACGTCCAGGCGCTCGGCGGCGATCGCGTCCAGAATCGCGGGAAGCGCGCGCACGGCGGCAGGCTCGCGGTCGCCTCGTTCCGCAGCGTCGTGCAGAAGGACGATCACCCGGTCGCGAAGCTCCCGTCGAACGCGCGTGACGACGTCCTCGGGGCGCGCACCGGCGAGCCCGTCGCGACCGGCGACGGTCCAGCCCACGACCGCGAGGCCGAGGTCGTCGGCGACGCGCCCGATCGCGGGGTTCGTGTGGCCGATCGGGGGGCGGAAGAGGACCGGGCGCTGCCCGCTGACCTTCTCGAGCGCGGCGATCCCTCGCTCGAGATCGGCTCGGACGCGACGCTCGCTCCGGAGAGAAAAGAGCCGGTCGTGGTCGTGCGCGTGCAGCCCGATTCCATGACCCGCGGCGAGGATCGCGCGGACCACGTCGGGATGTCGCTCGGCCTTGCGGCCGATGACGAAGAAGGTCGCGACGACCCCCCGCTTCGCCAGACACTCGAGCACCTTGGGCGTCCACCGGGGATCGGGCCCATCGTCGAACGTCAACGCGACGCCGCGCGCGCCAGCGGGACCTCGCACGACCGCATCGACGAACACGCGCAGCCGCAGCACAAGCACGCCGGCGAGCAAGAGCGCGACGTAGCCCGCCAGGACGAGCACGGCCCAGCCGAGGGGCGGTGGGTGCCCGAGTCCGGCGCGGACCGCCAGCGCGAGGATGCCCGCCGTCGACGCGTAGAGAGCGGCGCGGGCGGGCGGCATCAGCGCTTCATGCGCCCGGGGGGTACGTCGGCCTCCTCGACGCCGTCGTCTCCGGACGCGGCCGCACCTGCCTTGGCGAAGCCGTCGGCGCGCACCTTGACCCGAGCCCTCGGCGGGGGGCCGTCGCCGCCCGTGTTGTCGACCTCGAAGAGCGCGCCGAGCGCCGCACCGATGGCAGGCAAGGACGCGGCGGGAAGATCGCCGATCGGCGCCGGCCCTCCCGCGCTCATGAAGCGAAGGTCGGGCGCGAACGCCCCTCCCCAGCGCCGCAGCGCGAACATGGCCCCCGCCGCGACGAGCGCGCCGAAGAGGGCCTTGAGCCCTGCCTCGATTTTGGCCTCGGATGCCCAGATGGGCTTGCCCGCCACGAGCCCGGTCAAGCTGCCGGCGACGCCCGCGGACGCGTACGCCAGGACCGATCCGCCCGCTCCGCCGAACACCTCGACGTGAAGACCCGCGATCAACCCGGCGGCGATGAGGCCTCCCACGACCAAACCGACCACCAAGCCGACGAACAGGCGACGAAACATTTCGCTCCAGGTTGGCCACGGGCCACAAAAACGTCAACGAGGGAAGCTCAGGCGCGGGCCTCGACCCCCCGGCAACCGCTCACGACCCCGCTCGCAAGCGGGCGGCCAGCGTCGTCCGGCGCTCCTCGCGACGCCGACCGGAGAGCGCGAGCTCGAGGGCGCGCGGATCGCATACGAGCACGACGAGCCGCTTGCCGCGGGTCACGGCTGTGTAGAGCAGGTTCTTGGACAACATCACGAAATGAGTCGTCAAGAGCGGGATGACGACCGCCGGGTACTCGCTCCCCTGGGACTTGTGGACGGTGCAGGCATAGGAAAGGACGAGGTCATCGAGCTCCGCCGCCTCGAAGGCGACCTCCCGGTCGTCGAAACGAACGGTCATCGCCGTCTCTTCCCGATCGATGCCCGAGACGATGCCGACGTCGCCGTTGAAGATGTTCTTGTCGTAATCGTTCCGCAGCTGCATGACCTTGTCGCCCACGCGATAGGAGCGCGAGCCCTGCTCGAGCACCGCACCGCCCGGGTTGAGTGCCGCCTGCAGGACCTGATTGAGCGCCACGGCGCCCGCCGGCCCTCGATTCATCGGCGCGAGCACCTGGACGTCACGCACGGGATCGAGCCCGAACCGATGGGGGATGCGCGTCGCGACGAGGTCAAGGACGGTGTCGCGCGCGCGTTCGGGATCGGTGCGCTCCACGACGAAGAAGTCGGCCTGCGCCCCGGCGGGCGCCGAGACCGGCAGGCGCCCCTCGTTGATGCGGTGCGCGTTGGTGACGATCAAGCTGCGGGCGGCCTGGCGGAAGATCTGGCGGAGCCGAACGCACGGCACGACCCCGGACGCGATGACGTCCCGCAGGACCGCCCCGGGCCCGACGCTCGCGAGCTGGTCGACGTCGCCGACGAGCAACAGCCGCGTGCCGGGGGCGACGGCTTGGAGCAGAGCGTCGGCCATCGGGAGGTCGAGCATCGACGCCTCGTCGATCACGACGGCCCCGGCGTCGATCGGACGGCGGCGGTCGCGCTTGAAGGTGGCCGACTTGGGCTCGAACTCGAGCAGGCGATGCAACGTGGTCGCCTCGCTGCCGGTCGCCTCGCTCATCCTCTTGGCTGCGCGCCCGGTGGGGGCGGCGAGGCGGACCGCGACCTTCGCGCGCGCCAGGACCGCGAGGATCGCGCGGACGATCGTGGTCTTGCCGACGCCCGGACCGCCGGTCACGACGAGGACCTGACGGACGGCGGCCTCTTCGACGGCGCGGCGTTGCTCGGGCGCGAGCTCGACGTTCGCGCGCGCCTCGAACGCAGCGAGGGCCGCGTCGACGCCGTCGAGACGGCGGACCTTGGCGCCGGCGATCTCGCCGAGCCTCGCCGCGGCGCGGACCTCCGACGCGTGCATGTCGCTCGCGTACAAGACGTGGCCTCCGTCGCCTCCAGGCTCGGCGACGACGCGGCCCCCGAGCCGCAGCGAATCGACGGCGCGGGTGAGCCTCGATCGGACGTCGCGGTCGTCCGCGTCGAGCGCGAGCATCTGGGCGGCGCGCCCTTCGAGTTCCGATTGCGACGTCCACACGTGACCGGCGTCCGTCTCGTCATGGACCACCTGCAGGAGGCCCGCCTGCATCCGCTCAGGGGAGTCGGCCGCCACGCCCATCGACGCGGCGATTCGATCGGCCGTCTTGAAGCCGACGCCGCGCACGTCGAGCGCCAGCCGATAGGGCTCGCGCGACACGACGTTCATGGCGTTGGCCCCGTACCGTCGCACGATGCGGTTGGCGAGCGCGGGGGTCGACCCGCGCGCTTGCAGGAAGACCATCACGTCGCGCAGCGCTCGGTGCTCGCGCCAGGCGCGGACGAGCGTGGTGCGGCGCTTTTCCCCCATGCCTTCGACGGCGGCGAGGCGGTCGGGCTCCTCGTCGAGGATTCGGACCGCGTCGAGGCCGAAGGCGGCGACGATCCGCCGGGCGATCTTGGGGCCCACCCCCTTGATGACGCCCGACGCGAGGTATTTCTCGAGACCCGCCAGCGTGCTCGGCGAGAGCTCGATGAGGGAGTGGGCCCGCAGTTGTTCGCCGTGCTTTCGGTCCGTCTCGATGTGCCCTCGCACGCGCACGCGCGCGCCGACGGGGGTGGGCGGGAAGCTTCCGACGACGGCGAGCCTCTCGGCGCGGCCGACGACGGCCAGCTTGATGACGCGAAAGTTCGACGTTTCGCTCTCGAACGTGACGCGCTCGACGATTCCCTCGACGGTCGTCTCGGCACCCACGGGCCGCCTTCAGAAGCGCAGCCCCGCGCCGCCGGGCGACCGGTCGGCGGCCGGGGCCGACAAGACGGGGTGGGCCCTGTCGACGCCGCCGAGCAGCAGGTCGACGCCCCACGCAAGCGCGAGTCCGGCGACGGTGCCGATGGCATCCCACGCAAAGTCCCTCCACGAGGGGTCCCCGCCGAAGACGTGCGTCGCGTCGACGGCCTCCTTGCCGGCGCCGACCGCGAGGGCGACGCCGCCGCCGATGGCGAGCGCCTTCCACCGCGCGTCGACCAGCCACGCCGCGCTCGCCGCGTAGGCCGCCGCGGCGACGCCGGCGCTCACGTCGAAGTGAAACGCCTTGTCCCGCGCGATCCAGGGGTCCGCGTCGGCGGCGGCGATGTGGGTCACGGCGAGGTTCGCGCAAAGGACGCCGGCGACGAGCCCTTTGGTCATGGCAGCGGCATGTTAGAGCTGCTCCCGACGGCCGCCCAACCAAAGAAAAGGCCCGGCGACGAATGGTCGCCAGGCCTTTCGCCGTCGTCGCGCAGGAGGATCAGAAGTCGCCGTGCCCGTGACCCGCGTGGGCCCCGCCGCCGCCGTTCTTCTCCTCCTTCGGCCGCTCGGCCACGAGGCACTCCGTCGTCAGCATCAGTCCGGCGACGCTGGCCGCGTTCTGGAGCGCGGTGCGAACGACCTT